>ERZ779852.1722-NODE-1722-length-19740-cov-5.232969_pt1 | contig 19740 bp, 20 predicted proteins | sample MGYA00511559_ERZ779852 | MGnify/ENA primary metagenome ERZ779852 (study PRJEB29588, sample SAMEA2157977) | human gut metagenome | biome: human gut; feature: human-associated habitat; material: faeces | place: Denmark | collected 2008/2010 ...
GACGGTAATCCTATGGCTGCTGAGACACCCTGCCGCACGGCTGTGCCCATTGGGGCGGGGAGAGCGGGGCAGCCTGTGGCTGTTGCCTGCCGGCTTATCGGTGCTGCTGGCGGCCAATCTTTTGACCCGCCTGCTGCAGGAGCTGCTTACCGAAGCCCCGATGCCCGTACCGAGCCCGCTGCCGGAGGCTCCTGCGGCGCGTTGGCTTACACTGGCAGGCTCGGTGCTGCTGCCCGCCGTAATGGAGGAGCTGCTGTTTCGCGGCGTGGTGCTGCATGCCTTGTATCCTGCCGGAGAAAAGACCGCCGTGTGGATCTGTGCACTGCTGTTCATGGCGGCGCACGGCAGTCTTTCACAGTGGCTGCCCGCCCTTGCCGCAGGGCTGCTGCTGGGCGCAGTTACCTTTTACACCGGCACGCTGCGCTGGGCAGTTCTTCTTCATCTCTGCAATAATGTGATTGCGTGGCTGACCGCCTACCACCCATCGCCGCTTACCACTATCGTGTTGCCGGCAGTGCTGCTGGTGCTGGGTGCGGCTTCGGTTCCGGCGCTGCGCCGCCTGCCCTGTCGCACTCCTCAGCAGGGAACCCCTGCTTTAAGCGTCACCGTTCCACTGGTGCTGGCATTTGTGATGCTGCTGGGCAATGCGCTGTTTTTCCCCACCGGATAAAAGAATTTACCCCGAAAGGAACTGTTCTATGACGCATGAGGATTATATGCAGATGGCAATAGCAGAAGCCCGTAAGGCAGCCGCCGCCGGAGAGATCCCGGTGGGGGCGGTGGTGGTATGCGGCGATACCGTGCTTGCCGCTGCCCGTAATGACCGGGAGGAGACCCATTCCCCGTTGGGACATGCCGAGGTGCGCGCCATCGAGATGGCTTGCCGTGCCCGCGGTGACTGGCGGCTGGAGGACTGCACGCTGTATGTCACGCTGGAGCCTTGCCCCATGTGCAGCGGTGTGATTCTTAATGCACGGGTGGGGCAGGTGGTATATGGCGCCGCCGATCCGCAGTACGGCTGTCTCGGCTCAAGGCTTAATCTGGCTCACCTTGATCTGGGCGCAAGCCCCCGACTGACCGCCGGTGTACTGGCGGAGGAATGCTCTGCGCTGCTCTCGGATTTTTTTCGCAGGCAGCGGGCGGAATAAGGGGGATAGTATGCTGTATCATGCGTCTTCCGTCGCCGGCTTGACCGAGCTGCGCCCCCACATTTCCAATCACGGCGTGCCGCTTTTGTATTTTTCGCAAAAGCGGGAAAATACCTTAGTCTATCTTTCCAATGCCGTGGAAAAATTCTGCCGCGAAACGGGCTTTATCCACCATGGGGTATGGAAAAAGTGGGGGCCCTATGGCTTTACGGCAGAAGGGATTCAGCGTTTGGAGGAATATTATCCCAATGCGCTGGAGGAGACCTACCGCGGGGTCTCCGGTTATATTTACACCGTGGAAAAGGTATTGCGCCTTGGGTATCCGATCGATATTCCCGGCACGGTGACCTCGCGGGGGGCGGTACCGGTTACCGGCTGCGAATTTATCCCCGATGCGTGGGAGGCTATTTTGCAGGCGGAGCAGGCAGGACTTTTGGTGCTGCGCCGCTACGGAGAGGCCTCCGAAAAGGAGCGGCAATGGCTGTACATGACGGTGCGGGAGGAATACCGTCAGGCGGAGGATCACCCCGAATATCGCCACTTTTTGCGTACCAAATTTGATATTGATCCCGATACCTTGTAATCAAAGAAAAGCTGCTGCCTTGGACCCTTCGACCAAAGACAGCAGCTTTTTATTATTCTGAGAAACGCTCAATGCTTTTGAAGCGTTTCGAAAATACCGGCAGCCTCCAGCTTGGGGCGCAGCAGCGCCGCCAGCAGATTGGAAACCACAACGGCAAATACGGCATTGATGCCGCCGGTGAGCATCTTGGGGGTAGTGGCGATGAACGCCGCAGAAAAGGCGCTTCCGCTGAGACATAGCACAAGAATACTTTTACCGACATACAAAAGCCAGTAGCCCACCGCACCGCAAACGGCAGCAAGCCAGTTGCGGGCTTTATTTTTGCCCGCTGCGCCGCCTGCGTGGGCAATGCCGCCGCAGATGGCGCCCATGGCAAAGAAGAAAATAAAGGTGAGCCATGCGCCTGCCGCCCATTCGGGGTAGGTCAGGTCAAACAGGGCGGAGCCGATGCCGGCAGCCAGTCCCCCCGTCCAGCCGCCGAACAAGAGACCGGTCAAAAGACAGATGGCATTGGCGGTCTTGAGCTGCGTGGTGCCGGTAGGGGTGGGAATGCGAATGCCCAAAAACATGGTGCAGACAAAAACCATCGCCGCCATCAGACCGATGATGACGATGCGGTACAGGGTAAAACGGGATTTTTTCATAATGAGCTCTTCTTTCTTAGGGGAAGTAGAGATCACAGCGTGCTGTACCCGCGGGGCAGCTCCTTTTGGGTCAGCCAGCCCAGCGTGCGCTCCAGCATAACCCCCTCACGGGGATCGGCGCCGTAACCAAAGGTGGTTTTTACGGTGATCTCCACATACCGTGTGGCACGATCCATCGACATGGCGGGGCTGTCGCCCTGCATTAAGCCGGCGGTCAGCACGGCGGCAAACAAATCACCGGTGCCGGGGTACCGTACCGGCAGATATTCGCTGACCGATTTCCAATAGCCGCCCCGTTCCTTGTCATAGCACAGGTTGGCGTACTCGCCGGTGGTAAGCGCCGTGCCGGTAATCACCGTTACACGGGGCCCCAAAGCGGAAAGCCGCGCCAACAGGCTGCGTGCCTGCCCCAAGGAAAGGGGAGCGGTATTCGGTTCCTCGCCCAACAGCAGTGCCGCCTCGGTCAGGTTCGGAGTAATGACATCGGCATGTGCCGCCAGCTCGCGTATGCCCTGCACCAGTTCCGGCGTAAAGCCGTGATACAGCTTGCCGTGGTCGCCCATGACGGGGTCTACCACCTTCATGGCGTCAGGGTATTCGGCAAACAGCTTGCGGCACAGCGCCACCTGCCGCACATCGCCCAGATAGCCGGTGTAAATACATTCCATCGGCAGCTCCAGTGCTTGATAATGCGAGATGGCTTCCGTCAGGTAATCGGTCAGGTCACGGCGGGCAGGTGTGCCAAAGCCGCCGGTGTGGGTAGAAAGTACCGCGGTGGGCAGCGGACATACCTGCACCCCCATCACAGACATTGCAGGAAGGATCACGGAAAGGGAGCAGCGTCCTACACCGGAAAGGTCATGGACGGCGGCACAGCGGGCGGGTCGGTCAGTTCGGTTCATGGAGATCTCCTTTTGCAGTCTTATCCTATTCCTCCGCCGGTCAAAACGCAAAACGGCAGGGAGAATGGTGGCAGACGCACCATTTTGGCAAAATACAGTACGATAATAGCCTGCACTGCGCAAAAATGCAACACTTTTGCCATAAAAAATGCGGGCGGTTTTTGCTTCCTTGACCGAACGGTGTCAGTCATAACAAAAAAGAGATGAGTGGAAGCCGGCTCATTGTGCAAATCGTAGAACTCGTTTTTCCAAACATTACACCGGCTAATTGCCTGTGTGCGGAACATACTACCCTCGAACTACTCTTGAAAGATCAATAACCGTCTGTTGGAAGGAGCTGTGAATGATGCATTCTGCAAACAAAGTACCCGCCGCCATGACCGGCATCGCCCTTGCTGCTGCGGCGGCAGGCACCGTTGCCTATGTGATGAACCACACTACACCGGCACAGCGCCGGCGTGCCGTGCGCCGCACCGCCGCTCGCATGGGGACGGCATTGGACCATGTGGCGGATAGCGTCTGCCGCACCATGCTGGGCTGAACACAGCCTGAAAAAGGAGCCGAACCCGCTCAATGGCAGGTCGGCTCCCTTGCTTACTTATCTTCGGGGGCGGATACGAAGCGGTAAGGTTCTGCACCCCTTTTTCTTCTACGCCTGTTCCAGCCGCAGTGCCGCTGCGGTGATGTCATCGGGCTTTGCTTCCCGGCAGCGCAGCCGTGCTGCCTCTGCAATGCGCCGGCACAGCTCAGCAGGGTCATCGCCCTCCCACGCCGCCAGCTGCTCCTCCACCCACGGCTCCTCGGTGGGCACGCCATCGCTTACCATCAGGAGGAGATCACCCTCCCGCAGGTCAAAGCGGCGCTCTGCCGGCTCCACGCCGTCCAGAATCCCGGCAGGCAGACTGACCGCCTCCAGCCGCATGGCACGCCCCTCCCGCCGCAGGAAGGTGGGCGCCGCCCCTGCCTTGTAGAAAACTGCCGTGCCGGTGTAGCGATCCACCGCAGCCGCGTCCAACGTCGCCAGAGATTCTCGCCCGCCCTTGACCATCAAGGCACTGTTCACCAGACGCAAGGCGCTCCCGCAGGGGATCCCTGCCTCCAGCAGCCGCCCCACCAAATTGCACAGCATCGCACTATCCAGTGCAGCGGAAGCCCCCGTTCCCATGCCGTCGGAAAGCACCAGCGCCGCTGTGCCGTCCTCGCATTGTATCATGCGCAGAGTGTCACCGCAGGCGGCGTTTTCTTCGGCGGGGAGCTGGTACTGCCATGTTGCCAGTGTGTAGCGCGGCTTCTCCCGAAAAGTGAGCAGCAGCGCACCGTTTTGCTGCTGACGGGACGGCTTATCCATTTCGGGTCCTGCCTCCGCCGTGATGATCTGCCGCAGCTTTTCGGTATCAATGCGGCGCAGCAGTGCCGCAGGGAAGGAAAGACGAACCATTAAATGACCGCCCTCCGTTGTCCAGCACAGCACCTCCCGCAGCTCCCGCTCCGCCGCCAGCAGTCCCTCGGTCAGGCGGCGTGTCAGCCCCTCACCGCAGGGCGTCACCCCGCGGGAACGCTCTGACAGACCGGTAAGCGTCCCGGCCAACCCGTCAAACTGGTCGGTTACAATGCTGCGTACCCGTGTGGTCTGTGCCCGCTGTTCCTCGCGGGCAAGATAGCCGGCATATTCCTGCTCCAGCAGGGCGGCAATGCGCACACGGCTGGGGCATCGGTCAATAATGCCGGTCAGCGCCTCCGGAGGAATGTGCCCCGTTTGGCGGTAGCTGGTCAGCCCCCGTCCGAAGGACGCCACCGTGTCGCCGTATCGCTTTTGCCAGCAGGTCATCTGGTAAAGACAGCCCTTGCAGCACCGTCGTGCTACCGTATCAAAGAGGGTATCCGGGGTTTCCGCCGTGCTTTTCTGCAGACAGCTTGCCACCTCACGCGTGGTGGCGGCAACCTGATGCAGCGCCGCTGCCGCAGCCTCCAGCCGGTCGCTTAGGATCACCGGCGCAATCTTTTGCTCCCGTGCCGGCGCCAGCAGCGTTCCCAGCCGCCGGGGGATTGCCGCCGGCAGCAGCCAGAAGATGCCCGCTGCCAGCATGACCTCCAAAAAGCCCACTACACTGCGTGCGGCAAGCATGGCAAAAAAGCCATAGCTGATGGCCAGCGCCAGCACGCTGCCCAGCCTCCCTAAAGGAGAGAACAGCCCGCACAACAGACCTCCGACCGAAAAGCAGGTAATAGAAAGGGTGAATTCTCCGGTAGAAAAGCCCACCACCAGTCCACAGGTCACCCCGATAAGCGCCCCTGCACGGCTGCCTGCGCCCGCCGCAGCGGCAAGCAACAGCACCGAGGCAGCAACGCGCCCCAACGAAACGCCGGAAAAGGTGATGCTGCAAAGCCCCATCAGACACAGTGCCGCCGTTACCGTCAGCGAAGCGGTCAGCGTTCGCTCCCGCGGCGTTTTTCGGTCGGGCTCCAGCAGCGAGAGTCCCCGCTGCAGAAAAACCGCCGCAGCCCCTGCCATCAGCAGGGAGGTCAGCCACAGTAATACGTCATAGACCAACGGGTGCCGGTACATTCCCGGCAGAATGACCGCCGCCGTCAGCCCTGATAAAACGCCTGCAACCCGCTGCCACGGACTTTCCTTGTGTGTGACAGACGACAAAAGCCTCCGAAGCCCCACCGCCAGCAGCGCCGCCAACGGGTATTGCCACGCCTCCGGGGCGCCTGCCGTCAGCAGATAGCCCAATGCCGTCCCCAGCAGGGCGGGCGCTGCCATAATACCGGGCGCCGCCGCAGAAAACGCCACCCCAAAGGGCGCTGTCTCTCCGGCAATGCGTCCCATTGCCGTCAGCATGCTCCCTAAAAAAGCCGCACCGCCTGCGGCAAAGCGGTCGTCATTCTGCACAGCATTCCACAGTCTGCGGTGCCACGAAAGTCCGCTTACCTCTGTCATGTGATTCATTTTTTGCACTTCCTTTGGATAAGATGGTATTCCGCTATTATCTTACCCCCACTGCCTCGTCGCATCTTGCCGCTTGCCGCTGTCGTAAGAAAGCGGCTTTGCGGAGAAAACAGCGTTTTCCCGCTAAACCGTCCCGCAGGGCAGCACGCTGTGCAGCAAAAAATCAAGCGCCTCCGCCAAAAGGAAGAAGCGCTCAATTTTAAGCAGTTATATTCTGTTTTACCGATCCTTGCGGTCGCGCACAAATTGCAGTACATTGGCTGCGATCATTAAAATAAGGATTGCAACCAACGGCAGATCGCTGTCCGGGTGATGGATCAGGCAGCCTGCGGTAATGAGTGCGGCAACAATGCAGCAGATCATTTCCGCCCGTACGAGGGGCGGCTCTTTTTTGGGAACCATCACTCCATCGCCTCCTCCGCTGCGGGCTTATCCTCCGGCTCGGCGGGCAGCAGTCCCAGACGGCGCTGGGCATGGCGCAGCAGCCGCTTATCATTGGCAAAAGAGACCAGATCAGCGGCGCGGCAGAGCGGCACCCACATGATCTCGCTGATCTCCTCCTCCTGCCGGACCAGCTTTTCCTGCTCGGTGGTGCCCAGAAAATACACCACCTGCTTTTTCACGCCGGGCTTCGGGGAGTATTCTACACTCTCGCGAAAGCTGTCCATCAGCTTGATGCCGGTCAGCCCGGTTTCCTCGCGTACCTCGCGCAGAGCGGTCTGGCGTTCGCTTTCTCCTGCCTCCACATGCCCCTTGGGAAAGGACCAGTGCCCGCCGAAGCGGTGGCGCAGCAGCACAACATACAGTTCCTCCTCCTGCCGGCGCAGCACCAGTACGCCACAGGATTTTTCTCGTTTCATCATATTCGCTTTACTTCCTTACCACGCCCGCAGGGCGCTGAAATGGGACGGAGCAGCAGCGCAGCCCCGGTGCCTCTCGGCACAAATACAAAACAATTATAGCATGTTCTGTCCCCGGTGGGAAGTACCGGGCGTGAACTTTTTGGCGTTGACAAAGTCCATCGTAGCGGGTAGAATGAGAAAGCAAAGTATGTTTCCGTAGCTCAGCTGGATAGAGCGACCGCCTCCTAAGCGGTAGGTCGGGTGTTCGAATCACCTCGGGAACGCCAAAAACTCCGCCGGAAAGCCCAGTAAAATCAAGGGTTTCCGGCGCTTTTTTGTTTTTGCGGTGAGACGGCAAAACCAAAAACGGACTGGTCATGCTAATGAAAATGCCCGTCCTGCCAATCCGCCCCAAAATTGTGCCTAAAAGCCATGGGCGAATACAAGAGATTGGAGAGGCTTTATTTGAGCAAGCCTATTTATACCGCAGGCAAGCCGAGCGATTGCCATTATTGCTGCTTCAGGACGAATAGTAGAAAGGGCGGCCTTCCGGTGACCTTTATTTTTTGAAAAACGCTACCACAACAGCGCCGGGGCCCGCATGGGTTCCGATCACGCTTCCTACGGTCGTATAGCGGATTTCTTTCAGGTTTCCCTCCCAAATGTGACGGCTGTCTTCGATATATTTCAGCAGTAGTGCGTCGGAAATTCCGCTGTAGCCCAGCAGAACCGGCCTGCTGAAATCAATGCCGCCGGCCTTGCCGATCTCCTGAACGAGCAGATTGTTCCCCATTTTGGAGCCGCGTGCTTTTCCCAGCAGATGAATCTCGCCGTCAAGAACGGAAAGCACGGGCTTGATATTCAGTACCCCTCCGGCGAATGCAGCTGTCTTTGAAATGCGGCCGCCCCGCTTGAGGTATTCGAGGGTATCCACCAGCGCCACAACAATGATTTTTTTCTTCTCTTCCTCCAGAACCTGTGCGATTTCCTTTGCGGGCATTCCTGCCTCCAAAAGGCGGAACGCAAGCTCCACCAGAATCCCAGTACCCATCGCTGCACTGGTGCTGTCCACAACATAGATGTTTTCATACTCCGCCGCCGCGATCATGGCACTTTGATATGTGCCGGAAAACCGAGATGCAAGGGTGATGACAACGGCGGCTTCCTCCGCCTGCTTGACCTTTTCATATTCCTTCATAAAGGCGTCCGGCGTTGCCTGACTGGTGGTGGGAAGCACATCACTTTCAATGAGCTTTTCGTAAAATGTTTTGTTATCAATGGTTAGACCATCAATGTATTCCTCCTGTCCGAAATGAACGGTGAGGGGTACCGTAGATACCCGTGCTTTGATCTCAGGAACCAGATCCGCAGTGGAATCAACAATAATCCTTGTCTTCAATTTCGTCAATCTCCTATTCTTCGCTATTTTGAGCGATAGCCTCAAGACTTCTGCTGATGGCAGAAAGGCTGAGGTAAAATGCCGCTCGTTCGTCCTCTGTGAGGGTATGGCTGACCGTATCAAGGACAGCACTGATTTTCTCCGTAATTCGTTTGCCGACCTCCTGACCTTTTTCAGTCAAGAGTAAAGGACTTCTGTACCGTTTCGTCCACTCGGAATTCCGGACGATAAATCCATTGCTTTCAAGATACTCCAACGCACGGGAGATGGTCGCCTTGTCCTCCTCGCAATGCTCACACAGCTCTGCCGAGGTCACGCCATTCAGCAAATAAATGTAGTACAGGCAGGATACATGGGCGCTTCTCAGGTGATACGCAGCCATCTCCTGATTTTTTATCCTTCGGATATTGCGGCTGATTCGGTTAATTAAAACCGTAAATGTCTCAAATCTTTCCTGCATGGTTACCTCCCGCCTCCAAAGATGTTGAAATTTCAACATGTGGATCTTATCATAAAAATGTTGAAATGTCAACATTTCTCTCTGCTGCATGCGGACTGCATTTTCAGAAACACCGTGAGCAGGAGCGGCAAGGCGATCCGTAGTCTTTGCATCACAGGGATATCCCCCCCAAAAAAGTAATCCTCCGCACGCCTTGGCATACGGAGGATTGCTTGCTGTTAGAAAAATTCCGGTTGGGGGTCACCCGTTTTGATTACAGCTTTGCCAGCTTGCTGCGGCAGCTGCGGCAGACATACTTATCGTCATAGGTCGCCAGCTCTTCCTTGGAGCCGCAGAAAATGCAGCAGGGAAGATACTTTTTAAGAATGACCTGATCGCCGTCCACATAGATTTCAACATCACTGTGAATGTCGATGCCAAGGGTGCGGCGCAGCTCGACGGGAAGTACGATGCGTCCAAGGTTGTCAACCTTTCTTACGATGCCAGTAGATTTCATTTTAAATTTCCTCCTTAAGATAGGTGGTGATTGGTTGGGTTTTTAAGATGGCTTTTTTCTCGGTTTTTCTCGCCTTTCGTGCTTATTGTACTATTATTTACCATAAAAGACAAGAGGAAAAATATGAATTTTATCAAAATATGTGGATAATTTTCGCTGATTTTTTCCGTGCTTTTTAATGAAAATCCACAAAACAGACGAAATCAAAAAATGGCGCAGATTCCCATTATTCGATAATTCCGAACATATCCCGCCGAAATTGCCGCGAAAAAAGTCGATTTTTCTTCGATTTTTCAAATGTCTCGATTCTCACCATTTTCCGCTATCGAAGGAGGGTGCCTGACTGTGATGAATGTCATTCTTGTCGGAATGCTGATTTTCTCGCTTGTTACCGCCGCTGTTACTGGGCGAATGGAGGCGCTTTCCTCGGCGGCGCTTTCCGGCTGCGGAGATGCCGTCGCCCTTTCCGTATCGCTTGCCGGTATGCTCTGTCTGTGGAGCGGTCTGATGGAGATCGCCCGCCGCTGCCGGCTTACCGAGGCACTGGCAAAGCTGTTTCGCCCCGTCACACGCATTTTGTTCCCTACGGTCCGGCAGGACAGCGATGCCATGTCCGCCATCTGCATGAATTTATCCGCTAATCTGCTGGGGCTGGGGAATGCCGCCACCCCGCTGGGGCTTGCCGCCATGCGGGAGCTGCAAAAGGGAAACCCTGACCCGGCGATCGCCAGCAATCCCATGGTGACCTTCGTGGTACTGAATACTGCCTCGCTCCAGTTGGTTCCCACCACCTGCGCCGTGCTGCGCCAGCAGGCGGGCAGCGCCGCCCCCATGGAAATATTGCCCGCCGTGTGGCTGACCGGAGCTGTCGCCCTTGCCGCCGCCCTGCTGACCGAGCGTCTGCTGCGGGGAAAGGAGCACCGCCATGGGCTTTAGTGCGTGGGTCGTTCCGCTGCTGATTACGGGGCTGTTCGGCTGGGGACTGTGCTCCGGCGTTGATGTGTTCGATTGCTTTTTGAAAGGCGCCGGAGAGGGACTGCGCACCGCCGTCTCGGTCACTCCTGCGCTGGTTTGTCTGCTTACCGTTGTTTCCATGCTTCGCGCAGGCGGCGCTCTTGAGATCATTACCGGCTTTCTGCGTCCCGCTGCCGAAGCACTCGGCTTTCCGGCAGAGGTACTGCCGCTGGCACTGCTGCGCCCCGTTTCCGGCAGCGGGGGAACTGCCCTGCTGCATCAGCTCTTGACACAGTACGGCGCAGACAGCTTTATCGGACGGGTGGGCAGCGTCCTTGCCGCCGCCTCAGAGACCACCTTCTATGCCATCGCCGTCTATTACGGGGCAGTGGGGGTGCGCCGTACCCGGCATACTCTTGCCGCTGCCCTGACCGGTGATGCCGTCGCTGCTTTGGTCAGCGCCCTTGCCGTCCGCTGGCTGCTGGGGGTGTGACCCGCCTCATCAGAGGGAAACGGTATCCAGATAACGCAGGAAGAAACTGCTGTCCGGTCGCGTCATAACGGAGTAACGGGTCCGGAAGTCGCCAATTTTATAGGGATTTTCATAATATACATTGCCGTGTAGTTCGTAACTGACGCTTACCTCGGATCTTTCCCGATCAAATTGAACCTCCGTGTTTCTGCATGCCGGAGTATTCCCCCACCCAAAGCCGGACCAGAACACATACTCCTCGGTCTCGGGAACATAGGTATCTTCACCAAACTCATAATCCGGAATATCGAGCACCTCCTCTGCCATCTGCTGTGCCTTTTCTTTTGGGAAATGGTAACGACCCTCATCATCTATGGTGACAAAATCATGGTACAGGTATTTCTCTTCCTCCATGAACATTACCGTACTTAAGATAAAAAGATGGATCTGCCGGTCCTCCAGCGGATAGGCGGAGCTTCCCAGGATATCCCCGGAGTAAAAAGCAAAGTTAGTCAGCTGCGCGGTCAGAACCTCTGAGGAGGTTTGCAGTTCCTCCAGCATTGCGTCCCAGTCCAATGCAGCCTTTCCCTGCGGGGCGGTGCTGGCACAGGCGCAAAGGCTAAAGCAAAGAGCCAGAATAATTGCAGGTGAGAATATCTTTTTCATGGCGTTTTCTCCTATATGTTTTTTGCTGCGGTGGCAGGTTTTCTATCATTTTACCATGGGCGTCGCAGGCGGGCAACGGAAAATTTCAGGGCGGTGGTGCCTATTCCACGCCGATACCCGCCCACCCTCACAATTTTTTAACAAATTCTCCACAATCGGCGCTTTGCAAAAGCCTCTGCCGGTGTTATAATATAGGGTAGGAAATTATACCTTCGCTTGGCAAAGCCGCAATCAATCCCGTCAGGCAAGAGGTTCCCTCACCCGATCCCATCGGGGAGGTTTACTGCAAGGAGGAAATAGCATGATGGACAAGATATTGGTAGCCGATGATGACCTGAATATCTGTGAGTTATTGCGGCTCTATCTGGAAAAAGAGGGCTTCGAGGTGGTTATGGCACATGATGGCGAGGAGGCTGTCGCCAAATTCGAGAGCGAAAAGCCATCTCTGATTCTACTGGATATCATGATGCCCAAATTAGACGGCTGGCAGGTCTGCCGCCAGATCCGCCAGAAGAGCGACTGTCCCATCATTATGCTCACTGCCAAGGGCGAGACCTTTGATAAGGTGCTCGGTCTGGAGCTGGGCGCCGATGACTATGTTGTTAAGCCCTTTGATACCAAGGAGATCGTCGCCCGCATCAAGGCGGTGCTGCGCCGCAGCGGGCCTGCCGGCACGACCGGCGGCGAGGTCAAGGAGGTCAATTACGATAAGCTCTCCGTCAATATGACCCGCTATGAGCTGAAGGTGGACGGCAAGGTGATTGACGCACCTCCCAAGGAGCTGGAGCTGTTGTTCCACCTTGCCAGCAATCCCAACCGCGTCTTTACCCGCGATCAGCTTCTTGATGAGGTCTGGGGCTTCGAGTATTACGGCGACAGCCGCACCGTCGATGTCCACATCAAGCGCCTGCGCGAAAAGCTGGAGGGCGTCAGCGATCAGTGGAGTCTCAAGACGGTCTGGGGCGTCGGCTATAAGTTTGAGGTCAAGGAATAAGAAAAGGAATACCAATGAAAACAACGCAGAAGACCCTGATGGGCAAGTACTATTCGGTGTGCTGTGCCATCATTCTGCTCAGCATGGTGCTGGTCGGTTCCATCTTTATGGTGCTGGCAAATGACTATCTGCGGGAGGAAAAGATCAGCCTGCTGGAGAAAAATGTGACGCAGGCGGCGCGCCTCACCATGGAAAACTACGCCGCCCACGAATACCGCTATGTTAGCAGCGATACCCTGCAGCCGGTGTATGCCGTGCTGGGCACCGCGATCGAGGCAGATATCTATCTTTCCGATAATAAGGGCAATATCCTCATCATGGCGCACACCACCGATAGCACCGTGCCGCAGTCGGTGCCGCAGGAGATACTGGAAAGCCTCTCCAAAACGGGCAGCTATCAGGGCTCGGTCACCATGACCGGTACCGGCGAGAACCCGCGCTACGCCGTTGCCACCCCCGTGGTAGATGAAAACGGCTTGCTGGTGGGGGCGGTGATGGCGACCGCCCGTGCCGCCAACCGCGCCCTTGCCGGCGATATGCTGCAGATGTTCCTCATTGCTGCCATTGTTGTACTGGTGGTCAGCTTTATCGTCATTTACTTTGTCACCACCAGTCTGGTCAACCCCCTGCGGCAGATGGCTGCCGCCACCCGTGCGTTTGCCAAGGGCGATTTCTCGGTGCGGGTGCCGGTGGAGGGTGATGACGAGATCGGGCGGCTTGCCTCCGCTTTCAATAACATGGCAACCGAGCTGGCGCTCACCGAATCGGCACGCCGCAGCTTTACTGCCAATGTCAGCCACGAATTAAAGACCCCCATGACCACCATCGGCGGCTTTGTCGATGGCATTCTGGACGGCACCATTCCGCCGGAGCGGCAGAACCATTATCTTCGCATCGTGTCCAGCGAGGTGCAGCGGTTGTCTCGTCTGGTGCGGAATATGCTCACTCTCAGCCAAATCGAGGTGGGCGAGCGCACCATTCAGCTGACCGAGGTGGAGATCACATCCCTTGTTACCAATACCCTTATCGGGTTTGAGCAGCGGCTGGAGGAAAAGCGCATCGAGGTGGAGGGGCTGGATACCGACCGCTATTGGGTGCTGGCTGATGCCGATCTGATTCAGCAGGTGGTGTACAATCTTATTGATAACGCCGTCAAATTCGTCAATGAAGGCGGCACGCTTTCCTTCGACTTTTATACCGAAGGAGAGAATATTATGGTAGCGGTGCGGAATACCGGCACCGGTGTTCTGCCGGAGGAGATTCCGCGGCTGTTCGACCGGTTCTATAAGACCGACCGCAGCCGCAGTCTGGATAAAAACGGCGTGGGACTGGGACTTTCCATCTGCCGCACGATTATGAATATTCATGAGGGCGAAATTTTTGTCCGCAGCCAGCCCGGTGAATACACCGAGTTTGTATTTGGCTTGAAGGCGGACCCCGCCCATTACAAAAAAGGCGTAAACCGTAAAGCCCCGCCGGTCGATGCCAGCTTTACCACATTGCCGGAAGCACCCGCTGCCGGACGGGAGGAGAAACAGCATGATAAACCGCAGCAATGATAACAACTACCACTGGGATTACGAGGACTACCAGGGAAACTATGGACAAAGCCCTGCCCGCGGCAAAAAAAACAGCAACCGCGGGCTGCGGGTGTTCCTCATCATGATGGGCGCTGTGGTGCTGCTGGTGGGGGCGCTGTGCATCGGCGCCGCCGTTTGGGGCAGCAGACCTGTCCCGCAGCCGGATCAGGATCCGTCCATCGGCAATGAGCTGGAGCACCTGCCGGAGATTGACCAGCAGAATAAGCCAGATGACAGCGTGCCGGAGCAGACCGAGGACGGACTGCTGACCCCCGCCGGCATCTATAAAAAGTGCGCGCCCTCCGTCGTGGGCATCGTCAGCTACAGCAGCAGCACTACGGCACAGGGCAGCGGCATCATTCTTTCGGAAAACGGATATATCATCACCAATGCCCATGTGGTCAGCGGCGGAGAGCAGTATGAGGTCGTCCTGCAGAACGGCGACAGCTACGATGCCACCCTCATCGGCGCAGATAACCAAAGCGACCTTGCCCTGCTGAAGATGCAGAAACCGCCCGAGGGGCTGGTCGCCGCCACCTTCGGCAACAGCGATGAGCTGGAGGTCGGCGAGATGGTCGTCGCCATCGGCAATCCCGGCGGTCTGGCGCTGGCCTCTACCCAGACAGTCGGCTATATTTCGGCGGTCAAGCGGACCATCACTACCGAGCTGGGATATACCATGGTCTGCATTCAGGCAGATGCCGCGATCAACCCCGGCAACAGCGGCGGCCCGCTGATCAATACCTACGGACAGGTGGTCGGCATCACCTCCAGCAAGCTGGTGGAGGAGGGCTATGAGGGAATCGGGTTTTCTATCCCGATCAATACCGCACTGCCCATTCTGGACGATTTGATGCAGCACGGCAGAGTGACCGGCAGAGCGCAGCTCGGCATCACCGTCGTTGAGGTGAGCAGCAGCGAAGCAAGCTACTACGGTATTCCCATGGGTCTGCAGATCCGTTCCATCAATGAAGACAGCGATGTTGGCAGACAGGGCGCTGAGGTTGGTGATATCATCACCTCTATTGATGGTTGGGCGATCACCAGCCGCACCGATTGCAGCGACATTCTGGCGCAGCATCAGCCCGGAGATACCGTCGAGATTTCTCTTTACCGTGCCAGCCGCACCGGCCGCGGTCAGACCTTTACCATCACTGTGACCCTGCTGGGGTCGTAAGCATAAAAAGCCGCCCTTGGGCGGCTTTTGCCCTCTTGTGCCATATTACCTAAAAGCCGGATCAATCTCGGGCAAACCTGCCAATGGCAATTCGGCAGGGGATGTCGTATAATAAAGGCGGAGAAAACAACCCGCATCGACACAGTTAAGGAGGTGCCGAATAATGAAAAAGAGGATACTGGCTGCGCTGCTGACCGCGGTGGCTATCCTGCTGGCCCTGGTCATGCTGCTCACCACCGCCCATGCCATGCAGATCTATGCGGACGGCAGCGACCTTGGGTGGCAGGAGCCGCTGACGTTGGAGGTAGAAAGCGGCGACAGCATCGATAATGTCAAGCAGAAGATCCAGGACAAGAACGGTATCGCACCGGATCAGCAATACCTGTATTTCGGCGGCAAGTTCTTATCGGACGGCCGCACCTTGGCGGATTACAATATCCAAAAGGAAAGCACCTTGCAACTGACTACCTTTTTGGAGGTAGCCGATTCAAAAAACCTGTCTGATGCTCTGACTTCCGATACCGCGGTCATCCGCTTGACCGGGGATATTGAGATCACCGCCTATATGGCGGTACAAAGAGCGGTGACCATCGATCTGAACGGCCACTTACTGAAAACAACCAGCGGGGTCAGCAACTTGATCCATGTCACCCAAAATGGAGAGCTGACGCTGATCGACAGCAAGCCCAACGCGGTCAACAAGTTCAGAGTGGAGGAAGCCACCGGTCTGTGGAAGCAGGACGCTGCCGGCACAAAGGTGATAAAGGGCGGCGCCATCACCGGCGGCAGCTACTACACCGGCGGCGGTATCTATGTGAGGAAAGGCGGCACGCTCCTTATGCGGGGCGGCAATATCGTGGGTTGTACGGCGCGCGAGGGCGGCGGTGTTCATGTGGAAGATGGCGGCAGGTTCGAGATGTCCGCCGGGACCATTACCGGCTGCGTGGCACAGTCTGCGAATGATGACGCCCGTGGAGGCGGTATCTGCAATTTCGGCACGACAGTCCTCTCCGGTACGGCAGCCATACGGGATTGCCGCGCGCTCCAGAGCGAAGCAGATTATGTATACGCCGGCGGCGGTATTTTCAGCGTTCGCAGCCTTACCATTCGGGATAAAGTAACGGTAAGCGGCTGCGCGGCGCATAAGGAAAGCGGCGCCATGTGGATCGAGGGCGGCAACCAGAACGACAGCCCGACCGAGATCACCGGCGGTACATTTGAAGGCTCCGTGAAGAATGCGGCAGCCATCAGCGGCGGTACTTTCCGCGGCAAGGTATGGAATAGCGGAACCCTCTCCGGCGGGCAGTTTGCCGGCACGGTGGTGAACCGCGGTACTATTACAAACGGTACTTTTAGTGGCGAAGTGACCAACGAGAGCGGTCGTTCTTTCGGCACCATCTCCGGCGGTATTTTTAATGGGAAGGTAACAAATATCAACGACACAAGCGCTCCGGAAGAAACACCGGGCAGAATTTCCGGCGGTACCTTTAACGGGGAGGTCATCGGGGCTTATACAGTCACTTTTCTATCCGATGGTGAAAGCATCGCACCGTCCCAAATCCGTGCCAACGCCCCTGCCGCCCGACCTACCGACCCCACCAAAGAGGAACATCATTTTGATGGCTGGTACAAGGGCAAAGAAAAATGGAACTTTGCCGATGCCGTGACCGAAGCCCTGACCTTGACGGCAAAATGGACGGCGAACCGGTACACCATCACCTTTAAGCCGGAAAACGGCGGGGAAGATATTATTATCACGCAGGATTACGGTACCGCCATTACCGCACCGGCAAACCCCACCAAAACGGGTTACACCTTTGCGGGCTGGGATCGTGAGATCCCAACTACCATGCCGGCAGGGGATATGACCATCACCGCCCTGTGGAATGGGAACGGGATCAGTGTTATTGTAAGGCTTCCGTCGGAGGACGACAAAGACGGGGTGGAGATCGGTGCGATTCATCGGTGGGGTGCGTGGCGCTCCAACGGGGACGGGACACATACCCGCCGCTGCATGGTAAGCGGCTGTCTGGAGCAGCAGAGTGGAAAGTGCCATGGCGGAACGCCGAACTGCACCCAGCGGGCAAGCTGTATCCTGTGCGGGGCAAAATACGGCAAGACCGATCCCAACCATCATGCGGCGCTGGAAAAGCTGGAGGCGATAGCCGCAACGGCGGCGACCGGCGGCAGAGTGGAATGCTGGCATTGCACGGCTTGCGATAAGTATTTTGCTGATGCGAACGGTCAAACGGAGATTGCCTTGGAGGATACCATAACCGAAATCGTGCCGCCCGGCATCATACAGGGCAATGACGCCCTGTGGAAAAAGGGTGAGGGTGGTACGCTGACCTTCCGTTCCAATGCAGCGTATGAGGATTCTGCCGAAGTACTGGTAGACGGTACGCTGTTGACTGACGAAAGCTATGAAAAGCGGGAGAGCGAGGGCAATATCGTCGTGGAGCTGCGGGAAAGCTATTTGGAACAGCTGACTGTAGGGACGCACACGCTGGTGATCCGCTCGGCAAGGGGAGATGCCGCAACCCAATTTACCGTGGAGGCAGCGCTCGATGAGAGCCGTCCGGTAAGCTGGGGGGTCTATGCAGCGGCGGCTGCTGCCTTTGCGGCAGGCACCTGCATCGCTATCGCTTCGCTTCGCCGCAAAAAGGCGAACTAAGCACCATTTACCGCTCATAGTGATCTGAATAGCCGCCCGAGGGCTACCTGCTGAAGCGCAGGGGTTCCCGGGCGGTTTTTCCGCCGTATTTCTTCCACCATCTCCCAAAGCTGAAAATTTTTTGTAAAGGTTTGTGCGAATTGAGCACTTCTATTGCAAATTTCTCTCGATTTGCCGGTATTAGTGGGAGAGCCTTCGGGCGGAGCGCATGACAGCGCAAAAACCGGCGTCGGCTGCGTTGCCCTTGACAGGCGCCAGCCCGCCTTCCGTCGGGCGCCAGCCTGCCTGCGGGCTGCCTTGCCGCCCCGCAATTTTTCCGCCGCCCTTCGCCCCGCCCTCGCCTCACCGGTGAAAAGGAAAAACGACCGATCCCCGAAAAAAGCAGGGGATCAGCCGTCCGCAGACCCGCCGAAACCGATCGGGTCTAAAAAAGTGCACCTTGAAAATCAAATATTCTGCCGCCTCGTGCGGGCATGCGTGTGGGCGTGCGGTGCGCGCACCCGCAACGCATGCGTCGCGTGCGGAGCAGTCAAGCAGTCAGCTCTTCCAGCTCTTTCCTGACCTCCGCCTCACTTTGCTGCATCGCAGTCAGTGTCTTCTGGATCAGCGTGTCCAACTCCCAGCCCAGCAGCGCCGCCCCGTTCTTTATCACTTCACGGGAGCAGCCTGCCGCAAATTTCTTGTCCTTAAACTTCTTTTTCACGCTGGAAAGCTCCATGTCGGTACAGCTTTTACTGGGTCTCATCAGCGCCGCCGCCCCAATAAGACCGGTCAGCTCATCACAGGCAAACAGCACCTTTTCCATCTCGTGCTCCGGTGCCACATCAGTGCAGATCTTGTGCCCGTGGCTGCAAATGGCATGGATCATCGCCTCTCCCACACCGGCAGGACGCAGCAGCTCCGGCGCCTTTAAGCAATGCTGTTCGGGGTACATCTCAAAATCAATGTCATGCAAAAGACCGCACATTGCCCAAAAATCGGCGTCAACACCGTAGCCCAGATCATTAGCAAACCAGCGCATGACGGCTTCCACCGTCAAGGCGTGCTGTAAGTGAAAAGGCTCCTTGTTGTACTGCCGCAGCAGCGCAAAAGCAGCCTCACGGGAAATCATTTTTTCCATATTTCATCGACCTTTCTTTTGGGGTAAAAGGCAGGCAAAGCCGTCCGCTTTGCCACAGTGTAGCACAAAAGTGCAGCCGTCGCAAGCCCCCAAAAAATCAAGACTTTTCCCGGCTTTGCGGGAGGATAGAGAGCAGCGCTTGCAAGGAGAGAAAGCCCTCTGCCCGAGTGACCCGCCGACCGCTTTGCTGAGATGGGAACCGCTGCTTTTTTACAAGACCTGACCGGCGCCCTTAGAACGGATTGGAGAAAAAATGCTCCATGCGGCGGAGAGCTTTGGCAGTGACGGCTGGGGAACTGAAGGCGGTAAAGCGCAGCCAGCCTTCGCCCTGCGCCCCAAAGCCGGAGCCGGGAGCGCAGATCACGCCGCACTCCGTCAGCAGGCAGGCAAACCAGTAACGGCTGTCATGTTCATCGGGGCAGCGCACCCAGAGATAGGGAGCGGCGCAGTCGGGCCGGCGGGCAGCACAGGTCAATCCCATTTGCCGGAAGGCCTCCTGCATCTCCTCTGCATTCTGCCGATAGACGGCAAGCGCCTGCTTGCGCTGCCGGGCCTCGCCCTCGGCCTGCTGGCAGAGCAGGCATGAACCTTCGCCCCCAACTTCGGGGGCGAAACTTTTTCCGGCTCTCCCCCGGCATAAGACTCCCTTCGGACGAACAGCTGCCCAGGATCTCTT
>ERZ779852.1742-NODE-1742-length-19579-cov-4.566021_pt1 | contig 19579 bp, 16 predicted proteins | sample MGYA00511559_ERZ779852 | MGnify/ENA primary metagenome ERZ779852 (study PRJEB29588, sample SAMEA2157977) | human gut metagenome | biome: human gut; feature: human-associated habitat; material: faeces | place: Denmark | collected 2008/2010 ...
AGGCAAGTCCAGCAGGCCATCTCATTCATTTACATCACCTTCTTTCACACCACCTGTGCGGTGGCTTTTTCTTTGCCTCTACCACGGGGGAGGTAAGGGCAGCGCCCCGTCAGAGAAAAAATATGGGCATGGGGTGTAATAATAGCGCCCCGCCGTCGTCTTGTAAGAAAAAGACAATGAAAACAGAGATGACCGACAGACAACTGGTGACGCTCGTGCTGGGCGGCAAGACCCAGGCTTACAGCGATATCGTGAGCCGACATTCGGCCCTGGTCTTTGCCAAGGCCATGGGCGTGGTGCGATGTCGTGACCTGGCTGCCGAGATAGCCCAGCAGACCTTTGTGCGCGCCTATACCCGGCTTGCCGACTGGCATGGCGACGATTCCATCGCGCCGTGGCTCGCCATGATTGCCGTGCGCCTGTCGCTGACCCATCTCGACACTGCCCGCCGCCGTCGTGCCGGTCAGTTGGACCACGATGTGCCCTACGAAGACTATTCCCCCGAGCACGAACGCCGCCTGCAGCGCATGGAGCAGGCTGTCTCGCAGTTGGGCGAGCCCGACAGGAGCATCGTGCAGCTGCATTACTACCGCCACCAGACTACCGCCGAGATAGCCGCCAGGCTCAGTCTCACCCAGGCCAATGTGCTGGTGCGGCTCAACCGTATACGTCAACGATTAAAGAAACAACTGGAACATGGAGAAGATGAATGAACAAGAGTTTGACCGCCTCATCAGCGAGGCGGTAGAGCGCCAGATGCTGCTCTCGGATATCAACACCAGGGTGATGACCGAGGTAAGACGCTCGGCACGCCGCACCCTGCTGCGCCGTTGGGCGCGCGTGGTGGCTTTTGCCTTTGGCATGCCGCTGCTGGTCTTTGTCGTCGGCGTCTTGTCGGACAGTGTAGCTTCGTCGTCCACTCCCGTCGTCGCCGTGTCTATGGCAGTGGCGGCAGTGACTACCCTCGTGGCTGTCGTCCGCGTCATCTGCGAGTTTTCTGTCACCAGAGTGTAATAATTTGTCTGCATGCCGGTCTTTAGGTAAAGCAATGACAACAACAGTATTAACAACATTAACACATTAAGCATTATGGATTGCATTATGGATTTAAAACAAATCGTCGGCATCATTATGGTGTTCTCCGTCCCCCTCTCGTTGATTATCGGTCTGGTCTACTACCTTGTAGACATGAAACGCAACGCTTTCAGACTGCGTAGCGAAATCATCAGCGGCGGTGTGGACTGCGACACGGCACGCTTACTGCTCGAGGAGACCGGGCGCCGTCACTCTCTCTCGTTCGCCACCCTGCGCCTGGGTCTGCTGCTGTTCTTTACAGGCATCGCAGCCGTGCTGGCCCGTGTGGCTGACTTCACCATACTCACCCTCTGGCTTACGGCAGCCATAGGCGGCGGCGTAGGCTTGCTCATCGCCTTCGTCATCGAGTGGAAGATGGTAGAGAAGAAGTAGGCGTCTCTCCGCGCCATAACGGTTACAAGCATCAGTCCCGGGCAGCAGGCAGTTGTCCGGGATTTTTCTATTTCCTCCGTCGCCGCGTTGGCGTCCTCTGCTCCCGCATTGGCGTCGGTCTAAGTATATCTGCCGCCCATAGCAGCCAACTCTCTGGCGATGTCTTTATTTATCATTTCGTGGTTTGATACCACTATTTCGGGGCTTGCCGTAATCATTGCAAGCCCTGATTTCTCTATTTCATGCTCCGCCTCCAGCTTATATGCGCCCTCCATCACCATTGATAGCCACGCCGCGCCCGCCGCCATAACGCCCGCCGTCGCAGACGGTCACATCGGCGGTTCGTGACGGATGATACGTGGTCACGTGCCTTATGATACGGGCTTACGTAACAAGCGGTACGTGAGCCCGTAACAACCGTCACGAGCCGCCAAGGACGATTAGGGCATGGCGGAACACAATGCGCAGATGGCGCAGTTCCATCGGCAGCGATACAAGTAGCCCATTGTGGATGGTACGCACCCCTGGCAACTCCTACAGAGTTGCTGCTGCTTGTGGGTTCCTCGTTTGTATCATTCCCCACGTTGCTGCTGCTTGCGGGCTCCTCGTTTGTATCATTCCCCACGTAGCTGTTGCTTGTGGACTCCTCGTTTGTATCATCTCCTATGTAGCTGCTGCTTGTGAGCTCCTTATTTGTATCATCCCCACTTAACTGCTGCTTGCGCACACCTCTTGTCAATACCTGGACAGGGTGGACTCCGCTGCCCCTGCTGGCGCCAACCGTGTGGCTGTGCTTTACTCCCTTTACACCTTATTATATTATAATGCGCGCGACTGTAATGGCGGGCGCCATTTTTTCATGAATAAATAGGTTAATATCAAAAAAAATTAATACTTTTGCATGAATATAACATGTTATAGATGTGGACAAGAATAAATTCGGACTACTAAGCCAAATAAAATACCCTTCTGACCTGCGCAAGTTGGATATAGACCAGTTGGCAGAGGTTTGCAGCGAGCTGCGCCAAGACATTATCGACGAGGTGTCGGTCAATCCCGGTCACTTTGCCTCGAGTCTGGGCGTCGTTGAGATTACCGTTGCCCTGCACTATGTCTTCAATACCCCCGACGACCGCATAGTGTGGGATGTGGGTCATCAGGCTTATGGTCACAAGATACTTACAGGACGTCGCGACACGTTCTGCACCAACCGTCATCTGCACGGCGTCCGCCCGTTTCCCTCCCCATTGGAGAGCGAGTACGACACTTTCGCCTGCGGTCATGCCTCCAACTCCATCTCTGCCGCCCTCGGTATGGCGGTGGCTGCCCGCAAGACGGGGCACAACGACCGTCATGTGGTGGCCGTCATCGGCGATGGTGCCATGAGTGGCGGTCTGGCCTTTGAGGGTCTCAACAATGTCTCGTCGACCCCCAATGATCTGCTCATCATCCTCAACGACAACGACATGAGCATAGACCGCGCTGTGGGTGGTATGGAGAAGTATCTGCTCAATCTCGACACCAATGCCACCTATAACAAGATAAGGTTCAAGGTGGCCCGATGGCTCGAGGACAATGGCCATCTGAGCGACCGCCGCCGCAAGGGCATCATACGACTCAACAACGCCATCAAGTCGGTGCTGAGCCATCAGCAGAATATCTTTGAGGGCATGAACATACGCTACTTCGGTCCCTTCGACGGTCACGACGTCAAGGAGGTGGTGCGCCTGCTGCGCCAGCTCAAAGACATGAAGGGCCCCAAGCTGCTGCACCTGCATACCACCAAGGGCAAAGGCTACAAGCCCGCCGAAAACGAAGCCACCATCTGGCACGCTCCGGGCCGATTTGATGCCGAGACCGGCGAGCGCATCGTGAGCGACTCGTCCAACAAGCCTCCCAAGTACCAGGATGTGTTTGGTGAGACCCTGCTCGAACTGGCACAGATGAACGACCGCATTGTGGGCGTGACACCCGCCATGCCCACCGGCTGCTCGATGAACATACTGATGAACGCCATGCCCGACCGCGCCTTCGATGTGGGCATAGCCGAGGGCCACGCCGTGACCTTCTCGGGAGGTATGGCCAAAGACGGTCTCCAACCCTTCTGCAATATCTACAGCTCGTTTGCCCAGCGCGCTTACGACAATATCATTCACGACCTCGCTCTGCTCTCGCTGCCCGTGGTGCTCTGTCTGGACCGCGGCGGACTGGTGGGCGAGGACGGCCCCACCCACCATGGCGCCTTCGATATGGCGGCGCTGCGCCCCATCCCCCATCTCACGATTTGCTCGCCCATGGACGAGCACGAACTGCGCCGGATGATGTACACCGCACAGCTTCCCGGCATGGGTACGGTGGTGATACGCTATCCCCGAGGCGCTGCCGAGCACAACGACTGGCGCTGCAAGCTCGAAGCCATCGAGGTGGGCACCGGCCGACGCATGCACGAGGGTCACGATGTGGCTGTGCTCACCATCGGCCCTATAGGCAATGTGGCTGCCGAGGCTGTGGCTGAGGTTGAGGCTGAGGGCCAGCTCACTGTGGCCCATTACGATATGCGCTATCTCAAACCCATCGACGGCGGCATACTCGACGAGGTGGGCCAGAGGTTCAGCCGCGTCATCACCGTAGAAGACGGTGTGAGATGCGGTGGTCTGGGAACGGCTGTCACCGAATGGATGGCCGACCATCACTATACGCCCGAGATTGTAAGGCTGGGCCTGCCCGACGAGTTTGTCGAGCACGGCACCGTAAGCGAACTGCGCCGCATCGCGGGTATAGACAAGGCAACGATTATTCAACATATTAAAGGATGAAAATCATTATTACCGGTGCCTACGCCATAGGTACCCATCTGGCACGACTGCTCTCGCGCAACCACGAGGACATCACGCTCATAGACCCCGACCCCGACCGGTTGGCACGTATCGGCAGCGACTACGACCTGCTGACGATGGTGGCCGACCCCGACAGCATACAGGCCCTCACCGATGCCGGCGTGGGCCACACCGACCTCTTCATCGCCGTAACCCCCGACCAGAGTCTCAACCTCAACTGCTGCATCCTGGCCAAGGCACTCGGTGCCCACAAGACCGTGGCGCGCATAGACCGCGCCGAATATATCGAAGACGACAAGCGCGAACTCTTCGTCAGACTGGGTGTCGACGAGCTCATCTACCCCGAGGTGCTCGCTGCCCGTGACATCAACAACGGTCTCAAGATGTCGTGGGTGCGCCAGCGTTGGGATGTGCACAATGGAGCCCTCATCCTGCTGGGCATCAAGCTGCGCGAGGGATGCGAGATACTCAACCGTCCGCTCCGCGAGCTCTGCGGTGCGCAGGACCCTTACCACGTGGTGGCGGTGAAGCGTGGCCCCGATACCATCATCCCTGGCGGTAACGACATGCTGCAGCTCTACGACCTGGCCTACTTCATGACCACGCGCCAGTTTATCCCCTACATCCGCAAGATAGTGGGCAAGGAGCAGTATGCCGATGTCAAGAACGTGATGATTATGGGCGGTGGCAACACAGCCGTCAACGCCGTCAAGGGCATGCCCGAATACATGGATGTCAAAATCATCGAGAGCAGTCTGGAGCGCTGCGAACAGCTCAACGACATGCTCGACAGCCATAAGGCGCTCGTCATCAACGGTGACGGCCGTGACCTGTCGCTGCTCACCGAAGAGAGCATCAACAATACCCAAGCCTTTGTGGCGCTCACGGGCAACACAGAGACCAACATCCTGGCCTGCCTCACCGCCAAGCGAATGGGCGTGAGAAAGACCGTGGCCATGGTCGAGAACCTCGACTATGTAAGCATGGCAGAGAGCCTGGATATAGGTACCATCATCAACAAGAAGGCTATCGCCGCCAGCCGCATCTACCAGATGCTGCTCGATGCCGATGTGCTCAATGTCACCTTCCTCATGTCGGCCAATGCCGATATCGCCGAGTTTATCCCCAAGGAGGACTCCAAGATTACCCAGAAGCCCGTATACGAACTGGGACTGCCACAGGGCATGACCATCGGCGGACTGGTAAGAAACGGCGTAGGTATGCTGGTGTCGGGTAACACCCAGATTATGGCGGGCGACACGGTGATGGTGTTCTGCCACAATATCAATATGAAAAAGATAGAGAAGTTCTTCATCTGATAGAGTGCAGCCGTTATGATCAACTGGAACATGATAAGCAAGATTATGGGAGCGCTCCTCTTCTTCGAGGCAGCCCTCATGTCGCTGAGCCTGGGCATCTCTGTCTATAGCGGCGAGGGCGACACGCCGGCGTTTGTCACCTCGGTGGGGCTGATACTCCTTGCCGCCATCGTCTTCAGGTATTTCGGACTCAAGGCGGGCAACCGCCTCTCGCGCAAGGATGCCTACATGGTCGTCACGCTGTCGTGGGTGGTCTTCAGCCTCTTTGGCTCGCTGCCCTTCATGCTGAGCGGATATGTCAACAACTTCACCGACGCGTTCTTTGAGAACATGTCGGGATTTACCACTACCGGTGCCACCGTGATAGACGATGTCGAGGCGCTGCCCCATGGTCTCCTCTTCTGGCGCTCGTTCACCCAGTGGATAGGAGGTCTGGGTATCGTCTTCTTCACGGTCGCCCTACTGCCCTCGCTCGACGGCGGCTATGTCAAGGTGTTCTCTGCCGAGATTACGGGCCCCATCCAGACCAAACTGCATCCCCGTCTGTCGATGGGAGCCAAGTATATATGGATGGTATATGTATGCTTGACGGCAGCCTGTGCAGGCTGCTACTGGATATTCGGCATGTCGCCGTGGGAGAGCATCAACTATGCCATGACCTCGACAGCCACTGGCGGTTTCTCCATATACAACGACAGCATGGAGAACTTCCACTCGCCCGCACTGGAATATACCTGCACCACATTCTGCTTCCTCGCGGGCATCAACTTCACCCTGCTTTACTTCACCGTGGCACGCCGCCGCATAGGGATGCTCTTCAAGAGCGACGAGTTCAAGTTCTATCTCTTCATGACGGCAGCCTGTACGGCATTCGTCATGTTCCAGCTCATGGCGTATCGCGGCTATGACGCCGAGCACGCCTTCCGTTGCGGCGCCTTCCAGGTAGTCAACTTCCTGACCACCACGGGCCTGTTCAACGACAACGCCGCCCTGTGGCCCCATGTCACCTGGGTGGTGCTGGCGGTATGTATGTTTGTGGGAGCCTGCTCGGGCTCTACCAGCGGTGCCTTCAAGAGCATACGCAGTATGATGGTGCTCAAGGTGATACGCAACGAGCTGCGGCAGATACTCCACCCCAATGCCGTGCTGCCGCTGAGGGTCGACGGCGTCAATGTGCCCATCCAGAAGAGGGTGACGCTGCTGGCATTCCTCGCCACCTATGTCATCATGCTGCTGGTGGTGGCGTTTATCATGATAGCCTGCGGCATAGACCACACCAATGCCATCACCATCTGTCTGAGCAGTCTGGGCAACGTGGGTCCCTCGCTGGGTCTGGAGATAGGTCCCACGATGTCGTGGAGCCAGCTGCCCGACCTTGCCAAATGGACCTGCTCGTTCATGATGCTCGTAGGGCGTCTGGAGATATTCACCGTGCTGGTCATCTTCACCCCCACATTCTGGAAAGACAATTAGAAAACGACAAACAGTATAAAACAACAAACAATAAAGCGTATGAAACCATTAAAGTTTAAGGCTCTGTTGAAGCAGACCATCTGGGGTGGCGACAAAATCATCCCCTTCAAGCATCTCGATGACCATCTCGAGAACGTAGGCGAAAGCTGGGAAATCTCTGGAGTGCCCGGCAACGAGACAGTGGTAGCCGACGGTGAGTATGCCGGCAAGAAGCTCAACGAACTGGTAATCGAGCAGAAGGACAAGCTCGTGGGCAAGGCCAACTATGAGCGCTTCGGCGACGAGTTCCCCCTGCTCATCAAGTTTATCGATGCCCGTCAGGACCTCTCTATCCAGGTGCATCCCACCGACGAGATAGCCAAGCGCCAGGGCAAGGAGCGCGGCAAGACCGAGATGTGGTACATCATGGACTCTGACAAGGACGCCAAGCTCTACAGCGGTCTGAAGAAGCAGATTACCCCCGAGCAGTACAAGGCTATGGTCGAGGACGACACCATCACCGACGCCCTCGCCCAGTATGAGGTCAAGGAAGACGACTGCTTCTTCCTGCCCGCAGGCCGCATCCATGCCATCGGCACAGGCTGCTTCCTCGCCGAAATCCAGCAGACCAGCGATGTCACCTATCGCATCTACGACTTCAAGCGCAAGGACAAGGACGGCAACTACCGCCAGCTCCACACCAAGGAGGCTGCCGAGTGCATCAACTACACCGTGGAGGACGACTACCGCACCCACTATGAGCACAAGAAGAACGAGGGCGTGACCCTGGTGGAATGTCCTTACTTCACCACAGCCGTCTATGACCTCGACGAGCCCATGACGCTCGACTACAGCGAGCTCGACAGCTTTGTAATCCTCATCGGTCTGAAGGGCGAAGGCACCATCACCGACAACGAGGGCAACACAGTGACCATCAGCGCCGGCGAGTCTATCCTCGTGCCTGCCACCACTGACACGCTCAGGGTCGAGGGCACTATCAAGATGCTCGAGACTTACGTATAAACCCTCATCGCATGGCCGATAGGGCATGTACTCCCCGCCGCAAGGCAATAACAGAAAGCGGGAGGAAGCACGGTATCAGCAGATACGGTGTTTCCTCCCGCTTCTTGTATGGACGGGGATGACGGTGACGGAGGCTGTGGGCTACTCTCCGGCTGCGGTGGCTGGCGGGGTAGGGTCGGCCGCAAGGGCGGTGGGCCCGGCGGTAGCCCCAACAGTCTCGGCTGGCGCAGGGGCATGATAGGTGTCGAGGAAGTGCTGCACATCGGCACGGATGTGAGCAAAGACATCGGAGAGCACATACCCCATGTTCTTCTTGAGCATCGCCTCGACATCTTCCACACTGTGCGAGTAGCAGCTCAGCTCATTGCGGCGCTGGGTGGAGTGCATGCTGTCGCGCGAGATTTCGTTTTCGCGCTCGCGGATAAGTTGGGCGCAGATGCGCGTCATGGCTGGGCTCACCACGCGGTCGAAGAGATGATGCCCCTGTATATATAAATAGGTGGTCTGTGGCGTCACGCCCAACGAGCGCAGACTCGCCTCGACCTTGGGGTAAGCCTTGACGCCCTCGGGGTAGTTGCGGCGCAGGGCGTCGAGCCGTCTGACCACCTTGTGAGACAGGCGGGCGAGCATGTCCTGGGCATGGACGATGGAGAAGTTGCCCATCTCGATGATGGAGAGGAAGTCGCTCATCGTGAACTCGCCGTAATGGGGCGTGCGATAGAACCATACGTTCCACACGAAGAGCGGATAGATAATCTCGGAGAAACTGCGCAGATAGCCGTTGAAGTCGAAAATGTGGTGGTCGTTGAGGGTGATAGCCACGCAGACATCGTGGAGCGACGGGGCGTAGCACTGCAGGTTCTCGATGGCATAGGCGTAGGTGTGGAAGACGTATGGGCTGTCGATAATCTGCTGCGAGGTGGGCGTGGCCTTCTGGATAAGATAGTCGTAGTCGGCATCGACGCAGGCAATCATATCACTGCCCACGCGGTCGGTCATGAGCCGCATGAGCGCCGCCTTCTTGCCACGGTTGAGCTGGCGGGAGCGCGAGGGGAGCATCACCTGGAAGTAGTAGCTGTCGGTCTCGAAGCTCGAGAGGACAGTGCGCCAGAAGAACACGTCGTCGTAGCTTTCGACATAGGCCACGATGCGGTGACGCGCCTGCCTGGAGTTGAGCCTGTTGGCAGCCGACAGGTAGTCGGAGGTGATGCTGTCTTTGAGTCGTCTACCCATTGTTGACAATAATATCGGATACCTCGGTCACACGGTCCATCCATCCGTTCATGATGACAGCCGGACTGTGGGTGGTGAGGATAATCTGTACGTTGGGGTTGAGCTCGAGGATGAGGTCTATGAGCTGCTGCTGCCAGTCTACGTGCAGGCTCACCTCGGGCTCGTCCATGAACAGCACGTAGGGCTTGTTGTCCTCGACCAGCACGGTGAGCAGGATGGCGAGTATCTGCTTCTCGCCGCTGGACAGCTGATAGGGCAGTAGCGTCTCGCCGATCTGCGTGAACCGAATCTCGTTCTCTGTGCGCACAATCTTCTTGCCCGTGTCTGCGAAGAGTCTGTCTATCATGTCCTGGAACTTCTTCTTGGGCTCACTGATACGCTGGGCTTCGGCGGCACCGTCGCAGCCGCCCTGTTGGAGCACGCTGATGATGCGGTTGCCAATGTTGACCTGGTAATCGAGGTAGCGGCGCTGCAGTTGGAAGAGTTGCCAGTCGAGCTCGGTGACCAGAGAGATGTCGACCTTGGTGAGCATGTCGGCGTTGAGCAACGGCCTGTCGAACGAGCGTATGATATCGTAGCGTATCCATTTGGCGTCGGCTGGGCTCACAGTGAGGTGGACGCCCTTGAGCATGTGGCTGGGAAACTCGCCGCCGGCGGCGAGGCCCTTGACCACCTTGTTGAGGATGGTGCTCTTGCCCACGCCGTTGACGCCGCTCAGCACATTGACGCGGCGGTCCAGTTGCCACACGACATGACGCTGCCCGCTCCACAGCGACTCTATCTCTATCTCCTTGATGTAATCGGCATATTTCTGCATGATGATACAGGTTAAGTTTTCGCACAAATTTACGAAAAAAAGCCTTGCCTTGCACCCATTTATGGCTTATTTGTTTACCTTTGCCCCCGAAATTTAACTATTAATAAGATTATGAATGACAATCGTGCGCTCAAGGCCCATCTGAGTCTGCTCTTCGCCGAAATCTTTTGGGGCCTTATGGCTCCGGTGGGCAAGGATGCCATGGCCCACGGCATCGACGGCATCTGTCTGGTATCGCTCCGCGTGGCAGGCGCCGCGCTGCTGTTCTGGACGGCGTCGCTCTTTGCGCCCCGTGAGCGCATGGCACGCCGCGATGTGCTGTTGTTGGCTGTGGCGGCACTGTTTGGCATCGTGTTCAACCAGTGCATGTACACCATCGGACTGGGCATCACCTCGCCCGTCAATGCCAGCATCGTCACCACATCGATGCCCATCTTCGCCATGGTGCTGTCGTTCTTCATCCTGCGCGAGCCCCTGTCGGCGATGAAGGCGGGTGGGGTAGCGATGGGCTGTGGCGGCGCCGTCATCCTGATCGTGAGCAGCGTGTCGGCAGCCAACGCCCGGGTGGGCGACTTGCGAGGCGACGTGCTGTGCATGATGGCCCAGTTGTCGTTTGCCCTCTATCTGGCGCTGTTCAGCAAGCTGGTGCGCCGCTATTCCGTCATCACCGTCAACAAGTGGATGTTTCTCTGGGCATCGCTCTACATCCTGCCCATAGCCTCGCCCCACCTGATGGCCAACGACTGGTCGGCAGTGGCTCTTACCACCTGGGCAGAGGCAGGCTTTGTGGTCTTCTTCGGCACGTTTGTGAGCTACCTGTTGATGATGGCTGGCCAGCAGGTGCTGCGCCCCACCGTGGTGAGCGTTTACAATTATGTGCAACCCATCGTGTCGGTCACCGTGTCGGTGCTTACGGGGCTGGCCGTATTCACGCTGAGTCAGGCGCTGGCGGTAATCCTCGTCTTCTCGGGCGTATGGCTCGTCACCAAGTCGAAGTCGCGCCGCGATGTCGAGCATCCCGAGGCCAAAGATTAATCCCGCCGGGCTGTTTTTTCGCATTATCATCAGAGATTTTATCATTTTTATCCCCTTCGGCTCGGCAGAAAGTGCTAACTTTGTAGCATCATAGACAGCAATTACTAATTTATTATAAACGATGATGAAACAAAAGACACTTCTTATTGCTCTGGCGCTGATGGGAGCGGTTACCGCCTCGGCACAGAAGCATGACGGCGGGCTCAGCAATGATATGCTCGCTGCCATCCGCAAGGCTCAGCCTACAGCGGCTCAAGACAAGGCGCTCTTCAATGCCATTGCCGCTAACTCTATCGACGACCTGGCGAAGAATTATGCTGCCAAGCGTCCTGTAGACACCCACTTCAGCAACGAGACTCCCAAGCAGAAGATTCACAACCAGCGCAGTTCGGGCCGCTGCTGGATGTTCTCTGGCTTTAATGTGCTGCGCGCCAACTTTGCCAAGCAGCATCAGGACAGCCTCTGTGTAGAGTATTCACAGGCTTATCTCTTCTTTTACGACCAGCTGGAGAAGGCCAACCTCATGCTCCAAGGCGTCATCGACAATGCCCGCAAGCCCATCGACGACCAGCGTGTGCGCTTCTTCTTCCAGCACCCCATCAACGATGGTGGTACCTTCTGTGGCGTGGCCGACCTCGCCGAGAAGTACGGACTGGTGCCTATGGCAGTGATGCCCGAGACCTACTCGTCTGACAATACCAGCCGCATGGCAAGGATTATCTCTTCCAAACTGCGTGAGTATGGTCTTGAGCTGCGCTCGATGGTGGCTGCCGGCAAGAAGGCTCAGGACATCCGCAAGCGCAAGACCGAGATGCTGGGCACCATCTACCACATCCTGGCTCTCACCATCGGCGAACCCGTGCAGGAGTTTACCTACGCCTTCACCGACAAGAACGGACGCACCCTGACTCCCGCCAAGCGCTATACCCCCAAGTCGTTCTACGATGAGACCGTAGGCCACTCGCTCAACGGCTCCTTCATTATGGTGATGAACGACCCTCGCCGCGAATACCACAAGACCTACGAGGTGGAGTATGACCGCCACACCTATGACGGCCACAACTGGAAGTATCTCAACCTGCCTATGGACGATATTGCCCAGCTTGCCATAGCCAGTATCAAGGGTGGCAGCAAGATGTACTCCAGCTACGATGTGGGCAAGCAGCTCGACCGCAAGCGCGGCTATCTCGACACTGAGAACTTTGACTACGGCTCGCTCTTCGGCATCACCTTCGGCATGGACAAGGCCCAGCGCATCGAAACCTTCGACAGCGGCTCTACCCACGCCATGACCCTCACCGCCGTAGACCTGGATAAGGACGGCAAGCCCGTGAAGTGGAAGGTGGAAAACAGCTGGGGAGCTGACAACGGCTTCGGTGGATGCTTCATCATGACCGACCGCTGGTTCCGCGACTACATGTTCCGCCTCGTTGTCAACAAGGAGTATGTGCCCGAGAACTTCCTTCGTGAGTTCGACCAGAAGCCAGTAATGGTTATGCCCGAAGACCCTCTCTTCGCCGAAGATATGTAAACGCATAATCATCCCCATAACCAGAGCCCGAGTGACGGAGGCCACAGCCTTCTCGCTCGGGCTCTCTCTTTTTGTTATTCGCCTATGAATAATGATATTTTAGTGAGTTTTAACGATTATGGTTAGCCTTCCCCGCCTAATCATGGTAATTTTGTTACCAATTATGAAAAATGTTATCTTTACCCTGATCCTGTCGGCCATGGCGCTGATGCCCGTGCATGCCGACAATAAGCCGAGCAAGCTCTCGGCGCAGGCGTTGTATGCCCAGTTTCAGAACCCGGACAGCCGCTATCGTCCCTTCGTGCGCTGGTGGTGGAACGGCGATGCCGTCGTAGGCAAGGAGCTTGTGCGCGAGCTCCACTTGTTGCGCGATGCAGGCATCGGTGGTGTCGAGATTAATCCCATCTCGCTGCCCTACGGTGCCGACCAGCACGGCTACAAGCAGCTCACCTGGCTCAGCCAGCCCTGGCTTGAGGCCCTCGATACCACGCTGACCGAGGCACGCCGCATCGGCATGACCTGCGACCTGCTCATCGGTTCGGGATGGCCCTTCGGCAGCGAGACTCTGCCCCACAAAGACCGTGCATCGGTGCTGCTTACCGCTGCCATCCCTCTGACTCCCGGCCGTCATTACGAGTTCTCCAAGTTTGACCTTTTCAAGCGCCTCGACCCTGGAGTGTCTATCACCAACTCAGCCCGCGAGCCCCGCTTGGAGATAGCTTATCTCGTGCCCGACTCCATCAATGACTTCCGCCAGGCCAAGGATGTCACCGCCGAGTTTGCCAATGGCAACTACGTAGTAGACACCCCCGCCGAGGGCAAGTATCAGCTCTACGCCATGGTGCGCTTCGACTCCTTCGCATCGGTCATCAACGGCGCTCCCGGAGCAGCCGGCAGCATACTCGACCACATGAATGCGGGTGCCGTACGCCGTTATCTCGACAATATGTACAATACCATTGAGACCAAGACGGGTCCCCTCTCGCGCTGGTTGCGTTCGTTCTTCGTCGACAGTATGGAGCTCGAGGGTACAAACTGGACCGACGACTTCCGCGAGGAGTTCAAGCGCCGTCGCGGTTATGACGTGATGCCCTGGCTGCCCTTCACCATGTTCAAGGTAGGACGCCTGGGCGATGTGGAGAGCTATATCTTCGGTGCCAAGAAGGGCCCCGACTTCAAGAACCAGGTAGACCGCGTGCGCTACGACTTCGAACTGACCAAGGCAGAGTTGCTGCAGGAGCGATATACCAATACCTTCACCTCATGGTGCAAGGAAAAGGGCGTTAAGTCGCGTGCCCAGGCTTACGGACGAGGCTTCTTCCCACTCGAGTCATCCCTCTCCTACGACATTCCTGAAGGCGAGTCGTGGACTACCAACTGGTTGCGCCACCGTCTGGGTGAAGAGATGGGCGATAAGGACTACCGCCGTGGCCGCGGATATACGATGATAGACAAGTATGTCTCTTCGGCAGCCCACCTTACCGGCAAGCGCCTCGTGAGCTGTGAGGAGATGACCAATACGTATCTCGTCTTCAATACCCCGCTCGAACTTATCAAGATAGGCACCGACATGTCGGCCTTCTCGGGTGTTACCCACTCCGTATGGCATGGCTTCAACTACAGCCCGCGCGATGTGGCATTCCCCGGATGGGTCCAGTATGGCAGCTACTATAACGAGAAGAACACATGGTTCCCCTACTGGAAGTATCTGAACAACTACCGTGCCCGCGTGAGCAGCATCCTGCAGAATGTGGACATGCAGACCGACATCGCCATACTTCCCCCCAACGCCGACCTGTGGACCGAGATGGGCGTGCAGACCGAGCCGTTTCCCCGCGACCTCAACGTGACCTATACTTCCCTCATCTGGGAAGCCATCCATAAGAATGGCGGCGGCGCCGACTATCTCAGTGAGAGCATCATCGAGAAATGCGACGTGCGCGATGGCCATCTCTGCTATGGCCCCAAGAGCTATTCGGCTATCTTCCTGCCCGAAGTCAAGGGCACTACCCAGGGCGTGATGGACAAGCTGCTCGAGTTTGTCCGTGGTGGCGGCCGCGTGTTCTGCATCGGCACCTATCCCCAGCGCTCGCTCGGTCTGAAGGACTATCAGGAGCGCGACGCCAAGATGCGTGCCACCGTTGACGAGCTCAAGGGCTACGCCGACCGCTTCGTGCTGCTCGAGAAGCCCCAGGACGGCAAGTATCTCGAGTGGTATCGCGCCGTGATGGACAAGTATCAGCTCTCCCACGCCGTTACCATTACCAACCCCGACCGCTTTGTGCTCCAGAACAGATACAAGGCCGACGATGGTTCCGACCTCTTCTTCTTTGCCAATGTCAACCTGAAAGACAGCAAGCAGACCGATGTGGTCTTCCCCGAGAGCATGACCCGTGGCAAGTCGGCATGGCTCTACGACCCCGCCGACGGCAAGCGCTACACGCTCAAGCTCGACGGCCAGCGTCTGCACCTCGACATGGGTCCCGCTGAGGCCTTCTTCGTGGTCTTCAATGATGTCAAGGCCAAGGCCCCCGTCTACAAGCGCAAGCCTCTGCAGGGCGAGCAGTACATCGAGTTGGGCAACTGGACCGCCAGCCTGCACCACTCGCGCGAGGGATGGGTCAAGACGATGGCCATGCCCGACAGCCTGCAGGACCTGAAGAACACGGAGTACTCCCACTTCATGGGCGATATCACCTACACCACCACCGTCAATGTGGAGAGCGGACGCATGCCCAAATACCTTAACTTAGGACGCGTGTGCGAGATAGCCGAGGTCAAGATCAATGGACGCCCAGCCGGGGTGCAGTGGTTTGGCGACCGCGTCATCGACGTCGAAGGCATGCTCCATGCCGGTGCCAACACCATCGAGGTCAAGGTGACCACCCTCATGGGCAATTACATGCATACCCTCAAGGACAACAAGGTGGCACAGCGCTATGTAATCAAGCGCAATCACCCTCTGCGCTCTATGGGTCTGCTGGGTCCGGTGCGTCTGTATGAGTAGTTAATTTTTGATTAAAACCGAAAAATAAACGACTATATCTTAGCGGGTATCTATTTTTTGTAGTACCTTTGCAGTCAGCATTTAACGAAGATAAATCAATTATGGCACAAGAAGATGTTTTCAAGAAAATAGTCAGCCATTGCAAAGAGTATGGCTTTGTTTTTCCCAGTTCAGACATTTACGACGGTCTCGCCGCCGTGTATGACTACGGTCAGAACGGCGTTGAGCTTAAGAATAATATCAAGGAATATTGGTGGAAGTCGATGGTGCTGATGCACAGCAATATCGTGGGTATCGACGCCGCCATCTTCATGCACCCGACCGTGTGGAAGGCTTCCGGCCACGTCGATGCATTCAACGACCCACTTATCGATAACCGCGACTCCAAGAAGCGTTATCGTGCCGACGTGCTCATCGAAGACCAGATCGCCAAGTACGAGGAGAAGATAGACAAGGAGGTTGCCAAGGCCGCCAAGAAGTTCGGCGACGCCTTTGATGAGCAGAAATTCCGCGCTACCAATCCCCGTGTGCTCGAGCATCAGCAGAAGCGCGACGCTCTTCATGCACGTTACACCGAGGCAATGCAGGGTCCCAACCTTGAGGAGCTGAAGCAGATAATCCTCGACGAGAACATCGTAGACCCCATCAGCGGCACAAAGAACTGGACCGATGTGCGCCAGTTCAACCTGATGTTCTCTACCGAGATGGGTTCTGTCTCCGACACTACCAACAAGATTTACCTGCGTCCCGAGACCGCCCAGGGTATCTTTGTCAACTACCTCAACGTGCAGAAGACCGGCCGCATGAAGCTGCCCTTCGGTATCGCACAGATAGGAAAGGCTTTCCGCAACGAGATAGTGGCCCGCCAGTTTGTATTCCGTATGCGTGAGTTTGAGCAGATGGAGATGCAGTTCTTCTGCCAGCCCGGCACGGAGATGAAGTGGTTCGAGTACTGGAAGCAGTATCGCCTCAAGTGGCACGAGGCTCTTGGCATGGGCGCCGAGAACTATCGCTTCCACGACCACGAGAAGTTGGCTCACTACGCCAATGCCGCCACCGACATCGAGTTCCGCATGCCATTCGGCTTCAAGGAGGTTGAGGGTATTCACTCACGTACTAACTTCGATCTCTCTCAGCATGAGAAGTACAGTGGTCGTCAAATCAAGTATTTTGACCCCGAAACCAATGAGAGCTATGTACCTTACGATGTTGAAACCTCTATCGGCGTAGACCGTATGTTCCTCAGCGTGATGTGCCATGCCTACACCGAGGAACAGCTCGAGAACGGCAGCCGCGTAGTGCTCAAGTTGCCCGAGCCACTGGCTCCCGTCAAGTGTGCCGTGCTGCCCCTGGTCAACAAGGACGGACTGCCTGAGAAGGCACAGGAGATTGTCAACGACCTGAAGTTCCACTTCAACACACATATCGAGGCCAAGGACTCTATCGGCAAGCGTTACCGCCGTCAGGATGCCATCGGTACTCCCTTCTGTGTCACCGTCGATGGCGATACCCTTACCGACAACACCGTTACCCTGCGCTATCGCGACACGATGAAGCAGGAGCGTGTGCCTGTAGACCAGCTCCGCGCCATCATCGAAGACCGCGTGAGCATCACCAGTCTGCTCAAGAAGCTCAATTGATTTTTTCACATCCTCCCTGTTGTCCACCGACGGCAGGGAGGATATACATAGTATAATAGATGATAAAGAATATCGTAAAATTCTTATTGATGGCATTGCCTCTCGTGATGGCATCGTGCTCCGAGACCCCCGGCGAGCCCAGCGAGTTTGAGGATTGGCAGAATCGCAATGAGACTTACTTCAACAATCTCTACCAGACAGCCAAGAGCAATCCCGCCAGGTACAAGATAATACGCAGTTGGGACTTGCCCGAGAATGTGGCCACAAACCCCGACAATTACATCGTAGCCGAAGTGCTCCACGAGGGAACCAGCACCGAGAGTCCTATGTACACCGACTCCGTGACGATACATTACCGTGGTTACTTTATCCCCACGACATCGTTCCCCGCAGGATATGTGTTCGACCAGACATGGACGGGAGACTACGACCTCACCACGATGAACCCCACGACCTACACCGCGTCGACCTTCATCGACGGTTTCACCACAGCGCTGCTCAATATGCACCCCGGCGACCGCTGGCGTGTCACCATTCCCTACGCTCTGGGTTACGGCAAGTCGACCTACGCCCCCAGTGGTGCCACCACATCTATTCCGGGCTACTCTACGCTGGTGTTCGACCTCACGCTGGTTTCGTTCCATCGTCCCGGAACAACCCGACCATAAGCCGAGCTGACGACTGTACAGAAAGCAAATACACAGCATACTACAATTATCCGCAATACCGACAGACTGGTATTGCGGATATTTTTTTCCCATATCGTCGCTGTAGCCCTTCCCATCCACAGCCTTGCCGGGGGCAGCAAGCGGCAGGGCACCACCCTCTGTGGGTAGTGCCCTGGCTGCAGTGCTGGCAAGGAGTCTGTCCCTGCGCTATATATATAATAAGGTGGGCGCCTACCCCAAGTACTTGGCGAGAATGTGGGCCTGGTCGCTGCCTTTGAGCTTGAGGATGCAGCGCTCGCGTATCTGGCGCACGCGCTCGCGGGTGAGATTGAACAGGTCGCCTATCTCTTCCAGTCCCTTTTCGGGACAGCCTATGCCGAAGCAGTATCTCACGATGGTCATCTCGCGCTCCTTGAGCACCTTCTGCATGACCTGGCAGAGCTCGTCGGTGAGACTCTTTGAGTCGGCCTCCTTGTCGGGGCTCCATTTGCTGTCGGCCTGTATCGTGTCGGCTATCGTCGTGTCTTCGCCAGACTGCAGGGGCGTGTCGATGCTGGTATGAGGGCCGTGGCTCTTCAGCACCTGACCGATTTTTTCAGGGTCTACATTGGTGATGGCTGCCAGTTCGTCGACCGAGGGCAGCCGCTGGTGTTTCTGCATGAAGTCGTTGGTGGCGTTGGCTATGGTGTGCAGCACGCCCTCTACATTGAGCGGCAGCCGCACCATGCGACCCTGTTCCGAGATGGCTTGCAGCACGCTTTGGCGTATCCACCACACTGCATAGGAGATGAACTTGAAGCCACGGGTCTCGTCAAACTTGTCTGCAGCCTTCATCAGACCTATGTTGCCCTCGTTGATGAGGTCGCTGAGCGCCAAACCCTGGTGCTGGTATTGCTTGGCGACCGATACCACGAAGCGCAGGTTGGAGGTGACCAACTTCTCTCTGGCTTTCTCGCCCTCCGTTCCGCCGCGCTTGATTTTCTGGGCGAGTTCTATTTCCTCTTCTATATTGAGAAGGGGGAATTTGGCTATCCAGGTGAGGTAGGAGCCTAAAGTCTGATCACGATTGGTGATGCTGTTGGATATCTTAAGTTGTCTCATCATTTGTATAAAACTTGTTAGTTGGTTGATGGTCAGTTTGTATGCTTTCCCATGTTAAAAGTGGCGCAATATACCATAATTATTCCATATCTCCAAATATTTCTTCATCTTTTTTTGATTTTTCTTCATTATCCTTGTCTTTTCGGCGTTTTATGCCCCAATTCTGCTGCATCGCTCCGTGGATGATGGCGTCATTACCACAACTCTGCCGACCCGCTCGGCGCGTCTACTGACCATCTTTCCCCTCTTTCCCAGAGCCTTTGCGCCCCTGCCGACCGTCATTGCCGGCTCGTATCGTAAGGCACATGTCCACGTATCAAAAGTCACGAAAGCTCGTATCATACGACACGTACACACGTAACATACGTCACGTGCCAGCCGAGTGGACTGCGGTGGAAGTCGAGGTGAAACCGGCAGCGGCGCAAGGGCACACTACTGCGCGAAAAGGT
>ERZ779852.1745-NODE-1745-length-19555-cov-12.715641_pt1 | contig 19555 bp, 19 predicted proteins | sample MGYA00511559_ERZ779852 | MGnify/ENA primary metagenome ERZ779852 (study PRJEB29588, sample SAMEA2157977) | human gut metagenome | biome: human gut; feature: human-associated habitat; material: faeces | place: Denmark | collected 2008/2010 ...
GCAGTTGCAATACAGCAGTTGGTGCTGATTAGGGCGAGGGTCCACCCGTTCCCATCCCGAACACGGAAGTTAAGCTCGCTTCTGCCGACAATACTTGGCTGGAGACGGCCCGGAAAGATAGGTAGCGCCAACATGGAGAGAAGCCGCTCAAGAGAGTGGCTTCTTTTTTTATATTCATAGCTGCGGGAGTGCAATTTACTGTTCGAAATCCGCGACAATACGTTACAATACCCCTATCAAGAGAGATAGGGGTATTTTTATTATGGAACATTTATATGACTGACAAGATGGTCGAAGCCTATTTGAAAGCCCTCGAAAGCGAAGAACGTGCCGCAGCGACGATCGAAAAATATCGCCGTGCTTTACTAAGCTTTGCAGCCTTTTTGAGCGGCGCGGCGGTCACACCGGAGATGATCCGCCTTTGGAAAGACGATCTGCGCGCAAGTAACTACGTGCCGTCGACGATCAACACTTATCTGGCTGCGCTGAACGGATTCTTCCGTTTCTGCGGCTGGGCAGATTGCCGCGCGCGGTTTCTCAAGATCCAGCGCCGCCTGTTTCGAGACAGCAGGCAGGAGCTAACGCGAGGGGAATACGAGAGGTTGGTCGCTGCGGCGGAGGCCACGGGCGACCGCGGTCTCGCGCTCCTGATGGAGACCATCTGCTCCACCGGCATCCGCGTCAGCGAGGTGCAGTACATCACGGTTGAGGCCGCGAAGAACGGCAAAACAGAAATTGCGCTCAAAGGCAAAATCCGCACGATCCTACTGTCGTCAAAACTCTGCCGCAAGCTGCTCAAGTTCGCCGCGCGGCAAAAACCGCCTCCGGCGCGATCTTTCGCGCCAAAAGCGGCAAGTCCATGTCGAGATATCAAATTTGGCCGAAAATGAAAAAGCTGTGCGTCCGCGCGGGCGTCGACGCAGGGAAAGTTTTCCCTCACAATCTGCGCCACCTGTTCGCGACGGCATTTTATCGCGCATACAAGGATATCGTCAAGCTGGCGGATGTTTTCGGGCATTCGAGCATCGAAACGACGCGCATTTACCTTGTTACGAGCATGGCGGAGCATCGGCGTCAGCTCGAACAGCTAAAACTTGTATCATAAAAACGGAATCTATATTCTGTTGCGCAAAAATGCCAAAGCGAATACAGTTACCACTATATTCACAACTAAAGCGCATGCAGAGATCGAGCTGTCTGCGCCCGAGAACGCTCAAATGGGTGCAGAGGCACAAGCTTACAGTGCGTTTTCCCCTGTAAACTCCATAATTTATATTTGGAATCATAATTTCCCTAGCCTTTGTCGGAAGATTGTGCTATATTCTGCTACGAGTAAAGGAAACGATAAGATCGTTTCGCTTCCTTTGCATATACGGAATATAGATTCCGTTCTCAAAATCTCATATTTTGGCAAAACCGCCGAAAGGCGGCGACGCAAAGCCAGATGGGTCTAACGCCTCTCCGAATGGAGAACACGCTATGACAGCCGGTTGCACCCTTACTGATGTATTCGCTTGTCACTGCTCCGTCCGGCTTTGCTGGAACGGAGCTTTTTTCGCGAGGGAGAGGCTGACGATCCGACAGACATTTCGAGTGTTTTGCACGGAACAGGGAAAGACTGCTTTGCTTGCCCAGTGGGATATTGAGCGAAATTTACCACTCACGCCAGATGATGTGACTTTCGGCAGTCACAAAAGAGTCTGGTGGACCTGCCCAAGCGGTCATTCGTGGCAGGCGATGGTTTACACCCGCAGCGAGGGTGCAGGCTGCCCCTACTGCACAGGCCGCAAGGCTTTACCTGAGCAGAACTGCTTGGCAAAGCAATTCCCAATGCTCGCGGTGGAGTGGGACAGCGAGAAGAACGCGCCCTTGACACCGAAGGACATTACGCCCGGCAGCCACAAGCTCATCTGGTGGCGCTGCCAGAACGGCCACTCCTACCGCTCCGCCGTGAAGACGCGCGTGCAGGGCAGTGGGTGTCCGTACTGTGCGGGAAAGAACGTCCTGCCAGAGGAAACCTCCCTTGCGACTGAGTATCCGTCGATCGCGAAAGAATGGGATGCGGCAAAAAACGTGCCTCTTTTGCCTACGCAGGTGATCTCCGGCACAAGGCGCAAAGTCTGGTGGCGCTGTCCGAAAGGCCATTCGTGGCGCGCGGCGGTGTATTCGAGGACGACCCTCGGCACGGGCTGTCCGGTCTGCACCGGACGGCAGGCGTTGGCCGGTGAAAACGATCTTGCGACGCTGTACCCGGACATTGCCGCGCAGTGGGACGAGGAGAAAAACGGCGTGCTCCATCCAAACAATGTCACTGCGGGCTCGAACCGCCGCGTGTGGTGGAAGTGCGAAAAAGGCCACTCCTATCGTGCGATGATTGCGCAGCGCGTGCAGCGCGGCGACGGCTGTCCTTACTGCGCCAACCGAAAGGTGCTGCCGGGTTTCAACGACTTAGCGACCGCAGCGCCGCTGGTCGCCAAACAGTGGCACGAGAGCCTCAACGGCGCGCTGACACCGGAGATGGTGACCGCGGGCAGCCACAAAAAGCGTGGTGGCGATGCTCTTACGGCCATGTCTGGAAAGCCACCATCTACTCGCGCGCGGGCGTGCAGCAGTGCGGCTGCCCCGTCTGCGCCGGAAAGACCAGACGCAAAACCAAGTAAACTCAGCCCGAGAAGGCGGGCAAAAGATAGAGAATCTTAGGAGGTAATGGAATGAAACGGCGATTATTGGCAAGTTTACTGACACTTGTCATGATGCTGAACCTGCTGCCAACGGTAGCTTGGGCAAGGAATGATGAGGGCATTGATGCTGATTCGGTAGAAATGTATTCCTCTGATGATGTAGTGACATCGGGGCCGATAACCCTTTGGACGGGTAAAGAAGGCCAAATTACCGTTCCCGAGGAGAACGAAGTCAGGAGTTCGAACGCAGATATTGTCAGTGTTGAGCAGGATGGCACAGCGGTGACGCTGACCGGTGGCAGCAAAGAGGGACGCGCAGAGGTCACTGCGGGAGAGTCTACCTGGGTCGTTTATAACTACGCCAGCGAAGCGGAGTATAACTATTTATACTCGCTGTTCCACGGGAAAACAATCTCCGTGATGGGCGACAGCATTTCGACGATCAAGGATAAAATCCCCAGCGGTAATGCTCTGTATTATGATAATACTACTGGCAAAGAGATGACTTTTGAGCGCAATTACTGGGGTGACATCATCACCCGCTTTGGTGCGGCAGAGGGCATTGATGAGGCGTGGAGTGGAAGCACCATCGGTTCTAAAGCTGCTTCTATGGCAAGCAAGGATAGAATCAACAAGCTTGACGATAATGGCACGCCGGATGTGATCCTGTACTATGGCGGCAGCAACCCGGACAGCTCGGTCGGTACGTTTGATCCCGATGCAGACTATGCGAAGACTGTCGATTGGGCGCAGTCCTATTCGGATACAGCGAGCGCCTACGCGGCTTCTCTGCAGCGCATGAAGGCAACCTATCCGGGTGCTGAGATTATCGCAATGATTCCCTATTATGAGCAAAATAATATTCCTAAACAGGCGGAAGTGATCGAGCAGATTGCAAAGCACTACGATATCACGACAATCGACCTGCGGGAGCTTCGGAATCAGGAAGGCATTTCTCCGAATAACGCGCTCCACCCTAATATGGATGGTCACAGCCAGATCGCGGCCTACATCTGCCAGCAGCTCTATGAGCAGCAGGCAGTGACTCCGAATGAGAAGACCGTCACCTATAATGCCAACGGCGGTAGCTTCAAAAACGGCAGTGATTCCCATCAAGCAGTCCGTGACAGCCAAGCTGCCGAAGGCCACCCGCGCAGGCTACGCCTTTGTGGGCTGGTTCGATCGGGCTGCTGGCGGGAACAAGATTGCATCCGCTCTGGACACGGTGATTCCCTCTGGCATGCAGGACGACCTTAACGGTACGACCCTGTATGCGCATTGGACACACACCTTTACGTGGAACTTCAACAGCGATATGAACGCTGTTGATGCAGATGGCAATGTTATCATCACTGTGAGTGATAAACATGGCAGCACCACGTTGAACGATGACAACACAGTGAAGTTCAATGATTATCAGGGTAAACTGAGCACTCCATTCACTCTTGACCCGACGCAGAATTGGTGTGTCGAGTGGAAAGAAAAGAATCAGGCAAAAGAGAATATGCTCTTCAGCTCTACTGCAACGAGAGAAAAGGGTATGACCTATATTTTCCTGTATGAGCCGAGCATCTATATGGGTACATATGATGTTACAAATAACAAAACAGATTACATCAACTTTGGCGGTCCTGCATATCAGAAAGAGCCAACCTCCAATGAGTATTCTGTTGTCAAACTGGAGAATAACTATGATAAAGCTACCGAAACGAGCCTTGTGACTCTTTCTGTTGATGGTGAGCAGGTGTTTGCCAAGCTGAACACGCAGGGCAGATACGGAAGCCATGGATCTTCGTTGACTGCAAGTGACTATGAGCAGTATGCTTTGGAGAAGCTCAACTTTACATTTAATTACCTCGGCGGATGTAACTTGAATACAGGTGCCGGGGTGGGTAAAGAGAATTGGTTGCTCCGAAATACCTTCGAATACATCAAGGTGACGCTGGGTGACGACCATACCCACACATATGGCACGACCTATTCCAGCGACAGCACTGGCCATTGGAAGACCTGCACTGAGTGCGGTGCAAACGGTGAATTTTCGAAGCACACCGGCGGTACTGCCACCTGTACTGCAAAGGCGGTTTGTGAAACCTGTGATCAGCCGTATGGCGAATTAGGCGCTCATAAGCTGACCAAGACCGATGCCAAGGCTGCCACCTGCACCGAGGCCGGCAACGAGGCCTACTGGACCTGCTCCGGCTGCGGCAAGTACTTCTCCGACGAAAACGGAATCAACGAGATTGAGAAGGACAGCTGGGTGCTCAAGACCCTCGGCCACGATATGACCAAGACTGACGCCAAGGAAGCGACCTGCACGGAAGACGGCAACAACGAGTACTACACCTGCTCCAGATGCGGTGGAGTCTTCAAGGACGAGGCTGGTACGCAGGCAACCACCGTTGTGACGGAAACGCTGAAGAAACTCGGTCACGACTGGAGCAACAAGAACGGTATCTGCGCGCGCTGCGACGCCAAGTGCACCGAGACGCACAAGCCCGGCACGACCTGCTCTGTCTGCCACAAGTACACGAGCTATCCTTACGTTCCCGGCGCGCCGACCTATCCCGCGTCCGCTCCCGCTGTCCCCAACGGCACGGTGACCGTTTCCCCGGCCAACGCCTCCAAGGGCGCGAATGTGACCGTCACGGTGAAGCCCAACGAGGGCTATGAGCTCGGCAGCCTCGCCGTCAAGGATGCGAGCGGCGATCTGCTTCCGCTCGCCGACCTCGGCAGCGGCAAGTACAGCTTTGTCATGCCGGATGGCAAGGTCAGCGTCGAGGCGGAGTTCGTTAAGACTGCTGCTACCAGCTTTGCTGATGTTCCCGCGAACGCTTACTTTGCCGATGCAGTGAAGTGGGCAGTCGATAAGGACGTGACGAACGGCCTGACCGACACGATGTTTGGCCCCTACGAGTCCTGCACCCGTACGCAGATCGTCACCTTCCTGTGGCGCGCCGCCGGCAGCCCCGAGCCGAAGACCGCAAGCAGCTTCACGGATGTTCCCGCGAACGCTTACTATGCGAAGGCTGTCGCTTGGGCGATTGAGAACGGAATCACGAACGGCATGACCGAGACGACGTTTGCCCCGAATGCGACCTGCACCCGCGGCCAGAGCGTGACGTTCCTGTACCGCGCCCTCAAGGGCACCGCGAGCGGCAGCACGAACTTCACCGATGTGAAGTCCGACACGTTCTACGCTGATGCGATTAACTGGGCGGTTGCGAATAACGTGACGAACGGTACTTCCAACACGACGTTCAGCCCCAACGCGGACTGCACGCGCGCGGAGATTGTGACGTTCCTGTATCGCGCCTATCAGGGCAAGTAAAACTTAAAATCATGCGGAAAAGCGGCGGTTCATCAGAACCGCTGCTTTTTTGCGCCGCATTGACAAGCGCTCCCGCCCTCGGTATACTATGACCAAAAGCAAGACGGCAGTCAAAAATGCAGACGAGTTTGAGAGATTAAACTCGAAAAGGGGAGAGCAAATGAAGTATCTTGGAAAGCCTGCGGGCATGTGGGCGCTGTTTTCCGGATCGTTTGAAAAGCACCTGACGGTCGAATTCGACCTGACCGCGGAGCAGGCGAAGGACGTTGCGGCGCGTGCCAAAAAGAAATATCGCGAGATCATCGCGAAGCTGCCGGAATTTGACAAGCGCGACCGCTTCGAAATGAACATCGTCAACTGCGCGATGCTCACCGCGTTTATCCTGTGCATGCCGCAGCGGCCGGACATCAAAACGCTGACGGACTACTGCGCCGCGGCGATGATGACGCCTACGATGAAGGCTTTCTGCCGCGCGAGCGGAAAGAAAAAGTTCACGCCCAAGGACATCGAGGGCATGAAGGCGACGGCGAAGCTGCGCGCGGGCGATCGCAACCCCTATTCGTGGAACATGGACTTTTTCGAGTACGAGGACGGCAGCGGCTACGAGGCGCGCTTCACGACCTGCGGCATCTGCACGCTGATGCAGGTGTTGGGGCTCTACGATCTGACGCCCGCGCTGTGCCATCTCGACTACACGATGAGCGACGCGGGCGGCGCGTCGGATTTCGTGCGCGAGTACACGCTCGCCTCCGGCGGCCCCTACTGCGACTGCGGGTATCACAAAAAGCAGTGAAAAAACAAAAAGGATGCGTCTTTCGATGCATCCTTTTTCCTTTATGTAGGGGACTCAATCTTCGTTGTAGGCATCCGAGGCCTTGATGCGCTGGTACATGTCCTGCATCTGGCGGTCGATCTCAGCGATCTTGCCCGCGCATTCGAACATCTCCTCGTTGATGCCCTCGGGCAGCTTTGTTTTGTCGACTTTGTAGCGGATATCGTGCTCAAGGCTCGCCCAGAAGTCCATGGCGATCGTGCGCAGCTGGATCTCCGCCACGACGTATTCCGTCCGGTCGGAGAGGTAGACGGGCACCTTGATGTCCATGTGCAGCGAGCGGTAGCCGTTGTAGTTCGGCGTCTGGATGTAGTCCTGCTTTTTGACGATCTCCACATCCGTCTGCCGCGCCAGCATCTCGCCCACGCGGTAGACATCGTCGATGTAGCTGCAAACGACGCGCACGCCCGCGATGTCGTTGATGTTTTTTCGCGCGGACTCGATCGAGAGCGGTAGGCCGCGCTTGATGAGCTTGGCGACGATGCTCGATTGCGATTTGACGCGCCCGTCGATGTGATGAATGGGATTGCGTGCATAAAGAACATTGAATTCACTGTTGAGAATATTGAATTTCAACGTGAGCTGCCGAACCGCCGCGTCATAGAGATTCTGCATGACAAGAAAGTCATGCGGATCTTCGCAGAGTGCGGCGCCGTTCCCCGTTCGATTCATTCTGAGCCTTCCTTTCCATCGGAAGCGTCAACGCCCGCCCGATGTGCTTTTGTTCCTTTCAGTATAACAGACGATCACCGCCGCGCCAAGGGGAGAAATGTTGATTTTCCGCAAAAGTCTGCGCGAAAAAAGCAGCGGGCGGGAGAAACTACCAAGCGACGGGCAAAAGAACTTGCAATGCAGCGCAAGCCATTCTATAATTAACCTGAAAGGATATGCACAGCGTTCGGCACTTCCGCTCCGGTGGCAGAGCGAACGCGCGGAAGGTGCAGAAAAGAACAATGGATAAAAAAGGAAAACAGCAATTTCTTCTGGTCGCGTTCGGCGTGGCGCTCTATGCCGCGCTGATGAATCTCAACGAAGTCGCGGCGTTTCTCACGAGGCTCGCTACCCTCTTCACGCCGGTGATCATAGGGTTATTGATGGCGTTTGTCCTCAGTGTGCCGATGCAGGGCATCGCAGGACGCTTGACGCGCCTGATGCCAAAGGCAAAGGAAAAACACATTGACCTTCTCAGCCTGCTGCTGACGCTTTTGTGCGTGGTCATCGTCGTGGTACTGCTGTGCGTTCTGGCGCTGCCGCAGCTTGCCGCGTCGCTCAAGAGCATCGGCACACTGGTCAGGGAGAACTGGCCGGACTGGGCGCGCCTTCTCTCGGATCACGGCGTGGATACAAGCGAGCTCACCGATCGCATCGCCGCGCTCGATTGGAAAACAGTGCTGGAAAAGGCGCTCACCGGCGCCGGCGCGCTGATCGACTCGGTGGTGGATCTTGCCGGTACCACAGTCTCGGCGGTGGCCAACGTCACCTTTGCCATCGTCATCATGTTTTATGTGCTGCTCGACCGGCGCAGCCTTGCTAAACAGAGCCGCAGACTCCTCTACGCCAACCTGAGCGAGCGAAAGGCCGATCAGGTCTGCCGCATCGCGCGCCTGACGCACACCACCTACGCCCGTTTCCTGTCCGGGCAGTGCGTGGAGGTCGTGATCCTCGGCACGATGATCTTTCTCGCGTTCTCCCTGTGCGGCATTCCCTACGCGGGGCTGACCGCTGCGCTGACGGCGGCCTTCGCCTTTGTTCCCTACATCGGCGCGCTGGCCTCCTGCGCAATCGGCGTACTGCTGACGCTGCTTGCCCAGCCGGAGAAGGCGCTGCTGTGCCTGATCGTCTATCAGGCGGTGCAGTTCACGGAAAATCAGTTCATCTACCCGCATGTGGTTGGCAGCAGCGTGGGGCTTGCGCCGCTGTGGACGCTCCTTGCGGCATTGCTTGGCGGCAAGCTCTTCGGCCTTGTCGGTATTGTGTTTTTCATTCCCCTCACGGCGGTAGTACTCCAGCTCGTACATGAGCACACTGCACAGCAGCTTTCGGAAAAGAAACTCGACCGCGAGGATCTGATCGAATAACAAAAAAGGACGACAGCTAAAAATAGCTGTCGTCCTTTTTTGTGCGGTCACGACTGCGCCATGCGCTCGAGGAGCTGGAAGGCCTCTTCGAGCTTGGGGTCGATATGGTCGGTCTGCAAAGCCTCGCGCACGCAGCCTTCGATGTGCGCGCGCATGATCTGCTGGTTGGCGCTTTTGAGGAGCGACTGCGTGGCGAGAAGCTGGTTGGAGATGTCCACGCAGTAGCGGTCGTCGTCGATCATCTGCAAAATGCCGTCGAGCTGGCCGCGGGCAATTTTCAGCTTGCGGCGGACGGAATCACGATCGGCTCTCATGGCCTTAGCGGATGGAGACGGCCTGATAGCCCGCCTCATCCACGGCGGCCTTGAGCGCCGCGTCGGTTACGCTGCCGTCCACGCTGACGGTGGCGGACTTGCTCTCAAGATCGACCTTTGCCTCCTTCACGCCGGGGACGGCGGAAAGCGCCTGCTGAACGTGATTCACGCAATGCATGCAGGCCATGCCCTCAATGCTGATGACTTTTTCCATGTTCGTTTCTCCTTTTTCATTGTTACTTGCCATGGTGTGGCTGTTTGCTATCTCCACTCCGCTATCCGACGGAGAAGAAACCGTTTTGGGTGCCGCTGCCGCCGTGTGCTTGGCCTTGAACCAGCGCAGGCGCAGCGCATTGCTCACCACGAATACCGAGCTGAAGCTCATCGCGAGCGCGCCGAGCATCGGGTTCATCTTGAGCTGGAAGGCGGGGTAGAAGATGCCCGCCGCGATGGGAATGCCGATGGCGTTGTAGAAGAACGCCCAGAAGAGGTTTTCCTTGATGTTGCGGATGACCGCGCGGCTCAACTGCACGGCGGTCGAGACGTCGAGAAGGTCACTGCGCATCAGCACAATATCCGCCGACTCGATGGCGACGTCCGTACCGGCGCCGATGGCGATGCCGACGTCTGCGCGCGCAAGGGCGGGCGCATCGTTGATGCCGTCACCGACCATGGCGACCTTCTTGCCGCCCTCCTGCAGACGGCGAATTTCGCGCTCCTTGTCCTGCGGCAGCACCTCGGCCACGACGCGGTCCACGCCGACCTGACGGCGGATGGCCTCGGCGGTCTTGGCGTTGTCGCCCGTGAGCATGACGACTTCAATGCCCATGCTCGAGAGCTCGGCGATGGCCTGCGCGCTCGTGGGCTTGACGACATCGGCTACGGCGATGAGGCCGATGAGCTTGCCGTCCAGCGCAAAGTAGAGCGGCGTCTTGCCGTCCTCAGCCAGCGCTTCGCCTTGTGCGAGCAGCTCACTGTTTTCGATGCGGTTTGCTTCCATCATGCGGCGGTTGCCGGCAAGGCAGAGCTGGCCCTCGACCTCGCCGCGGATGCCCTGACCGGGGATCTGCTCAAATTTGTCGACGGACAGGAACGTGAGCGATTCCTTCTCCGCCTCGGCCACGATGGCCTCGGAAAGCGGATGCTCGGAGAGCTTTTCGAGCGACGCGGCGACGGAGAGAAGTTTGTCCCTGCCAATGCCGCCGTCGACGACATCGGTGACGACGGGCTTGCCCTGCGTGATGGTGCCGGTCTTGTCGAGCACGACGGTGTTGACGCTGTGCGTCGTCTCAAGCGCTTCGGCAGACTTGATGAGGATGCCGTTCACCGCGCCGCGGCCCGTGCCGACCATGATGGCCGTCGGCGTGGCGAGACCCAGCGCGCAGGGGCAGCTGATGACGAGAACGGAAATACCGATGGACAGCGCAAATTCCACGCTGTGGCCCGTCAGCAGCCATGCTGCCGTCGCGATGACGGCGATCGTGATGACGACGGGGACGAACACGCCGCTGACCTTATCGGCGAGCTTGGCGATGGGCGCTTTGGAGCTCGTGGCCTCGTCCACAAGGCGTACGATCTGGGAAAGGGCGGTATCGTCGCCGACTTTGGTCGCGCGCATCTTGAAATAGCCGGATTTGTTGATGGTCGCGCCGATGACGCTGTCTCCCGCCTGCTTTTCGACGGGGATGCTCTCGCCCGTCAGCGCGGATTCGTCGACCGAGGACGTTCCCTCGAGCACGACGCCGTCGACGGGGACGCTCTCGCCCGCCTTGACGATCAGCACGTCGCCGAGTTGGACCTCCTCGACGGGGATGACGCTCTCGACGCCGTTGCGCTCGACCGTCGCGGTCTTGGGCGCAAGGTCCATGAGCTTTGTGATGGCATCAGAGGTCTTGCCCTTGGCGCGGGCCTCCATCGTCTTGCCCATGGTGATGAGCGTCAGGATCGTGCCTGCGGACTCGAAGTACAGCTCCATCATATAGGTGTGCACCGTGTCCATGTCCATTCTTCCAAAGCCGATGCCGATCTTATAGATGGCGTAGATGCCGTACACGATGGCGGCGCTGGAGCCCAGTGCGATCAGCGAATCCATGTTCGGCGAGCGCTGCCACAGCGTCTTGAAGCCGACGATATAGTACTGGCGGTTGATATAGACGATGGGCAGCAGCAGCAAAAACTGCGTGAATGCGAACGTCATCGCATTTTCCATGCCGAGGAAGCACGCGGGCAGCGGCCAGCCCATCATGTGGCCCATCGAGAGATAGAACAGCGGGATGGTGAAGAGGAGCGAGAGGGCGAGACGCTTTTTCATGTCGCTGTACGCCTTCTGTGCGGCGCTGGCGCCGCCGGTTTCGGCAGTCTGCGCGGCGGGGGCGCTGCCGGGCTTTGCATGCAGAGACGCACCGTAGCCCGCCTTTTCGACCGCGGCGATGATCTGCGCGGACGAAAGCTGGGATTCGTCGTATTCGACGACCATGCTGTTTTTCAGCAGGTTGACCGCGACCTGCTGCGCGCCTGGCTGCTTGGCGACGGCCTTTTCCACGCGGCTGGAGCAGGCGGCGCAGCTCATGCCGGTCACGTCATAGGTTTCCTTTTTCAATTTGATTCCTCCTTCGGGGCAAATACAATACCCGCGTGGGGTATTTTTCATTTACCGACAGTATAGGTCGGAAATTGGCGGATTGTCAAGACCTCTTTTCGAGAAATTTCCGTTTGGGCGAAAGTTGCGGCGTTTCGGTCGGGAAAACTTACCGCCGCCGCGCCGCTGGACAGCTTGCATCCCTTATGGTAAACTGACGGCATGAGTTTTATGATAAGCAGGTGAAAAATGAAGCAAAAACATATCTTGAAATGGCTGGGCATCGCACTGGGCGTGTACCTTTTATATGGGGTGCTGACAGCCATTCTCGTCCCGCTGCCGCAAAAAGAGGCGGCAGGGGAGCTGTGGAGCCAGTATGAAGCCCGATTGAGTACGGACGCATCGCAGGAGCGCGTGAGGAGCATCGAGGATACGGACAGTGCGCTGCTCTGGCGCTTGCAGCTCATCGAGAGTGCGGAAAGGGAGGTCATCTTCTCGACCTTTGACCTGCGCGCGGACGGCAGCGGACAGGATTTGATGGCCGCGCTCTATGGCGCGGCGCAGCGCGGCGTGCGGGTGCGCGTCATCGTCGACGGGCTGAACGGTTTTCTGCATCTGCAAAACAGCGGCGTTCTCCGCGCCCTCGCGGCGGAGGAGAATGTGGAGGTGCGCTTTTATGATCCCATCGACCTGCTGCGCCCGTGGAAGCTCAACTACCGTCTGCACGACAAGTATCTGATCGCCGACGACAATAAGTATATCCTCGGCGGGAGAAACTCGAACGATCTCTTCCTCGGCTCGTATCAGGAGAACCAGAACATCGACCGCGACGTGCTCGTCGTGTCGGACGGGGGAGAGGGCAGCTCGGTCTCCCAGCTATTGACGTATTTTGAAAGCGTCTGGTCGCAGCCGGAGAATAAAACCATCACAGGCAAGACGTCCTCGCAGACCGACGCGCTGCAGGAGCGCTACGCGGCGCTATGCGCGGTGCATGGAAAAGAGCTTGCCGCCGTCGACTGGGAGGTGGAGACCGCGGCGGTCACGCATGTGAGCCTTCTCAGCGGCTCGCCGCGCGCGGAGGCGAAAGCGCCTGAGCTGTGGGACGCGCTTGTCCGCCTGATGGCGCAGGGCGATGACGTCCTGCTGCAAACGCCGTACATCATCTGCAACGACAAAATGTATAACGATTTGGAAGTACTTGCCGAGACGCGGCAGCTGCGCGTGCTGACGAATGCCGTTGAAAACGGCGCGAACCCGAGCGGCTGCTCGGACTACTTACGCGAAAAGCAAAATATTTTATCGCGCGGCGTCGATGTTTACGAGGTCGTCTGCGGCCAGTCGCTGCATACGAAGACAATTTTAATCGGAAACGATTTGAGCGTCGTCGGTTCATTCAACGCCGACATGCGCAGCGCATATCTCGACACAGAGCTGATGCTCGTCATCGAGAGCGAGGAGGTCAATGCCGCGCTGCGAGAAGAGAGCGGAAAATACATGGGCCAGAGCCGCCTCGCCCTGCACGACGGCGGCACGGAATACGGCGCGCAGTTTGAAGAAATGACGCTGCCTTGGGCAAAGCGCGCGCTGTATACGGCTTTAAGCTTTCTTCAGCGCCCGATCCGCCACCTGCTGTAACGAAAAAACGCAGCATAGCGGAAAATGAGGGAACGGAATACGGATTTTGCCCGTATTTCCGTTTTTTCGCCTTGCAAAAGACGTTCGGGTTTGCTATGATAAAAAATACGTATGGATACGTTCCGCTTTTTGTGGAGACAGAGGATAAGAAAGGAAGATCGTTATGATTTACACGACCGAAGTGCAGCATATGTGCCCCGTTGCGAAGGGCGCATATCACGGTCCGGCCCCGATCCCCGAAGAGGGCAAGTGGGTCCAGGCCAAGCAGATCGCCGATATTTCCGGCTTCACCCACGGCATCGGCTGGTGCGCGCCCCAGCAGGGCGCCTGCAAGCTGACGCTCAACGTCAAGGAGGGCGTCATTCAGGAGGCTCTGATCGAGACCATCGGCTGCTCGGGCATGACCCATTCCGCTGCCATGGCTTCCGAGATCCTGATCGGCAAGACCATTCTCGAAGCGCTGAACACCGACCTTGTTTGCGACGCCATCAACACCGCCATGCGCGAGCTGTTCCTGCAGATCGTCTACGGCCGCACCCAGTCCGCCTTCTCTGAGGACGGCCTTGCCGTCGGCGCGTCCCTCGAGGACCTCGGCAAGGGCCTTCGCTCCCAGGTCGGCACGATGTTCGCCACCGCCGAAAAGGGCCCCCGTTACCTCGAGATGGCCGAGGGCTACTGCTCCCGCGTCGCGCTCAACAAGGAAAACGAGATCGTCGGCTACGAGTTCATCAACCTCGGCAAGATGATGGACTTCATCAAAAAGGGTATCGATGCGAACGAAGCGCTCGAAAAGGCCAAGGGTCACTATGGTCAGTGGGACAACGCTGCCAAGTACATCGACCCGCGTCAGGAATAAGGAAGGGAGGACGAAACAATGGCTTTATTTGAAAACTACGAGAGAAGAATCGACAAGATCAACGGCGTCCTCGCTCAGTACGGTATCTCTTCCGTCGAAGAGTGCCGCGAGATCTGCAAGGCCAAGGGCTTTGACCCGTATGAGATCGTCAAGGGCATCCAGCCCATCTGCTTTGAAAACGCCTGCTGGGCGTACACCGTCGGCGCGGCCATCGCCATCAAGTCCGGCGTGAAGTCCGCGGCCGAAGCCGCCAAGATGATCGGCGTGGGTCTTCAGTCCTTCTGCATCGACGGCTCCGTCGCCGAGGACCGCAAGGTCGGTCTGGGCCACGGCAACCTCGGTGCGATGCTGCTGTCCGACGAGTCGAAGTGCTTTGCCTTCCTCGCCGGTCACGAGTCCTTCGCCGCCGCTGAGGGCGCGATTGGCATCGTCCGCAACGCCAACAAGGCCCGCAAGGAGCCCCTGCGCGTCATCCTGAACGGTCTCGGCAAGGACGCCGCTCAGATCATCTCCCGCATCAACGGCTTCACCTATGTTCAGACCCAGTTCGACTACTTCACCGGCAAGCTGAACATCGTGCGCGAGATCCGCTACAGCGAGACCGAGCGCGCCGACGTCCGCTGCTACGGCGCTGACGACGTCCGCGAGGGCGTTGCCATCATGCATTCCGAGGGCGTGGACGTCTCCATCACCGGTAACTCCACCAACCCGACCCGCTTCCAGCATCCCGTCGCCGGCACCTACAAGAAAGAGTGCATCGAGCAGGGCAAGAAGTATTTCTCCGTCGCCTCCGGCGGCGGCACGGGCCGTACCCTGCACCCGGACAACATGGCCGCCGGTCCCGCCTCCTACGGCATGACCGATACCATGGGCCGCATGCATTCCGACGCACAGTTCGCCGGCTCCTCCTCCGTGCCCGCGCACGTGGAAATGATGGGCTTCCTGGGCATGGGCAACAACCCGATGGTCGGCGCCACCGTCGCCGTGGCCGTCGCCGTTGCGGAGAGTCTGAAGTAAGAAAAACTTACCGAAAGCTGACAAAAAGGCAACAATTCCACAAAACACAAAGCACCCGCTTCCATGAGGAAACGGGTGCTTTTGCATTTTTGTCAACATTTTGCCAACCTCTGCTCAAAGCCGGCACTAAAATGATGCAGTGGGCGATGTCACTTTTCGAGTGCGTCTTCTATATGAGAACTCAAATCGCGGCCTGCTGTGAAGACATTCCAGATGTAGACGGTTTGTGCAGTTTTATCTGTGGAGTAAACCACAACATCCTGCCGTGTGATGAACAGGCGAACACCTTTGCTGTGCCATGGCTCTTCGTTGTAAAGCGGATACTTCTCCGGCATAAAAGAAAGATCGTGCCAGATCGCATCCTTCAGGCGAGCGTACCAGCGTTCGGCGGTGGTGCGGTCGTGAAGAACGCTGGTGATGTATTGAAACTTTTCAGCGATATCATTGGCGGCAGCATTTGTGTATACGATATTGTATTTGTCCATGTTTGCTTATAGTCCTGCGATTTTTGCGTCAAGCGTATCCTGAGAAAGGGTACGGCCAGAGGCAATATCCGCTGCACTCTTGCGGAGTTTGGCGTTGATCTCATCCTGACTCAGTTCATCCCAGGTTTTTAAGGACGGGGTAAAGGGCATACCGCCTTCACGAAGACTTTGCTGCGCAAAGATGCGGACGGCCTCTGCAAAGGAGGTACCGAGACTGCGATAGAGACTCTCTACCTCGGATTTTAGTTCGCTGTTCATACGGATTTGAAACGTTGCATCCATTGCCATAAAAATCAACTCCTTGTGTTACGATTGTACTACAAATGAAAAGAGAATGTCAATAGCAGTATCTGCCGAACGGCAGAGAAACAATGCAGATGAAGGGGAAAATCTTAATTATTTTTTCAGCAATACCTAAAACAGCTCCAATAGCTGTGCATTTTCGGTGGACATCTTATTTGTGAGATGCTGATAGATCTGCATTGTGACCTGAATGTTCTTGTGACCGAGGCGGTATTGCACATATTTGGGCGAAGCACCCTTTTCGGCAAGCATGGTGGCGTGGGTGTGACGAAGACTGTGGTAATCAAACTTGTCAAACCCAAGCTCTGTGCGGGCAATATGACTGACATACGATCTTAGGCTGTACCATTTTCGGCAAGAGCGTCGGCGGAATGGAGCTAACACAATTTATCCGCGGCTTGCAAGTGGTACTGCTCGAAAAGTACGACTGGGCACGAGAGCAGAAAGAGCGCAGCATTCAGCGGCTATTCGCTGCCGTCCGGACTTCAATGAAGTACAGTCGCATCAGTGATGACCAACTAATGATGCTTGACAATTTCGGACTGGCGGGGGATGACGCTTTTTCTGCCAAGCTGCTCCGCACGGAAGACCTGTATCGCTCCTGCAATTTTGAGATCTACGACGGCTTTGTAAACGCGCTTCCCTATGAAGAACAAAGAAAGGTCAAAGAAAAGCAAGGAGAATTTTCGAAAGACTTGCGGCAGGACTTGTCAGATCCGAAGGGCACGTTTGATTCAGAATATCTTACTTCTGCCCATCAGAACCTTTCCGGCGCAAAGAGGGCGGCCCCGTCCGAAAAGATTATTTTCTGTTACCTCTGCATTCGTCTCGATAGGAGAGTAGAATACAGGTTAGAAAAGGAAAGCCTTGCAAGATGCGACCCTGAAGGAGCGCAGGAAGTTGAGGATTTCCTGCACTGTTTTCGGAACTGTCGTATGAACGAGGTATACCATGCTGTTCGGCTCGGGAAAAAGCTGGATCCTGCGTGGTATGATTGGCAAGACGACCTTGGCCTTACGGTTCTGCACTATGCGATCTTGCTGAAAAAGGAAGAGCTCGTCACGGATCTGCTGGACAAGCGGGAATGGTTTTCGCAGACGTCTATGATTGACAGCCGTGCAATGGACTATGGTATTCAAACCTATCAGACAAATGTGATGCGCGAGAATATTGACGCAGCGTTGTCCCTAACGAAGGGGGAAAATGCTGCGCGCGCTAGGCTGCTATGAGCAGGTCACGGGCGAACCGGGCAAGTGCCTTGCTATTGGCGGCGGGACATATGCGCGCTTTCTGAAAAATGGCGTGGCGTTTGGCGCTTCCCGATTAGGTGTAGATTATCACATGCACGGTGCAAATGAGTACCTTGTGGTAGATGAGATCGTGCGAAGCGCGGAGCTGTTTGCGCTGACCATTGCTGCACTTTGCGGCGAACACGCTGAGCCGATGTAAAATGCGGTTATGTAAATAACACCCGTCGGTATGATCCGATGGGTGTTATTATTTGTGCTGTGTTTTTTGACAGACGAATCGGATTCTTGCAAAAATGCCCAAAGATGTCAATAGAATCCGTTCGCCTGCGCAAGAATTTTATGGCGTGCGGACAGAAAAGACTTTTTCGTGCTGCGAGACGGCGACAGACAGCAGATCTCATGGCGATAATGACGAATTTCTGTCATTGGAGTGTTTTTCGTAGAAATACATCTGTCCGCTCCTTGCAATTTCCTGCACATAAAGATATAATAAAGGCCGTTAGTGAAAGCGCCTTTGCGGCCTGAGCAGAGAGAAGAGGATCGTAAGAGCGTTAGATTTTGTAAAGAAAGAAGATGCCCCTATGAATCCCTTTATGAAGACCCTTAAAAAAATTGCCGCCGCGTATAACGGCGTCAGCCTGATTTTGCGCATCGCGATCGGCCTTGTCGTCGGCGTGATCCTGGCGCTGGTCTGTCCCGGCGCGACGTGGTTACAGGAGCTTGGCAACCTGTTTGTCGGCGCGCTCAAGGGCATTGCCCCCGTGCTGGTGTTCGTCATCGTGGCGAGCGCGCTGGCGCAGGGCTCGTCCAAGCTCGACCGCCGCTTCGGCACGGTCATGTGGCTCTACATGCTTACGACGTTCGTCGCCGCGGCGCTGAGCGTTGTGACCAGCATGCTCTTCCCGCAGATGCTCCTGCTGCCCGAGGCCGCTGAGGCCGAGGTCATCCCGCAGGGCCTTGGCGAGGTCATGCACACGCTGCTGTCCAACATCGTCTCGAACCCCATCTCCGCCATTATGAACGGCAACTACATCGGCATTCTGATGTGGGGCTGTCTCTTCGGCGTGGCGATGAAGAAGCTCGGTGCGGACTCGACGAAGGTCTTCCTCAGCAACACGGCGGACGCGGTGTCCACCATCGTGCGCTGGATCATCAATTTGGCACCGTTCGGCATCATGGGCCTTGTGTTCACGAACGTTGTGAGCAACGGCCTTGCGATCTTCACCCAGTACGGCAAGCTCCTGCTGCTTTTGGTCGGCACGATGCTCTTCATGGCGCTTGTCATCAACCCCATCATCATCTTCATCTATCTGCGCTGCAATCCCTATCCGCTGGTGTTCCGCTGCCTGCGTGAAAGCGGCCTGACGGCGTTCTTCACCCGCTCTTCCGCGGCGAATATCCCCGTGAACATGGCGATGTGCGAAAAGCTCGGCATGGACAAGGACTTCTACTCCGTCTCTATCCCCCTCGGCGCGACGATCAACATGGACGGCGCGGCCATCACCATCACCATCATGACGCTGGCCGCGGCCAATACGCTGGGTATGCAGGTCTCGCTGCCCGCGGCGATTTTGCTCTCGATCATGTCGGCCCTCGGTGCGTGCGGCGCTTCCGGCGTGGCGGGCGGCTCGCTGCTGCTCATCCCGATGGCGTGCTCGCTGTTCGGCATCTCGAACGACATCGCGATGCAGGTCGTCGGCGTCGGCTTCATCATCGGCGTCATTCAGGACTCCGTCGAGACCGCCATCAACTCCTCGTCCGACGCGCTGTTCACCGCCGTTGCGGAGTTCAAGCAGTGGCGCAAAGCCGGCAAGGAGATCCAGTACTGAGCCGATCACTGAAATCGTTGCAGCGCCTCACGGCCTTTCCCGTGAGACGCTGCTTTTTTCTGCCGCGTTCGTCAAATCCACAAGAAACCCTGCCGGATTTTTGAAGGAATCCGGCAATTTTCTTGACTTTCCTGCTGCAATACTTTAAAATGAAGCCGCTGTGCACGGGCAAAGCACGGCAAAAACAAGAATCAGACCCGACATCTGCGCGGTGCGCGCCGCACAGATGTTTTTCACGTCTGGATGGGAGAACGCATGAAAACGAAAAACACGAAAAGCTTTGCCAGCCGCTGGGGCTTTATCCTGGCGTCCGTCGGCTCGGCCGTCGGCATGGCCAACGTCTGGGGCTTTCCGAACAAGATGGGC
>ERZ779852.1746-NODE-1746-length-19551-cov-14.845250_pt1 | contig 19551 bp, 20 predicted proteins | sample MGYA00511559_ERZ779852 | MGnify/ENA primary metagenome ERZ779852 (study PRJEB29588, sample SAMEA2157977) | human gut metagenome | biome: human gut; feature: human-associated habitat; material: faeces | place: Denmark | collected 2008/2010 ...
GGCATTGCGGATAGGTGTCTGATGAGCCTTTGAGTTTTAGCGGACAGCAATAATAAAAAGAGAAGTCTTGACAGAAGGAAACTAAAAAAAGCTTTATTATCAAGTACAAAAAAAATGGTGTCCCTCAAGAGAACACCACTATATGAATTTAATCTGTATCAACGAATCTTACGGAAGGCTGATAGCTTCACTCGGACAAACATCTGCACAAGTTCCACACTCAGTACACATTTCCGGATTGATTGAATACTTGTCGCCCTCAGAGATTGCTCCTACCGGACACTCATCGATACATGTACCGCACGCGATACAATCGTCACCAATTACGTATGCCATAATAATTTAAGTTTTATAATTGTTAATAATATATTTGTTGTTTTTTTGAATGTTCAGTACATACTTTTATAGACAACGCAACCGAAAGCAATAGGACTTATTCCTGATTGCCGAGGCGCAAATCATCTTTTGCAAAGGTAACGATTTATTTTTTAATACCTACAAATGGGGATGTTATTTTATTCTATTTATACATTTTCAAAATAGATTGAAATACAATAACAAAGGCCTATTCACGTTATTTATATGTAATGAAGAAAACAATATATACAGCGTTGCTATGCATTCTGTGCGCGATTCATACTGGCGCACAGGAACGGACGGTTCAAAACCGCCCATACACCGACCTGCGAAAGTTCCACTTTGGCATACTTGTTGGCACGCATTTGCAAGACCTGGAGTTTACTAACGTCGGTCCGCAACAGGTTACTCTCGAAGACGGAACAGTCGTAGAGAAAACCATCTCCACCGACCAAAACCGATGGGATGCCGGATTCACAGTGGGCGTACTCGGCGAGCTACGCCTCAACACAACACTGCAACTCCGCGTTGCGCCTGCAATGTACTTCGGAACGCGCCAACTTACGTTCCGCAACATCACCGACCTTGATGTCAACGGTAACCCTACCGAGCAGCGTCAGGAGTTAAAGACCGTATATATTTCATCGGCCTGCGACCTCATCTGCGCCGCGCCCAGATTCAACAACCACCGTCCTTACGTGATGCTTGGCATCAATCCGATGCTTAATCTATCGGGCAAAGACGACGATATAATAAAATTGAAACGGTTCGATGCCTTCCTTGAAGTCGGCGTAGGATGCGACTTCTACCTTCCTTTCTTCAAGTTACGCCCCGAACTGAAGTTCATGTATGGCCTCACCAACAGTCTCGACACCAATCATCCTAACAATATCAGGAACGCCGATATGCGACCATACGCCACATCCGTGTCCGATGCACGCAGCAAAATCATCGCACTCACTTTCTATTTTGAGTAGAAAATATATATTATAAACCGAAAAAGTCATACCAATTCTCAACCGAGATTGGCATGACTTTTTTGTTTAATATAGTCAGTAGACAGAAGTTCCTAAGTTCAGACAATAGTCTTTTTATTGAAAGTTAAACAAGATCTTAACTTCAAAGGGCCTACTCCCCTTTCTCCAAGTCAAGCACAATCCGTCCAATCCATATTCCATGCTTACCGTTTTGGTCTACCGGCACATCCTTTCCGTCAACATTCTTCACATACCGCAATGTCTTCATATACGTATGTGAATGTCCGCCAAGCACAATATCAATGTCGCGCGTAGCCAGAACAAGCATTTGGTCGGTTAATTCCTCATCCTCCCAACCAAGATGCGACACGCAGATAATCACATCACACCTCTTCATCTTCAGCAACGCAGCCATACGCCTGGCCGTCTCCACTGGGTCGAGATACTTCACCCCTACAAATTTAGTTGTATCAACCAGTCCCTTTGGCTGCGGACTCAGTCCGAAAACACCTATCTTCAGTCCATTTCGCTTTATGATGGTGTACGGTTTCACCAGTCCCTCCACCGGCGTACCCGTGAAATCATAGTTGGCACATACTATCGGGAATTTCGCCATACGGAAAATCCGCGCCATATTCTCAAGTCCGAAGTCAAACTCATGATTCCCGATAGTAGCCACATCATAGCCCATCCGGTTCATCAGTTCAACTTCCACCTCCCCTTTATAAAAATTATAGTAAGGCGAACCTTGCGAGAAATCGCCACTGTCTATGAGCAACAGCCCTGGTGTCTTCGCCCGTTCGTCCTCTATCAGCGCCATCCTCCGCAGGAAACCGCCACGTCCGGCCAGCGCCGTATCAGCCTGATTAGGATTCAGCGGCATTATGCAACTGTGCGTATCGTTAGTGTGCAATATCACCAACTGCTTCTTCTGTGCCACCGCCACAACAGAGAACACACATACAAATATCGACAAACAAATTCTTCTCATCATCACAAATGTTTTTTAAGCGAGTTATATTAGTCCTCCACAACAATGCGGCCCTCTATTTTTCCCCCAACAGCTACGCCCTTGTCTGCCGCCTCGCGGAAATAATTCTCTATAAGCACCCTCACATTATTGCTATTCTCCTGCGGTGAGTTCACCATCCGCGAACTCCCGAAAGCAGTCATATTATCATTGCCCTGCGCCACGAAGTCAATCGTTGCCACCCGGTAATCCCGCGTCGGTTCCACCTCCTTGCCGCCTATCGTCAACCCAGTCAGTTCTCCGTCTTTCTTCATCCGCAACCTTATCTCGCGACTCACGCCCTCGCCACCGTTGCCGGCAATCTGCCGAAACAGCTCCAAGACCTTCTCGCCGCTGAGCGTCACGAAACAAATCTTATTATCAAACGGCGCCACATCAAATATATCTCCCACCGTAACGTCACCCTCGGCAATCGCCGCGCGCATTCCTCCAATATTATACACCGCAAAGTCGGGCTTCTCGCCGTAGTCCTTCGCCGCCCACATCAGTATGTCGGGCAGAAGATTCGACAGTGCACTCTCCGGCGAATACGGAGCCATATAGCACGCCGCGCGTCCTACCACCGGCCGTGTTACACTATCCACCTTCTGCTTATAGGGAGCTAAAAACGCCTCCGTCTCCGCAGATACCCTCCCGTCATATCTACTGTCCACCAGCATCCTTGTACGCTCCACGCCCACGATGCTATATTGCGAAGCGCATCCCGACAGCATAGCCACTGCCGACATTATGATTATTCCGCTTTTGATATCTTTTTTCTTCATACCAATTAATTATTATTCAGACACTTCCCACGTTCTCGCCCCAACCATACGAACCCCAACGCCATTGTTCTTCAATGACAAAAATAAGAAATTATATCGGAATAACCGAATAAAAAGAAACTTTTATCCTCAAACTATTTGATAATAAAAGCCGATAAAGAGTCAACAAGCAAAAAAACGAGGTAAATACTTGGCGGATAAGGATAAAAATCGTAACTTTGCACCCGCTTTTCGGCGTAACCGCTGGCAATAGAAGAGTTATTGGCCATGTTGCGTTGGGACGACAAACAATATTTAATTATTTATAAAATGGATTTAATTAAAGTTGCTGAAGAAGCATTTTCTACCGGTAAGAAGTTCCCTGAGTTCAAGGCAGGTGATACTATTACAGTAGCTTACAAAATTGTCGAGGGTTCAAAAGAGCGTATCCAGCTCTATCGTGGCGTTGTAATCAAGATTTCCGGCCACGGAGACAAGAAGCGTTTCACCGTTCGCAAGATGTCTGGAACAGTAGGTGTAGAGCGTATCTTCCCTATCGAGTCTCCTAACATCGACAGCATCGAGGTGAACAAGCGTGGTAAGGTACGTCGCGCTAAACTTTATTATCTGCGCAAACTCACAGGTAAGAAGGCACGTATCAAAGAGAAGAGAACTCCTGTCGCTAAGAACGATTAATCCTATCAACACGTTAGGAATTACAATAAAAGGCTTGCAGATAATGCAAGCCTTTTATTGTTTCCGGACGGTTGGAAACATTGTTTTCGGCAGGACAGAAACCGTCTTGTGTGTGTTTCCCCTATTCTTTAATCGTACTCCGACAATTGTTTATTCTATATTATTAAGTAAATCACCAAAATTAAACGATATTATCTATATACTTACTTATAGTCTTTCAGCAGCCACAACAACCTTCTCAGCCTCAGCCAACACCATCGCAACATGGTCATGAAACTCGTCCGAATAGTCGTTCATGCCTCGCCTGCCTTCAAGCCATTCGAGCGATGCGGCGCAAGTGACGGCGTTTATCTGCAAGAACAACGGCAACATTTTATGCGCCACAGCCGAGATAGTTTCGGCATTGCGGACCTTCGAGGCTTCCGCAATCATAGAAATGTTCTTCCGGGTCTCCTCAACGAATGTGCGGATGATTTCTTGCGCCGCCTCCGCATCATCACCGGCAAAAGCCGTAAGCGCACCGAAATTATAACTTCCGCTATCATTTCTTTCACCCTTCAAATCCCCATCCGGCAATGTCTTCATTGTCGAAACAGACGAAATGCCACCTATCACAGCCAATAAATCATCCACGCTGTAAGGCTTGTTCAGACAACCGTCAAAGCCATACTTCCGCAGTTCGGCAGCATTCATGTCGCTACGCGCCGTTACCGCAATCACTGGAACACTACAGTCCCGCCCATTATGAAACGCCTTTATCTTCTCCACAAGTTCAAAACCACTCATCGCAGGCATCTGAATGTCGGTGAGCACGGCATCATAATCCCCATTCCGCAAGGCATCCATAACCACCTCAGGCTGCATACAGCACGTGGCACCAATGCCTTTCGCCGCCAACATCTCGCGCGTCAGGTTCAACTGCAGCCGGTCGTCGTCTATTATCAGCAGCCGCCCTACACTGCATTCCCCGTTCTCCACGCTGCCCTTTTCCACCGGCAGTATCACAGAGAATATACTACCCTGCCCCGGTTCGCTTTCCACCGTGATTTTTCCGCCAAGCAAAGCCACCATCTTCTTTGTTATCGACAGCCCCAGACCGAAACCATCGCGTCCTTGCGCATTCGGCAGCCGGGTAAACTCACGGAACATCCGCGCCCTGTCGGCAGGCAGAATGCCGCATCCCGTATCGCTCACTTGCAATCGCAACAAGCCGTTTTCAAGCGTCACGGCGAGCGAGATAGAGCCTTCGTCAGTGAACTTCAACGCATTAGATAGCAGATTCTCAGTTATCTGACGGATGCGCGAGGCATCGCTCACAACCCGTTTGCAGCCGTCTATATCGCAATGATAGTCGAGTGTGAGTTGCTTTCCTTTAGCCAACGGCAAGAAGCAGTCGTATATGCTGGTGAACAGGCGGTGCGGACTAAACGAGCGTTTGTTCACGTCCATCTTGTTGGCATCCAACCGATGATAGTCAAGGAGCGATGTAACCATGTCGAGCAGATGGCCGGCCGAGGCCTTCATACTGTCTATATATGTCTGCTGCTTGCTGTCCCCGGTCTTCAGAAGGTCGGCATAACCGATGAGAGAACCCACCGGAGCTTTTATGTCGTGGGTTATGGTGAGCATCAGTTGCTCACGTTGTTCAAGCAGGTCCTCAGCCTTTTGCTTCGCCTTTTCCAGTTCCCTACGATAATGATTGCTCTTGGTGATGTCGCGCCAAATGATGATAAAGAAGAAGACGGCAAGCAAGACGGCCGCCACGGCGATGCCGGATATTGTGCGCGCCGAGCTACGTTCGATAGCCTTCTGTTCGGTCTGACGATGCTCCACGAGCATCCTTTCCTCACTCTCGAACGTGTTCATCAGCCCGTTAAGCCGTTCGTTGAGTTCCTTTCCGCGCGCCAGCAACGCCGTAATGCGCTTGTCGAGCCTCCTGATGTCCCCGTGGCGGGTGTCCTCGGCCTTGTGCTGCACAGCCCGAAGCATCGTCGCAACGGTATCTGCGGGGTTGTATGCCTTCTCCGTACTGTCCACGGAGACCTGCGTAGTGACCTGACTAACGTGCATGGAATCCGCTTTTGAGGGTACGAAAACATTGCGAAGGCGCTTGAAAATTTACCTTTCTTTATTTTTTGTTATTAATATTATCGTCTCACGATTATATATATGCCAACACCGTGCCAAAATATCTCAAGAAAGCATTAATATTCTGATTATCAGGCTATTATAAAATATATAGAAAAGAAAGGAATATAAATACGGATGTGGAAAAGTGAGGAATGTGGGGAAAAAGTGTGGATTTTTTCCACAATGTTGCGCTACTTGAATTTGAGTCACGGCACGGTTACAAAGTCAGAATCCGAAATTCTTGAGTTTATTGTAAAGCGTTTTGCGGTCGATACCGAGCAAGGCAGCAGCCTTGCTCTTATTGTTATTGGTCTGTCTCAACGCCTTTTCTATGCGGGCACGCTCGTCCGATACATCGTACAGGGCAAAAGAAGGCGATGGTTCGGGCGTAACAGCATTGAGAATCTCGCTATCCAGCTCGGCCGGAGTGATTACTTCGCCCTGCGCAAGCAGCACCGCACGCGTCACGCAGTTCTTCAGTTGGCGCAGATGACATGGGCGTCGGGGCTACCAGCCGCACGTAGTTGTAAAGCTGTTTGGCGGCCTCGCTGTCGCCTTCTATGTGGTCGGCCGAGGCGTTTCCGTCAGTCGGAACAGGCTCCGGCGCATCCTTTTTCTGCTCTGCCGGGCGCGTCATACGGTCTTTCTTCGCCTCCGCGGAACGCTCTTTTTGCGCCTCCACGGGGTACTTTTCCAACGCCTCGTTTATCTTCTGAATGAGCAAATCGGGCGGCATCGGCTTCGATATATAGTCGCAGGCTCCACGCTTCATGGCTTCCACGGCATTGCCGATGTCGGCATAACGCGTCATAATAATAACCGGAGCGGAGACGCGCGCCTTGTTCATCCACGACAAAAGGAATGTGCCGTCCTTATCGGGCAGGCGCATATCGGAGAGGATAATGTCGAAACCGTGCTTTTCGAGAAGCCTGCAAGCATCCGAGACACGGCTCACCGTGTCTACGACAAAGCCGTTCTTGCCCAGCCACGTCTTCAACATCCGCGACAGGGTAAGGTCGTCCTCCACTATCAATATACGCTTTTCGTTTCCGCTTGTCATGTAAATTATTACTCAAAAAGTATGCCACAATACTTATACTTGACACACATCAACATCTCAGACCGGAATTTTCAGTCCGATCCGAGAAGCAAAATTCAGGTTTGTCCGTCAGTTATGCACGAGCGTTCCTATCTCTTCGCCGTCCATAACCTTCTTCAGATTGCCCACGATGTCCATGTTGAAGACATATATCGGCAGGTTGTTCTCCTTGCACATCGTCGTTGCCGTGAGGTCCATCACCTTGAGTCCGCGAGTGTAAATCTCATCGTATGTGATATCGGTGAACTTCGTTGCCGTCGGGTCTTTCTCGGGATCGGCGGTATAGATGCCGTCCACGCGGGTGCCCTTCAGCATCACGTCGGCCTCAATCTCTATTCCACGGAGCGACGAACCCGTGTCGGTGGTGAAGTATGGCGAGCCTGTTCCGGCCGAGAAAATGCACACGTAGCCGGCTTCCATAGCCTCGATGGCCTTCCATTTAGAATAGAACTCGCCGATAGGTTCCATACGGATGGCTGTCAGTACCTTTGTCTTCACACCTATTGCGCCAAGCGCCGAACTCAGGGCGAGCGAGTTTATCACCGTGGCGCACATTCCCATCTGGTCGCCTTTCACGCGGTCGAAACCTTTCTGTGAGCCGCTCAGACCACGGAAGATGTTTCCTCCGCCAATCACGATACCTATCTGAACACCCATTTCTCTCACTTCCTTGATTTGTTCAGCATAGTCACTGAGTCTTTCGGGGTCGATTCCGAACCCTTGCTTGCCCATGAGGCTCTCGCCGCTGAGCTTCAACAGTATTCTCTTAAATCTTGCCATATCTGTATTTCGTTATATGATTCTTACTTCCTTGAATGCGTATCGGCGAATATTGCCGCCCTTGTCTGCCAGCAGCAGATGGCCATCCGGCTCTATTCCGTGTATCCTCGCCTCGAATTCGCCGCCGGAATCGCTGTAGAAATGATAGCCGTCGCGCCGATATAGATGCTTTTTATATTCGCTTTCCGTGGCCTCCCGGTCGGCGGCGTGACTGTTCAGAACCTCCGTCTCAGCCGCGATATTATCGAGAACCGACTGCAAGAGTATTTCTTTGTCGCGCTCCCTGCCGTCAATCATCTTCAGCGACACAGGATTGGGAGCATCGCTAAGAAACTGCGTCTGGTTCACGTTGATGCCTATTCCGATGATGCAGTCCTTGATTCTGCAGCCTGCCAAGCGGTTCTCTATGAGTATTCCGCACATCTTCCTGTCGCCCACGTAGATGTCGTTGGGCCATTTTATGCTCACCTTCTCCGTAGTTTCGGCAGCAAGCGTGCGCCGGATAGCATTCGACACGGCCATTGAGATGATGAATTGCCGGCTCGCCTCCACGCCACAGGGATGCACAAGAACGGAAAACAGCAGGTTCTTTCCCCGTTCACTCTCCCACGAATTACCGCCCTGCCCCTTGCCGGCCCGTTGAAATTCGGCCACAACGACTGTCATGTCCATATCGTTTTTGCTCTCAAGGTCGCGCAGATAGCGGTTCGTGGAATCCGTTTCTGCTATTCTTATTATCTTTGTCCTCATCCTTATCTACCCGTGGCCGCATCGCGTTTGCCGCCCACTGTGAGCCTGACGCCCTGCCATCGGGCCGGCCACAGACTAAAGCATCGGCATGAATGCGTCCGTTATATGATTTATCTTCGCTTCCGTTTCGGGTGTTCCCGTCACGGCTATGATGTCGAATCGCACGTCGGCATTTATCCTATTCATCTTGATATAGGCGTTGGCTGCCGTCGTCACAGACTTCATCTTGCTGTATGTCACGGCCTCTTCGGGTTCATAAAAGCTGTCGTTGCGGCGTGTTTTCACCTCCACAACCGCCAGCACGCCCTCCGGCGACATCGCGACAATGTCCAAATCGCGGTGCTTCAACTTCCAGTCGCGATGCAGAATGCGGTAGCCTTTGCCACACAGATACTGCGCAGCGAGTTCTTCTCCCCATCGTCCCAAGTCGTTGTGTGCCGCCATTGCCAATCGTTAACATTAGAGTTCCGATTATTCCGAAACTGATTTGCTTCATATTATATTAAGTTAACCTGCATTATTCATACTGTTCCGTAACGAAAGTGCCAAATGGCAGTGCATCAGTGTAAGCACAGCGATGACGATGCAGAATGTAGTAAATCCTACTTTCAAAGAGGAAGAGCGAGCATTGCACTGAGGTGCTGCCAGTTGGTCCTTGCAGTAGGAACGAGTATGAATAATGAAGGTTAAAGTCCTATAAGACCAACCTTTGGAAGCACAAAAATACAAATAATAATGGAGAAACAACCGGGTGAAACATTTTTTTACACCCACCTGCCCGTATTTTGTATCGAAAGCCCCCTCCCTACCCCCTTCTTATAGTGAAGGGTTTTGTAAATATTATTTACCATTTTCGGGCATATTTTCTTTGTGTCAACTTTTGTTAAATATAGGTCCCGTTACTCATTTTCTATGATTTTCCGACCTCAAAAGCCTCAACTCAAAACTCAAAATTCGTAACTCAAAATTCCAAAACGGCCTCCGTTAGAAAAAAATCGGGTCATTTTTCTTCAAAAATTGTCGTCTGAAAAAATAGGGGAAATTTCCATTTTTAGATGATTTAACGTTTGTTAGCTTTCAAAAGTGCCACTTTTAGAGTCTGTTTTAGGCCGTTTTGGGGTGCAACGAAGCCTCCGTTGAAGGCCAAAAGTGCCTCCGTTGCGATGCAAAAGTGGCTCCGTTGCAATTTAACGAGGCCAAAAACGCCTTCTAAAACGCTTGTTTTTGGGTTGAAATGGTATAACTCTCTGACTGTCAGGGTTTTAGGCTAAAACTGACTAAAACGCCGTATTTTTGCGTTTTTGAGAGCAAGAGAGAACTTGAAAGAAAAAACATCGATTTTTCAAGGGATATTTATTATTGGTGTCCGCTAAAAGTCTAATGTGCATAAATTATCTTCCGCAATGCCGATAAACAGGCGTTGCGGATTATTTTTTTGAGAAGTAAGCCCCCCCTAATCGAAAAGTGCCGGTTCGTCAGGCTGTGGATTGTTCATTTCAATTATTTTAAGCCAGTCTCTCTCTGGATGTTCGAAGAAAGTATAGCAGTTGACATAGTACATAAGCATGATACGGAACATCGTTGCGAGATTTGAAAAGCTCCAACTTCGCTTAATACGCCTCTGCATGACCATGAGCAGCAGGTTGGCAATAAGCGTTACCCATATTTGTATCTTGATGGCATTTGCACTCTCCCCATAAAAGTATCTCAATGGAAAATTCTGCTTGAGTTGTTTGAAAAGCAGTTCAATCTCCCAACGTTTGCGGTATATGCCCACTATGTCCTCCACCTCCATGTTCATATCGTTGGTAAGCAGTGAGACGAGCCTGGCCTTTCCATTCTTGATGTCCACGTATGTAATGATACGCGCATGATGTTCAATGTCTTCTCCATCTTTGACATGCTTGTGAAAGATGACGTGCTGCACGCGGCACTCCATCAATCCCTCCGGATGCATATACATTGTGTCGCTCACCGTGTCAAAGACCAGGTTCTTCTTCATCTTTGTTACGTATATAACTCCCCTTCGGGTCAGTTCCTCAAACTTGGCGTAGTCTATGTACGCCCTGTCAAGTGCTACGATGTCACCACAGGCATAGTTCGATGGGCGGAGCATGAAACTGTCGTTAGTGGCTGCCGAGGTGAAGCGGATGTCCGAAGGCACGCCTTCGTTTGCATGGATGTTGGCATGAACCTTGATGCCACCCTTCTTCTTGCCGGTCTTGGGATTTCTCCCTGCACCTTTGAATATGAGGTTAGAGAACAAAGTGATGGTCGTGGAATCTATGATTTGCAGACGCTTGAGCCATTCCGGAACCTGTTTGCGTCGGCTGTCCGAGGAAAGTTCATCCCTGTAAGTGGCATACAGGTCACGGTATACGGCCTCAAACACACACTCCTTGCGGCGGGAGTTTGCATCGGATAAGGTGGAACGGCGGGGCATCAGGTTGATGCCAAGGTGAGCCAGTTTCCGTGCTTCGGGGAACATCGAGTCCGTAATCTCACGCAGAGAGTCGAAACGCTTGATTACCGCATACAGCATAATCACCAAGTGCTGCCATGCATCGAAGTGTTTTACATAGCGTTCACCGCCACTTTCACGGCTGAAACGAAGAATTTTTGACCGGTCAAGCAAATTTAACAGCTGACCGTACATCGGCTGTCCGTTAAAATGTGTACCTTTGTTCATGTTACTTGTTTTTTGTGGTGAAAACAAAGGTAACAAAAAAGGCTGAATACCAAGCGAGGGATTCAGCCTAATTTTATTACAAGCAAAAAACTTTAGCGGACACCAATAATTTTTTTTATTTATGTTCTTATCCTTATATTATATGTCATTAAATTAAGGTAGTCTCTATGAATTAGCTTAAAGAAAGACAAAAAGAAAAAGCACAATCTGCATCCCGGAATCAGGATTCAGATTGTGCTTTTGGCACACTATTTTATTCTATTTCAGTCTATCTTAAGACTAAAAACACGTTATTTAGCAGCCGTATTGCATCTGCCAGCGTGCTTTTCGCTTTTAGAATTCAGCCGTTTTAGGCGTTCTCGGGAACGGAATGACGTCGCGGATATTCTGCATACCTGTAACGAAGAGTATCAGACGCTCAAAGCCGAGACCGAAACCGCCGTGCGGGCAGCTTCCGTACTTACGCGTATCGAGGTACCACCACATATCCTTCATCGGTATATTGCGACGTTCTATCTCGCCCATCAGCTTGTCATAGCTTTCCTCACGCACTGAACCACCGATGATTTCGCCAATCTGCGGGAACAGCACATCAGTGCCCTGAACGGTCTTGCCGTCCTCATTTATCTTCATATAGAAGGCCTTGATGTCCTTCGGATAGTCGCACATGATGACCGGCTTCTTGAAATAATGCTCCACGAGGAAACGCTCATGCTCGCTGGCGAGGTCCATTCCCCATGAAACGGGATTCTCAAACTTATGTCCGTTAGCTACAGCCTCCTCCAAAATCTTGATTCCTTCGGTGTAAGGCAGACGCACGAAGCTGTCTTTAAGTACTCCCTCCAGACGCTCTATCAGAGTCTTGTCAATCATCTGATTGAGGAAAGCGAGGTCGTCCTTGCAGTTATCGAGTGCCCACCGCACGCAATATTTGATAAAGTCTTCCTCCAAATCCATCAAGTCGTTCATGTCGATGAACGCCACTTCCGGCTCAATCATCCAAAATTCGGCAAGATGGCGCGGTGTGTTGGAGTTCTCTGCACGGAAAGTCGGACCAAATGTATATATCGCTCCAAGTGCCGTAGCACCGAGTTCGCCTTCGAGCTGACCGCTGACTGTGAGCGAGGTCATCTTACCGAAGAAGTCGTCGTCATACTTTATCTTTCCTTCCGCGTCTTTTTTAAGGTCGTAGAGGTTCTTGGTCGTTACCTGGAACATCTCGCCCGCGCCCTCACAGTCGCTCGCCGTGATAATTGGCGAGTGGAAATAGAAGAATCCGTGGCTGTGGAAATAGTTGTGTATGGCAATCGCCATATTATGACGGATGCGCATCACAGCTCCGAAAGTATTGGTGCGCAAACGCAAATGTGCGTACTGACGCATATATTCGAAGCTCTGTCCCTTCTTCTGCATAGGATAGTCGTTGCCACAAAGACCGTAAACCTCAATGCTTTCACATTGTATTTCCACGGTCTGGCCTTTGCCCTGGCTTTCCACGAGAGTACCTACGGCACTTATACAAGCTCCGGTAGTGATGGTCTTCAATACCTCCGCATCGACCTTTGTAGGGTCTACGACAATCTGTATATTCTTTATTGTAGAGCCGTCATTCAGCGCAATGAAGTCAACAGCCTTACTACTACGATGGGTGCGCACCCATCCTTTTACGTTAATCTGTTTTCCAAAGTCGGTGCTTGCAAGCGCATCGACAACTTTTACTCTTTTCATAATTCACTCAGTTGATTACTCAAATGCTCCCATGCGAAGCATATCCACTTCCTTCTCTGTGAGGAAGCGCCAATCGCCACGACGGAGATTCTTCTTTGTCAGTCCGGCAAACTGCACACGGTCAAGTTTCACGACACGGTAGCCGAGGCTCTCGAAGATACGGCGCACGATGCGGTTCTTGCCACTGTGAATCTCTATTCCAACCTGGCTCTTATCCGTTTCGCTGGCATATTCGATTGCGTCTGCATGGATTTCACCGTCCTCAAGGGTTATTCCCTCAGAGATTTGCTGCAAGTCATGAGCCGTAACATTCTTGTCGAGATATACGTGATATACCTTCTTCTTAAGGAATTTCGGGTGCGTAAGTTTACTTGCGAGGTCGCCGTCATTGGTAAAGAGCAGTACACCTGTTGTATTACGGTCGAGCCGGCCAACAGGATAGATACGCTCACGGCACGCATTCTTCACGAGGTCCATAACGGTCTTGCGCTGCTGAGGGTCGTCGCTGGTAGTTACATAGTCTTTCGGCTTATTGAGAAGCACATACACTTTCTTCTCCAGTACAACCGGGTCATCATGAAACTTCACCTCATCGGTGCGCATTACCTTCGTTCCAAGTTCTGTAACGACCTCACCATTAACGGTAACAACGCCTGCCTGGATGAACTCGTCAGCCTCACGACGGCTGCAAACGCCGGCATTAGCAAGGAATTTATTCAAACGAATCGGCTCATTCGGGTCGATATGGTCTTCCTTATACTCGATGCGTTTCTTCATGCTGTACTTCGCATTCGGATTATATCCTGGCGTGTATTGGCGATAACCGCCCTGCTGATAGCCACCGCGCTGGTTGTAACCGCCACGCTGCTGATAGCCGCCACGCTGGTTGTTATATCCGCCTTGACGTGGCTGATAACTTCCACGAGGCTGATAGCCGCCCTGACGAGGCTGGAATCCACTTTCTTCTCCCTCCTGATTATTGTTGTAACGAGGGCGATAGCCGTTGTTAGGACGCTGCTGATAGCCGCCCTGACGAGACTGATAGCCACTTTGGCGAGGCTGATAACCACCCTGACGTGGCTGGTATCCGCCTTCTTCTCCCTCCTGATTATTGTTGTAACGAGGACGATAGCCGTTGTTAGGACGCTGCTGATAGCCACCCGGACGAGACTGATAACCGCCCTGACGTGGCTGATAGCCACCGGCATTGTAACGTGGACGGTATCCGGTCTGCTGATGTGTGCTGCCGGTTCCACTCTGGAGACCTGCTCCAAAGCCCTCCGGACGGAATCCGCCTTCGTCATTACTGTTTGTTTTTTCACTACTGTAAGCGCGCTGATTGTGTATGCGCGGACGCTGTGGGCGACTTCCCACACGGTAATCTTTCTGATAGCCTGACTGTCCTACAGGCGAGTAGCCCTCACGACTATTCCCGTTCTGCCCAACGGACTGATTTTGGTCTTTTTCCATTTCTTCTGACATAGTTTCCTAAAATATTTAAGCCTCACGGCCCGGTTAATAATTATTTGATTTAATTTATATATTTCTTATACATTATATTATATACCCGTATAGTTATGAGGAGTGATTGCCATAAGTTCTGTTTTAACATTATCGCTGACATTAAGGCCACGGATAAACTCATGTATTGTCTCCTCCGTCATCTTGGTATTCGTTCTTGTCAATGCTTTCAAGGCTTCGTATGGATGCGGATAAGCCTCACGACGCAAGATTGTCTGTATGGCTTCGGCCACCACAGCCCATGTATTGTCCAAATCCTCGGCTATCTTATCACCGTTAAGTATGAGTTTGCGCAAGCCTTTCAGCGTACTCTGTATAGCTATCACGCCATGTCCGAGGGGCACACCGATATTGCGAAGAACCGTAGAATCGGTCAAATCGCGCTGCAAACGGCTCACCGGCAACTTCTGAGCGAGGAACTGCAAGACGGCATTGGCTATACCGAGATTGCCCTCGCTGTTCTCGAAGTCAATCGGATTCACCTTGTGCGGCATAGCACTTGAGCCTACTTCGCCCGCCTTAATCTTCTGTTTGAAGTATTCCATAGATATATACATCCAGAAATCGCGGTCGAGGTCGATGATGATTGTATTGATACGACGAAGTGCATCGAACACGCTTCCGAGGTTGTCGTAGTTGCTTATCTGCGTAGTAAACTGCTCGCGCTCCAATCCGAGTTTCTCGCTCACGAAGCGATTGCCGAACGCTTTCCAATCATATTGCGGATAAGCCACATGATGCGCGTTGTAGTTGCCTGTCGCTCCACCGAACTTAGCACTCATCTTGCAAGCTTTCAACTGTGCAAGCTGCTCTTTCAAGCGATAGACAAACACCATCACCTCTTTGCCGAGCCGTGTCGGCGACGCAGGCTGACCGTGCGTCTTGGCAAGCATCGGAACGTCCTTCCATTCGCAGGCATACTCCTCAAGTTGCGCAATAAGTTCCTCTATCTGCGGGCAGTACACGTTTTCGAGTGCTTCTTTAATAGACAACGGCACACTTGTATTATTGATATCCTGCGATGTCAGACCGAAGTGTATAAACTCCTTATACTCATCCAGTCCGCCTATTTTATCAAGTTCCTCCTTGATAAAATACTCTACAGCTTTCACATCGTGGTTTGTCGTCTTTTCAATCTCCTTTACGCGAGCCGCACACTTCTCATCAAAATTCTTGTAGATGTCGCGCAACTTACCAAACAAAGCATGGTCAAAGCCTGCCAACTGTGGCAGGGGAAGTTCGCAAAGGGTTATGAAATACTCTATCTCTACCCGAACACGGTAGCGGATTAACGCATATTCTGAGAAATAATCCGCAAGGCTCTCTGTTTTACCTCTATAACGACCGTCAATTGGTGATATGGCGGTCAGCAAATCTAATTCCATTACTTTAATACGTATTATTTAGGCGCAAAAATACAAATTTATATCGACAAGAGCGTCATTATTTCGCAAAAAGTTACTAAATAGCCAATAAAAAAAGTCCCGCAACATAAATATGTCGCAGGACTTTATCGTGGGCGTTGACGGATTCGAACCGCCGACCCTCTGCTTGTAAGGCAGATGCTCTAAACCAGCTGAGCTAAACGCCCTTACTTCCTAAAAGCGATGCAAAGGTAAGACTAATATTCCAAACCACCAAATTTTATCACACTTTTTTTCAACATTTCGCTCAATTCCTTGTAAAAGCCACCGAAGCAACACTTATTTTCACATCTCCGGCGCGCAATATCTGCCGCGCGCAGGCTGTTACCGTGGCTCCTGTCGTTACCACATCGTCTACTATCAGCACGTGTTTACCGGTCAGGCTGCGGGCATCGACAAGCTCAAAAGCGCCTTCCACATTCTCCATACGCTCACGAAATTCCAAATGCGTCTGACTTTCAGAGAACGACAGTCTCCTCACGGCCTTGCGCTCAATGGGCAGACGCGTCATAGAACGTATTCCACGGGCAATCTTCTCGCTCTGGTTATAGCCTCTCTGACGCTCACGGACACGTGCGAGTGGCAGCGGAACAATCACATCCACGTTTTCAAAGAAACCGCATCGCTCCAGTTCCTCGGCCAATAACCGGCCTAAAGTCTCCCCCACATCCGGCGAACCGTAGTATTTCAGTTTGTAAATAAGATTATTGGCTTGCGACCGACTTTCGTAAAAGGCAAGCGCGGCGCATCGTTCTATCGGTATTTTTCCATAGAAAAGGCGTGCCATCTCGTTGTCCGTCGGATTCTCATAATGCCCCGTGCGTGGCAGATGATAGTTGCACACGGCACACAAATCTTCCTCCATAACACACAAACGGCCTCCACAAATGGGACATTGGCGCGGCGAAATAAAGTCGGCCAGACGCGAGATTATGCTAATCTTCGGCATATTCGATATCGGTATTGAGACATTGCTTTATCACATCCATCGTAAAACCGCGTCCCATAGCATATTTTATCAGTTTCATATCCCTTTCATAATCCGACGCGGCCTTTACGCTTTTGCGTTTTGCTTTCAGCATCGGCATCAATATTTCTGAGTATTCTTCAATGCTCACCTCATCAAGGAACGGTCTGTAAACGCTCTCGTCTATGCGTTTTGCCCATAGGGCCTGCTCTATCTTACGGCGTCCCCACTTATTGAATTTCAGTTTGTCGCGCACGAACATACGGCAGAATCGGCTGTCGTCCACATACCGTCCTTTAACGAGTTCTGCCATCACACGTGCCTGAGCCGTTTCCGAAAGTCCCCAACGACGCATTTTCTCCGTCATGTCATACGAGCAATATTCGCCGCGCGAGCACAATCCTGCAAGCCGTTGCAATGCTTGTTCCTCAGTTATCTCTCTTTTTTCCATCCTGTTTTCCTCATCTTTTAATAGCCGCACGCATCAGCCTGTTCTCATATCCGCAGTCTGTGTTCACGGTAACATCAACAAATCCGAGCCCCGAAAGCATAACTTTCATATCGTCAACAAACAGCGGATTGATTTCAAAATACAGTCTACCGCCATCCGTCAGGGCTTGGGTTGCATATCGGGCGATGGCTGTATAGAATTTTATCGGGTCTTCATCGGGTACAAACAGAGCCGTCGGCGGTTCATAATCGAGTACGTTCCGGCGCATTCCCGCCCTCTCATGGTCGCACACGTAGGGCGGATTGCTCACGATAACATCATACTTTTCCGTTGCCGGCGCAGGGTTCAAGGCATCCATAGCAAACACGTTGATGTCGCGCCCAAGCAGTCTTGCATTCTCCCGGCTCACCTCTATCGCCACGTCGGATATATCGTAGGCCGACACCTGCATCGCCGGAAACGCGCCTTTCATTTCCAAAGCGATACATCCGCTACCGCAACAGCAGTCTAACAATCGCTTTTCATCGGCCATATCTGCCACCATCCAAGCCACGAGCGCGGCGGTTTCCGGTCGCGGAATGAGCACTCCTGGCTTCACGACATACCTGCTTTCGCCGAAATAAGCATATCCGAGGACATACTGCACAGGCTCGTTCCGCAACAACCTTCCGAGAATCCTCTCCGCCTCTCCGTTCTGTTCCTCGCTCATACGCGCATCTTCGCCCATACAGATGTCCGTCCTATTCAGTCCGAACCGTTCCTCATACACGAGCGAAGCTATCGCACGCGCCTCTTGTTCGTCATATATAGCCGTCAACTTGCGCCAAAAATCTCTATACATCATAGCCGTGCAAAGTTACGGAAAATCATCGGAACTGTAATGAAAAAGACAAGAAATACCTTCAGAAAGGGTAAAAGTTCTTTCTCTACAGTCCTTTAAGATACAGACAGAAACTCGTTACACTATGAATGGCTTATCCCATAATGTCTCAAACTCTTTTGCTGAAACAGATACAGGATTAAAACTTCTATAATTCTCAAGCGTAAGATCATTGTCTACCCAATAGCCTAAGTTGTCTTCATAAGGAGCTTTAAATACAACATTTCCCTCTGCATCCATACCGATTTCCCTATTGGTGTAACTACCCGATATGTCATATTCAACATACCAAACAAAGACATTATCAATATTACCTTCCAACGTTGGATTAGCTTTCGGCACAACCCAATCCAATATTTTAAACAAGACTTTCATCAAAAAGGAATTTCTTGTATCTGATTCAGTCTTTTTTTCTTGCACTTGAAACTTTATATACAACATCATTATATCCTTTATCTTTGCAGTTTATGAATTTTAAGACTAATTGTGGCATCAAGAAACTTATCAACATCCCGAATATCCAACGAATCTGTAGAATTATGCCGCAAGAAAGAGCTTTTATCTACAAATACAAATTTACCTATTGATACATCATCAATCTCCAAACCGTAATTCCTTAACAAGACATTCATTGTCTTACAAAAAGAAGATGATTTTATAACATCTTTCATACTCGCCTGTCCCATACGTGCAATTCCGGAAGAGACTTCGACATTCAAACTACCACTTGACAATAAGCCATAGTCCAAAAAAGTGAGTGTACCAATATCATTAGTTACAGATATCCTTTCTAAGAACATGCCTATAAGATATAACTGTTGTTGATAATTTGCCCTCTTATATCCACTATTTATATGTGCATTCTTGTCAAAAACAGAAGTATCAGACGGTATTACCACTTTACAATATAGATTCCTGAATATTATGTTCATTTCCTTTTTCTCCGGCATATCAAAAAGCTCGCAAGACAAACTCATCGTGTCATTACCATTTACAGCATAATAGGTATATTCCATACCATAACCAAGATCCTCAGAAGGACCTTCTATTATCATTATAGAGTCAGAAGAACCAACCAGCCCGCCTTTAGTACCATTACCATTACTGCAACTCAATGCAACAATTACAACAAATATTATAAAAATGTTCCGCATTATATTATCTATATGTGATTTTCTTTGAACATATAACAGTATCCTCTTTGGCTTCATCAGTTTTTTCTATTTCTATCACAAACATCCAGGGAGAAAACAACTGTTCAGGAATATCATCTTTACCCGTTGGCGGAATTAATTTAAGTTGATAAATATGAGTAAAAAGTTGTACATG
>ERZ779852.1748-NODE-1748-length-19535-cov-18.786858_pt1 | contig 19535 bp, 42 predicted proteins | sample MGYA00511559_ERZ779852 | MGnify/ENA primary metagenome ERZ779852 (study PRJEB29588, sample SAMEA2157977) | human gut metagenome | biome: human gut; feature: human-associated habitat; material: faeces | place: Denmark | collected 2008/2010 ...
AATAATATAAAATATATTTATGAATTAATATTAAATGAAAATTTCTATTCAGAACATAGTGAACTTTTAAATAATCTTTTTACAGAAAATGAAATAAATATATTATATTCTGTATATAAAGGGATATATAGTGATGATAAAAACAGTATATTTTCATTATCTAAAACTCCTGGTCTTTTTGATATGGCGTCATATATTTCTGCAACTGCAGTAGATATTTATAACAACGAATTAATACAGTTTTATAGAACTGCAGATAATGATATTGAAGCCAGAACACTTATGGATTAGTCTATTGCCAATATCAAAAGACAATTTGAGACTTCTCTTTAGTTATGGAATATGCAAGATAGATTTACAGATTATGATGAATATGTACAAAATTTATTTGTTAATGTAGAAGAAGTTGAAGAGAAAGATAAAAATGGTAATGTGAATAAAATAACTTTTAAATTAATATTTAAAAGTGACGACTCAAATGATATATATTTAATAAAATTTGATCCAACAAATTTAAATGTTAATACATATCTTCCTGTGCAAGATAAACGAATGTTAATATATAAAATTTTATAGCCTTTAAATTTAAAAAATAATATCGATCTACTAAATGCTTTTAAATAGAAATACAAAAGTGATGAAGAAGCAATGAATAGATTGTTTGATTTAGCTATTAATATTTTTGTAAATTCATATATATCTGCAAAACATATAGAAAATCTAACGTCAAAAACAGAAATTAATAATGTTATAAATACATATTTTAAGGGTGAAAGTAAACCTAAATTTAATAATACAACACTAGAATTTATACACGGAATAAATACTCAAACTCTTCAAAAACTAGCAGAAGCACAGGCTGACTTATCTGGTTTAACAACAGCAACACTCGTAAAAAGTGGTGACAGAAAAAATCAAAATAGACAAACTTTGAGCAGATTATTTGGTTCGTTTTTTGAGCAGTTCGAATTGCAAGACAAAGAATAGGATTCTGCAGTAAACGAATTAACTTTAATAAATAATACAGATTATTTTAAAGGGATATTCCAAGCAAAAGAGTATTATGATTACTTTGGCAATATAAAGAATGTTACCAATATGAATGCTGCAGAAATGTTCTTTCCATTATTTATCACAAATTATATGATACAATATTCAGATAATAATAGGTATCTTGGAAAAGGAAAAGCTGCATTCTTAATTTCTGTTAATTCAGATAAGCCAAATATTAGTTGTATGATAACGGATCTACGAGCTAGAATATTTAATAATAAGTCTATAAATCAGTTAACACCTGATGAATTAAATAGTTTGATTGCTTAGGATTTTGGTAAAGTATATAGAAATATTATAAATAATGTTTGTAATGACTGGATTAAATTCTTTAATGTTTTATCACACGAAGAACGGAATATAGTTACGAAAATTTGGGGAAATGCAGATGGATTAAAAAATGATTTTTTTAATGATTTTACAAGATTCAATGAATATTGTAAAGAAAAAAATGTCGTTCCAAAAGAAATGATATCGACGTTAAGAAGAATATTTGAAGAATATACTGACGAACAAATTGATTTTATTGATCAAATACATTATTTTGCCGATAAAAAAGGAAATATTCATTCAAATAAAACTTTAATAAGCCAATTATTCCGTTTCGATCCAGAATATTTTAGCAAAATGGATAAGTCTGTCACTAGCGGGATGGTGACTCAAAATGAATTTTGGAAATTAAAAGAACATGAATTATTACAAGGATTACTTCGATATGATGTAGAAATAAATACTATAGATACAGTTCAAGAAGGAATAAAATAGTTAAAAAGTAAATCAAAACACTGGATAGATGATGCCGGAGATATTATATGGGCTAAATTTACATTAAAAAATGGCGAAGTTATCAATATAACAAATCAAGAAGAATATGATAATTTGGTTAATAGAATTAATAAAGAAAATAATCTAAACAGTGACGCTACAACTATTTTAACTTCAGGCAATTTTGGAACATTGCAAATACATCCAGAATTATCAAAATTTAATAAAATATCATATTATAATTCTTAGTCGTTTATGCTTGCTACTGTTGGCACTTTTGCTGCACATCCAGTGAAAGGATCATTTTCAAGTATAATAGAAGAGGAAGCGGCTAGATTTAATGCATAGCATAAAAGAAATGTTTCTATGACTGCAGCGATGCATTCATTTTTATTAAATGCTATTAATGGAGTTCCATCTACATATAATATTGCAATATTGGAAGACCTGAAAGACTTTGCATCTACAGTTCATGGAGAAACTTCTTCAATTACAGCATTTGATGGTGCTACTTTTGTTAATCCATTTATGGTAATTTTGGAAAATAATTCTCTTGAAGGAAACTCTGCAGGTATTACAAAAAAATAGTTTATACATTATTATAATTAGAGATATGGAACTGGTGGTATTATAAAAACAGCTGGATTCGGATTAACAAATGATTGGATTAGAAATTCGCCATATCTTAAAAAGATGATGATGAAAATGACAGATATTGGTTGGAACGAGATGAAATTTTCTGAAAAAGACTCAAGACCAATCAATATTATGGATAGAGCTTTTTATTATCGTGGAATTGACCCAAAATCATTATACAAGCCAATATTCTTTAAAGAGCATGGAAAATACTATACAATAGATATTAATTCTGTATAGATGGATGATCCATATCATTATAAATATGACGTATATGAGGTTTATGAAAATGGAGAAATAGTAAATAATTCACTAGATCATAGAGAAGCAAATATTACATCAAATTATGAATTATGGAAATTCTTTGGTGGCGAATATTCCATGGAATTAAAAAATGGAAAATTAAAATATTCAAATATTTCTGTTGAATAGACCGTTACAGCAATAAATGAAATTGGAGTAGCAAATAATGACGTTGATACAACTTAGGTTCTTACATAGGAAGAAGTATTCCAACCTTTGAAACATAGCATGATTCATTATATCCCAACATTGGGTGCTGTAAAATTCGGTGGAGCGAATATTAATACTGTAAAAGATTTTGAAGACGAAGATATAGAGCTTTCTACAACAAAGGTAAAAATATTATAGGCTGGAATATAGCTTGATAAAGAGCACCATGCAGATGAAGCTGAAATATCTCTTATGACATAGGTTATTAGTGCTTGTGCTTCTTTAGGATATACATTTGATGCGGCTGCAAAAGTATATAAAGCTCTTGCTGCTGCAAATATGAATAATACAAAAAATTTCTATAATGGATTAATAACATTATTTAATTCCAATGGAGAAGATTCTTCAAAAATAAAAGAATTAATAAATAAAATTCTTATAGAAGAGTTGGTTAATAGTAAAAATGATAGTATAGTAAAAAATATGGCTATATCATTATAGAAAAAAATATAGAATGGTGAATTAAAGTTGTCCGACGACATGTTCCCATTAAGCGATAATACTATATATGCAAAACTATTGTCTACTATTAATTCTTTTTTAACAAATTCTGGAATTAAATCCAAAATACCTGGAATTCTTTCAGTGCTTACTCCAAGTTATAAAATAAATAGAATTTATAATGGTAAAAAATTCGAGGAATATGATAATCCAGAATAGGAATTAGCTGATTTACAAAGACAAGCAGAATAGAATCCTATTTATTCTGAAGAATCCATTGGTTTTAGAATAAAATCTGTTGATGAAACAGACGAAGACTATTATGCATATAGAAAATAGGAAATATTAAAACATGGAAATCCATTCGCCGGATTGCGTTTTGGAACAATTTATAATATACGATTTAAAAATGGTGAAGAAATAGAACTCGAATTAAATACTATTGAAAAATATCAAAAATTAAAAGAAGATGTATTTGAAGGCAATGTTGTTTCTTTCTATGAGAACATACAAGCTGGAAGAGAGTTAGCGCCATATAATTCAAGATTTGAAATATAGGCTGAAGGAGAAGATTCAATTAACGCACAATTATGGGATATTGATTCAATAAATGATTTAAATAAATTAAAGCATGCTATAAAAAGTAATGATATTGATACAATATATGAAATAGCAAAATATTATATTAGTGAAAATACTATAAATATTCTTGATTAGAGTTAGCTTGTCCGATTATTAGGAAAGAAAATAAACACAAAATTACAATAGGATTTATTGAATCTTTCCACAAATGTAAATCAAATATATGAATAGGCTAAAGAAGCTATAGAAATTTTCCGAAATTCTGATCAAAATACACAAACTTTAGAAAATAAATTATGTATATTATTACATTTAAATCCAGCAAATCATCCTATAACAACAAGAAATCAAGAAGGTCAATACGAATTTGATAGAAGTAAATTTGATAATATTCTTGAGTAGATTAGAAATACGACAAAAGTATCAATTGGAAGGAAATTATATAAAGTAAATAAAGAGTCTATCAAAATAGAACCATATGAGGTTATAATGTCAAAAACATTTCAATCTGCATTTGGTCTTGATGAAAATACTCAATTGAGTGAAATTTTAAATGATCCATTGTATTTTTTAAAACAATATTAGAAAAATATACAAATTAAAGTAGATGATTCAAATTATGATATTGCTTTTAAGAGATTCAATGGAAAGCATATATATATACTCAATAAAGATAGGGCAGACTTTACAGATGCAACTCCTATAACACCAATGACAATGAGGGATAGTGAAGGGGTTATATGGAGATTGGATTCAAAATATAATAAAATGTATCCAATAAATTCTGGAGATGTAATTTACGAAAGAGATGGATAGGAAGTTATTGTTACTGAAAAACCATAGTTTTATATTGATAATTTAAATTATGATTTAATATAGTTCTCGAGAAATTTAATTCAAGAAGGACAAGATTCAACATAGGTATTAAAATATTATTTGCAATTATTAAAGGATTCTGATAATAATTCTGCAAATAGGATATTTAATGAATTGAGCTTTGATTTACATAAAACTGGAGTTTTTAAATATGAGGATCAATTTTATGCAAATAATGATAGAATAAATACTATTAATTTAAATGATCAATCAAGTTTTTTATATTAGAGAAGTATAGAAAAACACAACTCATTTAAAACAGCATTAAATATAGTTGCTGCACGTGTACCTGCACAATCTATGCAATCATTTATGGCTATGAAGATTGTCGCATTTGAAAATTCAGATGTAAATACAGTTTATGTAAATACAATGCAACTACTCCTTCAAGGATCTGATTTTGATATTGATACAGTAAATCTTGTTACTTATGATATTAATAACAATGGACTACTTGATTTACATTCTCCATTTGCAAAAATAGATTCGGAACAACATATTGAAGAATCTTTTAAATTACCTTTCCCAAATGGATAGAAAATTCCATTGAATGAATTTTCTAATTCTTCTGAAAACATCTATAATATTTTATCAAAATATAGAGGATTATTTATAACTAGATTTGAACATGATAAAGAAGGAAGGTATGATTATAATAAACCAATTATAAGTATTGATCCAGAAGGATTAGAACAACTTGGAAACTTTTTAAATGAAGCATCTGAACTTAGATTACTGGATGAAAATGATCTTACTATTTCTTTGAATGGACAAAATTATGATATTATCTTTGGAGTTGAGGAAAAAGGATTGGATTTGAAATATGTTGATAATTTAAATATTTTATTAAAAGCATTAATAAACTAGGTTATTGATAAACACAATATGTATTTTGATAGATTATCTCATAGCAAAATAGAAAGGATAGTAAACAACTAGTCCATTCATAATATGATTTAGACTATTAAAACACCTATAAATCAATAGCAAGGACACGTTTCTGTAGATGGTACAACAGGTCCTTTAAAAGCTATTGGAGAATAGTCTTCAAATGCTCGTCTTGTAAAAGAAAGAACTGCAGGAAATGTATTAAATCAAATTGAAAGTATAACGGATAATCAAATTGGTAAAACTTGTATTGGAATTTGTGCAGTTGCATTAAAATCGTTTTTTGCAACAACACAATATTGTAATACAGTCTTAAATTCTGGAGATTCCAATGCTCAAAACAAATTAATTTCAGACAATGTTTTTGTAGGAAAAGATGGACATCAAAGATTTTATAAAACAATTGCCAATATTAGAGCAAAAAATGTAAATAGTATAACAAATTCAGATTTAATACAAGCTCTTGCCTACGCACAATATAATGAAGAAGATGCTGCTGTATTGTTAAGTGCTTTGCTTTCTTTGAGTACAGATAATGCCAAAGAACTTACGCTTGCAAAATTAAATGCTGTTTCTCAAATGATATCTTTGTATTTGTATGGAATTTCTATAGGTATTCCATTCTAGGATTTAGTAAATACTATAATGTCTCCGGCTGGAAATATTGTTATAAAAGCAATGCAAGGAAATATGTTTTCAGGAAAAGAGGAAATGTTACGTATTTCAAATGCCACTTTTAATTTTATAGAAAATTGTGAGGATAAAAATTTGGCAATATACAATAAATCATATCTTTCAACTGGTGAGCGAATCGCGCCAGCATACAACGGATTACTTGAGTATCTTAAATCTAGATTTAGTGATGTTGATGAAATTAAAAATTCAAATTCACTTGGTAATGTGTTGTATTTAATGTATAAAGATCAAGAAATAACAGTAGAAGATATAATGGAAAATTATATTAACAAGTATGTTAATAGTGTTCAAGGATTATCTAGACCACAAGCAATTGCATTGCGTAAAAAAATCTAGCATGTACTTAAAAATTTGGATATTCTATTATCGGATCCTATACAATCAACAAACTACGAAAATATAAAAATGCTTACTGAAGGAGCTTCTGAAATATATGTTTTGGGAAGATTATTGGGTTTAAATCAAGGAATAAAAACAGAAGGAACAAAATATATTAGTCAATTAAATGTATTAAGATATGCTATATATAATAAAAAAGATTATAATGACAGATCAGAAGATGATATAATTGATATTGAAAGATATTGTGTTGATGCTGAATATAGAGCAAAATGTATTGAAGAATATGAAAATGTAAAAACGTCTATTAATATTTTAGATGTTCTTGATAAAAGTCCTCATTTTAGTTCATATTTAGTAAATCTTGCAGAAAGTTTAGCAATACATAAACAAGGTTACAAATTCAGATCTGTTTATGATAATGTTTTGTTTTTATCAAAAAAATATAATATGCCTCAAGATCAAGTAACAAAAGGTCTTACCGAATATATAGGAGATAAAATGTTAAATGATTTTTTACAACGTAATAATATTACAGTTGTAATTGATGGTGGCGTTAAATTCTTTACATCCGAAGAAACAGAAGACACTACATAGGGACAAACATCATTTAGACTTGGAAACACATTAAATAATCAAACATTCAGAAAATGGGTTGAAATTAATTTAGTTCCAGAATTGAAAAATAGACCAGAATTAAAAGATAATAAATTTATTCAAGATCTTATATATGATTTAAATAATAAAACTGTTTCACATAATACTGAAAATGTTTTAGCACTTCCGACAACAATGCTGCCAAGGACGGATGCGGAAAGAACATTATTTAATGAATATAAATAGGAATTTAATAAATTATCTGTATTTACAAAAAATGGAATGGCATTAACAGATATATTTATTTTATATGGAATGATTGCAAATAGATGGAAATTATCTGAAAGATCTTTTGTACCATTATTTGATGATTTCAAAGATTCTGGTTTAATAAAAGCATTTTATAATTATGAATCATAGCAAGATGCTAGTGGAGAAACTCTTGATTTAACAAATATGCAAGCATATATGGAAGATATAATTGGCGCATATTTAGCTAAACCTGAAAGTCCTTGGTATTCAAGAGCTAAGTATATATGGATGAAAGATTCCGAAACAAAAAAATACAAATTAGCCAAATATACAAAATTGGATAATACTAGTTATGATGATTTATATTCTGATTTTGCTGATATTGATTTAGTAGATACTGATTTTTCTGATATTGATGAATTAAATATGGGAAAAACACTACCAAATGAATGGTGGTTTGTAAGTGAAATACCAAATCCAAAAAAATTCCCATCTGGAAATCTATTTTTAGAAAGTACAATATATAAATTTATAAATAAAGATAGTGGAAAAGGAATAGGAATTGAATTATTTAATGATGGAACAATAAAAAGGCTTACTGAATTTAAATTAATAAATGGACAATGGCAAAAAGTTAGTATAAGTTCTAAATTACGAGATGCATTAAATAACAATGAGTTAATATAGTTTAATCCATTAACACAAAAAAATGTTCCAAACGAAAAAACTATTAAGGATATAATTAAAGAAGATTCTTGTCAATTATGAGTTGTATAAATACAAAATCTAGCGAGTACCAGTCTCTCAAAAAGAGAGCTGGTAACTCCGCCAGACATCTTGAAGGAAGATGCTCAAGATATCTGGATGATTATGGAAGATTGCCATATCTTGATGAAATAGATGGGGCAGATTCTAGTAAATTTTTATAGAAAGAGTTAGATGTACACGGAAGAAGTGCGGATATTTCTACAATACTTGAATATACTAGATCTAAAAGTATAGAAGAGTCAGTCGTTAAAATAAATGATTAGTTTAGAGATTAGGAAACTTAGATCCTTCCAATGAATAAAAAAGCAATTATTGTTCAAACAAAAAGACCTACTTTTAGAACTGAATTTGATGAAAATTTAAAAGAAATAGATAAAACTACAAGTAGTCCTTTAGTAATTGATAATTTATTAAATAAATTATCTGAATTATATGGAATAAAATTTCATGAAATATCAAATCAAGAACTCCTATCGGATGAATGGAGAGATAAAATTGAAAATGGTCATCTTGTAAAGGGGTTTGTATATAATGGAGAAATTTATATAAATGTAGACAATGCTACAGTAGATACTAAAATACACGAGTTAATGCATATTTTTGTAGGAGCAATGAGATTTTAGGATCCAAATACTTATTTTTAGCTTGTTAATTCAGTAGAATAGTTTAATGGATATGATGAAATGATTTAGAAATATCCAAATAGAACAAGATCGGATATAAATGAAGAAATTTTTGTAGAAGAAGTTTCAAGATATATTGCAGGTAAACCTTCTATGATTGATAGTCTTTCAGAAAAATTTAAGTATGAAATTGAATATAATGTTAAAAGAACTCTTGATTCTTCATTAATGGGAAGTTATACCGTTAATTCTGTAAAAACAAAATCACTTGGTATAATGACTTTAAAACAAGCTGCAAAAGTAATGAATTCTGAAATTTGTCAGAATAGAACTGCATAGAAATTAAGATTAGAAAATTCCGAGTTGCATAGAAAATTGAATAATATAAAATCGGAATTAATGAAGGATGGAAAATTAAAAGAGTATTGTTAATATGGCATGTATATATATATATAAAAATCATACTTTTAATTCTGAAAATGAATTAGATGATTTTATAATGGATCTTCTTCCTTTTGAGTCAAAATATGGTGATTTGGTTTTTCAAGTTACAGTAGAATAGACAAATGTTATTGATAAGATAAATGAAATAAACGAAAAGAATAAACAAGCCAAAGAAAAAGCAAAGGAGTGGAGATAGTAGAATAAATATATATATGGAGAGGATGGAGAAATGACTATCTCAGACCCACCATATATTGGAGTTACAAGTTTTCTTTCTGGTTTAAAAAATTCCAAAGGCGAGTTGTTGTTTCCTGAATTTCGTGAAAAAGAATATTGGGAAAGAGAGTTTCAAAATTGGGAACAAGGTTCTTTTAATGATGTTGAAAAAGAAGAATTTGGAATTGATGAAAATAATCCTCCAAAAATAACAGATAGAGCAGAACAAGAGGCGAAAAGAGATCAAATAAAAAACCGATGGAAAAATCAAGCAGAAATAGGTACAGCTATACACAATGTAATGTAGATAATATTTGAAAAAGATGGAGATAATTATAATTTTACAAAATCAGATGTTGATTTAAAAGCATATATTAAAAGTCATCTTGAATCTAGAAATCAAAAATTTATTACAGATAAAATTATAGATGATACTATAAAATATGCCAGACAGTTTAAACAAAAACTTGAATATGATTTGTAGGATGATAATCTACAATTTTTCACAGAGTTGCAATTGGCTGAAGATGCAACAAATCCGTAGTCTGGAAAAAATCAAACATTATTTGGTGTAATTGACTTATTGGTTATTGACAGTAAAGGAAGAACTCATATTCTGGATTATAAAACTTCTGTTCATCATTATAGCGACTTTGGTGCACCTAAACGGTATGCGTATAGTTATCAGATTGCAACTTATCAACGTATGCTTGAACGACAAGGAATTAATTCATATGAAAGTAAATTGTTTATTGCGCCAATTCATTTAAAAGGATTTAAAAGAAATGGTAATAATTATGAAATAGATGGTATTGACACAGAATCAATATTGGTTAATCAAGGACTCGAAATGTCAAAAGAAAAAGTCCTTGAAAATATAGAAGATTTTATGCCAGCTCCATTTACTGTAAGTGTTGGAACAAAAGATATAAATACTGTACGAGAAAAATTCATGACTTCTTGTTTCAAAGATTATTCAGACTCTAAAACAGTAGATGAAAAATATGTAATTAAATATTTAAAAGAAAGAAACCTTTTAAAACCAAATGATAATGGTGTTTATAGGTTTATGCGTTCTGACAAAGAAACATATATAGAATCAAAAGATGAAGAAGATTTTGTTAAAAAAGTAACAAAATATTTTACATCACTTCCAAAAAGAAGAGTCACGTATACTGGTGAAATAAAAAATGCTCTTAGACAAGGAATGGAACATGGATATAAAAACATGGATCTTCCAAGACCTATATATACACAAAATATTGAAGAAGCAACATGGCTTCGTGATGTATTAAAAAAATATTGTGATTCAAATTGGGAAATTGTTGATAAACCAGAAATAGAAGCATTTGGATTAATTATGTTGAAAACAAAAGGAGAACCAAATCAAATAGATTTTATTAGGGTTTGTACAAATAATCTTTCTGAAAAATATACTACGTATATGGATAAGAAAAATCCATTAAAATCACGAACTGGTTTAACTGGAACTTTTGAAACAGATATTCAAGCTCTTTCAAAAGGTAGTAATATTCGTATGCATGATGGATTTACAATATCCGAATCAAAATCTTTAATGGCAGAAGCGACACAAGGAAATATAGAGTTGATGGAAACAATGGCAATAATTAATTGTTTAACTGGAATAGAAGGATGTACAATTGGAAGAATTCAAGCAGTAAATCCAGTTTATGGAAATGGAATGTAGCTCTCAAATGAACAATTAATGTATTGTTTTTCAGAATTAACAAGACTTGATCCTACAAATTCTATTACAAACAATAAATTTAATTCTGGTGAATTAAAACTTGCAACAAAATTTGAAATCGCAGCATAGGATTTTCAAATGATAATGAATTCTGCAGAAAAAAATGATTATAAAGACGAATATAGAGGATTTGCAAAATTTAAATCTTCAAAACCAGTAATATTTAATGCTATAGAAGGATCTGTTAAACAAAAAATAGAAGCACTTGAAAAATTACGTGCTATATTTGAAGGAGATAAGTCTATTTCTGGCTAGGAATTAAAAAGAATTTCTACTAAAACTTCAGAAAATGCAGAAGCTCATAGGTAGTTGTATAATGAAATTCTTTTGGCAATAGCATAGTTAAAAGGTGTTAATTTTAGATAGCAAATAGACGATAATTCAACTTGGATTCAAACTGCTGCTATATTAACAAAAGGTCTTAGTGGTTCATACATAGATAACCCTGGAAATATGTAGTCTTAGACTTTGAATACTATTTCACAATTACTTAATGAAGCATATCAAAATACTAGAAATCAACTTTCTGCATTTAGATCATAGGCAGAAGAAAAACTTCATGCTTTTAAAAAAGCAAAGAATTTTACGGCATTAAAATAGAATACAGTATTTAGCCAAACAAGTTTATATACCGATTTATATAGAGTAACTGAAAATGGTGATATATTATTTAAAACAGAAGACGAGTTACAAGACTAGGCATCAAAAGACTTGTTAAGATACGCTTTAGATATTATAAATAGAAATAGATATCCATTTAAAGGCGATAAAGAACTCGAGGAAATGAGAAAATCTGGAGATTACGATTATTATAAAGTACCTTTATTAATTGGAGATAGATAGTCAAGAGCATCTTTGGAAGGTATGTGGGGAGGCTTTAAAGATATGCTATCATTATTAAACCCAAAAGAAGCATATAAGCGTGGAAGACAAAGACTTGAGGGATTGAATGAAGATTTTGATAATGCTGAAAGACAGGCGACAAAAAGACAAGAACTCATTTTTAAAATGACAAATATGTTTGATGAAGGAGAAGATTATGATAGGCTTGCAGCAATTGCAAGAGCAGGAGGAGTAAATAATATTGAAAGAAATCTTGAAACAATATTATTCAAACATCAATTTGCTTATGCAGTATAGAAAAATATTGATCAAGTATTTCCAATAATTAAAGCCGCTACTATATCACTTTCCCTTGAAGGTGCCACTTAGAATAAAGTCTTTGATGAAACTTTAAATTATGTTGAGAATTTTATTAAAAACAAAATTCAAAATAAATCTATTGTTAATCCAAAATATCGTATTGCAGATCAAGTAATACGTTCTTTAAAAGGATTTGCATCAAAAATGACACTTGCTTTAGCTCCTGTACAAGCTATTTATCAGCCTTTGCAAGGTTTATGGCAATCAATTAGTTTGTGGATTAGAAGACCAGATGGATCGCATGCGTTTACTGCAGCTCATTTAGCAAAAGCATATAAAATAGCATATAGCGATTTAGCCCACTTCTCTGAAAATCCATCTTTATGTCAATTATTGAATCAAACTTTTGGATTAAATGATATGGATATAAATGATTATGCAAAAAGAATATCTGAAAGTTCTAGAGGAATTTGGAATATGGAAGCAATGCTTATGAAATTTTCACAAAGACCAGATTATTATAATAGATTAGTAATATTCCTTAGTCAAATGATGGGAGATGGATGCTTAGAAGCATATTCTGTTGTAGATAATAAATTAAAGTATGATTGGACAAAAGACAAACGATTTTCTATATTTGCATAGGGTGAAAAAATGAAAAATCATCCTGAATATAACAAATAGAAAGCATTATATTATGCTGTTGCAAAATAGTTTGTAAATGAACATGCCAAAAATCCAGATGGAACAGAGTTTGAATTGGATATGTCAAATCCTCATGCATTGCCATCTGCTTATACTGTTCAATAGTCCGAATCATATAAATCTTTAGCTGATGATATTTATGGATATTATTCTCACGAAAAGAAATCTTTAATGATGTCAACTTTTGTTGGTTCTATGTGGATGCAATTTAAAACATACTGGTCTGGTAAAAAGAACCAATATCTTGCTCCAGGAGGAATTAAAATGAGAGGTAAATGGGAACAATATGAATAGGATGGTAAAAAATATTATTATCAAGTAGATAATACAGGTAATATATTATTTGATCAACCATTAACTACTGATGAAACTTCTGCACCATATATGGTTTGGAAAGGATAGTGGCAAGAAGGAATTATGCTTACTCTTTCCAAGTTTGCAAAAAATTCAATTCAAAATAGGTCTGTTAAAGATGCTTGGACTGAAATATGGAATAATGAAGACGAAATGTTAAGAAATGTTTATAGAAGTAATATTAAACAATTAGGATTTGATTTGTTTATGTTTGCAGTCGCAGGAAACATTATAGGACTTTTGTTATCAGGATTATTGGACGATCTCAAAAAGAAAGCAAAAGAATCTAGAAGTATAAAAGATGGCTTTGCTGCAGCTGCTGTAAATATAGCATTAATGTCAGCAAAAAGTTCTTTTTCAGATTTTAATGCATTAATTACAGTTGGTAATCCTACTTTTCAGTGGAATCCATTTGTATTGGAATGGGCTGGAAGTAAAGGCAAGATCTTATGGAATGTTGCTATGCATGACGAAGATTTTTGGGATGGAGTTGTAAATACTTCTGGCGCTTTGCGTCAAATAAAACCAATTCTTGATACAATTAAACCCGATATATTTAGAACAGAAAGTGAAGGCGGAACTTTTGATACAGATAGTTGGTATTTTTAATTAAAAAAAATAGCCCGTTGGTAAAGGATTTTACTCCAATACCAACGGGCTATTATTATGTTGTTTTCAATTTAATTATTTTAATATGATCATCAAAAAAGTTTACCGAATAAAAATTATCATTAAATATTAAAATCAATTCTTTACTTGATTCATTTGTTAATACTTTTATTTCTTCGCAAGATTTTGATAATCCAATGAATAGCTCTCTATTGAGAGGTGATATTAATTTAAATTCACCAATTTTTGCTACAAAATTCAGAGTGCCATATAAAAAACATTTTAAATATTTTACTCCATTATCAAGATCAAATAGAAATTTATCATTCATTTTTTAATTGTCTTATTTTTTCCTTACAAATATGAATTATCTTCGCATAATCAACTATTCTTGCTTCTACAATACTCATACAAGGTTCTACTTTTGTACGCAATACTCTTTTTATAATATCTGCATCCCAAGGATCCAAGTTGTAATCAAGCCATATAGACCATGGTTGTATTACATGTTTTGAATAATCACTTGTTCCTACATTATCTTTTCTTGTATCAGTGTCATCAACTATTCCAAGATATCGTAATTTATTTTCAAATTCTTCAGTCACTTTCTCCAGCGTATATAAGTAAAACAATTAATAATATTATACAAATTGCAGTTATCATTTTATCCAATGTAAACAATTAACATTATTTTGCATCTGATATTCAATTTTTTCTTTAACTTCCAAATATGATATAGGTCTATAATTATTAAAATCAACTCCTACATCATATTGATTTGGAAATAAAAGTTTCAATCTTTCAAAATCCTTTCCAGTATTTTTTTCTTTATATGAATTTAAATGAACATGACCGAATAATTGCCAAGGAATATCAGTTTTCCTATAAGTACCATCAAAACATAAATATGGAAAATGATTTAAATAGATTACTTGGTCTTCTATTTTTATTGTAAGATTTTCATATACTGCTGCAAATTTTTCTATTACAGAAGGTTGTGGAGCCCGAGTTCGATCGTGATTGCCTTTAATTAAAATATGAACTCCATTTAATCTATCAAGTAGATTTTTCCATACTCCAGTACCTGCAAAAGCAAAATCACCAAGATCGAATACAATACTATCATTATCAACTGTATTGTTCCAATTATTGATTAACGCTTCATTCATTTCAATTAAATTGTTGAATGGTCTTTGACAAAATTGCATTATATTTCTATGGAAAAAATGAAGATCTGATGTAAAAAATATCTTTTCCGGATTATATGTTATATTTGTAGCTTTAAAACTATTACATTTTATTACTTCACCCATTCTTTTAATTTATCAACGGTCATTATACCAACAAATTTATCTACTACTTTATCGCCATTTAATTTTACCAATGTTGGTACTGAATGTATTTGGTATTTTTCTGTTAATTCTTCAAATGAAGGATCTGTTACATTAATAGATGTGTATTCTATGTTTGCAGTTTTAAGATTCTTATCAAGTACTTTACAAGGGCCACAAGTTGGCGAATAAAATTTTATAATAGTATTCATTCTTTTTCTTTATTAATTTCAACTACTTTTTTAAGAGCAGCTATAGTTTCTTCAAATAATGATAGATATTCTTCTGGAATATCCGATAATTCTTTATCTATTTGCGAATCCATATAATCTATAAAATGATTTCTTAAATCATTTGTATATTTTCCAAGATAATATTTCGACATTATATAAAATCTTTTAATAATACAATGTGTTTCATTTCTTTATCCTGCAATTCTTTAAAATGTTTCTTATATGTCTTTTCTTTTAATTTGTTAAAAAGAAATGGTCCAAGAATCCATTCATACCAATGACTTGCATCGACAGAATAATGCTCTTCCTGAATATTAAAACTGGAAGGTATATATTCCTTCCAGTTCCAAAAAGTTATTGCATTATCTATTTTTAAATCATAGTTATCATGTATAAAATTAATAATTGATTTAAATAATTCAGATAATCTTTCCGCATCTTCAGGTTCTTTTCTATAATCAAGAATCAATCGTATATAAACATCATCATAATCTATTTCGCAAAGTGCTTCAAATAATGACTCTTTATATAATACATTATTATGGCATATATTTGTCCTATATCCAAATTCTGTATCACCAAACACTTTTATTCTAAAATCAAAATATCGTATTCCAGAATTATATTGTTCTCGAAGAGTTTTTGTTTGACATCTAGTCCATGGACGCAAAATAGTCATCCACCAAGATTTTTCTTTTAAATATGTTGCAGAATTATGGCTTCCTATCATATTTTATAATATTAATTAATTTCATATTAATCTAAACAAATTTTTCCTTTTAATCTTGAAGACCATTTATCATCCAATATTTCTATTCTAGAAATTGTTGAATATGCAGGGCCATCAAATATTATTACTTCTCTATTTTGATCGCTTTCAGATAATTTTTGTAATTCTTTTATCAATTCTTTTGCTGTCATACTTCTGTGAATTTTGTTGATACATAATCATCTGCAGAAAGAATTATTTCTTCGTTTTTGTATTTTTCTTTAACAATATCCATAGCTTCAACAAAACTATTTGCTTTTACTGGAATTGTTTTTTCTAGTACTTCTGTAATTTTAATTTTGTATTTCATAATTAACTAAAATCTGTAAAAGCAGCAAATCTTAAGCCATCGGAGAAGAAATCGTTTCCTATTTGGTGAATTCCAAGTTTTGATAGTGTTATATTTTTATAACAATAATCAATATCTTTTGTCCCATCCATTCCATCTGGACACCAATTTAATGCAATTTCCATAAATTCATCAACAGAATAAATATGCCTATCTTCTTCATTTTCAGCATAATGATAATATTCATCAACAATTTTTATATTGTCTTGTGATAAAAATTTTCGTATTGACTCTTTGTTAAAATCATAGAATTGTTTTATTTGACCATTTACTTCATAAACATTTGGATCCCATAAGAATTTCCAACCAGAAGATTGTTTACCTAAATGAAGTATTCCATAATCAGATACATTATATCTTCCTATTTGATTATAATTTTCTTCGCATATATCTTTTACAGAATATGCATCATCATTATTTATTGCATCAATTAATTCTTGCTTTCTTTTCTTTGTTGGCAAAATTATTGCATAAAAATTAGTTCCCATATTTATTTATTTAATAATTCTTTAACTTTTTCTGCTAGTTCATGCGCCATCGGATGTGCATGTACATCATTTCTTCTATATAAGAAATTATCCCAACAATCATCGAATCCACATAATACCAATTCTGATTTTACAGATAATGGTAATATTTGTCTAGCTTGTTCTGCTTTCCAACCTTGTTGCAATAATATCATATATGTAGATTCTGCTCTTTGTAATCCAAATAGATAATTATTTGTTATAGGATTTGATTTTTCAAATAAAGGAATTTCTTTATCATTACACCAGAAGCCTCCTATAAATTGATATTCAGATTCAGGTATATCTATCCAATTTGGTATTATATAAGTTAATTCATTTCCAAATTTATCATTTGCATAACGACAATATCTAGTACTTTCTGCAAGACTAGACATTCCAACATGAGTTCTAAATGAATCCATAGTTACCCTATCAGTTATAAAATGAATAGTATGCCTTTTTGGAAACAATTCATTATCTTCTGTTGTGAAATAGTTGGTAAATTCAAAATTTGATCCATCGAACATATTTTTTAATCTTAAAAAATATCGATAATTTGTTGTTATATATGTATATTCTTTCTCGCTATTCCACTGAAGCCATTGAGACGAAAAGTCTTTTGATAATGATAAACACCACATAAAAGAAGCAAAAATAGGTCTTGACATTTTTAAATGAACAGTACCCATTTCTAAAGTTCTTGAATGATCAGAATCAATCATTCTTTGAACAAATTTTTCATATGAATCTTCTGTTATTGTATGTGTACTTTGATAGCAAGTTTTTGCTTGTTTTTCTATGAATTTCTTTATACCAATTTCAGAAAAATCATCTTGATCATCAAGATAGCAATATTGTTTTATTAATTTCATATATTATTTAGATATAACTCCAATATCCTCTCCAAACATTACAGAACAATTATCGATATCATGTCCTAGAACTTTTAAAAGATCTTCTGTATTATATCCATCAAGTTCTTCTGTCATTTTGTAGATATAAACATTATTTGTTGAATAATCTAGTATTGCAATTTTTTCCATATTTAATAATTTTTTATTTCAAAATCTTCTATTTCCCAACCTTTAAACTTATCTTGAAATTCATGAAATATTTTTCTTTTAACTTCAATAAAATCCATATTACCATCTATTGCTACTGTATATGGCATACTTACCGTAGCTGTTACATAATATGTATCAAACTCATCGTTTTGATTCCATGGTGCTATCGATTCTTCATATTCAGTTAATGTTGGTGTATTCATTTTAAAACTTTAAACTTCACATTATCAACACTCCAATCTTCTATATCTAATTTTGGTATCTGAATGTTTAGTTTTCTTAAAAGCTCTCGAATTTGCATAATACCATGTGTTGGTAATACAAGCTCTTCTTCGGCTTTCTTTTTTATGTCTTGATTTTTAAAATTATCGGGGACTTCGATATACAAAGTCCTCGATAAATTAACGGTTATTTTTACTCCTTTATCCAATGTTACAATATATATGTTCTATATCACTACATATGTTTATATCTGAAATCATATCTTGAATAGTCAGTATTTTGTAATATGTCTTATATAGGTCAGTAATATACTCTTTCATTTGGATAATTTCCTCAATACATTCTTGATTGCCAGCTGCATGCTTTTCATACTCTTGCAATCTTCCTTCTCCTTTATCAATATATTCTTTAATATTACTTAATACAAGTTCAATATCATTTATTGTGATTTCAGTATATTTCATTTCATCACCACAATATGCGATATTTAGATTATCATCAAAATATTGATAAATTTCATTATTTCGGGAATAACTTAATATATAATGTTTTTTATCATCCCCTTTAAATTTTACATAAAAAGTTAAATAACTACTCATATTTTTAATGTATCCAATGTTTTCCAATATTAATATCTGTACTTATTTTAACTTGTTTACATATTATAGATGCTCCTTTTTCCATACATTTTTGTAATACTTTAGATATTTTATCTGCCATTTCCTCTGGACATTCTATATTACATTCATCATATGGAGGAATTAATAATTTAACAATATTTATTAAATTA
>ERZ779852.1755-NODE-1755-length-19490-cov-6.962130_pt1 | contig 19490 bp, 18 predicted proteins | sample MGYA00511559_ERZ779852 | MGnify/ENA primary metagenome ERZ779852 (study PRJEB29588, sample SAMEA2157977) | human gut metagenome | biome: human gut; feature: human-associated habitat; material: faeces | place: Denmark | collected 2008/2010 ...
ACATACCAAAAACCCGGTTGCTGCATAATACGCAACCGGGTTTCTCGACAAGCTGGAATGCTCTGCCAAGTGGCAGAGCATTTTTCGCATATCGGTACGGAGGAGATATTTATGTCTGTGAGTTATAAAAAACTCTGGAAACTGCTCATCGATAAGGACATGAAGAAAAAAGACTTATATAAAAAGGCGGGTATCAGCCCAGCATCCGTCACTAAGATGGGGCGGAACGGGCATGTTACCACGGAGATTCTTGCGAAGATTTGCGCTGCGCTGGATTGCCGGATAGAAGATATCGTGGAGATTGTGCCGGATCCTGATAAGAGTCGTTAAATAGTAGAATATTCTTGATAACAAAGGGATACATATGGGAAACATCATTCAGTCGATTCCGGAAGCAAAGCTTCTATTGGCCTCTTTACGCTCCGTTGGATATACAGAGGAAACCGCAATTGCGGATATTGTTGATAATTGTATTTCTGCTAAAGCCAAGCATATTGATATTATCTTTGAGACTGAGAAAATGCGAATTCTAATTCTTGATGATGGTATTGGTATGACAGCACAAGCCCTAATAGAGAATATGAGAATTGGGTCTTCTGATCCGTCGAAACAGCGGGATGATACTGATCTTGGACGATTTGGTATGGGCATGAAAACTGCCGCCTTTTCATTGGGGAAAAGGCTTACTGTTGTAACCAGATTTGAGGAAACTACCAGTAACGCTGCATGGGATTTAGACAAAATACCTGATATTGGGTGGAATCTTATTATCGAGGAAAGTGACTCAATAGCCGAGATTTCATCCAGGCTTGGAGCGCAAGGTACTGTTGTTTGTATTGAGAATCTTGATCGAGTAATCGGTTCTTTAGATGAAGCGAAGGCCAAAAAGAAGTTTTACAAAACAGCGGAAAAAGTTGAAAAGCATCTCGCCCTTATTTTTCATCGGTTCATTGAGGAAGATGGCCTTGTTATTCGCATCAATGGAACAGAGATTCAACCATGGAACCCGTTCGTTATCAATAATAATGCCACTCAAGAGCTTGCAGATGAAACTATATGGTCAGACGATGGTGCATCTGAAGTTGTAATTCAGCCATATGTTCTTCCCCATAGAACCAAGTTTGCCTCGGATGATGACTATCAAGTTGCGGGCGGTGCAAAAGGGTGGAACTATCATCAGGGTGTGTATGTCTATAGAAATCGTAGACTTATAATTTGTGGTACATGGTTTGATTATATCAAGAAAGAGCCAGCATACAATCTTGCAAGGATTAAAGTTGATATATCTTCTGTTAGTGATGAAGAGTGGAAAATTGACATTAAAAAATCAACAGCCTCTTTACCTGGGTATGTTCGAGATACTATGGAACGGGCTATTGATATTTGTACGGAGGCGTCCGCTCGTGTCTATAACTCCCGTGGGACATACTCAAAATCTAATATAAGTGCACCGAACCTAAGTTATGTTTGGGAACAGCGAAAAAAGAATGGGCGCTATTCCTTCCATATTAACCGTAAACATGCCTTGCTCACCGAGGTCAAAAAGCATCTTGACACAGATGGCGCAGCTGCGTTGTCAGCGTATTTAGCTCTGGTAGAAAATTTTGCACCGTTTATGCTGTCTGGTGTAACAGACTCGCTGCAAAAATCGACTGAAACTGCAGTAAATAAAGCCTCACTTGAATATCAAGTGGAGATATCCGAATTAAAAGAATACATCGCGTTGTTTCTGTCTCAAGGATTTACAAAAGAAGAAACAAGGTCCACCTTACTGGATATGGTGAATTACCGTCATCTCCGTAATGAGATTATTGAGTTGTTGGAGGAAGCCGAATGATAAACGTGCCTAAGGGCTTAGCCCCGCATGAAGTTGATCTTTACATAAGTGCCTTCAAGTTTTGTGAAAAGTTAATTCAGGAACAGAATACTGATATTGGCGCTGCAGTAACAGAGACAACGGAGAAATACAGCTTTATTATTTCGGATAAAGAGTTATTTGCACAGTTTCTTTTTAGAGAAATCACTGCATATACCGAGCCATCAATAGGTGTTGTGTCCCCAGAACTTGATGATAAAACTTGGTGGAGTAAACTTAAAAAATCGGAAAAATTCATACCTGAGTATTGGCAGCGATATTATGACTACTTAAATAGAAAACCTTCTTGGAGTTTAACTGCAGTGCAGGATATTGATTCGTCCACTGACGAGATAATGAACGCACTTGCAAACCCACGAAGTGGTAGAGCATGTGATCGCATGGGCATGGTCTTTGGTTATGTACAATCTGGTAAGACCACACATTACATTGGGCTGATCAATAAAGCGGTTGATGCGGGGTATAGAATTGTAGTAGTGTTGACTGGCATTCATAATAGCCTACGCAGCCAGACGCAATCACGTATTGATGAAGAAGTTTTGGGCTATGAGACAAGCTTGGAAAACTTGGCCGATATGATTAGGGAACCGAATGTTATTGGTGTTGGGATAGGTGCGCACAACCGCGTGAAAACGATAGTGCAGTCCATTACAACCCGTGATGAAAAAGGCGATGTAAATAAAACTACAGAAGGCGTCTCCATGGTTCCGCCGTTTATTATTGTTACAAAGAAAAATGCAACGGTTTTGCGTCGTATCCTGCGCTTTTTCCGAAAAAACCAATGTGCCGAAGTAATTGACGGCAAAAAAATTATAACAGCTAAATATCCGGCGCTCATAATTGATGATGAAGCAGACCAGGCCTCCATTAATACAAACGATAGTTATGATGAGAAGGGTAATCTTCTTGATGATTATAATCCTACAACAATAAATGGACTGATTCGAGAAATTCTTAAAACATTTGAGTGCAGATCTTATGTTGGATATACAGCTACTCCGTTCGCCAACATTTTTATACCACCGCATATTAACTCTGAGCGATATGGAACAGATCTCTTCCCTCGCGACTTTGTTTTCAGAACACCGCGGGCGGATCAGTATATCGGTGCCCGAGAGTTTTTTGGATTAAGCGGCGATGAAAATACGCCGGTAATGCCTTTGTGCAGAGATATTATCGCGGGAGCTTCTTACCTTGGTAAGGGTACTAAAGCAGGAGATCCTGTTGGCAACATACCAGAAGAGCTAAAAAAAGCGGTGAAATGTTTCTTGATATCCACCGCGCTTCGTAATTGCAGAGGACAAATTAATAAACCCAATACGATGTTGATTCACATTGTGCGTTTCGTTTCTCAGCAAAATGCAGTAAAAAAGAAAGTTGCTGCATACTACCAAGATGAACTTGCCAACTTCATCCGATATGGCGACTCAGGTATCTATGATGAACTGAAGACGATTTGGGAAAATGATTACCTTGAGACAACAGCTGCATTACGTTCTCAATTCAGTAAATATATGTCTGATTGTGCAGATATTGAATGGGATGATATTTGGGATGAAATTAGGAGAATCGTAGCAAAGAAAGAAATTAAAATATACAGTGTCAACGGAAAAAGCGAGGATGCTCTGCTATACAAAAACAACGAAGGAAAGCCATTTAATGTTATTGTCATTGGCGGGGACAAACTGTCCCGAGGCCTGACGCTTGAGGGATTAACTATCAGTTACTTCACGAGAAGCTCTAATACTTATGATACTCTTATGCAAATGGGGCGCTGGTTTGGCTTCCGTCCTGGCTATTTGGATGCGTGTCGCCTATATACAACGCCAGGGCTAAGAGGACTTTTTTCTCACATTTCTATGGCAACCGAGGACTTGGCTGGACAGTTTGATTTTATGAATGATGTAGATCAGACTCCAGCAGATTTTGGCCTGCGTGTCGCAAGTCATCCCTCTTTAGAGATTACAAGTAAAAACAAACTAAAGACGGGTCTTGAGGTAAAAAGAGACTTCAGCTGCAAGCTTAGCCAGACACGCGTTTTCGATATTGACGGTTCCCAATATGACCGCAATTTTGCAACAGTTGAGAATCTGCTGTATTCCATAGCGGGATGCAGAGTTTCAAGTGAACAGTATGAAGCTCGTCTTAAGAGAACGCACCCAGGTGATCATTATTTTTGGATGGATGTATCGGCTTATGATGTTGCTAATTTCTTCGAAGGCTATGAAACATCGAAAACGGCTACTCGCGCCAATAGTAAGTATATGGCAGACTATGTGCGTGTGATGAATGTAGATGGTCTTGGCGGAGTAAAAAATTGGACCGTCTGCCTTATAAATGTCAGCGGAAACGGAGAGCCATTTTCTATTGCGGGACTTGATGTTGGTGCGGGTATTCTCAGAAAAGAAGGTGCTGGTGTATCTTCTTTTGAGACAACCTGTTCAATACACACCATGACATCCGCTGGGCACGAGTATTTTGATTACAGTCAGGCACAGCTCGACAAGGAACATGAGCTCCGAGAAATGTACTCGGCTGATCCATCCATTAATCGGGTCAACGAAAAAATTCGAAAGGAAACGCGGTCTTTTGATCAAGGATTGTTAATCCTCTATCCAATTGCAGATGCAGGAAAACTAACTGCTCAGAAAGAAGATCACAATACCCCATTTGGCTTCGCAGCTGTGTTTCCTGATAGAAAAGGAAAAGGTAATCTAAAGTCTTATCGGATGAACGATATAGCACTGGAGAAAGATAACGATGAGTTTTACGGCTGACATCTATAAAGAAATATGTACGGATATTGCAAAAAACTCTCGGCCTAATTCTGTTTACGCCATGAGAATGTTGAAACTCTCCAACGGAATTAATATTGCATTCTCTATTAATACACTTACATACATGCGGGGAGCGTTTTTCTCAGTTGACGCTAAAGCAACGGCAAATCAATTCCCTCGCTGGAAAGGCGTTGACATCGTCATCGCTAAACTTCCTGCCTATGGTACTGATCAGGAGTATGTAAATGTAATGCAGTTACCAGGAAGTGCAACTGATATTTTCGAAATTGTCATTGAGAACTTGCGAAGCGAACTGGAGAAATGCTCCGTTGCAGAAGACTCCTTTGCAGTTATTGCTGCGGTTTTGACCAAATGGAGAGAATTCTTCAAGACAGATAAAGATCTTATTATGTCTGAAGAACGCCAGCAAGGGCTGTATGGAGAACTGCTGTTTTTAGAAGAATGCCTTGAAGTATTTGGACCAATGGCTGTTTCTCAATGGGCTGGCAGTAATGACGAGACTCATGATTTCTACTTCTCGTCTAATGCGGTTGAGGTGAAAACAACTTCTTCTCAGGCTCCGTACTATGCACATATCAGCAGTGAATATCAACTTGACAACAATGATATTCCCGGAAAGCTATTCCTGCGTTTTTATGCGTTTCGAAAAAGTCAAAGTGCAGGGGATAAGCTGCCAGACATTATAGAGCGGATCCGTCGGGCAATTTCACATATTCCACAGACAGCACAGACCTTCACAGAAAAAATTCAAAAGTATGGGTACTATGATGCGGCTGCGGATTATTATGGTGCCGGTTATTTTGTCCGTGATCAATACTATTTTACTGTTAAAGATGGATTTGCACGAATCACAAAAGCTGCGGTGCCCACAGGTGTAACAGATCTAACTTATACGATTAGTGTTGCTCAGTGCATGCCATTTGCGGTCAACAAAAATAGCGTGTTTGCAAAGTTGAAGGGAGGGGTTAACAATGTTGAATGATAAAATATTAGAGTTTTACAGCGAACTGCGCGAGGAAGTGCAAGACTATGTGAAAACCAACGGCCCCGTCTCTGTTAACACAGCGTTTAAGACACTTTTCTTGTCATATCTGACTGAAACCGGAGAAACACTTGTTTCGGACTGCACTCTCGTTGATTTCAAAAAAGATTCTGAGAATATGCGTTTGGACGGTTATGCCTTCAGTGAGTATTTTCGTTCATTGACGCTACTCGTCAGCAAGTATCAGGCTAAAGCCATACCAGATAAAATCAAAAAAACAGAGCTTGATAAACTGATGCGAAAAGCAGTAAAATTCTATAAGACCTGCCAAACGAATTATTTCGAGGAATTAGAAGAGTCCAGTGATGGGTATCAAGCCTATGAGTTTATTAAGGCACATAGAGCGGATATTGAGACAGTGAATATTATTTTTCTGACGAATGACGAAGTGGTACAATTCGTTCCAGAGGATATTTCTTACGGAAAGATTTCCATTAAGTTTGATGTCTGGGATATTGAACGCCTTTATCAGAGTATATTCAGCGGAACAGCAGTAGAACGTCAGCTTGTTATAAAGCTAAAGAAGAAGTATGCTGCTCCGTTGCATCTAATTAAAGTAAATGGGAGCAATGATATCTATGACTGCTATATTGGTGTCATTTCCGGGGAACTACTGGCTCGCATTTACAAGGATGAAGGGCAAGAACTAATTCAAAAGAATGTTCGTTCGTTTCTGCAAGCAACTGGCAAGGTCAATAAGGGTATTAAAATGTCCTTGGCAAGTAGTCCCGAAATGTTTATGGCATATAACAACGGTATTTCTACAGTTGCAGATAGTATTGTTATTGACGAAGCAAGCAGCCATGACGATTTAGTGACCATCACCGAAATTACTGGGTGGCAGATAGTAAACGGCGGACAAACAACGGCGTCTATTTATAATGCATTTCAAGCAAAACTGCCTCTGGAAAAAGTGCATGTTCAAATAAAGCTATCTGTCATTAAACAGAAAGAGCAAGCGGATGGTATTATTCAGAATATATCTAAATATGCCAATAGTCAGAATAAAATCAATATGTCTGACTTTAATGCAAATGATGTCTATCATGTGAAAATGGAACGGCTGTCCAGAAGTACCTATATTCCAGTAGCAAAAGGTAAGCCTACCGATCAGTGGTTTTATGAGCGTGCCCGAGGTCAGTACCTTGTTGAACTGAGCAGACAGCCAACCAAAGCGGCAAAAGATCAATTCAAAAGTCGATGCCCCAAGAATCGCTGTATTTCAAAAACTGTTGCCGCAAAGTGCGTCATGGCGTGGTCTGGATATCCATATATCGTAAGCAAAGGGCTGGAAACAAACTTTGTGTTTTTCTCAGATATGGTTTCCAAAGGCGAATTTCCAGAACCGTCTGAACAGAGTTACATCGAAATGATTTCAAGAGTGATTTTATTTAATCGATGTGATGATATTATAAAAAGCTTGAAATTCGGTGGTTTCAAGGCTCAGCAAGATTACTATACTGTTGCGCTTATCGGGAAATACTATTCGGATCTTATAAATCCTCAGGAAATTTGGAACAATCAAGATATTAATGCAGAAACAGCGAAGATAATCGAAACCTTGGCTTATTTTGTATGGGAGCATTTCCAAAATCCCAGTGTACCCGGTGTGAATATCGGTCAATGGTGTAAAAAAGAGGATTGTTGGGAACTGCTGCAAAAGCGCTTTGAAGCACAAAAAGATAAAGCAGGAGCAAGATAAGATATGTACACAGCGGTAGATCTGTTTGCCGGAGCGGGGGGACTCAGTCTTGGGTTCATGCAAACAGGAAAATATGATATTAAAGTGGCTTTTGAGAATAGTCCCTATATGCAAGATACATATCGCTTGAATCATCCAGGCGTAGAAGTTTTAGGTGATGTATGCTCGGCCAACTATAGTGACATTATGCGCAAATATGGCGCTATTGATGTTGTAATTGGTGGCCCTCCATGTCAGGGATTTTCCAATGCTAATCGCCAGAAAAACCATGCGATTAGCCAAAATAATATGCTTGTGAAGCAATATTTACGTGCAATTTTGGAACTGCAACCAAAGGCTTTTGTTATGGAAAATGTAAGCATGTTGAGTTCCGAAGTACATCGATTTTATATGGAAAAGCGCGATGAAGAGACCATTGAGCGCTGCAACATCCCAGTAAAGGATACTCTTCTGCATTTGCTGGATGCGAAGTTTATGTTCGAAAAAGCACTGACTATTGTGCAGTCGGAAAAAGAAATTTCGAAGTATCTTTGGGCAGAAGAAGATTATTACCTGTTGAATGTTATTTACAAGGCATCAAGAAGCGCCGCTAAAATGCAAAAAGCATTGGATAAACATAAGAAAAAATTACTTAAAAGAGCAGAGCGGTATTTAACGATTGCAGAGAATGATCATGTTTTTGCAGAAGCAAAAACAGCATTTCAGGCGGTAGTGGACTTCTATGAGGGAAGACTGGCTATTGATAGAATAAAAGATAAGATTGAACCGTCCATAATGATCCAGCGAATGCTAAGCAAGGCTCAAGAAATATTTGAGAATAACATTGTTGTAGACAAATATGTTCAAGATAATGGCTTAGCCGCCCAAATACGTTCATTCGCAGTTTATGATTACCTGAAAAAAATCCTCGAAGCTCCAGAAAATGATTACGTGATTTATAGCGATGTTCTTTGCGCTGCTGATTATGGTGCACCTCAAAAAAGAATGCGTTTTGTTGTTATAGGAATAAAACGTAGTATTTCTGCAAAAATTGCTTTGCCCAAGGGGCATTTTGACGCAGATGAATATCGTACAGTAAGGGATGCAATTAGCGACCTGGAAGATGTCAAGCCGGTTATTGATCTTGCTGATGACCAAAATGGCATTGTACTACAGCCCAAGGAAAACCTTAGTGAACTTGCTTCATCTTTGCGTAACTCCTTAATCCTAAGAAATCACATGGTCACGAAAACAACTGATACTGCGATGGAGCGCTTTCGTGCTCTTAAACAAGGGCAGAATTTTCATTCACTTAAAGACTCTATGAAAACGAATACCTATACAGATGCTGCACGGACTCAGAATACAATCTACCTTAGACTAAATTATGATGAACCAAGCGGGACAGTGGTCAACGTTAGAAAGTCAATGTGGATTCATCCAACGCAGGATCGGGCGATAAGCGTTAGAGAAGCCGCGCGATTGCAGACATTCCCAGATAGTTTTGTGTTCTGTGGGTCAAAGGATAAGCAGTATCAACAAGTTGGCAACGCTGTTCCTCCAATTATGGCTAAGTCGATAGCAGAAAAACTCGCTCAGATTTTGGAAAAGAATTTAGCTGGTCGTGAAAGAAATGGCTGATAATCACTCTAAAGAAGTCCGGAGCATGAATATGTCCCATATTCGCAGCACAAATTCAAAACCGGAAGAAATTGTGAGGAAATATCTTTTTTCACAAGGGCTCAGATATCGAAAAAATGTGAAGAAGCTCCCAGGGTGTCCGGATATAGTGCTGCCTAAATATCATACTGTCATTTTTGTTAACGGGTGCTTTTGGCATAGACATGATTGCTCCAGATTTGTGTGGCCGAGTTCAAATCAAGACTACTGGAGACCTAAAATCCTGCGGAATGTTGAGCGCGATAAAAAGAATACCGAAGAATTGAAGGCCTTAGGGTGGAATGTCATTACAGTTTGGGAATGTGAACTGAAAAGAGCTGTGCGAGAAGAAAACTTAAATCTGCTTATAACAAAAATCCAACAGAGTAAAAGCTAACAAACAGAGAAATGTTTTGATTCTGAAATCTTGCTTCTTGAAGGGGCATAGTTAACCTACGAGCCCGGTTGAAGCGGTAAACAACCCCCGCACTTAAAACTCAATATTTACACTCTCTTCCATATGGGGGTATAGCTCAGATGGGAGCCCGCACCACGAGTACCCCACATCCCAAATAGCGGTTGAAACCATATGTTCCAGCCGCTATTTTCTAAAAAGTTTCAGTAGCTGTTTCCGTCGAACTGTGGTATATGTTTGTGCTGCAAGGAGGCGAGCGCATGAAATACAAGCTGCTGAAAGACCTATATGACTGCTTCTATACCCCACCTGAACTCCCAACTCAGAAACAGGAAATTGAGGAATGCCATCAAGCACTGAGCGAGGTGTTGGGCAAACCAGAGCGTCGGCTGGTGCTCCAGATCATCGACGCCAAAGACCGTATTGCTGAGGATACCTCCATCGACAGCTTTATCGCCGGATTTGAACTGGCGTGGAAGCTGTCCATAGAACTGAATCACTACAAAAACGAGCGCTCAGTCTCCTGCAGAACGGCAATGGGATTGGGGGCTCGTTTTGCATCTGCGAAGGAGGAAGAGGAATGAAGAAGTTCGTCATAGCAGCCATGATTGCCGCTTGTATCGCCTTGTGCACCGCTGTGTGGCTACATGGCAATGCGGTCGGGGAAACACCCGTCCCAGCCACAAAGACCGCTGTGAGCGCCAAGAAAGCAACCGCTGTGGAAACTGAAACAGAAGAGAATTCCGCGTCACTGGCAGAAACGGAAAACGAGGTTCCTCAGCAAGAAGTATCCCAAGAGGAACGTCCTGAACCAGAGACAGAGTCTATGGAAATACCCGCAGATTCCGAGCTCCCGCCTTCCGCAGAGCAGACACCCGCTAAGAATTCCGCACCAGAGCCAACTCCGCCCCAACCTCCTAAAGAACTGCAGCCCGGTGACAAAGTCTATGTAGCGGGCTTCGGCTGGGTGGAATACGAGGGCCCCAATCATTGTGAAGACGGCGCGGACATTTACGAAAACGGAAACAAAATTGGGATCATGGGGTGAAATTTGCGGAAAACATTCAAAATAGGGTCAAGCCGCTATTGACAATCAAACTTTCTATGCTATTCTATAATGATTTAACCTTGATGTTGAATGGGTGGCATGGGCGAGAAGGAGAGTATGTATGGCGTATGAGTTCGTTTACGAATCCGAGGCAAAGCGCTATCGTTCGGATTGCTCGGACGTCCTGAAGAAAACCTGCGAGTTGCTGAAGGAGAAGGGGATTTCTGCACAGTTTTCTCTTATTGGGAGCGGCGCAAGGAATATGATCACGAGAAACGGGGATGGTCCATATGACCTTGACTACAATCTTTCGATCATGAGGGCAGAAGAAAGATATTGGAATGACCTGCGGTTGCTGAAGGAAACGGTAAGAAATGCTCTGAACTGGGCGGAGAGAAATGAATTCTTTTCAGATGCACAAGATTCGACTTCTTGTTTGACTGCAATATTGTATTTTGAGAAGTCGCCAGATATCAAATTCAAGTTTGACGTTGCTATTACCACGAAAAATAAAAACGGGAATTACATGCGCTTGATTCATAACAAAAATGTGTATGCACTGGGCTTGGATCAATACACATGGAACGAAGTGCCGAACTCTCATCAGGTGAAAGATAAGGCGGATGAAATAAAGGAAGAAGGCTTATGGCAGGAGGTTCGTGACAGGTATCTTGAGAAGAAAAATATGTATCTATCTCGACAAGATCATAACCATCCATCCTTTGTGGTGTATGTGGAAGCGGTGAATGAGGTTTATAACAGATATTTCAATAGAGGAGGCGGGTACAGTGTGCAATCGATTTTTTGACTACGATGACGGAGACTTCGCCATGAGCATTTCGGATAATATGGCGATGGACTCCGACGGGGATCTCATGTTGCGCATGGGCGATCACATGGCGATGGATATGGACACCGGCGATATTCACATGATCTCATCATGGACTGATGATGACGAGTAAGTCATGAACAGCAGTGCAAAGGCTGCACCGCTATAGACAAGGAAAATACTTTCAAAATCCAGACAGAAAAACAGCGGGACAGGCCGTAAGGCTTGTCCCGCTGTCTGTATCCTATGGCAGATATTCTTCCGTGATCCGATACCGACTGATGCCGAAAGCATTGCTCCGCTCCGTGATCTCCGGCGGGATCTTGGGCAGGTACTTCTTGCTGAAGCTGGTGTCCCCGAAGTAGGCGTCAAAGCTTGCCACCGGCAGGACCACCCACTCGCAATCATCCTGCCGGTTGGCGAGATAATAGCGGATCAGCGTACAGACAACCTCGGATGAAATTTCCTTCGGAAGCGCTGTTGTTACTTTCTCTGTCAGTTCAAGCGGCAGCTCCGACCCCTCTCTGCGCAGCGGCCCCAGCTCCAACGCATCGGCAAGGACATCATCAAAGCGCAGTGTCCAGGCGCCCTTGGTTTGGGACGCAAAAATCGGGATCTGATATTGCATCACCTTGCTTCGCCATGCGGCGGCAAACTTAGACTGAATAACCTCCGCATACTTGAGTGAGGTGCTGCGCACCTTTTCCGGGTGCGTCAGCATGAAGTCCGCCGCGCGGAGAACATGACGGAGGAACCAGCCGACCCCATCCGCATCCACCAACTCCGGGAACTCCGTATGCAGCTCCGAAAAATCCGTCTGGAACTGCCACTCCTTGCCCTGCACACGCTTTCTGTCCTCCGGCACACTGCACCAGGCGCAGAGCGCACTGCGGGCGTAGTCGATCCGATCATGCGGATCACCCAAAATGACTGCTCCGTCCTTGCTGTGGAACAGATATCCGCGGGCCAGGATGGTCAAGATTCGAGCCATTCCCTCAAACTCCAGGATCGTGGCAAAAGTGAACCGACCCAGCCATGTCGTATCGCTCTTCTTACTGGCGGTATAGGAAACCGTCCCGGTATATGCGCAGAATTCCTCCCATTCGTTAATCATCCCGCACCTCCAGAACATTTTTTTCGATGTACTCCGGCAGCAGCTCCCACAGCAGGTCACGCCTACCGAGAGCCACCACATAGCGCACGGCCAAAGCCGGTCTTACAATCGCGGTCAGCAGCTCCCGGCACTTGGCCGTCACCGCATCACGGTAGCTCCGGGAGGCGGATTTGTCCGCGAAGGCGCTCATCATGGCGGTGAAGGCTTTCGAGTCGATTTCGCGGAACAGCTGCTTTTTCTCCCTGCCGGTGTTCTCATCCTCCATATCACAGACAATGTCTCCGAGGATGCGATAGCCGCCGAAGCGGAAATCGGTCAGCAAATCGTAAATATCTTCAAATTCCGGCAGCCATTCCCGCAGGAAGCGCTCCCGCGCATCCTCGTCCATGAGGTGCCATGCCTGCTCCTGCATGGCATACAGCAGGGCGGACACCTTTTCCGGCGGCAGGCTGCCGAACAGGGCGTACAGCTCGTCAGGATCGTATGCGTCCTCCTGCCCTCTGGCATACAGGATGCGCTCCACATCGCTCTTCCGCTTTTTCTCCTTTACCGGAACGCGGCAGGCCCGAATGCGGGAGAGACAGGCATCATAGTCCCGCAGCAACGCATCCACTGCCGCCAGCTTATCAGAGTTCAGCTGCGCCTTCCAGCCAGGCTGCCGGGCGAAGGAAAACAATTCCTCGTCCCTGGCGGGCTTTGCCTTGATGCGCGGCGTGTTCTTTTTCAGCTGCTGTGCCAGATACGGCAGGCGCTCCACGTTGGAGTCCACCTCGTCCCAATCCACCTTTTTGAAAAACGCCTTTACCTTGGCCGCATGGGTAGGCTCGTACCAGGCGCGCCGGGTCTCCGCATCCTCTGCAAGCGTCTTATATTTGAGGAAGGCACTGCGCTTGACGGTCTTGTGGGTCAGGTACTCATCCAGATCGGGGCGGATGCCGCTCTTAGCCGAGTCGATCTCCAGCCCGGTGAGGATGGCCAATGTTTCCGTCTCCTTCCGGCAGCGCTCCCGCTCCTCGGCGTCGGAGTTTTCGTTGTAGGCGATAATGCTGCGATCCAGCGCGGCATTGCAGATCTGACCGACGCGGGAGGAAAAGGTGCTGCGAACCGTTTCAAAGCGTGCCTCCCAGTCGTCGGCACTGCGGATCTGGGGCTGGGCCGTAGGGATCATCAGCAGAGGAATGTTCTCTGTGTTGGTGAGGGATTTGTGTTTCTCGTAGCGGTAGAGGTTGTAGTTGCGGCGGACGCAGGCATTCAGGATCGGATCAGATATGGTCTTGATCATATCGCCGTCGTAGTCAGCGCCGCCCAGCCGCTCCGCAGCCAGCATATTGGAATCCACCATCACCACATCCGTCAGGTGCCCGAAATAGTAATGCCGCATCTGCTTTCTCTCTTCCTTCGCGTCGTAGAAGGAAAGCTGCAGCTCCTCGTTGCGGGCAATGTGCGGATTGCGCAGCAGCGTGCAGGCGTCGTCATGGGCATAGGCCGCCTGGGGTGCATAGAAGGAACTCTCCGGGAAGTGGTCGGTCATGACGGTGCTGTAAAACATCCGTTGCCTGCGTTTGCGCGGCGGAACAGTCGGGAGCAGAAATGCCAGAAAGTCCAGAAGATCACCGGAAAGATAACGGTTGTCTCCCGCTACGATCAACCGGCCGACGGCGTACTGCTCCACGATTTTATCGGCTTCATCCTCCAGTCGCTTGGCATAGACCGGTTCGTTGATGAAGCTCGGATTCTTTTTCAGCACGGCGGCAAGGATCTGGTCCTTGCCCTGGTGTCGTTCCCACCAGCTGACCCGTTCAAACTTCTCCAGAAAGTAATTCTGCCGAAACGATTCATCGGCGCAGAAATTGTAATACGCCAGTTCCGTCTGCTTGGTGAGCCAATTTCGCTCGTCTGTCTCCGGGCTGTGGTCCCAGCCGTCCGGCAGATCGGCAGGGCGGAACTCGTCACCCTGAATGGAAACGGTGGTCAGAAACTGATAGTTCAGCTCGGTGGTCTGTTCCGGTTTCTCCTTGCTCACATTGGTGATGTACAGCGCATGGCGGTACTTGCGGAACACATTCCAATAATCATTCCAGCTCATGCCACTGGCAGTGAGCCAGCCGTATCCCTTGAACATGCTCTTGGTGAGGATGACGTCCACATCCCGGACGGAATGCTCCATGCCCCACAGATCGGTGATGGTGTCCGTCCCGCAGAGAGTCAGGAAGTCCTTGAAGTCCACCTCGTGCAGCATGCCCTTCACATACGGCATACGGATCTGGAATGAGGTGTGGACTTTCTTCCCGCACAGCTTCTCGTCCACGACGCGGGCATATTCTTTTGAAATCAGCCCCTCGCCGTCGAAGCAGGTGATTTCGATGTCCTCTTTTTTCTCCACCCGGTGATATTTGCGGGTACTGCTCTGCGTTCCGTCGTCCTCGACGGTGATGACGCTGACATTCCGCTCTGTGCGCGTAGGATTGTCGATGACCACCACCCGGTGGGGCTGGTCAATGCCGATGCCGTCAATGCGGATGCCGCTGGACAGCATCAGGCCGTTGTAGGCATAGAGCTTGCTGAGCTGGCAGTCACCGAGGGTCATATCCATCATGATGCGGCGGCGCACGGCGTCATAAAAATCTTCCCGAATGAAGGACAGCCGCGCCTGCCGGCTCATGCTGCCAGAACGCTCAAAGGCGAGGTAACGATGTGCCCCGGAGCCAAAGTCCAGGCTGATACCTTCGGGACGGAACAGGGCCTTGGCCTTCTCCTGCCGGATCAGGTGTTTCTTTCTGGCGCCGCTCCGGTCGAAGATGCCGGAGAAGTCCATATAGAAAATGACATCCGAAAGGTCGGTCACCAGCTGCCCTTCAGGTGCTCCGGTGAAAGCATCGCCGTGCAGCACGCACATGGTCTGATAGAACAGTGCGTTATCGTCCTGCTCATGGGGCGCGGAAAGTGATTTGCATCTCTCTGTCTCAGCGGCGCTGAGACAGAAGGTATATGTCCCGTCCTGCTGCCTGCCATAGCTGATCACGGCTCTGGCGGACAGCTCGTAGATCCTGTATTTCACCAGCGGCATCGGCTCACCTCCTGATGCTTCTATTCTATCATGAGGTTCCAAATTTGCAATATGGATACTGCTCCCACTTTTTTGGTGGGAGCTTTTTGCTTGCAGCTCTCAACAAAAAATTATAAAGGAGGAATCCAATGCAAGAATCCACATTCACCAACTATGACCAACTGCCGCTGTTCCTCAACGCGAACACGGTGGCGCAGGTGCTGGGCGTGTCCATCTCCAGCGCCTATGAGCTCATGCACGAGACGGGCTTCCCAGCGCTGCGGATCGGCAGCCGCATCGTGGTACCCAAAGAAAAGTTCTGTCGGTGGGTCGATGCGCAGACAGGAGGTGATGCCTGATGTTCCAGCGCTGGCCCAAGCGGGACCTGAACAAACACTACTATCTCGTCCCCAACGAAGTCTTCAATCTCGGCCTCAGCTCTCATGAAATCGCCGTCTACAACTACCTCCTGCGCTGCGAAGATCGCAGGACCTACCAGTGCCATCCCAGCTACCGCACCATCGGAAAGGCGGTGCAGCTGAGCGAAAACACCGTGCGGAAGTATGTGGCCGGTCTGGAGGAGAAGGGGCTTATTCACACCGAGCCCAGTACCATCACCACAAAGGACGGCCGCGTGCGCAACGGAAGTCTCATCTACACCATCCGCCCCATTCAGGAGGCGTTGGAGCAGAACTATCAGCGGCAGTTCCTGCGGGCGGAGCGTAACATAGAGCGGGCAAAGGCAGAGAAACGGCTGGCCGAATTGGATCGGCAGAACAAAAAGGAGGAAAGCGCATGATGCAGCAGCTTGCAAACTTTATTGTAGACCATGACCCGATGATGGTTCTCCAGCGCACGCACGACACAGTACGCTACATCCGGTGGGCGTGGAACAAGGATCATGCCGACCTCATTGATGAAAACGGACTTCGCCTGTTTCTCTGCGATGAACATCGCGGCGATCTGACCGAGGAGCAGAAGGTTTTCGCCCGCCGATGCCGCGACGAGATGCGGAGTGTTTATGCGGAACTGTGCGTGCGCTTACTGCAACATGAGATCATGCTGGAGCGTGGCATGGTGCCGGATGTCAGTACCTACCGCAGCGTGTTCTGCACGGAAGGAGGTGATGCGCCATGGATGCTTGACCAAGCGGGATGACTGCCTTTTCCGCAAAGCGCCGCAGAGCGGCTGAAGTGCGCGTCAGCGCCGAAAATTCTCGCTTCGAGAATGACAAGTTTCGCCTTCGTGGTACGGAACGGGGCGATTGCCCCGTTCCGCCCCCTTCGGCAGGCGGGCTAAGCCCGCACCCCTATCAACACAAAAAATGAATTTAAAGGAGATAAAGATTATGGCGAAGAACACCTATAATCCCTATGAAATTATGATGGACAAGTACGATAAGGAAGAGATGCTCAGCGATGTACGGGAAGCCATGCTCTATCAACTCGGCGTGGATGTCTCCTGTGAAGAGTTGAATCACTTTTTCACCGGCAAGGGCAAAGCCACACTATCTGGCTGTGCGGAGTGGCAGCAGTGCTTTGCAGTCGAAAAGATGCTGGAGTTCTATTATGTGCATGCGCGGGACGAGACTCTGGCTAAGCAGATCGAGACGATGACTATGCTGGCAGGCAGAGGTAACGAGCACCATGGCTAAGAATCAATTTATCCGCGCCCGCGTTGCCGGGTGGGAAAAGGACTGCATCCGCCGCAAGGCGGATGCAGCTCATATGACCGAGAGCGAGTTTGTGCGCCGGGCGGCTATGGGTCGTGAGGTCACGGTCATTGAAGGTATGGATGAGCTCCTGCGGGAGTTGCGCTATCAGGGAAATAACCTGAACCAGCTCACGGTCATGGCTCGGCAGGGGCGTATCACACAGGTGAACTATGAACCCTTTACGGAGGTGTACCGGAACGCATGGCAAACATTAAATTCATTGCTGTCTCACGCAGTCTGAGCGGTATCCTGGACTATGTTACCAACCGTGAGAAAACGGTGGAGCGTCTCATCTCCGGCGTCAACTGTGTGGCCCAAACAGCTCAGGATGAATTTGAAGCTGTAAAGAAACAGTTCCGCAAAACAGATGGCCGTAGCTATTATCACATCGTCCAAGCCTTCGCCCCGGACGATCCGCTGGATTTTGATACAGCGCATGAGATCGGGTTGAAGTTTGCGGAATACTTCAAGGGCTACCAGTGCGTGGTGGTCACGCATATGAATACGGCGCACATCCACAATCACATCATCATGAACTCGGTAAACTTTAAAAACGGCCAGAAGTTTCATCAGAGCGCCCGGGAGATGCAGCAGGCCAAGGAATACAGCAACCAGCTCTGCCGGGAGTACGGCTTGTCCTTCACCGAGAGCAAGGCAGATCCGTTCCGTATTCCTGCTTGGAAGAAACGGCTGTGCCGTACCATTAAGGAAGCTATGAAGAACTGTGCTACCCGTGAGGAGTTCATCGCATTCATGGCGGAGTACGGCTACAAGGTGCGATGGGAGGCAAATCAAAAATACATCACCTACACCACACCGGAGAATGTCCGATGCAGAGACAATAAGCTCTTCGACCAAACGCTTCTGCGCAGCAGCATGGAAGCCTACTTCGATATGGGCGGCTGTGAGTATCTGGAAAGCCGTATTGATGCTGCCGAGTACGGTGAACTCCTGCCTACGGTAGACGATGCTGTCTGCGGTTTGATCTCCATTTTGGATGCGCTGAATACCGGCGACAATGATCGGTTCCATCTGGAAACGCTGCATCACAGTAAGCAGGAAATCCAGCGCATTCTGGAACGCGGCGGCAAGATCGACCGCACGGTGGAATACGCCGTAGATGACGAAGATGAAGAGTACGAGCAGTACCACGGGTTTTCTATGCGGATGTAATGGCAAACCATTTCAAAGTTCTGATAGCTATTTCCGCAAAAGTGTGGTAGTTGTTTGTGTTACAAAAAGTAAATGAATCCAAAGGAAGTGAAATACATGGCAAAACGAAGACCGGCCGGTGACGGCATGGTACGCAAGCGGGAGGACGGACGCTGGGAAGGGCGTATCGTCATCGGCCACAAGGAAAACGGCGAACCTCTGTTCCGTCATGTGTATGCCAAGACGCAGAAGGCGCTGCTGGACAAGCTGCACCAGAACATCGAGTGCTACCGTGATGTGGAACTGACCGAGGACAGCCGCATGACGCTGGGTCAGTGGCTGGATCGCTGGCTCACAGAGTACAAGGCGGGTACGGTGCGGCCCGGCACGCTCAAAAGCTATCGCTGCTATATCGAATACTACATCAAGCCGCAGTTGGGCGACAAGCAGATCTCGCTTATCTCTCAGCAGGACATCCAGCGGATGTACCGCCGCCTGAAAACGGAGGGGCGCATCCACGAGCATCCCGAGATGGGGCATCAGCTCTCCGACTCCATGGTGCGCCACATCCATTCCACACTCCACGCCGCGCTGAAGGACGCGGTGCAGGCGCATGTCATTCCCAGAAATCCTACTGAGGGGACAACGGCGCCCAAGCCCAACTACAAGCCCAAGCGTATCCTCACCCGCGCGGAGCTGGACGACTTCCTTACAGTGGTGGAGCAGGACGAGGTGTGGCGAGACTTCTTCCAGACGGAGCTGATGACCGGCCTACGCCGCGGTGAGATCTGCGGACTGCAATGGAACGACTTCGATGGGGACACCGGGACGCTGAAGGTGTGCCGCACCCTCCACAGCCAGCGGAAGGGTGAGTACACCGTCGGCGAGACCAAAACGGGAAAGGGAATGCGTACCATCACCCTGCCGAAGACGGTGGCGGACATCCTGCGGCGGCGCAAGGCGGATACCATCAGTCAATGGATATTCCCCGACCCGGTGAAGCCGGAGGATCCTGTCAACCCCGGCTCGGCCTACCTCCACATGAAAACGCTGCTCCGGCGGGCGGGGCTGCCCAGTATTCGCTTCCACGATCTGCGCCACACCTTCGCCACCCAT
>ERZ779852.1775-NODE-1775-length-19343-cov-5.930838_pt1 | contig 19343 bp, 18 predicted proteins | sample MGYA00511559_ERZ779852 | MGnify/ENA primary metagenome ERZ779852 (study PRJEB29588, sample SAMEA2157977) | human gut metagenome | biome: human gut; feature: human-associated habitat; material: faeces | place: Denmark | collected 2008/2010 ...
AATTATTTTCCAAGAAATAACGACTTTTTAGTTACTTATTTTGGAAAAACTCAGATACATTAACACCTATCAGTAAAAGACCAGAGATGATTAAGGGGTGTTCTCCGGTGGACAACAATAATTATATGTTCACCAAGGAGGAAAAAGACAGATTCTTATCTCTTAATCCATCAGCGAAAGAATTAATGCACAGATATATCGGTGCAGAAGAATTTGTCAAAGGTTACGAACGATTTTGTATATATGTTGAAACAGATGATGAAAGATATTTAGCATATAGCATTCCAGAGCTTTGTTCTCGTTTCGACCAGGTCGCCGAATTTCGACAAGCAAGTACAAAAGCTGCCACACGTAAATATGCAGAACAACCTTACAGGTTTATTGAGCAGAAATATCAGCGCAAAAAATCAATCGTTGTCCCACAAACTGGTTCGGAAGCAAGACGATATATCCCAATGGGAGTTGCCGATGAGAACTGTGTATTATCAAATGCTGTACGATTGATTTATTGTGAAGATGGATATGACCTCTATTTACTTGGTCTACTGTCTTCATATATGCATATGGTTTGGGTTAGAGCTGTAGCTGGTCGAATGAAAATGGACATGCAATATGGAAATACAACCTGCTATAACACATTCCCATTCCCGAAGCTAACAACTGCCGAGAAAGAGGAACTGGAGCGTCTTGCGCAGAATATTCTTAATGTCCGCGACGAGAACTTCGATATGACGCTCGGCGAAATGTATAATCCGGAAACCATGCCGGAAGAACTGCGCGATGCTCACCATCAGCTTGACCTCGCAGTGGAGCGCATCTACCGTTCCGAACCGTTCACTTCTGACGAAGAACGTCTTGAACATCTCTTTAAGCTCTACGCCAAAATGACAAAGAAATAATGGGAACAAAATCATTTAAACCACGACACATTGTTTCAGCAATGCACCTCCAAGAAATTTTGAAGGAAATGTATCGTGTGCTTTCTGATTTTGAGGCTATATCTTTAAGCGAGTATTCAAATTACTCGCTTTGTCTGTCTCATTTTGGCAAAATAGAGATTCAGCATAATAGTAAATTGGATGCCGTATATAGTTGGGGGCTACGTCATTTTTTCCACATTCTTCTTGATGCAGAAACCCAAACTATCGTCTCTAACAAATTTATAAACTACAAAACGTGCATTGAATTTACCAATCAGATGATATGTGAATCAATGCACGACTGGGAATATAGTGTCGAGTGTTCCTATGGCGATGCATGGCCTATCGAGGAAAGATGCACATATTGGCTCAACGATAACAAACACTTAAACGAAGTAATAGACGGATACAAATGGATTGGTGACTATTGGAAAATAGCTCACAATGAGTTTGTTGACCTATGGAATATAATACAAAACGAAACTGACATCTCTGGTATTCATCTTAGTTTCCTGAAGGAGTACCTTCTTGAAAATATTTATGGCATAAAAGGATATATGCCTAAACGATATGATGAATACAGATATGATTATGCTCGAATATTTTCCGAGCAAATCAATGATGATAAAATAGACCGCCTTATCGACGAAGGACTCAAATTGCAAAAGAATCTTACCTATTACGTCGAAAATGCAATGCCCGAAATCAATCTATTTACTGAGTCCAAAGTGCAAGACATAGTAAAGCACATCATCAATGTTTTTGTGTCCTACCATTATTACGAACTCGGCAAATGTATAATCTTAAAGTCTGACATGAATTAATTATGACAAATCTCGTCGAAGTACAATATGCCCAAACGGGCAAGTCAAGCAATACCGATGAACTCGGTATGCGTGAAATGCAAGGTATGGTTTATGCTCAGCGCCATCGTCAGCACTTGCTCGTCAAGGCTCCGCCGGCATCGGGTAAAAGCCGCGCCATGATGTTTGTGGCTCTTGATAAACTCGCCAATCAAGGCGTTAAAAAAGTAATTGTGGCCGTTCCGCAGCAAAATATCGGTCGAAGCTTCAAGGACACCCCCTTGAAGAAGTTCGGATTTTTTGCAGACTGGAACGTAGCCCCTTATTGGAACCTTTGCCTCAATGCCGGAAGCGAGAACTCCAAGAAGTCGATTGTCAGAGAATTTCTCGATCATCCCACCGCTACTAAACTCGTCTGCACTCATGCCACGCTCCTTAACTCGCTCAACGGCATTGATGCGCGAAAACTTGACAACGTTTTCTTCGGCATCGACGAGTTTCACCACGGCTCGGCTGACGAGGACAACCGTCTCGGCACTCTCATTCGTCGACTTCTGAACGAGACATCGGCTCATATACTCGCCATGACCGGCTCGTATTTCCGAGGCGATGCCGTTCCGGTGATGCGCCCTGAAGACGAGGCTATGTTTCAGCCGACCATAAACTACAACTACTATCAGCAGCTAAACGGTTACAAATGGCTGAAAAGCCTTGGCATCGGCTACAGCTTCTTCCAGGGCAACTATCTTACAGCCATTCCGGACGTTCTCGATACCCACAAGAAAACGCTTATCCATATTCCACACCCCAATAGCAAGACCGGGGCTTTTATGAATAAGCACGACCAGGTGGCAGAGATTATCAAGTATATCGGAGAGATTGTTGACCGGGATTATAACAACTATCTCTACAAGGTAAAGACTTCCGATGGCCGTATTCTCACCGTCGGCGACCTCGTAGAAGACAGCAAAGAACAGCGTGATGCTTTGCAGTCTTATCTGCAACGCATGAACAGCCGCGATTCGCTCGATATCCTTATAGCCCTCGGCACCGCCAAGGAGGGCTTCGACTGGGAGTGGTGCGAACACTGTATCACCATCGGTATCCGTGCCTCGCTGACCGAGGTCGTTCAGATTATCGGTCGTTGTACCCGTGACTGCGAGGGTAAGACCCATGCGCAGTTCACCAACCTCATTCCTTGCCCTGATGCAGCGCAAGATGATGTTTCTATGGCTGTCAACGACTTCTTGAAAGCCATATCCGCTTCATTGCTGATGGAGCAGGTTATGGCTCCCAAATGGAACTTCAAGACCAAGGTCGACGATGAAGACAATCCCGGAAAGCCGAAAAAGCCGGGCGAAGGCGACCACGTTATCGAGGTCAAAAACCTGCCGAAGCTCAACGAAAAGACCAAGGCCATTGTTGAAAACGACCTTGACACACTCGTAGCCACAACTCTCTCAGATAAGAATATCCGAGAAGCCATTATCGGCGAAGGTATGGCCGAAATGATTACCGAGGTCTATATCCCTAAGATTATCCGCGAAACATATCCCGATCTGAACGAAGAAGAAGTCGATGCGGTTGCAAAACACACAATTCTGATTATCGCCACGCAGGGCGAGCAGGTTGTCGGCCCCGATGATTCCGGTAACAAGTTCATCAAGATTGCCAACAAGTTTGTCAATCTCAACGACCTTGACATCAACCTTATTGCCGAAATAAATCCTTTCCAACGCGCATATGAGGTAGTCAGCAAATCGCTTACCCCTGAAGTGCTCCGCACCATCCAGTATGTTATCGAGGATAAGCGCTCAGAAAAGCTGACCGATGAAGAAGCTATTTTGCTCTTCACAAAATATCTCCCCAAGTGGCGCGAGGAAAATCCGGGAAAGGTAAAGCCGGAGATTACCGATGGCGATCCGCTGGCTCGCCGTATAGCTATGGCTATCGAACATCTCCGTCAACTCAAACGCAATAAACTCGCACAGCAGCAATGATCAACTTGGAAAAGGAACTCGAAATAATATATAACGACCCTCTCTTGGCCGATGTTACCGCTCCACGCAAGCGGGCAACATCGAGCGACCGCCTGATTGCCGGGTTCCAAGAGATACTTGCCTTCTACGAAGCCAATGGTCGACTTCCCGAAGATACGCCTGAAGAAGCCTCGCTATTCCATAAATGGACCGGGCTTCTGAAAAGTGAGAAGAAGATTGAGCGTTGTCGCCCATTCGATGACCTCGGTATTCTTCCTCATCCTGTTCAGACTGTGGAAGAACCGCAAGCCGAATATCACCGAGAGCTGACAGAGGAAGAACAGCTTGAAGCTATTCTGAACGACCCATTGCTCGCTGATATTGAGGATGGCGCTGACCTCGGCCTTTTTGACGTGCCCGAATATATGCGCCAACGCCTTGAAGCACGAAAAGAAGCCGATTATATCGGCAAACGTCGCCCTTGTGAAGACTTCGACAAGTTCGCCGATGGTTTTAAGGAGATACACCAAGGATTGAAATCCGGCAAATATCGTCTCGCAAAATTCAGTATTAAACATCTGCAAACAGGGCGATACTTTGTTGAAGATGGTATGATTGGTTATCTTGTCGGTGTTGAAAACGACAAGGTAGACCAATATGGAACTCGCGATGGTCGTACTCGCATTATTTATGAAAATGGTTCTGAATCTGATATAAAATTTAAAACCCTTACTAAAAATCTTTCCGTTACCGGGTATTCTATACAAGATTGCTCGGAAATGACTACCGAAGAATTTGAGCAGTGCTTCACTCTCACCGACAAGGATGTTGAGAGTGGCACCATCTATGTGCTCCGCTCAAAATCTTCTCGCCCCGAAATAGCAGCACTCAAAGACCTCTATAAAATCGGCTTTACCGTTACTTCGGTCGAAAGCCGTATAGCCAACGCCAAGAACGAACCGACCTATCTTTGTGCTGATGTCGAGGTTGTGGCTACATGGAAAGTCTACAATGTAAAATCGTCGACTTTCGAGGCTCTTATCCACAAACTCTTTGCGCCCGTCCAGTTACAGATAACTGTCGACGGCCACCGACCCAAAGAATGGTTTATCGTTCCTTTCCATATTATAGAGGAAGCTATAAATTTAATCATTGCTCGAAAGCCTATTATGTATGACGAAAGTCTTCAACAAATCATCTTATTGGATTGAATTATCATGGCTGATTACGAAGATTTAGATACTTACAATGGCGACCCGGTGCATGACGGCTGGGGTGACTTCGACTATAACGAGAACACGGGCGAGTTGTCGGGACTCTTTGAAGAAAAGGGCTGAAGCGCGGGCGAAAGCGAGAAAATGGGGGCGAGATTGCCGGGGAATGGAAATAATTCAGTACATTTGTCCTTTCAAAGGTGGCTGCAGGCCCGCGGCGATCGGGGTCCCGGCACCTGCTGAACATGTGTAACTATCATACGCATAGCTATATGAAGAATGTATTGGTAAGGCTCATGACAGGTATCCTGTATGTGGCCGTGATAGTGGGGGCGGTGCTGGCCGGCGGCTGGTGGTTCTGGGGACTGACTATGCTCTTCGGCCTTCTGGGACTGAACGAGTTTATCCGCATCACGAATAAAAACTTCGTGTCGAACACTACGCGCCTTCTCGACCTCGCGGGGGCCGCGCTGCTGCTCACGGCGGTGGCGCCCCCGGAGTTTCTCGACGGCCCGACGTCGGTGATATGCGGCGTGGGTTATTTCTGCTACTTCATACTGCGCTTCATCAGTCAGCTTTATGTGCAGGACGGCAACTCGCTCTCGCATCTGGCCCACTCTATGCTGGGGCAGATCTATGTGGTGTGGCCTCTGGCGCTGCTGAGCCTGCTCTATGTGGCGTTCGGCGAGTATGTGACGCTGGCCATGTTCATCCTCATATGGCTGAGCGATACCGGCGCCTTCTGCGTGGGGTCGCTGATCGGGCGCCACAAGCTCTTCGAGCGCATCTCGCCTAAGAAATCGTGGGAGGGCTTTTTCGGCGGCTTGATTTTCTGCCTGATAGCCTCGGCGGTATTTTTCTACTGCTTCCCCACGGAGTTCAACCGCATGCCCCTCCCGGCGCTGCTGGGTATGGGTGCCGTGGTGTGCATCGCCGGCACCTGGGGCGACCTTGTGGAGTCGCAGATCAAGCGCTCGCTGGGCGTGAAGGACTCGGGCAACATCCTGCCGGGCCACGGCGGCATCCTCGACCGCATCGACTCGCTGCTGCTGGCCGTGCCGGTGCTCTGCCTCTATCTCTTTATCCTGCTCTCTTTCCCCTTCTGACGATATTGTATCACGACATTCAATATTTCCGATAGTCATATGGCTTCATCACAACGTTACGACCTCCGCGGTGTTTCCGCTGCAAAAGAAGATGTGCACGCCGCCATCAAGAATGTAGACAAGGGAATCTTTCCCAAGGCTTTCTGCAAGATCATCCCCGACATCCTGGGCGGCGACCCCGAATGGTGCAACATAATGCACGCCGACGGCGCCGGCACCAAATCGTCGCTGGCCTACGCCTACTGGAAAGAGACGGGCGACCTCTCGGTGTGGAAAGGTATAGCGCAGGATGCGCTGATAATGAATGTCGACGACCTGCTCTGCGTGGGCGCCACCGACCGCATGCTGGTATCCTCCACCATCGGGCGCAACAAGCAGCTGATCCCCGGCGAGGTGATCGCAGCCATCATCAACGGCACCGAGGAGCTGCTGGCCACCATGCGCGGCTACGGAGTGGAGATCTACGGCACCGGAGGCGAGACCGCCGACGTGGGCGACCTGGTGCGCACCATCATCGTGGACTCCACCGTGACCACCCGCATGCGCCGCGACCGGGTGATCAACAATGCCAACATCGCCGGCGGCGACGTCATCGTGGGCCTCGCCTCGTTCGGCCAGGCCACATATGAGAGCGAATACAATGGCGGCATGGGGAGCAACGGCCTCACCTCGGCCCGCCACGACGTCTTCAGCCACGCCGTGGCGGAGAAATACCCTGAGACCTACGACGCCGCCATCCCCTCCGACCTCGTGTACAGCGGCAGCAAGGGGCTTACCGACACCGTGGAGGGCTCTCCATTAGTGGCCGGCAAGCTGGTGCTCTCGCCCACACGCACCTATGCCCCGGTGATCAAGAAGATACTCGAAGAGATGCGCGCCGACATCCACGGCATGGTGCATTGCACCGGCGGCGCCCAGACCAAGGTGATGCACTTCGTGGAGAACAAGCATGTGATCAAGGACAACATGTTCCCCATCCCGCCGCTGTTCAAGCTCATCCGCGAGCAGTCGGGCACCGACTGGGCCGAGATGTACAAGGTGTTCAACATGGGCCACCGCATGGAGATCTACCTCAGCCCCGACAAGGCAGAGAAGGTGATCGAGATCTCGAAATCGTTCGGCATCGACGCCCGTGTGATCGGCCGCGTGGAGGACGCTCCGGCCAACCGTCTGACCATCCTGTCGGAATACGGCCGCTTCGAGTATTGAAAAAAAGGCCGGTTGCGTCGCCTCCGTGCGAACCAAAGCGGCAAGCGCAGTTGTTGTAAGTCAGAGGGAGCGAAGCCGGGCTGACCGGCGCTGACATCCCCTCCGGTACGTTCCATCTTTTTATCACGAGCGGTATGAGCGACAACCACTACAGAGAGGGAATCACCGTCGGCAGGCCATGGCTTGCCGTAGCGCTCTGTGTGCTGGCTCTGGTGAGCATCGCCGCATGCCGCGGCAAGGGCGCCGGCGCCGAGCAGGAAGATGAGGCGGCTTCGCACCGCTTCCCCGACACCCTGCGCGTGGCCACGCTCTACAGCCCCACATCCTACTTTCTCTACCGCGACGAGCCGATGGGCTACGACTACGCGCTGCTGACGCAGATGGCCGCCGACAAGGGGGTGGCCGTCGACCTTGTGGTGGCTCACTCGCTGCAAAAGATGGTGGAGATGCTCGATTCGGGCAAGGTAGACCTCTTAGCTTACGAAATCCCCGTCACAGCCGAATATCGCAAGAAAGTGCACCCCTGCGGGCCTGAAAATCTCACATATCAGGTGCTGGTGCAGCCCAAAAAGGATAAAGAAAAGCTCATCACCGACGTCACCGAGCTTGTGGGGGAGGATATCTACGTGGAGGCGAGGTCGAAATATCAGTATCGCCTCGAAAATCTCAACGAGGAGCTTGGGGGCGGCATCAACATCCATGTCATAGACCGCGACACGCTGCTCACCGAGGACCTCATCAGCATGGTGTCGGACGAGCAGATACCCCTCACGGTGGTGGACAACGACATAGCCCGCATCAACAAGACATACTATAAGGATCTCGACATCTCCATGCCGCTGAGCTTCCCGCAGCAATCGCGCTGGGGCGTGGCTCCCGACCACGCATGGCTCGCCGACAGCATCGACCGCTGGTTTGCCCAGGAGACACCCCGCCGGCGCCAGGCCGAGCTGCTCAAACGCTACTTCGAGTTGAGCAAGATCGACATGGGCACCTTCACCCTCGACCTCTCCAAGGGTCATGTGTCGCCCTTCGACCATTTCTTCCGCGAGTCGGGCCGCGAGAACGGCATCGACTGGCGCCTGATGGCCGCGCAGGGCTATCACGAGAGCCGTTTCAACCCCGACCGCGTGTCGTGGGCCGGCGCCCGCGGGATAATGCAGATCATGCCGAGGACGGCGAGGGCCTACAATCTCGACGCCTCGCGCCTGGCCGAGCCGGAGGCCAATATCAGCACTGCCGCCAAGATAATGCGCGAACTCGACCGCTCGCTGGCCAAAAAAGTGGCCGACCCGAAGGAGCGCATCAAGTTTGTCCTCGCTGCCTACAACGGCGGGATAGGCCACGTGTACGATGCCATCGCCCTCGCGGCGAAATACGGCAAGAATCCGCAGGTGTGGAACGGCAATGTGGAGCAGGCGCTGCTGATGAAGGCCAATCCGGAGTATTACTCCGACCCTGTGTGCCGCAACGGCTATTTCCGAGGCCGCGAGACGGTGGCCTATGTGAGAGGCGTGATGAATTTCTACGAGACGCTCAAAAAGAAGGTCACCTGACCACTCCGGGCGCCCCGCTTATATATTTTCAATCTTTAAAATATTAACAACCAAAAGACTATACAGCCCTATGAAAAAATGGTATCTGTCGGTAGCTCTGGTCATGGCACTGGCCGGCTCGATGACTCTCAGCTCATGCATCGGAAGTTTCGCACTGACCAACAAGCTCCTCAACTGGAACAATCAGATAGGCAACAAATTTGTGAACGAACTGGTGTTTTTCGCCTTCTGGATCATCCCGGTATATGAAGTCACCTCCATCGCCGACGTGCTGGTGCTCAACTCGGTAGAATTCTGGAGCGGCACCAACCCCATAGCCATGGGCAAGAAGGTGATCGATGGCCAGGACGGCCGCTACCTTGTGGAGTGCGACGGCAAGGGCTACACCATCACCTCGTGCAACGACGGCACAGTGGTGCGCCTCGACTTCGACGACAGCGACCGCAGCTGGAGCGTGACCACGGACGACAATACGGTGAAATTCATGACTTTCATCGACGATACTCATGTCAACATGATCACCCCCGACGGCACCATGGCCCCTGTGGAGCTCTCGCAGGAGGGGCTGATGGCCTATCGCGAGAATGTGGTCGGCTCGATGTGGGCTGCACGCTGAAAAGCGCAGGAAAAATCGCTGTTTTAGCGTTTTTTACTGTTCCGGCTCCTCTGCTCCGCGAACACTCCGGGGCAGAGAAGCGTTGTGCAAGTGTGAGCCGTAAAAGAGTTATCGGCCCTATGTGGCCGATTCGGCCATATCGTAGCGTGGTTTAACAATTTTAAGATAAATAAACTGAAAAGTTTGCACGCTACGCTATTATTCAATACCTTTGCGTAAAGCTGGCCGCTCTGCCGGCCCGGATGCTGCGGGCATTTGCGCCCCGCGGCATCATCCCGCTACCGGAAAATAATTTAACACCCCTATACAGGATATGGAAAACAACCAGGAACTTCTAAAAACCGTAAAAGAAAAAGCCATGCTTTGGCTTACCGACCAATACGATGAAGCTACCCGTGCCGAGGTGAAGCAGATGCTTGACGCCGACGACCCCACACAGCTCATCGAATCGTTCTACAAGGACCTTGAGTTCGGCACAGGCGGTCTGCGCGGCATCATGGGTGCCGGCACCAACCGCATGAACATCTACACTGTAGGTGCTGCCACCCAGGGCCTCGCCAACTACCTCAAAGAGGCATTCCCCGACCTGCCCCAGATTTCGGTGGTCGTAGGACACGACGTTCGCAACAATTCGCGCAAATTCGCCGAAATCGTGGCCAACATCTTCTCGGCCAACGGCATCAAGGCATACCTCTTCGACAGCTTCCGCCCCACCCCCGAGCTTTCGTTCGCCATCCGTCACCTCGGATGCCAGAGCGGCGTCAACATCACCGCCTCGCACAACCCCAAGGAGTATAACGGCTACAAAGCCTACTGGGCAGACGGCGCTCAGATCATCGCTCCCCACGATGTCAACATCATCAACCACGTGGAGCGCATCAAGAACGTGAGCGAGATCAAATTCAAGGGCAACCCCGACCTCATCGAGATCATCGGCGACAAGATGGACCAGGACTACCTCGCAGCCATCAAGACCCTGCAGCTTAGCCCCGAGATCGACAAGAAGTATGCCAACCTCAAGATCGTCTATACCCCTATCCACGGTACAGGCGTGAAACTGGTGCCCGCTTCGCTCGAGAACTACGGCTTCACTAACATCATCCACGTGCCCGAGCAGGATATCCCCTCGGGCGACTTCCCCACTGTAGACTCGCCCAACCCCGAGAACGCTTCGGCTATGGCTATGGCTGTGGCCAAGGCCAAGGAGGTGGAGGCCGACCTCGTAGTGGCTTCCGACCCCGACGCCGACCGCATCGGCTGCGTGATCCGCGACACCGACGGCGAGTATGTGCTCGTCAACGGCAACCAGATCGTGATGATCCTGCTCAACTATCTGATGACCCGCAACGCCGAGCTGGGACGTCTCACCGGCAAGGAGTACATCGTGAAGACCATCGTCACCACCGAGACCATCAAGAGCATCGCCGATGCCAACAACATCCGCATGTACGACTGCTACACCGGCTTCAAGTGGATCGCAGCCGTGATCCGCGACAACGAGGGCGTCAACCGCTATCTTGGCGGCGGCGAGGAGAGCTACGGCTTCCTGGCCGAGGAGTTTGCCCGCGACAAAGACTCCGTTTCGGCTATCTCCCTTATGGCCGAGTGCCTCGCATGGGCCAAGGACAAGGGGATGAGCTTTATGGAGATGCTCCAGGATATCTATGTGAAGTACGGCTTCTCGCGTGAGGAGGGTATCTCCGTAGTTCGTCCGGGCAAGACCGGCGCCGAGGAGATCGTGGCCATGATGAAGGAATTCCGCGAGAATCCTCCCAAGGAGCTTGGCGGCAGCCCCGTAGTGATCCGCAAGGACTACTCCGACCTCAACTGCACCGACACCACTACCGGCAAGGTAGAGAAGATGGACTTCCCCGTCACCTCCAACGTGCTGCAGTTCTTCACCGCCGACCACACCAAGGTGTCGATCCGTCCTTCGGGCACAGAGCCTAAGATCAAGTTCTACATAGAGGTGCACAGCAAGATCGCCGACAAGAGCGAGTACCATGCCGCCACCGAGGCCGCTAAGGCCAAGATCGCCGGCATCCGCAAGGAGCTGGGCATCTGATAGCTGCCTTTCAGAAGCTAACAATCTCACACTCAGGCGTGAAATGACATAACCTATACCGGGTGCGGACCTCACCGGAAGTCCGCATCCGGTATTTTGAACAAATCAACATCCCCCCCGTTCCCCATGTCCGACACAATGCAGCAGCCGCTTGCCGACCGCATAGTCTATGAAGACAACCACATCATAGTGGTCAACAAGCTCCCCGGAGAGATAGTGCAGGGCGACAAGACCGGCGACACACCGCTGGTGGAGTCGCTCCGAGCCTACATCAAGGAGAAATATGCCAAGCCCGGCAATGTGTTCTGCGGCGTGGTGCACCGGCTCGACCGCCCCGTGGGCGGCCTGGTGATTTTCGCCAAGACCTCGAAGGCGCTGGCGAGGCTCAACGAGATGTTTCGCAACGGCGATGTGCACAAGACCTACTGGGCCATCACCGCTTCGCTCCCGGCTGACCCGGAGGGGGAGCTGACCCACTACATCACCACCACCGAGGCCAACAACAAGTCGTATGCCTCGCTGCGGCCCAAGCCGTCGGCCAAGGAGGCGCGGCTGCGCTACCGCGTGCTGGCCTCGTCGGAGCGCTATCACCTTCTGGAGGTGCAGCTGCTCACGGGGCGCAAGCATCAGATCCGCGTGCAGCTCTCGGCCATCGGCTGCCCCATCAGGGGCGACCTCAAGTATGGCGCCCCGCGCTCCAATCGCGACGGTTCTATCTCGCTGATGGCCCGGCATATAGAGTTTGTGCATCCGGTGAGCAAGCAGCCTGTGAGCCTCACGGCGCCGGTGCCGGCGGGCGATCCGCTATGGCAGGCGATGCAGCAGGCCGTGGAGCAGAGCGGAAATCGGGATGTGGAGAGTTAAAGCACTGCAACATTGCGGATTGCATCCGCAATACCAAAAGTTAAACTAAGACGAACGATGAAGAAGGAAGATTTGAGAATAGTGTTTTTCGGGACACCCGAATTTGCCGTTGCGAGCCTCGACAGGCTCGTCAGCGAGGGCTACAATGTGGTGGCGGCCGTCACCATGCCCGACAAGCCTGCCGGGCGCGGGCACAAGCTGTTTCAGTCGCCCGTCAAAGAGTATGCCGTGGCCCACGACATCCCTCTGCTGCAGCCTGTGAGGCTCAAGGATGAGGCTTTTGTCGATGAGTTGCGCTCGCTCCATGCCGACCTGTTCATCGTCATCGCCTTCCGCATGCTCCCCGAAGTGGTGTGGCAGATGCCCCCGATGGGCACCTTCAATCTCCACGCCTCGCTGCTGCCCCGCTATCGCGGAGCCGCGCCCATCAACTGGGCTGTGATCAACGGCGACACCGAGACCGGCGTCACCACCTTCTTCCTGAAGCATGAGATCGACACCGGCGACATCATCGACCAGCAGCGGGTGCCGATCCTGCCCGAGGACAATGTGGGCGATGTGCACGACCGGCTGATGGCGCTGGGCGCCGAGCTTACCCTCAAAACGGTGGAAAACATCGTTGCCGGCACCGTCACCCGCACCCCGCAGGAGGCGCTGCTGCAAGGGGAGGAGGCCACTCCGGCACCGAAGATCTTCAAGGATACTTGCCGCATCGACTGGACGCTGCCTGCTCACCGCATCCACAATCTGGTGCGCGGCCTCTCGCCCTATCCGGCGGCATGGAGCGAATTTGTGGCCGCTGAGGGCGCCGCTCCGCTGTCGATGAAGATTTTTGCCACGAAGGTCAGCTGCGAAGCGCCGTCGCAGAGCGCTCCCGGCACTGTGGAGGTGTCGCGCCATGCCCTAAAAGTGGTGTGCGGCGACGGACTGCTCCTCGACATCCTCTCGCTGCAGCCTACCGGCAAGAAGCGCATGAGCGCCGACGAATTTCTGCGCGGAGCGCGCCTCGGCGAAAGCCCGCGCTTCGCTTAGTGCTGAGATAGTAGAATTTAGATTGCATACCTTTTAATTCCTCACCCACTATGTTACCACCATTGGCCGAGCGGCTCAGGCCCAAAACTCTCGCCGACTATATCGGGCAGGAACACCTCGTGGGACCCGGAAGCATACTGCGGCGCATGATCGACTCGGGTAGCGTCAGCTCCTTCATCCTCTGGGGCCCTCCCGGAGTGGGGAAGACCACCCTCGCCCGCATCATCGCCAACACCACCGAATCGCCTTTCTACACCCTCAGCGCAGTCAACGCCGGGGTGAAGGATGTGCGCGAAGTGATAGAGCGGTGCAAGGCCGACGCCCGCAGCATGTTCAGCAAGGGGCGCCCCATCCTCTTTATCGATGAAATCCACCGTTTCAGCAAATCGCAGCAGGACAGCCTTTTAGGCGCTGTGGAAAATGGCACCGTGACCCTCATCGGCGCCACCACGGAGAATCCGTCGTTTGAGGTCATACGCCCGCTGCTGTCGCGTGCGCAGGTCTATACGCTCAAACCGCTGGAGGAGCCAGAGCTGCGCACGCTCCTCGACCGCGCCATCACCACCGACGAGGTGCTCCGCGAGAGCAATGTGCAGGTGGAGAGCACCGACGCCCTCTTCCGCTTCTCGGGGGGCGATGCCCGCAAGCTCCTCAATATCCTCGACCTCATACAGCAGTCCACCCCCTACGGGCAGCCGATGGTGATCAACGACAAGATAGTGATAGAACGGCTGCAGGAGAATCCGCTGGCCTACGACAAGCAGGGAGAGATGCACTACGACATCATCTCGGCCTTCATCAAGAGCATCCGCGGCTCCGACCCCGACGGCGCCGTCTACTGGCTGGCGAGAATGATCGAAGGGGGGGAGGACCCGGAGTTCATCGCCCGTCGTCTGGTCATCGTGGCGGCTGAGGATATCGGCCTCTCCAACCCCAACGCGCTGCTGCTGGCCAACGCCACATTCGATGTGATCCGCAAGATCGGCATGCCCGAAGGACGCATCCCTCTGGCCGAGTGCACCGTATATCTTGCCACCTCGCCCAAGAGCAACTCGGCCTACATGGCCATCGACGCCGCCCTGGCCGCCGTGCGTCAGACCGGCAATCTGCCCGTGCCGCTTCCCATACGCAACGCCCCCACCTCGCTGATGAAAGACCTCGGCTATCACGCCGGCTACAAGTACGCCCACGACTATCCCGGCAACTTTGTGCCCCAGCAGTATCTCCCCGACGCCCTTGTCGGCACCCGCTTCTGGAACCACTGCGACAACCCCGCCGAAAACCGCGCCGCCGACCTCCAGCGCCAGCGCTGGGGCAAATAGCCCCCTGCCTCGCCCTAACGCCCTTACATTTCAACCGCTTATTTTCATTAATCTTTAATGATGAGGCATCAATCAGCGGGCACAACCTCTTACTCTTTCCTGCAACTCTTCCATTCTCTGCATCAACATATCAAAATCCAGCGATTTACCATAGATGAAGAAGCGTCGCATATCTGCATAATCGAGCTTCCATGCTTCCAATACTTGTTCAGGTATCATGAAGTTAATGGCGGCCGGATCATGAAGATTATAGTTCACGTATTTTAGGGCATAATATAACATCCGATGTTCTACGATAGCATCGTAAAGAATGCGGTCAGCTAAAGCCTCTTGTCCATATCGTGTGTCCATGAGTTTTTCCAAATCATACAAATGGCGAGACATACGAATACTTCTTGGTCTCTCTTTTTGAAACTCTTCAGCCAACAAGAATAATTTCTCCAAGAACGTGCGGGTAGGTATCACCGTCCTGATGCTGCAGTTTGCATCTTTGTCCTCATCCTCAAAACTTTCACCAATAAGCGAGCGTATTTCACGCTCTTCGGTCGGCTCGTCCATGGACAAACAACTTATCTCAATTTTTACACGAGGTGGCATATAACTGATAGTTTCTTCAACTATTGAAGGATAATGTAGCAGAATAACCGTAGGGTCTTTGTCTGAGTCAATAGCTTTCCATTCACCGTTTTTATCTTGAACTTGAGAGACATTTTCAATACTATAACCCGTAATACCCATTTCTTTCAAATGGGCATCCAGTTGGACGGAAAGCGTTTCATGTATATATGAGCGAGCTGTCTTACGCAACTTTTCACGCTGGCTTTTAGTTGTCTTTTCTATACCAAAGAATGCATGACTGATAGCCAAGTCAATGTCCTCGGAAAACCGTTCTATGATATGGAATCCTTTTGAGAGAGAAGTTCCTCCCTTAAATATCAATGCTTCGTGACAATCTGTTTGAGACAATGCTTTCAATGTAACAGTTACCCACCAATCCTTTTCTATTGCCACCTGATTGATACCGGTATGATCTGTTTCCGCTTTTTGCAACATCGCTAAACGATCTATCAACTCATTATTAAGCCATAGCTTCCCCATAATTATGTCCTTTCAACTTTAATCATTAAGCATAGGTTTTACAATCCGTTTCATCCATGCAGGCATCATATCCACATCCCTGGCTAAGGATTCTTTGTCAGTTTCCATTGTTATGAGACTGCGTATTATCTGTATCTCTTCCTGTCCTACGTTTTCTTGTTTCAAAGCCCTAAGAGCTTGTACCATTAAGGACATGAGTCGTGTCGTATAGCAGAAATTTTTTGGCACACCACGTTTTAGCACTACTTTCTGATTCTTCAAGTAGAGCGTCCTTTCACTGCCGGTTGTCAAATATGTATAATTTATAGGAACCTGAGTTGATAGCCCCAAAGCATTCAAAGCTGTCACGCCAAAAGGTATTACTTTTGCATTATCACGTTTAGAAATAGCTTGTACAATCTTGTCTACGGAAGGTAATACTACACCAAATTTGCTTTTCCGTGGTTTAGCATAGATGCCCTGAGCGAGTTTCACTAAAACACCTTCATTTGTAAGTTCTGCCAAAGTGCCACCGACAAATTCAGGATGGTAATCAGGGAAATCTGAACGGAACAGCACACGGTTCTCAGGCATAGTTGCTATACGTTGCCTGAGAGTGGTGCCATCTATGTCAGAATATACGCTTCTCATTACACCTTTGAAATTTTGACAATTTTTCAAATGCAAAGATACTAATATTTCTTGAAAAAATACTACAACAGTTCACTGAACATTTTTGCGGCAATTCACTGAATAATTTTGGGGCAGTTTAATGAACATTTTTGCGGTAGTTTACTGAACATTTTTGCGGTAGTTCACTGAATATTTTTGGGGTCAATGTGAAATGTTGGTTGTTAAAATTGGGGCAACCGCTTCGCTACCCTCAGATCCTTCATTTCCCCAAAAATAATTTTGCGCCCCTGCCGCCGGGTTATTAAAGTGGCGCCATCTATGTCAGAATGTACGCTTCTCATTGCACCTTTGAAATTTTGACAATTTTTCAAAGGTAAAGATGCTAAATCAGCTTTTCTCATCCGGACGCACCATGGTGCGTCCCTACATCGTGATATGTTTGACATTTCAAACGGGCTTTGCGGTTAGCGGGGGGAGTAGGCGCGGCGGAGGTAGCGGCGGGCCAGGGTGGGGCGGTAGTGGATGCGGTCGTAGAAGTTGGTGCTGTCCGACTGCTCGGCGCGAAATTCGCGTGTGAGGTCGACGAAATGGTCTCCGAAGGTGTCGCGCATGAAGCGTTGCTGCTCGGGGTTGAGCACATAGAGCGCGGGGGTGGGTCCGAGGATCACTTTGTAATCGGTGTGCTGACGGCTGAAGACGGCTGCCACGCGGCGCAGTGCGTCGCGATATTCGGGGGTAATCTCCCGTGGCAGAGGATGGTAGGGCTCATCCTCCGGGAGGAAGCCTCGGGTGGGGTAGCGGCGGTAAAACTCCTCGACATCGGCCTCTATCAGGCGGTCCCAGGCGGGAATGCGCTCCTCATTGATAATGCGGGTATACTCGACGGGCTGGCGGTTGAACACATGCGCACCCGTGGTCTCGATGCGCTCGCCGGTGGCGCGCCATATGGCGTAGGGCTCGAGATAGCGGTAGTTGAGAAATCCGCAGAGGTATTTGTAGTGAAACTGCAGGGCATACAGCGGATTGCGCACCACGGCGGGAGGATTGAGCGACGGCAGCCGCTCGGGATCGTAGGTAAACGACAGCACATCGGGCGCAAGCACCACCAAAGCATGCCTTAGGGGCACCTTTTGGCGCTCGAGATACTCCACGAAGAGGGCCAGAGTGGTGGGAATCTGAGTGGAGCTGTCAAGATGTGTCACTCGGGCGCTGTCGGGGAGATAGCGGCGCCACTCGTCGGCATCATAGTAGCATGAAACCGACGATCCGAGGATAAACGAGTCGAAATGCTCGCTCGGATTGTAGCGCTCGAACGACTGCACCGAGAGCTGCCCCTTGTTGATGCCCAGCGAGTCGGCGAAGGGCTCGTCGTGCCAGCGTACTACCTTGAAGGGGTCGAAATAGATATACGCCGCCGTGGCCAGCGCCAGAGGGAGCAGGGCAAAGAGGCCCGCGCGGAGCAGGAAGCCCCACGGCGAGCGGCCAAATGGCTTAGAACTGGAAGTAGAGGAACGTAGTGGCATCGACAACGGGTGGCAAACGGAGCAGTCCGTAGATTAATATCAGAATATAAAACAGCATATAGAGGCTCAGGCGCCACACTCGGCGGCGGGGAAGCGGATAGGGACATTCGCCCCACGGCAGGCGGCGTGTGCCCCATTCGCAGCCGTAAAATAGGAGGGCGGTGAACAGGTAGAGGTGCATCATCGTGGGGTAGTAGAGGAGCCACAGCCCCGCGGCCACCACTGCGGCGAGGATGATGAAATATGTGCGCTTGAGGGCGGTGTGATTTATCCCCCGGCGCCCGGCGATGGCCCGCGCCGCGCCGCGGAGGGCAGCGAACAGGATGCGGAACAGCACTATGGCCATCATCGACATCGGTATCACATAGCGCCAGCACCAGTCGAGGGCATAGGTGATGTCGTAGTTGAGGCGCACGGGCACTGTGGTGATGGCGAAGATGGAGAAGGTGGTGAATATGGCCGGCATATCGGCGAGCACCGGCTGCGGCGCATGGCGCATGTTGTCATATCCCAAGGCTTTCTGCAGGATGTAGAGCAAGCCGCTGAGGCATCCCCAGAGGATGAAGCCCCATCCGGCGCCGTGCCATAGGCCCGAGAGGAAAAACACCAGCGCCACATTGGCGTACATGCGTGCCTTGCCGCGCCGCGAGCCTCCGAGGGGGATGTAAACATAGTCGGTGAACCAGCGGGTGAGGGTGATGTGCCAGCGGCTCCAGAGGTCGAGAAAGTTGCGCGAGATGAAGGGGCGGTTGAAGTTCATGCTGAGCTTCACCCCGAGCAGCCGGGCCGAGCCGGCGGCTATGTCGCAGTAGCCCGAGAAGTCGCAGTAGCCCTGGATGAGGAAGAGGATTCCGGCGATGTAGATGCGCAGTCCGTCGGGCTCTCCGGCCATCGAGTCGCCGTAGTAGGCATCGACCACAGCGCCGCAGGGGGCGGCCACGGCTACCTTTTTGAGCAGTCCCCAGAGGATGAAGCGCAGGCCCGTCACCGCCTCGCGGTAGTCCCAGCGGTTGACCCTCGCCAGCTGCGGCATGAGGGCCGTGGTGCGCTCTATGGGGCCGGCGATGAGCTGCGGGAAGAAGGCGATGAAGGTGGCGAAGAGGAGCAGATTGCGCGTGGGGCGCACTGTGCCGCGCCACACGTCGATGCTGTAGCCTATGGCCTGGAAGGTGTAGAACGAGATGCCCACGGGGAGCAGCACGTCGATGGTGAACCAGTCCATCTCCCAGCCGAACCACCGCATGAGCCACGCCAGATTTTCGGTGAAGAAGTTGAAATACTTGAAGGTGGCGACGATGCCCACGTTGAGCACTATGTTGGCTACCAGCCAGAAACGCCTGTGGCTGCGCTCTATGAGCAGGGCCACGCCCACGGCTCTTTCATTTAAGATTGCCCTCGACTTTCAAAAATAGTGCTATTTTATA
>ERZ779852.1780-NODE-1780-length-19324-cov-5.698739_pt1 | contig 19324 bp, 13 predicted proteins | sample MGYA00511559_ERZ779852 | MGnify/ENA primary metagenome ERZ779852 (study PRJEB29588, sample SAMEA2157977) | human gut metagenome | biome: human gut; feature: human-associated habitat; material: faeces | place: Denmark | collected 2008/2010 ...
TGTCGAATTTTTCAAACATTTTCGCTAATATTGCATTTGCCCTTGGACTCTGCACATTTTTAGGATAATCAAATTTTCGAACATCATCCGTTAATATGAGCCAGTTAATTGAAGAATTTACTCTACAACTCTCAAGAAAAAGTTGGAAATAGTTTTTAAACTTTCCAAAATAAGGTATTATCAATAAAATTGATGATGTCATTTTAATACATTCTTAAATATTTCCATTTGATGGATTGGGTTCCACTCTCTATCAATTACCTCATAGCATTTACAACGAACCTCATCACGATTATTATGAGCATGAAGCCATAACACAATTTTATCTACCAAATCATTTATATCATTCTCATGAAAAAAAGAGCCAGTTATTCCCTCTGTTATTGCTTCAAATTCAGGCATCTGATTACAGAAATTATCATGTGTAATCACCGGAGTGCCAAACATTAAAGAATGTATCGCGGTAAGCCCCACATTGCCAGGGGAAACACATAAATCTGCATTATAAACTAATTCTGCATTCTCCTTTTCATCATAACAAGGACCATAAAACCAAGCAGTAATCTTTTTTTCTCGAACGAGATTTTTATAGTGTTCCATATCATTTGAACCTCCTATAAAAACTGCATTCAAACATTCTCCTCTTTTTTCACATTCCGAGATAGCGTTAATAAGCATTTCAAGTTTCTTTTCAGGAGTTAACCGCCCAATAAACATTATTACAGGATTGCTGTTCCTAAAATAATTTAGATATACATCTGATTTCAGACCACTATTTCGTAATCTCAGTTGCTCTTCGTAATTCAACGAATTATGAATCACATATAGTTTACCACCATTATTATCTTGACTTATAGCGACTTTCTTTGCAAAATTACCATAAAGGAAAGTACCTGTTGCGAGTCCGAAAAAAAGCCTTTTTATTAATTTTTTGACAAAATTTTCTCTGCCATACCACCCATGGGACCATAAATAAATCCTCTTTTTCAAAACAAAGTTTAGTAGAAGTACGGTCCATGTCGATAATGATGATAACTCTCCCAGAAGTAAATATCTATCGTAATTTGAGCTCCATAGAAGTTGAACCACTCCTTTCTGCCAACTTGCCTTTCCAAGGACTTTTACAGTACTCAGCTTTCGACAACTCTTAAATGTTCTTAAATCAATTTCTCTGATTCCTCCAGCAACATCACTGAAAAACCAGTCAATATCAAATTCATCATCAAGAGCTCTATATATGGCAGACCTATAAGACGATGCCATATTAGAAACGAAACAAATCTTATTCTTTTTCACCGTAATTCTTTTTGATGGGAATTTGAATCTGCTTCATTATATCTTTTCCTGAACAATATCAACCCACATATAGCGACTCCTGCCTGCGGCGCAAGGAAGAAACTTCCAGAAGCAAATTTTGCCAAAATTTGACTTATAAAAATAAGAATTATAAATGCACTTATCCTGTTATTTAATAAAAAGGGGATATTTAATGCACCTCGTACCATAGGTATGATTAATAAAGTAAAACCTATGATACCTCCACAAACCAAACTATCTATCAAAATATTGTGCGCATAATAAATATTGCCATTCTTATATAATGTAAATTGGCTCCCGAATACTGGCGATTCTTTAAACAAGGTAATTGCCTGATTTATCAGCTCAGCTCTACCTAAATCACCATATTCCAAAGTAAGCATAATTCTAGTATACAAGCTTGGTGCTAAAGGCCTTACAATTGAATTAATTACAAAATCATCTATAAACGGCCACATTAATAGTAACATTACAAAAAGCCCAACAACAAATAGTCCCCACTTTTTATTAATTATAAAAACATATATTGCAAAAGTAGCTATTAGTACAACAAAGGGGCCACGGCTTGCAGCCTTTACAACAAGTGTCAGTCCTATTAAAATTAAAGCCAGTTGTATTAACCTAATATATCTCATTTTATAAAACCGCTTAATAAATAGAGATATAAATACAAGCGCAACACCCAAATGACCTAGCGTAATAGGATTCATCGCAATCAGTCCTGCTCTTTGTGTATCAGTTCCGGCACCATAACCAGACTCATACATGTCGCTATTAAACAATATCGCACATATCGCTCCTCCAGCAACCATTAAAAGACAGTAGTTATACAGACTTCTCATGTCAATCTGTCTAAAAGACCTCACGAAAGCCAATGTAACAGGAATAGCACTGCCTATAATCAGCCATAGATTTCTTGAGATGTTATCATCGTTTAGATGCAAATCTAACCTAAAGAAGCTATCATCTATCAATCTAAACAAAAGAATGCACCAATAAAATGCTATGCACCAAATACTAAATGGGTACTTATCATTCTGACGCCGCGCTTCCCATATTACTAACAACGCTAGTATCAATGAAAACGCACGATATGGAACAGTGATAAATTGGGTTCCTGTCTCCGGATTCATCAATCCGGAAAATATTCCAACAACGAACTCATACCCGAAAAAGCAGTTTGCTAAATTCAGGGATGCAAGTTTTGAGACAGTTGACGGTTTCAATTCAATAAAGAAATATGGTTAATAAGCTTTTGCGGGAATACATTTTTCGCATCTTGAATTATATATTCCTTGTCGCTATCGTCATATACAGCAGGGAAATGACGCTTATTAAAAATCAATATACTATCCCCAAGAAAACCACCCCATGCGGAAAATGTTGAATCTGACGCAAGAACAATCTTACATCGGCTAATCGCGTATATATCTGCTATCGCATTACCGAAGAACATTTTCTCTGTGGCAGACATATCTGTCAATGGCTTTAATTCCTCATCTGTACCATCAGAAAACAGTGCAAATTTAACTTCCGGATTATACTGCTGTATACGCTCCATCATTGCCTTATACCACAGGATTGGAACTCTCCTATCCTGCGGATAATCCCCCAAACGCACATGTACTGCTACCGTGTTACTAAAGTCAGTTCCTGCAAGAGTGCTAATCGCTTCGGGATTTACAGTCTTGTCAAAAAGAGCTTTTATATCCTCTTGATAGGGACGCAAAGATACAAAATAGTCATTCAATCCATCATATGTTTGCACTGAAGACTTAAGCCCCAAATGATAACCCAGAAGAATCAGAATTTTCTTAAATCCTGTTACACCAAAAGAACTAAACAGATTAATATATCCTCGTTTATCCTTCTCTCGTCTGAGATAAGGCCCTATGCTGAATTTAGCCCAAGTCGGTGATATAACCTTTCCTCCGTTATTCAAAGAGGCTACAAATGCTTGAGCAACAAAAAACAAGCAATTGGCTAAGCCCGGACCGGAAACACGGAATATACCGAAATCGTATCTACTTAATTTTGGGTAATTGTATATCATATCACAGCTATTTGGCACACCCGATTTCTTTTAAACACAACTTCGTTTTAAGCATCCGATAAGGACGAACAAACCAATCCTTTATTAACGTCTTATACCTTGCTTCAACAACGGCACTGCTACGAACATTATCATCCGAAATTCTTGAATGAAAAAAAGCCTGACCATTATGCCGCAACATTTCTGCTCTTTGAGGAAGAAAGGTGACTTTCTCTAAACTTCGTATTTCTTTAGAATAAGCCAAACAACTTAGTACCGCCTGATCATGCCTATGCTCAACAAAGCACGGAGGTTCATTGCTTTTATCACAAGATGGTACATCTATTACAAACTCCGGATATTTAAACATCAAATCATACCATTGCTGAATCAAATTATTCGAAGTGTTTTTTTTCAAAAAAATTGCTCCACTCATTACTTGATAACACTCACCGATTGCGCGATGGAATTGTTCAAGCAACAATTTTTTTGTCCACACTTTCATCTTTCCTCCATTGTAGAATAGCAAATAGTCGTTGTTTTTTAAATATGAAAAATACGATTCCCATTCTCCATGACGGTAAAGTGTATTGCCACAATCAGAGTAAAAAATGTAATCACCTTCGTCTGCAACTTGCAAGGCATGTAAAATCGCCCAGGGCTTCCACAACCAATATCCACCTCCCCTTTTATATTTCATTAATTCATGTTGCAGTATTTCCATGGGTAAGTCCTTGTCTGTGTACACAAGCACTTCATCAAACTCTCCTGTTTCAACAGCTTCCTTCCCTATACGTTCGAGAGAAGAATAGTAATTCGAATTGCCATATGTCACGAAAATCTTTCTGTTCATTTACTGAAAATATTGAGCCTGTTCAGCAATTCATTAAACAAATATCTTTCGCTAGTATTGAAACAGAACTTATAAAGAAGCCCCGTTAATACTATTGCATATATACAAATCTCAGCAAGGTATGTTATCAAACCCATTGGCTCACAATACCTGAGAATCATATATGTACATATACAGCATATAAGTGGGATATATGCAATTTTAATGATGCTCGACCAAAAAAGTTTCATATCAAGTCCTATACTCTTTTCAAGATAGACACTCATAATCAACACATGGCCAATGACAATTCCTAACGAAATACAAATAGCACACCCCAATCCACCCCAATATTTCGCTGCAGGGAAACAAATTACAAAAACAGATAAGGCCGTTATAACAAGACTTAATGTGCGGAATTTAAGCTTGTTTTTTGCCTGAAGAATGTTATTCGTAAGTGTCATTACAGACGATAACAATATGCCACAGAAGAATACTAACGAAATCATATAGGATTCTTGATATCCCTCTCCAGCCCAAAGATTCACAAAAACCTCTCCGAATAGTATATATCCTGTTAGAATCAGAGACATCACATAAAACTGTAAGCGTCCAACCTTTATCAGTAAAGATGTGAATGCCTCGTTTGACTGATGTTCTGAATCCATTTTAACAAGACGAGGTAAAAAAACCCCTGAAAGCGCAAAGGAAAAACTTGAATAAAATGCCTGTAACTGTACCGCGACACCAAAAACTGCGATTTCTACTGCGCCCCTATAAATTCCTATTACAAACTGTCCTGTCGACCAATAAATCCTGTCAACAATTCCTGCCAGAAAAATCCACAATGAGTAAGACAGTATCTCTTTAAGGAACTCAAAACGAATCTTTCTGAAATATAACCGAACCTTTAACTTCACAAGGCAATACCATGCATATACACTCAAAGTCAACATGTTAAAAATAGTCAGAACAACTACCATTGTGATTGCTTTAAAATCCATTTTAAGCAATACTATCATCACAACAGCATTCAAACATATTCTTATTATATTGACCATCTTATGAAACACGAAGCGCTCATATGCCGTGATAATACCGCCCCAAATACTCATCGGGAAAGTAAAAACAACATTAACAACCATTAAGCCCATCATAATTTTTACTTGACTTAACTCCGTGTCGGTCATACTCTTATCAAAAAGAGCATCAACATTCAAATATAGTGCTATCCCTCCCACAAAAGCAACAAGCCCGATAAGGCAATATAGCTTGAAGAACATTCCGAACAATTCATATTGTTCCTCAAGTTTATTCTCAGCACGAAACTTGGCACAATACCTTATTATCGCATTGCCAAAACCCAAATCAAGAATAGTCAAGTAGCCAACAACGGAAGCAACCAAAGAATAAAGGCCAAACTCTGTTTGGCCTAACATTCTAAGCATAAACGGTGTGTAGAGCAACCCTACCACATTGTTAACCGCAATGGTAGCATAACCTAAAATCGCACCTGCTTTTACTTCGCTGTACTTCATCACAACTTATATTCAATCAAAAGGGAGCGGGGGCTGCTGAAGGGGCAGATCTTTGGTTGAGAGAAGCCTGACGGATTGACCGGGTGAGAGGGTGCGCGCAAAGGCTTCGGCGGCGAGGCGGTCGCTGTCGCTATAATAAGTCAGGGTGAAGCGGGCCGAGGGTGCGCATGCTGCTATGCGGCGAAGATATGGCATATCTACCGCCGAATACGACAGTCCTATCACTATCACATCCTCCAAGCTCGCGCATGATGCAAAATACAGCCGCAGAGAGTCGATAATCTCCGCTACCGGCTTGCGATGGTGCATCACGGCATCGCGAGCACTGTTTTTGGCTTCCGAGGTCACATAGTCGTCGGCATGGGCGGCATACCACTCTTCGTAATCCTCCACGTCAAGATCGTCGGGAGGTTCGGGAGAGCGCTCAAGGTCCTCCTCCACAAAGGTGAGGTCGCCGTCGTGGCCGAGCACCAGAGGCTCGGCTGTGGCGGGCTGCCCGTGGATATGGAGCACCCTCCGTGCCGGCACTCCGTAGAGCTGCTCGAGCGTGTCGGTGTAATTGAAGGTCAGATACCCGTCGGTGTCGCGGTGGCTCCACACAAAGCGCCTGGAGCCATCGTAGGTGCCGTTCACCTCCGAAATCCACTCAGTGAACTTCTCAAGTATGCGGCTGTAGAGCCCGGAAATCACATCGTCGACCGCACCGGCAGCCCTGTACCAGTCGCTGTCGCGGAAATCGTCCGACGCGAAATCGGGCTGATTCTCATCCACCGCATCGGCCACTATCTCCGACGGCGCAAGAGTGGCGAGATTTGTCTCAAACTCATTCCACCACTCTACATCTTCGGAAACACTCAACGGGAAATAGCGGGCGAGCGCGCCGAGCACACTGTCGGCATCGTCGGCATCGCCGTCGGTGGCTTGAAGCCACCGGCGGAAATCGCCATACGAGCTCCGCATACCGTGATGGATGTCGAAGCCGTTGCCGACCACCACCAGTCGCTTCATCCCCTCAAAATCGGTAGCCTGCGCGTGCCTTACATGCATATCTGCGTTACGGTCTGTGGTTTAACGTTTCGTCGTAGAGAAATGGGAGCGGATTAGTAGGCGTGGTCTTTGCCGTCTTTGGGTAGCCGTAGCCATAGCCGTAGCCGTAGCCGTAGGTGGAGCGGAGCGAGCCGAGGTGGAAGGTGTCGGTGCCGTTGAGCACTATGGCCATGTTGCGGTAGCGGCGGGTGTCGTAGAACTGCTGTATCTGCGGCAGCATGTCGCGCTCGAGGAGGCCGGAGCGCACCACAAACACCGTCATGTCGGCATGGGCGTTGATGATCTTGGCGTCGGCCACCACCTCGACGGGCGGACAGTCGAGCAGCACGATGTCGTATTTGCTGCGCAGCGTGTCGATGAGTGTGGCCAGGCGGGGCGAGTAGAGCATCTCGGCGGGGTTGGGGGGGAGAGTGCCTACGGGGATGAGGTCGAGATTCTCGGTGTCGTTGGCGGAGCGCACTATGATATCGTCCACGGTGGCGTGGCCGCTGAGGTAGGAGCTTACCCCTTTGGAGGGGGAGCCGACGAAGGTGCTCAGCGAGCCTTTGCGCAGGTCGAGGTCGACGACGGCCACGCGCTTGCCTTTGATGGCCAGCACCGTGGCGAGGTTCATGGTGATGAAGGTCTTGCCCGAGCCGGGGTTGGCCGAGGTGAGCATGATCACACGTGTGCCGGTGGCGTCGGCGTCGGCCATCAGCTCGAGGTTGGTGCGGATCACGCGGAAGGCCTCGTTGATGGCGTCCGATCCTCCCTTGCGCACCATCACCACTCGGCGGTCCTTCTCGTCGTCATGCGCTCGGCGCAGCTTCTGCAGGCCGCGGCGACGGTGGTAGCCCAGCGGTATCTCACCCACGAAGGGCACGGAGAGCACCTCGAGGTCCTTGCGGCCGCGCACACGGGTGTTGAGCGCCTCGCCGAGGTAGATGCCGCCCAGCGGGATCAGCAGACCGAGCATCACAGCCACGAGCATCACATTGCGCCCGTTGGGAGCCACCGGCACGGCGGAGCCCATAGGGGGCGTGATGACGCGGGTGTTGTAGGTGGTGAAGGCCTGGCTGAGCTCGTTGTCCTCGCGCTTCTGCAGCAGGAAGAGGTAGAGGCTCTCCTTCACCTTCTGCTGGCGCTCGACGCTGAGCAGGTAGCGCGCCTGGGTGGGGTTGGCCTGCAGGCGGCTCGAGGCGGTGGCCTGAGTGCTGCGGGCGGTGTGCACCTGCGAGTTGAGGGTCACCACATAGTTGTCGATACTCTGCAGGATGGCCTGACGCATGCCGGCGAGCTGATTGTCCATATCCACCACTAAGGGGTTGGAGGCCGAGGAGTTGTCGGCCAGGTTGTTGCGCTCCAGGAGGCGCTGGTTGTATTGCGAAATCTGATTTTCGATGTTGAGGTTGTCGAGACCCGAGTTGGCCGGGAGCACGTTGAACGAGTTGGCCGAATTGATCAGGTAGTCGCGGATGTAGCGGGCCATGGTGAGGCGGTTGTTGAGTCCGGCCACCTCATCGTCGGCCGCGGCGGCGCGGCTGAAGTAGAGCTGCGAAGCCTGCTCCACGTCGGGCACCATATGCGCCGACTTATAGGAGGATATATCGGAATCCACATTGCCCAGCTCGGCCTCTATCACCGCCAGACGCTCTTTGATGAACTCGGAGGTGCTCACCGCGATGCGGTTCTTGTCGCGGATCCAGTTTTCGTTGTACACATCTATCACACCCTGCAGCACATCCTCGGCGCGCTCGGTGTTGACGTCGGTGATGTCGAGGGTGATCACCGAGGCATAGTCGTCGGGGGCCTCAGCCTTGAACCTTCCGGCCCATCCGCCGGCCACCACAGACACCGGTGCGCGGCTCACGGAGATCTCCATCGGCTCCTTGAGCTTGCCTCCGGCATATCCGGCGCCCGGAGCCACAGCCACGCGCCCCAGAGGGGTCTGCACGGTGTCGATCCTGTTGTAATGTCCCTTCACCACGTCGGAGACCACCTCCTCCTTCTCGAGGTTGCCCCCCGAGAAGTCGGTCATGGCAATGGTGCCGTCGGGGTTGAGGGTCACGGCCATGCGGCCGCTCTGATTCTCGCCGAGGTCGGGGAAGCTGAGCTTCACCGGCAGGGTGGTGCCGTAGAGGGTGCCCTCGTGGAGCATACCCTCGGTGGAATAGTTGACATCCAGTCCCAAGCGCTTGACCACCTCCCACATTACCGTAGGCGATGTGATCGAAGCCAGCTCATTGAGCACATTCGTGTTCGCCTGCATGAATCCCATGCCGCCGAAGGCGTCCATTCCGGCCGAATGGCCATACAGACGGTCGTCCTTGATCAGCAGTGCCGCCGAGCGCTCATACACCGGCGGAGTCTTCATGATATAATACACGCCAAAGCCGCAGCACACCACCAGCGATATCACAAACCAATACCACCGGCTCAGGCAGAGCCACAGCAAATCCTTCACTTTCAACGATGTATCCACGGCCGTGCGGCCGCCCTGCGCCGATGCGCCCACCGGCTCCGAAGCCGGCGCAATGCTATTCGCCTCGCTCATCCTTGCTTTTTATCTATTATATTTGTTTTTTGATTTCAATCTCTCCCGCTTCCCCCATCGGGCCCATCTGGCCCTATTGAGCATATTGGGCCTATTTGGCCTTTCCCCCTAAAACCTACGACCTACAACCTACCCTCTTATTTCACGATCAGCACCGCGATGGTGGTAGCCAGCGAGGCGATCGAGATCCAGAACGAGGGGGTCAGCGGCGCGTTGCCGTTGGCCGTGGTCTGGCGCTTGCGCACATCGTTGGGCGACACATACACCACATCGTTCTGCTGCAGGTAGTAGACCGGGCTCTGCATCGTCTGCTCTGCGTCGGTCAGGTCCACGCGATACGACGTCTGATGGCCGTTCTCGTCGGTGCGGGTCACGAGCACATCCTTGCGCTGGCCCTGGATGGTCAGGTCGCCGGCTCCGGCGATGGCATCGAGCAGCGTGAAGCGGTCGCGGTCGAAGTTCACGCGTCCCGGACGGTTCACCTCGCCTAATACCACCACCCCATTGTTGAGGAAGTCAACCACCACCACGGGGTCCTTCACCAGGTTGCGGCTCTTCAGCTCCGTAGCGATATAGTCGGCCACCTCGGCGCGGCGCATCCCGCCGATATGGATAGTGCCCAGCACAGGAAACTGGATGTCGCCATAGCGGTCAACCACATACGACGCCACATCATTGCTCGAGCGCGTCATCGACGACGTAATCCCCGGCTGACCCACCCTCTGCGACACCACCGGCAGATTGAACAGCGACATCAGCTGAGCATCCTTCGACACCACCAGTATCGACAGGCGATCGTCGGGACGCACCGTGATATCATTCACCGACGACAGCTCCTTCTGAGCCCCCGACGTAAGGTCGTTGAAATAAGTCACATCCTTGGGAGCGCGGCACGAAGTCACCGCCATCCCCATCAGCAGGGCGGCCATCAGAGCCTTCACCCCCGTCATCTTTCCTTTAAGCATATATTGATACTTTTTTATTATTCAATCTCTCATCCCCGTCCCCCGTCAAAGCCCTAAGCCCTAAAACCTAAGCCCTAAAACCTAAGCCCTAAGCACTTACTTATACCCTTCCTTGATCCCCAGCCGCTTCTGGCGAGCCATGATGCAACGCGTCAACTGCCAGTTGGCAGCCACCCACACCACCATATCGATCACCAGCACCCACATCGGCCCCATATGCACCGACATCAGCAGGTTCGCCGCGATCAGCGCCGACGAAGTGGCCAGTATCGTGGTCATCGCCCAGCGCTGCGGTATACCCAGCGCCAGCAGCTTATGGTGGATGTGCGACTTATCCGGCAAAAAGGGGCTCATTCCCCTCACGATCCTGTGCACAAACACCCTTATCACATCCAGGCACGGGATAGCCAGCGGAGCAAAAGCCACCACCATCACATCCCACGAATACACGCTCCCCTCAGGCAGCGAGCACACCTCGATAGACAAGAACGACAGTATCAGCCCCGTCGTCAGCGACCCCGTATCCCCCATAAATATCTTCTTCCCCATCGCCGGATTGCCGAACACATTGTAGTAGAAAAACGGCACCAGCGTTCCCAGCCCGGCAAAAGCCAGCATCGCATACAGCATGTAGCCCGTGTGCATGAACACGAACCCGTAGAATGCCATCGCTATCCCGCTCAACCCCGAGGCCAGACCGTCGATGCCGTCGATCAGATTGATCGCATTGGTGATAAACACCACCAGCAGCACCGTAGCCGCCCACGACAGACCCATAGGCAGCTCGTAGAGCCACATGAACCCGTGGAAATTCTCAATCCTCACCCCGCCCATAGCCAGCAGCAGAGCCGCCAGGATCTGAGCCACGAACTTCGCGCGGTAGCGCACCCCTATCAGGTCGTCGGCGATACCCACCAGATACATCATCATCACCGCACAGAGCCCGAAACACATCGGCAGAAGCATCTCCGACATATCCCCGACCTCGCTCGGGCCGCCGAAGTAGGCCGACAGCCCCTGCGCGTCAAGTATCCCCTTCACACCCACCACGAGGCAGATCGAGAACACTATCGACGGCATAAAGGCCAGACCGCCAAGCCTCGGCACGGCAGCTGTGTGGATCTTCCGCTCGTCAGGCTCGTCAAACAGGCGCTTCCTGAACGCTATCAGAAGTATCTTCGGTATGATTATTCCTGAAATGCCAGCACTTATCAAAAATACGGCCAGTTCATCTAAAGTCCATTGCATCAACAGTAGTATCTTGCTTTATTTATATACGCGTGTTTTCACCTAAAGGCCTCCCCGCCCCCCCGAAGCCTCCCCCAAAGTTCTCCCACTTCCCTTTTCCCAAAGCCCTCTCCTTCCATTATAGGGACGCACGGCTCGTGCGTCCTCCCCTTTCCCGAGGCCCTTCCCGGCCCCTTCCTCCTTATTCCTAATTACTAATTTTTTCCAAAAAGCAGGCCGGAATGTACGATGTCGCCACCGCACACACCCCGTTGATCGTCACCACCAGCCTCCGGTCGCCGTGGATCCGCCTTATATAACCCTCAGCCCCGCAAAACGGGCCCTCCAGCACCCTCACCCTTTGTCCCACAGCATATTCCGACGTATCACCCGGCAGATACTCCAGCCCCTCGCTCCCCTTCGACGTCACCAGCCTGAATATGGTCATCTCGTGGTCCGGAATCCGCGCCGGCGACCCGTCGGGAGCCGAATAAAACATAGCCGTACCGCTTATCTTCCCCTTCATCTCCTTGAGAATAGACTCGCTAACCTTCACAAACATCAGTCCGCCCACTGCCGGGCGCTCCTTCAGTTGCTTTTTCCCGTCGCGGCCCTCCACCATCACCGATTCACGGGGCACATAACACTCGCAGCGCCCCCATTCGGTCAGATCCGCCTCCAGCGCGTTCACCTTGTTGTGAAACACCTTCAGCGCATACCAGCTCGAGCACTCTCCGCCGCCGGGCGCGCCCTCATGGGCATGCATAAGCGGCTCATTTTCATCTGCTTTACGGTAGTTTTGGTCAGTCATACACATCTTTGCGGCAGTGGCGTAAGCACCCGGGCGCGAGGACAATTCTTATATTCCCCCACCGTAATATCCCGCAGCCTCAAGGGGGCTGACAGGGACACCGATGGAGCATAAGCCGAAGTGTGCCCGCTATAGCATCAAATGAGCAAAATCAGTGTGTCGGATAAAACTTTGACAATTACTACCGCATGATGTGTCGGGCGATAAAGCTACACTACGAACCCGCAGTTCGCTTTCACTCCTCCATATTGTCCCTCCGGCAGTGACTCCACATCACCCCCGGATGCAATACGGCCACAAAATTACAATAATTTGCCCAAACGGCCAAGCCCCGCCCCTTTTTATCACTGTTAAAATCATTCCGCCCCCCCCTTTTTTCCACCCCTCCCCCTTTCCCTCTCCCCTCTTCCCCTTCCCTCGGCCCCCTTTGCTCGCGCCATCTTGTTTTGTCACTGTTCAGCCGGCTTGCCGGCGTCTCATATCCCCCAAAAGCCCGTCCTAAGCCATCAAAAAAAGCCAAAGCGGAGCCGGCACATGCCGGATCCGCTTTGGGTTCATCGCTTTCTAAATATCAGAGCACCAATTTCTTAGCGCTTCCGTCGGAATAGCGCACGACATACAGCCCTTCGGGCAGCCCCTCGGCGCGGTCCGACACATATCGGCCGTCGACCGTGTAGAAGGCCACAGCCTCAGCGGTCGTAGCAGCATCGGCTCCCACGCCCTCTACGCCATTTTTATCCGGCACCACAAGCATCACCTTGTTCATGCTCTGCGCCTTATTCTCAATCTCATACAGTGTGTTGCCATTTTCGCCACTCACGCCGCTCTCAGGCTTGGCCATCGGAGCGTAGAGCTCAAGACTGCTCTTGAGCATATCGCCGTTCACTATCGCCGCGAGCTCCTGAGTGTGGATCGACGAGCGCCAGAACGACAGCTCCGACACAGTGAGCTTGGCCTGGGTTGCCCCATCCTCGCTGTGATATTCGGCCTTATCGCCGATGGTGAAGGTACCCGGCTCCAGGGCCTGGTTGCTCACGCCGCATGCCATGCTCTTGTCTACATACACTATCAGGCGGTTGAGCGCATACTGATGTGTCAGGATCAACATATGATATGCATCGTCGGTGAAATATGCCTTTGTGCTGGTCTTTTGGGTCCCCGCGGCATCCTCAGCCACCAGTTTGCCGGCCTCGTTGACCGACAGGCGGAATGTTCCGCTTCCGTCTGCACCGGTGGCGAAATGCAGTATCTCACCTGCGCCCTGCACTTTGACGCGCAATGCCAGGGTAAACGAGTTGAGGTCACCCTCGGGGGTGAAGGTCAGCGTGCTGTTCTCATCAAGCGTCAGCTCATGCCCGTCCTTGTCGCGCACCGGGCATTTTTTCCCGGCTGCGAGAGCCTCGAAGAGCGACGGGGTGATAGCGTTGGCTATCTGCTTGTGTCCGTCATCGTTGGGGCTGTTGTTGTCTTTGGCGAAAGCATCGGCCCACTTGCCGCGGCCGCTGTCCACTGTGCCGAGCACATTCACCGAAGGCACGTCCCATGCGTTGATCTCCTTGTTCTGGGTCTTGATATAGTTGTAGTCGGTAGTGGAGAAGTCGCCGCGCGGACCGCAATTCATCACCACAGGCTCTTTCCCGGCCTCGCGCACTTTCTCTACCAGGCGCTGCACATTTCTGCTGAAATTATCCACCACCAGCGAGGCTGCGCTGTTGCCGTGCATACCCTCGTCGCCCAGCGACGCATCAATGATCACAAATTTTCCATGGTCGAGGATCACATCGTCAAAGCGGTTGAGCAGATTGGTGGTGGTGTTGCTGTTCATCGACACATTCGACACCGTATACTGCTGCCCTGTCTCGCTGGCCTCAAAACTGCTCTTGAGAGCCTCGCCAAGCATGTAGGCATACCCGTTGTTGCTTGTCGCGCCCTGCCCGTTGGCTATCGACGACCCGAGCACTGTGATGCGGCACGGATCCACCTCAGCCGACAAGTCGAGCGTGCCGCGGTTCATGTCAAGCGTCACATTATACACGCCGTTGTTCACACGGATATCCTCGCCGGTGATCCCGTCGCCGGGTACGTTCACATTCTTCGTGCCCGGTATGCGTTTGATATTGAAGTTGTTGTTATTGTTTATGCAGAAGTAAAGCGTCTTGCGCTGATACTGCAGCGGCACTTCGCGGGTCAGCGATGCCTCTCCGGCAAACACGCCGTTGCCCACATACGGCAGCGAGGTATTGGCCGACAGCAGCATGCTGCGCACCATCATTTCCGTCACCAGCGTCGTCTCCACCGTACCCTTCTTCGTGTCGGCAAGCACGCGGTACACTCCATCCTTGCTGCACTCCAGCGGCGACCCGCCGGCCGTAAGTTTTCCATCGGAATCGAGGCCGTAGGTCACGGTGTTGCCCTCGGCGTCCTTTCCGGTCAGGCTGTAGTTCCCGGCTTTCAGGCGCACATAGCCGCTGAACAGCCCGTCGCGCGCGCCGTTGTTGCGGCTCGGGTAGATGATCGACTCCGGATCTACCGAGATTTTATACGGATGTCCGCCGCCCTTTTCCACCTTCATCTTTATGATGCGTGTGCGGCGCGGATTGGCCTGCGTGTCGCTGTAGTGCACGTGGTATACATAGCACAGATTGCCGTCATTGTCCACGAATACGTCGCCGTGGCCCGAACCCATCTCGCCCACTATATTTCTGTGGATGATAGGATTACCCGAATATTTGGTCCAGGGTCCTGTGGGCGAGTCGGAGTAGGCATAACCCACGGCATAGTCGGTGCTCTGGTAGTGGTTGGCCGAGTAGAAGAGGTAATATTTTCCATCGAGCTTCACCACTGTCGGGCCCTCCATGATCGGAGCCGAGGGATAAGCGTTGGTTGCCTCCCACGACTGGGTGTTGCGGAAACACTCCTTAAGTGTCCCCGATTTTATCTTCCATGTCTTCGGGTCAAGCTCTCCCACATTCAGGATGTTGCCCCCCGAGAAGCGCACATGATACATATAATATTTCCCGTCGTCGTCTTTGAAGATAAACGGGTCGATATTGCCCGCGCTGTTGTCTACCGGCTCTATCTTCGACTGGGTGTAGTCGCCGGTGAGACTGTTGCTGTGAGCTATGCAGCATCTTTCATTGGCCACATAGGCAAGCAGATAGTCGTTTTCGCCGTTCTTGAAAATCTGCGGAGCCCAGAAGCCCGATTCGCCCCAGCAGTCGCGCCCTTTTTTAAGTATCAGCGAGTCGGGACGGGCATACGACCAGTTTCTCAGGTCCGAGCTCTCCAGCAGCGTAAAGCCGGCAGGACCGAAACCACGCGTGCCGGCGGCATAAAATTTTCCACCTTCGGCATACACCGTGGGATCGGCAAAGTACAGCTCCACCACGTTTTTCGTGCCGCGCGAGTCGTTCAAAGGCATCATATCCACTGCCTCCAGCCCGTTCTCGTCGAGAGCGGCGCCGGTGATAGTCAGTTCCACTGCCTGCTGAGCCGTCATCGCTGCGGCCGGGCATGCCAACAAGGAGATTAATAGTAGATTTTTCAGGTTCATAAAGTTCACTTATTTGCGGTGATTCTTTGTTTGATGTCTCAGGGAGAATTATCTCCTGATTTTTAGCCGTTTCCGGCGGGGCGCCGGGTAAAAGCCCGGCGCCCCGCCTTCAGCGGTTAAGGTTTGATTATGTCGTGCCGGACAGTCCGGCTTTTTCGTCATGTTTTATTCCCTCAGGGGGGGACATCGCCTCATTTCGAGGGGAGCGAGCCGGTCAGCGACTTGTTGGCCTCGAGCACGCGGGGCTCCTCCATCTTCACCATCTTGCGGTCGTAGGTCAGGATGCCGTTCACCTCACCCTCCACGTCGGTGGTCTGGGTGTAGACGCCGGCGCAGAAGCCGCGGTCCACCAGGTTGCGAAGCTCTTTGATATACTTCACATACTCGTCGGTCACCTCTTTCGGGCTCTTGAACTGGATGTAGCCCCAGTTGCGGTCGTTCTGCCACAGGTGGCCGTCCACGGGATAGCCGATACCGCCGAACTCACCCAGCACATTCACGCGCTCTGCGTCGTACAGAGGCATTGCAGGGCCGGGATAGTGGTGGATGTCCACCATGTCGCCGCACTGATAGAAGTTGCCGCCGCTGGCAGGGTTCACCAGGCGCGAGGGATCGTATTCCATGGTCCATGCCACGATCTCGGGGGTCTTGAACTGGCCCCAGGCCTCGTTGAAGGGCACCCAGGTGCTCACACAGGGATAGTTGTAGCAGGCATCCATGATCTCTTTCCATTCGCGGCGATAGTTGGCCTCGCTCTCGGCCGAGCGCTTGGCCTCTACGCCGTTGAAATACTGCTGATTCTGCCACTCCGGACCGCGGTCGCCGTTGGGCATATCCTGCCATACCAGGATACCTTTCTTATCGCAATAGGTGTACCACAGAGCGGGCTCCACCTTCACATGTTTGCGGATCATATTGAAGCCCAGGTCTTTGGTCTTGTCTACGTCGTAGATCATTGCCTCATACGAGGGAGCGGTGTAGAGACCGTCGGGCCACCAGCCCTGGTCGAGGGGACCAAACTGGAAGAGGTCCTTATTGTTAAGGCGCATACGCACAATGCCGTTTTTGTCGCGCCCCTTCGAGATCTTGCGCATGGCGGTGTAGCTCTTCACGCTGTCGGCCACTTTGCCGTTGGCGTCGTAAAGGGTCACTACCATATCATACAGCTTGGGGCTATCGGGGCTCCACAGCTCGAACCCTTCGGGCATCGCTACCTCCACGGGCAGGTCGCCGAGGCTGCTGCCTGTAGCCACCACTTTGCCGCCGTCGAGCACTTTCACCTCGCTGCGGGTGCCGGGCTGAGCCTTGCATGCACGCTCCACAGCCACAGTCACTGTGCCGCGGTCGATATCGGGAGTGGTGCGCAGACCGGCGATATGCTGCTTGGCCACCGGCTCAAGCCATACGGTCTGCCAGATACCGGTCACAGGGGTGTACCATATGCCGTTGGGGTGCTCCACCTGCTTGCCGCGAGGCTGATAGCCGCGGTCAGAGGGGTCGAATACTCTCACCACCAGCATGTTCTCACCCTTGGCTTTCAGAGCGGGGGTGATGTTGAGGCTGAAGGGGGTGTAGCCGCCGGTGTGACCGCCGACATTCACGCCGTTCACCCACACGGTGCATTTCCAGTCTACTGCGCCGAAGTTGAGCATCACATCCTCACCCTTCCAGGCCGAGGGCACGGTGAATGTGCGGGTGTACCACAGCTCCTGGTCGGGACCTACGGTCTTTCCTACGCCCGAGAGGCTCGACTCTACGCAGAAGGGCACGAGGATATCGCCCTGCCAGTCTACCGGGGTTTTCGAGTTGACCGGAGTGATGGCATACTGCCACAGACCGTTGAGGTTCTTCCACTCCTGACGCTCCATGATGGGTCGGGGATACTCCTGCCATACATTCTCGGGGGTCACGGTCTCCGCCCATTTGGTGCGGATCTTGTCGCCTGCAGGCTGATATGCAGAGGCTACCGAGGTGGCTGCCAACAGCATTGCTGCCGATATCAATCTGATATTCATTGATTACTACAAATTTAGGGTTATTAGTTTTATGTTTTGGTTATGAATCTCCTTATCATTTTCCGACGGATGTGGTCAGCGGTGTCTTGCCGGTCGAGGGGCCATCCACCACCAGTGTGCCGGTCGAGTCGATCGCCATCGGCGAGATGAACACGTAGCGGTCTTTGGGGTCGGAGGCTATGCGCCCGTGATAGGCGGTAGCCATCTGTCCCGAAGGGAGGGTGAACACCATGTTGTGCCCGGTGCCAACCACTTCGCCACCCTTCGAGGCGTTCTCGCTCAGCACGGGGTTGGTGGCCGATTTCTCAAACGGGCCCATAGGCGATTTCGATGTGGCATATCCCACGGCGTAGTTGCCGCCGAAGAAGGCGTTGGCGCTGTACATCATATAATATGTGTCGCCGTGACGAAAGATATACGACCCCTCGGTCCAGCGGCGCGGTGCCTCACCTTTGGTCACCGACCGGCTCTCCCATTCGGCCTGACGGTCCGACAGCTTTGTCGGCGGAGCCAGCAGCAGCTGAGGCTCACCTACGATTCCCGAAAAGTCGGGCTTCAGCTCCACGCCGTAGACCCAGCTCTCCTCCACCTTGTCGTAAAGCCCGGCGGCCTTCACGCTGTCGGCCACTTCGCTCTCCACGGGGTGCTTGTAGCAGCAGCGCGAGAAGTAGAGGTAGCATTTGCCCGAGGCGTCGTCGAAGAGCACATTGGCATCGATCACGGGATATTCCGGCTCGAAAAGCGGACGGTTCATCAGGTCCTTGAACGGGCCGGCCGGACTGTCGGCCACGGCCACGCCGATCTTGAAGTTTTCCTCTTCCTTATTGGGGTTGTTGCGGTCGTTGGCGCTGAAAAACATGTAGTATTTCCCGTCGCGCTCGTATACCTCCGGAGCCCAGAAGCAGCTCTCGTTCCATTGCCCTTCGGCTGCGCCCTGATACACGCGCCCTATCGAGTCCCATTGCTCCAGATTGTCCGACACGAAGGCCTCGAAGCCGTCCTCCAGAGAGGTGCCGTACATGTAGTATTTCCCGTCGGAAGCGTGCAGGATAAACGGGTCTCCAAACTTGATTGGCAGCGGATTCGCTATTTCGAGGGTGTCGGCGGCGGCTGTCGCCTCGCGCCCTTTCTTACCGCTGCATCCGGGCAGCACTGCCGAGGCCGTCAGGAGCATGGCGGCGGCGATTGCAATACTTTTTCTCATTTCGCTGATGTGATTCATGGTTTCTTTTTGGGATCACCAATTATGCCCGCCGGTTGCATGCGCGAGCACAATTTCTGACCTTACAAAGTTAGCAAAAGATGCCATAATCCAACCGCAAAAACAGCCTAAATCATAGCAAAATCTCGCTTTTCACCGTAATTTTCGGTAAAAACGTGCACAATTTTACTGATTCTCACCTGTTGGTTGAATTAATTTCTTAAAATATTTATAATGAAAAAGTTGCGCATAT
>ERZ779852.1795-NODE-1795-length-19204-cov-7.889185_pt1 | contig 19204 bp, 20 predicted proteins | sample MGYA00511559_ERZ779852 | MGnify/ENA primary metagenome ERZ779852 (study PRJEB29588, sample SAMEA2157977) | human gut metagenome | biome: human gut; feature: human-associated habitat; material: faeces | place: Denmark | collected 2008/2010 ...
GCCATTTCATCGGCCAGACCGACCACGAGAAGGGCGATGTCAGCAGCGCCAACACGGCCGTTGCCAAGCCCGGCATGATCTTTTCCATTGAGCCGGGCATCTACCTGCCCGATGAATTCGGCGTCCGCATTGAAGATCTCGTCCTTGTGACCGAGACCGGCTGCGAGGTGCTGAACCACAATGACAAGCACTGGGCGCTTGTAGGTCAATAACGCCCCGCATAAACAAACAGCTCCCCCGCCCGCACTGCTGCGGACGGGGGAGCTGCTTGTCTATTGCGGAATTGCTTAGTCGAGGAAGTTCTCGTTCAGGGTGACGCCGAAGTCGCGGGCGATGGCGCGCAGATCATCATCGGTGATGGTCTGGCGGATCAGGCCGCCGCCCATCGACAGCACCTTGACATAGATCTCGGCGCTCTTTTCGATGGTGTGCGCCAGACCGAAGGTGATGTCAAAGTCCGGGCCGGAGGCAAACAGGCCGTGCTGCGCCCAGACGGCAGCCTGATAGGTCTTCATCTTCTCGGAGGTAGCCATGGCGATGTCCGCGCCGCCCGGCACCATCCACGGGCAGACGCCAACACCCTCAGGGAAGACAACGGGGCACTCGGTAGCACTCTGCCACAGAGCGCGGGTGAAGTCGCGGTCGGTCAGCGGCAGGATATAGGTCAGCGCAATGACATTGGTGGCGTGGCAATGGTAGATCACACGGTTGGCACCGTTGGTGGCCGCCTTGCGGACGCTGTGGTTCATGAAGTGGCTCGGGAACTCAGAGGTCGGGCGGGCACCCTCGGCCAGACCCCAGACAATGCGCCAGCTGTCGCCCTTGTCGTTGATCTCCACGATGCCGATGCTGTGGATGGGATCGGGCTCGACATTGCGGAAGAACTTGCCGGAGCCGGTCGTGATGAAGTACTCCCCTGCGAGGTTATCGGCCTGAACACCCATGTTGACCCACTCGCGCGGCTCGGCGTCGAAGTAGGGGCGGCAGGCAGCGACCTCCTCTGCCGTCATGCGGTAGGTCAGGTTGCCGCCGTTGCGCTCATGCCAGCCCTGCAGCCAGCCATCGTTGCACATGCGGATAAAGCCCTTGACGCAGGGGATCTCGTAAATTGTAGACATAGTTTTTTGCTCCTTTTTTGCTTTTGCCGTGCCTGTAGGGGCCGGACATGTCCGGCCCGCCACCTTGCGCAGCTGCCCATTTACGGGTCATGATTTTTATGTTGAGGGCCGGGCATGCCCGGCCCCTACCGTGCATTCGTTGTAAATCACCGCGTAACAATATCCACCGGCACATTGAAGATCTTTGCGACCTTCAGGATCGTGTCGATATGACGGCCCGGGGCGGCGGCCATGTGGTGGGTGGGGCCGGCCTCGCTCCAGCGGTTGCAGAACTCGCGTGCGCCGCAGCTGAACCGGGTGCGCATGTTGGTATCGCCAAAGGTGAAGATGGGACCCGGCTCGTTGACGCCCTCGGCCACGACAAACTTGAAGTGACCGTCCTTGTCCTGCGTGATGCCGAGGTAGGTCACATCGCCCACCGGCGGGTAAAACTGGGTCAGATAGCCGCCGCCGGTCTTGCCGTGGAACACCGGCACGATCTTCATGGTCGGCTTCTTGGCCTGAGAGATGTCGGCATCACCGGAGCCGGAGTGACCGATGATGCAGATATCCTCGTTGAAGTCAATGGAGTACATCTCGCTCAGCTGGCCGCAGCCGGAGATCGTCTTGAGGATGGACATAGCCATCGACACCTTGATGTCGCCCTCGACTGCACAGGCAACGCCCTGCTTGATCAGCATCGAGAACGCGGGGATCAGCATCGAATCCAGCACGCCCGCCTTGCCCTGCGCAAAGCCGTCATAGTGGCTGGCCACAAAGGCGATCTTCTCGTCCTTGACCCACTGCTCAAACGCGACCACATAGCGGGCCATATCCCAGACCTTCTCGATGGTGCCGCCGCCCTCGATGTCAAAGGTATCCAGAATATCCTGTGCCTTGGCGCGAATGGCATTTTCATCGGTGATGTTGTCGGCAATGGCCCACATCTTCTCCCAGTCGAACTGCTTGGTGTAGAGCCACATGCGGTTGTACAGGTTCGTCTCGTCAATGTACAGATCCATCATGCCGGGGTAGGGGCGGCCGATCTGGGCGAGGTTTGTATCGCGGAAGCGGCGGCGCACCTGAGCGGCACGGCACCAATCTTCAATCTCAGCCTGCACAGTGGGGTCACCGCCCTCTACCACGCCGGTGATAACGGCATGACGCTTGCCGGCGCGCTCCAGATCCGCGACCATCTCGCCGACGGCACCGCAGGCGTACAGCTCACCCAGCCATGTCGGGATGTCGGTGTTGGCGTAGTCGGGCGCTTTCTTCTTCTGGACATTGACCAGCACGACCGGCACATCCAGATCGCGCACTGCCGGCAGCATATTATAAGAAGTAGCGTAGGTCAGCAGCTGCAGGATGACCAGATCAACATCGGCAGCGCGGAACTTATCGCCTGCTGCCATCGACTGCTCCTTGGTCGTGACGATGCCGCCGTCAACGATCTCAACGGTGTCGGGCAGCGTCTTTTTGAAGGCGGCGTACTGGCCCTCAAACTCCGGCACCAGCGTGGGGAACTGCGGCAGATAAGCGCCCAGCGCAATAGCAAACACGCCAACGCGGGCCTTGGTTTCAACTAACATGGTGGACCTCCTGTATATGAATTTGTTGTATTTGGTAGGGGCCGGGCATGCCCGGCCCTGTCGTGTAAGGCAAAAGGTTGTTTGCGGGTAAGTAGGGCGGGGTGCCCCCACCCCGCCGGGCCGTTTACTGCGGCTGGTATTCCTTAATCTCAAAGCTGTGCTTGATAGCGGCGCGGGCCTCGGCCAAATCCTTGAATACGCCCGCGTGGATAAACTGCACCATCAGGTTGCCCAGCGCCGTGCCCTCGGTCGGGCCGGCAAAGACGGGCAGGCCGGTCGCGTTGGCGGTCTGCTGGTTGAGGTAGGCATCCTGACTGCCGCCGCCCACAATGTTCAGGCTGGTGTAGGTCTTGCCTGTCAGCGTCTGCAGCTTTTCCACCGCGCGGCGGTAATCCTGCGTCAGGGAGTTGTAAACGCACTGCATAACCTCACCGGTGGTGGCGGGGACCTGCTGCTGCGTATCTGCACAGGCGGCCTTGACCTCCCCGATCATCGACTCCGGCGCCAAAAAGCGGTTGTCGTCCGGATCGACACAGCTGGGGAAGTCTGCCGCCCCCTTGGCGGCGGCGATCAGTTCCGGGAAGCTGGGCCGTGTGCCGGTCTGCTCGCCCAGCTCGCGGCGGATGGACTGGATCATCCACAGGCCCATGATGTTCTTGAGATAGCGGTAACGGTACTCGTAGCCGCCCTCGTTCGTAAAGTTGGCGGCGCAGCTCTCGGGGTCGGTGATGGCGCGCGGGTTTTCGACGCCGAGCAGACTCCATGTGCCGCTGGAGAGGTAGGCGGCGAACTCGTCCCGCGCCGGCACCGCCAGAAAGGCCGAGCCGGTGTCATGGGTCGCAGGCAGGATGACCTCGGCATCAAAGCCGACCTCTGCCTGCACCGCCGGGGTCAGATGCCCCAGCACGGTACCCGCCGTTTTGATGGGCTGGAAGATACCGCGCGGCAGGCCGAGCCTTTGCAGCAGCGCATCGTCCCAGTCCTTGCTGTCTGCGCCGACCAGCGCCGTTGTGCTGGCGTTGGTATACTCATTGGCGGCCACGCCGCAGAGCAGGTAGTTGAGGTAATCCGGCACCATCAAAAACGTTTTGGCGGCGGCCAGCTGCTCGGGGTGTTCCTTCTTGAGGGCCATAAGCTGGTAGACCGTATTGAACGGCTGGTACTGGATGCCGGTTCGGGCATAATGCTCAGCAAAGGTCAGGCCGTACTCCTTTTCAAGCGCCTCACGGATGCCCTCGGTGCGCTCATCGCGGTAGGCCACGGCATCGCCGATGCGCTGCCCCGCCTCGTCCAGCAGAACGAAATCCACCGCCCAGGTGTCAATGCCGATGGTTGCGGGGGCAAACCCGGCATCGTGGGCGGCGCGCAGGCCGTTGACGACCTCCTTGGCCAGCGTGTCGATGTCCCAGCAGAGGTGGCCGTCCTTGCGCCGGACGCCGTTCTCAAAGCGGTAGACCTCCTGCAGGACGATCCTGCCGTCCTGCACGGTACCGACAATGTGCCGCCCGCTGGATGCGCCGATGTCGACCGCCAGTGTACAAGTCTGCATAGTGTTCTCCTTCTTTGCAAAATGACAGTGCTTTTCACTCGATGTATCTGCATTATACGCCGCCGTCTGCGGCTGTTCCATCCCCAAAACAACTTGATTCTTTGTGAAAATTCCATTCTTTTTCCTGCCCTGCCGTTCCCCTTTTGCCGCAGCATCCGGGCACAGGCGGGTAAGCAGGCACATTTACTGTGAACTTCCTGAAAAATCAACTCTCGATGGCTTCCAGGTTTAATCCTTGGAGTCATCGGTGCTGAGGAAATCCATGATTTCCACGAATGAACGCTTGCTTTGATCGATGGCCTGAAGCAGCTCTTTGTTGCGTAGTTCATCTCGCTTTTTCATCAGCTGATTGAGCTCTTCGAGTTCCGCTTCATACCTATTGACTTTATCTTCGTATGTATCAAGTAGCATTAGGTTCTCAGGCACATCAGCATACTCTACTTCAATCTTCTATTTTCTTCTGGCTTCCCCAGTGTTCCCCGTCTCTGCCCCACCGTCGCGTTTCATGACTCCCCTTGCGTTGTTTTCCGCTGCCAAAGGACAAGCGCGACACAGGGCGAATGTCGCGACAAACAAAAAGAGCCCACCAGCGAACTAAGTAAAATAACTCAGTACGCCAGTGGGCTCCCTCTCATCCTATTTTTCAGTTTTGCTTTCCTGCTTTGATTGTTTTTATCTCCTGTGTGACCTTCTTTCGGTTCGTAATGCCCTTGTATATCAGACGCCAAACCCAGAAAAACGGCAACAGGACAGGGTATTTATATACAGTGGGTGCATACGCTTCGCACCATTCTCTGCCGGGGAAGATACGCGAGAGAAGATACTTCCGCTTTGTGTGCGCTGTGATAGCCCCACCATCCGGCTGCAATTTCTGCATTTGATTCAGAGTCCGATTTTCAATCGTCCCATAGGTAGATGCCCCCAGATAGTATGCAAGCATCTGCTGTTCAGCTTCACTCAAATTGGCTTTCGTGGGCAGTTCAGCGATTCCAAATATTTTTTGAGCCAGTTCTCTGCTTTCGTGCTCGTAAGAAAAGATACCCAGGCCTCGCAGCTCCGAATCCACATACTCCCAGTTCAGGGTTCCGTCAAGTTTTTGGTTCATGATGTAAATATCTGCCAGAGTGCGGATGCCCGTGCCGCTACGGCTGTAATGCTTATAGGCGTGCGCAATGACAAACACATAGAAATCTTCTGGTGTGAAATGGAACCGATACGGAACTTCTGCATCCGGGATCAATCGCTGTTTTACGTCAGCATACTTTTCATTGAATGTATCGTATATCTTATGATAAAGCTCAACGTGCATTTCAAAGTTATAGATTGGTGGTTTTTCATACTCATCGTGGTTACTTTTGTTATATCCTTTTACAGTGTATCCCCGGCCCTGAAAAATCGCTTTTACTTCTTTCCGTTTGGAGGCATCAAAAAGAATATCGTTATCTGCCATTTCCCGCATCCCGAATTTAGGATACCAGTCTTTCAGAACGCTGCCTTTCAGCGGCATATACCAGATACCATACTCTGCAAATTCTTTTTCCAGCTGGTGTCGTTCGGCATCCAGCAGCATATTTTTGCGGACAGCCTTGTTTTTGGCATCCAGCCATTTCAGCCGGATGCTTTCCTCGGCACAACGAAACGCATCGGTCTGCTCCAGCGCCATGCACACCATTGCAGAAACGGAATGCGCTTTCGCTAACCGAAGCAGTGCCTCCATGTCAATATTTGCAAGCAGTGCTTCTTCCGGCTTTGTGCCTTGCAGTGAACAAGCCATGAGATAAATCAAAAATTCCGAAGTCTTTTCCATATCATGCTCCTTCAATACTCATCCCAACGGCTGTATATCTCACTGATTTTTTCTTCGAGATCCTGAATGCGTTTTTCCTGCTCCGCTTCATATTTTTCATAGGATTCCTGCCGCTCTTGCTGGGTGGCATTCTGGTCGGCCACTGCTTGAAAAGCACTGTTCAGGTCAACATAACGCAACTCATTGGCCGCTTTCCGGTCGTCTGCCAGCGTCATAAATCTTTCAACATCTGAAATCTGGAGCGTTCCGCTTTGAATCGTTGAAAAATCAAACGACGCAAGCATCATGGTATGTGCTGTAACAACTTGAGAAATATAGTCTGGGTAGTAGACGGGCTGCTTGAAAAAGCCATAGCAAATGTATGGTTTCCCATTTTCCTGCATACCAGCCTGCAAGGAAGCATCATACAAGATCAATTCTGTATAGCCATGTTCATTCAAAAGATTTCGGGTCTCTTCTGTGTTCACTTTGTTCCGAAGCAGGAACGCAGGCCTTTTGGTATCGTCCATCTGCGCCAACAGGTCCTTCATCTCGTCCGCTGTCTGCAAAATAGATTCGTCAATTTGCAGGCCCGCCAACACAACTTCATAGTCTTTTGCAACGGCTTTTTCCAAAATCCGGGTCAGCTGTTCTTTTTCCTGCGAACAGTCCAGAAGGATCACCGGAGTGATGGAATGTTCTGCAGCCAGTTTATCAATCTCGGTAAAATCGTCCGCCGATGTAGGAACAAACCCAAAAAGGATGCCGGAAGCATCTTCTTTAGTGTTGATGGCATGTTGCTTTTGCGCAAGCTCCGAACGGATATCGTTGATTTCTTGCTTATATGGCGCTGCTTCCTTTTGAAGCTGCTGCATATACGCTGTCTGCCGCTGTTCCTGACGGTGGCTTACAAAGAGCAGTCCGAACAGCGCGACAGCAAGAAGAAGGACTACGATCGATAATGCTTTGCTTTTCATTTGCACGTTTTCCTTTCCCTCACGCAAATGCCATCCTTCGAGAACGCTAGTTCTGCATCAAAGAATTCGGCCTGATTCATCCGGTGCGTGACCAGAATCACCGTTTTGTCCGTCATCTTTCGCAAATTATTCAGCAGTCGAAGGGCTGTTGCTTCGTCCAATGCGCTGGTCGCCTCGTCCAACAAAAGAATTGGATGGTTGGAATATACCGCCCGGGCAATGGCGATGCGCTGCATCTGCCCTTCGGACAGACCTGCGCCGCGCTCACCCAGCACAGTGTCCAGCCCGTTTTTCAGCCTGCGCACAAAATCATCCGCACAGGCGATTTTCAGTGCGTTATAAATTGCATTCTCATCCTGCGCCCTATCTTCATCCCCAAATGCAACAATGCTGCGGATGGAACCGGATAAAAGCTGGTTACCCTGCGGCACATAGGCAAATAGACTTTTCCATGCTGAGGTCAGCGGTTGGTTCCCGGTTTTCGTGGAAAAGAACCGCTGGCCGGAATCCAGCGGATACAGGCACATGAGCAGTTTGAGGAGGGTGCTTTTGCCGCAGCCGGACGGCCCGGTAAACACTACATACTCGCCCTTGCGGATGGTCAGGCTGACATCCTGCAAAACCACCGGCATGGCGGGCGGTTCGCCCTTGGTCTGCACCGGGGGCTGATAGGTAAAACAGACGTGTTCCAGTTGAAGGGACTGCAATTCGGTCTGATAAAAATTCAAGGTCTGTTCTTCAGGCACCGTTTCGGTGCTGTCTGGCGCAAAGGCTTCCGCTTCCATCAGGCGCTCCGCGCTGGCCAGCATGGAATAATACCGCGGCAGATACCCCGTCAGGTTGGCAAATGGGTTTTGCACCTGCCCCACCAGCTGCATAATGGCCATCAGGTTGCCGTAGCTCATGGTACCAGTCAGGATGCCGTAGCCGCAGAACCCGATCCCCAGCAGATACGCCCCGTCCATGGCACCGGCAAAGCCGATGTTGCACAGGTTGGAAAAATTGCTGCGCTTCATCCGGGCGGCTTTGTGGGCGTCCATCAGGGCGTCTGCCTGCTGCGTCATCTGTTCTTCCTTGGCAAAGGTGCGGACGATGACAAGACTTTCCAGCCGCTCCTGCAAGAACACACGGAGCGCACCGTCTGTTTCTTGAATCTTCTTGTGCAGTCGTTTCAATATCTTGCGGAACGCATAGGTCAGCAGCATCATGGCCGCGCCGCCGGGGAGAAGGATGTACAAAAAACGCGGCTCGAGCCACAAAATAGCGGTGACTGCGCCCAGCAAGCGCACCAGCATTCCGATCAGCCCGGGCACGATCTGGGTCACGCCGCCCGCCACCACGGTGGTATCCGAGGTCAGGCGGTTCATCCACTCGCCGGAGTGCACCGCCGCGACCGATGCATAATCGCCGGTAAGCAGAGCGGAGAAGAGCCGGTGCTTGAAGCGGTTTTCCACGGCGGCGCTGGTGTACTCACTCAAAAAGCGGCCCGCCGCGCTCAACACGATCTGCCCCAGCAGGATGCCCACCAGCAGCGCCAGCGATGCCCAAAAACCGCCCTGTACCCCGTCCACGGCCATATTGATGATGCGCCGCAGTACAAACGCAAAGGCGATGCTGGAAACACTCAGCACCGCCTGTATTGCGACCAGAACGCCTACCAGAAGCTTGGTTTTTCCCGCTACGATGCTGAGCCATTGTAAGGTGTTTTTTTGTTTCATTGGCACAGCTTCCTTTTTATTCTTCCGGGCAGGTCACGGCACCACAGCACCGCTGCGCGCAGGTAGAACAAATCGCACCACAGATGCACATACAGCCGGTAGCGCTGATCCGTGACCGGGAGCTTTTGCCCATCCCGGATTACTGCCGTCAGCACGCCGATGATATGCCGGTCGGTAATGCCTGTCTCCCGCCGCCAGCGGTTGTCTCCGCAGAGGACGTAATCATTTTTACGCACTTTCAAAATACGGTGGAGCACATATTGTCCGCTGTCTCGGCGGTAGAGCGGCACATCGTATTTGTTCAGCCGTCCTTGCGGTTTGCGGGCGATAAGCAGCAGGTCTTTGCCCTGCCGGATCAGCGGCAGCATACTGTCGCCTACATTGCGGTAAAGCAAAAAGCCATTGTGCGCGATCTCCTCCTCAAAGGTCGATTTACGCATCCAGCGCACCAATTTTTTTCAGGTTGGCCAGCACCATATCCACATCCTCGGCCATCACAGCGCGGGGGGCATCGTACTTTTTGCACATGGCGTCCAGAATGGCTTCCTTGGTGGTTTCGGTTTTGAGCTGGTCGATGATAAAGGCGGCGGTGGCATTGCTGCGCACCATGCCGGCAAAGCCGCCGTCCGCTTCCACCATCACCTGCTCGCCGTCCATCTCCTGCGTCACAAAGGTATCTTTCAGTTTCATATTCAAACGTCCTTTCTTAGAACGGTGTTTTTTCAAGAGAAGGCAGACCGCCAATGCGACCTGCCTTCTTTTTGACGTGTCATCAGTCGCCCCAAATACAGTTATCGCCGGGTTCCGGGGTAATAGTATCATAGTCCGTACTGGTGCAAAACTTGATGCTCGATGTCGTGATGACATCCTCGGCCTCAAACTCGATGACTTCCATCTGAGCCTTTGTGTACTTTTCCATGTTTACACACCTCCTTTCGCAGAGAATCTCTATGTGAAGCAGCTGTTACACTGCGTCACGCGAAAGAAGATATTGCAAACAAAACGGATTCAGGACATAATTTATCTTGCTTGCTTGCTTGCTTGCTTGCTTGCTTGCTTGCTTGCTTGCTTGCTTGCTTGCTAAGCATTATCGCTGTTTGCTTCATAAAGTCAAGTCCTCGCTTCCATTTTGGAAAAAAACTATGTCAGCGCCCTTTGCAGAGAATCTCTATGTGAAACAGCTGCTATGCTGCGTCACGCAAAGGGTCAGCAGTCCGAGTGAGGTTCTTCCTCACGGATCTGCTCTTTTTTCAGCCATGCCTCGTAAGTGTTGCGCATAGCGGATAATGTATCTTCCCGAACCTTAATCTGCATTTGCTCGTAGCACTTTTGCTGCTCGATACATTTTTTTAACCGGATACATTCCGGATAGAAAAAACATTTCCTGCACGCATCCAAAGCAGGCCACGATTCCCGGAAGCTTTGCCGCACGGTTTCGTCCAGCTGTTCGCTGTCTATATGCCCGATAAAGTTGTTCTCGCTATATTGCTCACACAAGCCCAATTCGCCGTTTGGCAAGATGGTAAGTGCACCACCATGGTCTGCAATACAACGCCGGAGCGGAAGGTCTTTTCGTAAACCCAATTTCTTTACATATCCAAGGGTCACCAGCTTATGATACAACGCCTGCTGTTTCTGATAGAGCTCATTTCGGCTGTCCGCTGAAATACCCTCTTTGCAACCCAGAAACTCATATAACACATGGCTGTAAACCGTCAGCTTTTTGTTTTCACCAAACCGTTCGTGCAGTTCATCCGCCAGTTTCATCAGATTATCGGCGTTGTGCTCGTCCATGTTCAGCCGGATAAGAACCGCAACCCCTGCATCCAGCAAACGCTGGATGTTTGCCAGTACCACCTGATAGGGGCTTTTGCTATCCTTATAAATAAATGCCTTGCTGCGGTTATAAATTTCCTCCGTGCCGTCCAGCGTGATCTGCACGCTCTTCAACTTCCAATGGGAAACCGCTTGTTCTACGGTAGCGCCGTCAAACAGATACCCATTAGAGATCATCATGGATTCGTACACAATGCCCTTTTCCGTAAGGTCGGTGCAGATGATGTCAATAACCTGTTTATTAAAAAGCGGTTCACCGCCAAACCAATGCAGATGAACCTTTTCGCCGCCGCAATGCGCTACAATATAAGCCGCCGCCTTATGGGCGGTTTCGTTGCTCATGGGAATCCGGGAACGCCCCATCTCATAGCAGTAAAAGCACCGGGCGTTGCAGTCTGTGGTGGTAAAGATGGTATAAGTAGTTGTATGCTCCGGTTCCTTCTGCATCGTGCGGCGGATAAACCGCACCTGGTCGGCATATTTCATGTCGTCCATCCGGGCGAGGGCAAGACCTATTTTGCCATGCACCTTGCCGCCGCCTGCACCAATGGAAAGTTGCTGCCCAACATGGAACGCATGGAACCCTTCAACGTGATCTACCAGACCGCAGAGGACGGTCTGGGCGATACGGTCAAGCCCCGCCTGATCGAAGCCGGGGCAAACCTTGACCGGGTGCTGGTCATTGATGACAGCGATGTGCAGCTGACGCTCTCCGATGAACGAATTGAAAAAGCCATTATCGAGAACAACGCCCGACTGGTCATCATCGACCCGATTCAGGCTTATCTCGGTGCCGACGTGGACATGAACCGGGCGAACGAGGTGCGCCCCATCTTCATGCGGCTGGGACAGGTAGCGCAGCGAACAGGCTGCGCTATTTTGCTGATCGGGCATCTGAACAAAGCCGCTGGAATGCAGAGCCTGCAGCGAGGTCTCGGCTCCATTGACATTGCGGCTGCCGTGCGCAGTGTTATGTTCATCGGCAAGCTGAAGCACGACCCCACCATGCGCATCCTGACGCACGAAAAAAGTTCTCTTGCCCCGCCGGGCGTGTCGCTGGCGTTCTCTCTGGGGGACGAGGGCGGCTTCCGCTGGGTCGGCGAGTACGACATTACCGCAGACGAGATGCTGTCCGGCATCGAGCCGCAGCGTGAAACCAAGACCCAGCAAGCCAAGGACCTGATCTGCACCCTTCTTGCCGGAGGAAAGCAGGCGCTCAGCGAGGACATCGACAAGGCGGCTCTGGAAAGGGGCATCCCCGGCCGAACTGTCCGGGATGCCAAGCGTGAACTGGGCGATGCTCTGAAAAGCAAGATCGTGGAAGGCCGCAAAAAGGTCTTTTGGATGGAATAAGCCATTTGGCTGGCAGAAAATTTTGGCTGGCAAGAAAATCATGGTACACCCACAGTTGCCAGTCTGCCAGCCAAATTCGGAAAATGACGATTTAAGGAGGAATTGAATGGAAAATGTGAAAGTGCCCGAAAACAAGAACGCCCCTTTCATCAAGCGCACCATCAATGGTCAGGAATTTACCGTTCTGATTCACTTCCGTGCCGGATGCCGTGAAAAGGCACAGGATAAGGTAAAAAGGATGCTGCGTTCTGATGTGCAAAACGCCGAACTTTCTGCCTGATTCGTAGAAAGTATTAAATTACTGTTGACATTTAGTTTCTGGGAAGACCGCAAAATCCATCCTCATTTCCTGCGGTGCCAGATTAGCCCCCTTCGACATCCAAGAGTTGCGGGACCTCACCATGTACGATGAGCTGGCGTTGGACACGCTGGGCGATAAGAAAACAGCGCTGTTCCTCATCATGTCAGACACGGATTCTACCTTTAATTTCCTCATCAGCATGGTCTACACCCAGCTTTTCAACCTCCTGTGCGACAAAGCGGATGATGTGTACGGCGGCAAATTGCCCATCCATGTGCGGTGCCTGATCGACGAGTGCGCCAACATCGGGCAGATTCCCAATCTGGAAAAGTTGGTGGCCACCATCCGCAGCCGTGAGATCTCAGCTTGCCTTGTTTTGCAGGCGAGAAGCCAGTTGAAAGCCATCTACAAAGACAATGCGGACACCATCGTGGGCAACATGGATTCTCAAATTTTTCTGGGCGGCTCCGAACCTACCACCCTGAAAGACCTGTCCGAAATGCTGGGCAAAGAAACGATTGATGCATTCAACACCTCGGACACCCGTGGCAACAGCCCCAGCTATGGCACTACGTTCCAAAAGATGGGTCACGAATTATTGAGCCGGGACGAGCTGGCGGTGCTGGACGGCGGCAAGTGTATTTTGCAGCTGCGAGGTGTGCGCCCCTTTCTTTCGGACAAGTACGACCTGACCCAGCACCCTAACTACAAGCTGACCTCGGACTACGACCCCAAAAACACCTTCGATATTGAAAAATATCTGAACCGAAAAGAAAAAATCAATCCCAATGATGAATTTGTTGTGATTGATGCTGATTCGCTCCCGTCTGCCTGATCCGGTAGGCGGTTTTATTTTTATCCCGGCTAGAAAGGTGCACCAGAAAATCAGCCTTGCTGCGGTTATGCAGCGTAAAACAATAAGATTTCGGGTGTGTACAAATGACCGGAAACGCTTTATAATAAAGGAGAAAAGACTATGGAATTCTTCAACTCTGCTATCGAAGTTCTTCAGACTCTGGTTGTCGCTCTGGGTGCCGGTCTCGGCGTTTGGGGTGCCATCAACCTGCTGGAAGGTTATGGTAACGACAACCCCGGCAGTAAGAGTCAGGGCATGAAGCAGCTCATGGCTGGCGGCGGCGTTGCTCTGGTCGGCATTACCCTGATTCCCCTGCTGAGCGGTCTGTTCGGTTAAGAACAGCGGGCGGCGATTGCCGCCCGATACATACTATAAATAGGGAAAGCCATAGTAACGATCTCACATACAGAAGGTGAAGCAGATGAGCGAGATTTTATTGTATCATGGCAGTAAAGAAGAAGTTGTCTATCCCGAAATCCGCATCACACGGTATACAAAAGACTTTTCTTGGGGATTCTACTGCACGAACAACTATCAGCAAGCCTACCGCTGGGCAGACCGCCGTTCTGCCGATGGCCTTGTGAACGTCTATCGCTATGCAGAAAATCCCGACCTGAAGATCCTGCGTTTCCCTGAAATGTCGGACGAATGGCTGGATTTTATTGCAAAATGTCGTGCAGGCGAAACCCATCCCTACGATATTGTGGAGGGACCCATGGCAGACGACACCATTTGGGATTACGTCAACGGATTTACGTCCGGGCAGATCAGCCGTGAAGCATTTTGGGCATTGGCGAAATTCAAGCATCCAACACACCAGATCAGCTTTCATACCGTAAACGCCTTGCACTGCTTGACCTTTGAGAGGAGTGAACCCATCCATGACCGAAAAGCAGAAAAATGATATTCTCTATGTTTGCAGCCTGATCGAGACCATCGCCCGCAAGACCAAAAATCATCGGCAGGATGTGATCCGTCACTTCACAAAAGCCGACATCAAACGGCAGCTCCGGCTGGCAGAAGTAAACCACTGCCTGTCCTTTGAGCAGGTTTCAGATGAGTTGATCGAAGATCTCAACATCCCGGATGGGGATTTTGATACCGCCGCAGAGTGCCGCTATACGGTCCCTGCTGCAACCTCCATCGGAATGCTGTATCAGGGGCTGGTGCTGTCCACCATGAAGGATGATGATGCAGCACAGGCAATTCTGGATGTTTTTTCGTCGTTTATCACGGATGAGATCTCCGATTTCAATTCCAACGTATACTACACCAATCCTGATTATCTCCGCTGCTCCTATCTGGAGGGCAAAATGCTTGCTTGATTTCCACTTTATTACCGCTGGGAGCATAGTGAATGAATGATTACAAGCCTTACAAACAGCTCAAGCAGAAACAGAAAGCTAAAGTTGTAGAGCAGATGTATAAAGAACTTCATCAGTTCTTTTCCGATAATCAACGGTTTCCTGATACCCCGGATGAACATGAGTTGCTTGCTCGTCAAATTTTTTCGCACATTCCATACCATGTTTCCTTTGACGAGTTCTATGCCGTATATAATAGAAAGCATTCCGCTATTGAACAGCGTCTTGCAGAGAAAGGAATGCCGGAACATCTGCTTCATCGTAAGGAACGCAGACAGGAAAAACTGAATCGTCCTGCTGTAAAAACGACAATGCCCCACAGAAAGAAGAAAAAGAAACAGGTGTTCGAGCCACTCTTGGAACAGAATGATGATTTCTTCTTTATTGCTGGTTATACTTCTGGCGGTGCCCCTTATGGTGTCACATGGGAAGAAATGGGACTGGAGCCTTGGGAAAAACTTATATAAATATTGTTGCCATTGCCGATTGCCGAAAAGCAGTCGGTTTTTTTGTTTTCATCGGACACTTTTGTATTTGATCATATCATTTCATCAATCAAAATTTTGAAAAAATGATAGATGAAATGAGGCCATTGTTCCATACGGCGGATTGAGTAACAGCGGATAGCCCTCTGCAGCTTGCAGTTTTATTGAATGTCCGTGCTCCAAGCTGTGTTTTTTATCCACCCATCAATGAAAGGCGGTGTCTTATGCAGTTTTTGACCCACATTATTTTTCTCCTGAATCTCCTCAAGACCCTTATCAACCACTTCAGCTAAGGACGGTGACTGCTGAATGGAAACCGTTCTCAAGGCCATTGCCGACTGGATCAAAGGCATCCTGACGGCAGGCATTATGTCCAATCTTTCCGGCCTGTTCGACGATGTGAACACGCAGGTCGGCAACATCGCACAGCAGGTGGGCACCAAACCCTCCAGCTTTGAACCGCGCGTTTTCGCAATGATCGAAGCCCTCTCCCGGAATGTGGTGCTGCCTATTGCAGGCATCATTCTGACCTTCATCGCCTGTTATGAGTTGATTGAAATGATCACTCAGCATAACAATATGGCGCAGTTTGAGCCTGCCCTCATCATGCGCTGGATCTTCAAAACGGCGGTGTCCGTCTGGCTCATCAGCAATACTTTCGATATTGTGATGGCGGTGTTCGACATCACCCAGAAGGTGGTGTCCGATTCCAGCGGCATCATCGCCGGAAACACCCGCGTCAACGACATTGGCTTGTCGATGTTGGAAGCCAGCCTGATGCAGATGGATGTCGGCCCTCTTTTCGGGCTGTTTTTGCAGTCCTTCTTCATCGGCATCACCATGCGGATCTTGAGCATCATCATTTTTGTGATCGTGTACGGGCGCATGATTGAGATCTACTGCATGGTGAGCCTTGCACCCATTCCCATGGCGACTTTCGGCAACCACGAGCAATCGCACATGGGGCAGAACTACCTGAAATGCCTGTTCGCACTGGGCTTTCAGGGCTTTCTCATCCTCATCTGCGTGGCAATTTATGCGGTGCTGATCCAGAGCGTGGCAATTTCCGGGGATGCCATCAACTCCATCTGGAGCATTGTGGGCTACACCGTCCTGCTCTGTTTCAGCCTGTTCAAGACCAGCTCCGTGACGAAATCCGTCCTCGGAGCGCATTAAAGGAGGTGTTTGATTGGCTGCGTATATCTCTGTACCCCGTGACCTGACGAAAGTGAAATCGAAGGTCGCGTTCAACCTGACCAAACGGCAGCTTGTCTGCTTTAGCACAGCGGCTCTCATTGGAGTGCCGCTGTTTTTTGTTCTCCGGGATTCTGGCGGCAACACTGCCGCCACCCTCGGCATGATGGCGGTGATGCTGCCGGCGTTCTTTCTTGGAATGTATGAGAAAAACGGACAGCCCTTGGAAAAGCTGCTGTCGTACTATGTGCAGTCCCGGTTTCTCCGCCCGAAGATTCGCCCCTACAAGACTAACAACTACTATGCACTGCTTATGAAGGGAGGCGTGACCCATGATTCCGTTTTGGAAAAAGACCGGTAAGCACAGTAAGCCCCAGTCTGCGCAGAAGCGCAGGCAGAACGCAAAGCCTGCTGTGCCCCGGACTGCCCAGCAGTCCATCCCCATGCAGCGGATGTTTGAGGATGGCACCTGCCGGGTGAAGCCCAACTATTATACCCGTACCATCCAGTATCAGGACATCAATTATCAGCTTGCCCAGCAGGAGGATAAGACAGCGATTTTCGAGGAATGGTGCAGTTTCCTGAACTTCTTCGACAGCTCCATCAAATTTGAGCTGTCCTTCGTGAACATGGCAACGGACAGCACCGAGTTTGAAAAGAGCATCCGCATTCCGTTCCAGAAGGACGGTTTCGATGATGTTCGTGCTGAGTACAGCCAGATGCTGCGCCAGCAGCTTGCCAAGGGCAATAATGGTCTGACCAAGACCAAGTTCATCACCTTTGGTGTGGAGGGCGAAAGCATGGCGCAGGTCAAGCCCCGGCTGGACCACATTCAGAACGATCTGCTGAACAACTTCCACCGGCTGGGGGTGCAGGCAAAGCCCCTGAATGGTGTCCAGCGGCTGAAACTCATGCACGATATGTTCAACATGGACGGCGCATCCAAGTTTCACTTTGACTGGAAAGACCTCGTAAAAAGTGGTCTGTCCGTGAAGGATGCTATTGCGCCCACCGCCTTTGCCTTCAAAAATTCCCGGACGTTCCAGATGGGCGGCATCTACTGCGCCGCCAGTTTTCTGAGCATCACGGCATCCGACATCAGCGACCAGCTGCTGAAAGACTTCCTCGATATGGATTCCAGCCAGATCGTCACCATGCACATCCAGTCCGTTGACCAGAACAAGGCCATCAAGACGGTCAAGCGCACCATCACGGAACTGGATCGCAGCAAAATCGAGGAGCAGAAAAAAGCCATCCGTGCCGGATATGATATTGACATCATTCCGTCGGATTTGGCAACCTACGGCAGAGATGCAAAAGCCCTGCTGAAGGAATTGCAGAGCCAGAACGAGCGGATGTTCCTTGTCACATTTCTGGTGCTGAACACCGGGCGCACGGAGCAGGAGCTGGAAAACAATGTTTTTCAGGCATCCAGTATTGCACAGAAGCACAACTGCAACCTGTGTCGGTTGGATTTTCAGCAGGAGCAGGGGTTGATGAGCAGCCTGCCGCTGGCAGACTGTCAGATTGAAATTCAGCGTGGTCTTACCACCAGCAGCACGGCAATTTTTATCCCGTTTACCACGCAGGAACTGTATCAGTCCGGCAAAGAAAGCCTGTACTATGGGCTGAATGCTCTGTCCAACAACCTTATCATGGTGGATCGCAAAAAGCTGAAAAATCCGAACGGTCTGATTCTCGGCACTCCCGGTTCCGGCAAAAGTTTCTCGGCAAAGCGTGAAATCACCAATGCGTTTCTGGTGACGGACGATGATATTATTGTGAACGATCCAGAAGGCGAATACTCGCCGCTGGTGAATCGGCTGAAAGGTCAGGTCATCAAAATCAGCCCCAACAGCACCCAATTTATCAACCCCATGGACATCAATGCCAACTACTCCGAGGAAGATAACCCGCTTTCCCTGAAAGCAGATTTTATCCTTTCCCTCTGTGAACTGGTGGTGGGCGGCAAGGAAGGTCTGCTGCCGGTGGAGAAAACCGTCATTGACCGCTGTGTGCATCTGATTTACCGCAAATATTTTGCGGACCCCTGCCCGGAGAATATGCCCATCCTTGAGGATCTGTACAACGCCCTGCTCCAACAGGACGAAAAAGAAGCCCACCATGTTGCTACGGCGTTGGAAATCTATGTGAAGGGCAGTCTGAACCTGTTCAACCACCGCACCAATGTGAACGTCAACAACCGCATCGTCTGCTATGACATCAAGGAACTGGGCAAGCAGATGAAGAAGCTCGGTATGCTCATCGTGCAGGATCAGGTCTGGGGGCGTGTCACGGCAAACCGCAGCAGCGGCAAGTCCACCCGATATTATATGGATGAGATGCACCTTCTCTTAAAAGAGGAGCAGACTGCGGCGTATTCCGTGGAGATCTGGAAGCGTTTCCGCAAGTGGGGCGGCATCCCGACTGGTTTAACGCAGAACGTGAAAGACCTTCTTTCTTCTCGTGAGGTCGAGAATATTTTTGAAAATTCAGACATGATCATCATGCTGAATCAGGCGGCAGGAGATCGGCAGATTCTCGCAAAGCAGCTCAACATCTCGCCCCATCAGCTTTCCTATGTCACCCACTCCGGTGAGGGCGAGGGACTGCTGTTTTTTGGCAATGTCATTCTTCCCTTCGTTGACCGTTTCCCCACCGATCTGGAACTCTACCGCATTATGACCACCAAGTTGGGTGAAGTTTCGGAGGGGCAGAAATGAGCAAGCCGAAACTGAACATCAAAGAGGAAACGTCTGCCAAAAAGACCCGTTCGCCCCCGAAAAAAGCCAAGGTGGAGCAGTCGGTGCCCAGAAAGAAGAAGCTGAAAACCGATGCAGATAAAGCTGCGGAAAAGGCACAGCATCTGCGGTTCGGCAAGGCAGAACTGACCCCGGACGAACTGAGCCGGTTGAGCAAGGCACAGAAGCGGGAAATGTACGCCGCCCATGCCGCCCGGTCTGCGGTACACAGGGAGGTTGACCAGTACGAAGATGACAATGTGGGCACGCAGGCTCTGAGCGAGGGCGAAAAAGCGGCAGGAGATGTCCGTGATATTTCCAAAAGCCGCTATGCCCGGAAGCTCAAGAAGAAAGCCAA
>ERZ779852.1805-NODE-1805-length-19146-cov-3.460322_pt1 | contig 19146 bp, 13 predicted proteins | sample MGYA00511559_ERZ779852 | MGnify/ENA primary metagenome ERZ779852 (study PRJEB29588, sample SAMEA2157977) | human gut metagenome | biome: human gut; feature: human-associated habitat; material: faeces | place: Denmark | collected 2008/2010 ...
GACCGAGCGTCCGGAGGCTCTCGCGGCAGGGACGGGGAAACTGGTCGGAACGGACTATGATAAGATCGTGAGCGAGGTCTCGGCGTTGCTCGATGATACGGCTTATTACGATGCGATGAGCCAAGCGGTCAATCCCTATGGCGATGGATTGGCTTGCGGAAGGATCGTGGAATTTTTGAATCAGAGGAAATGAGGATATGGCAGATAGGCTACCCTCGAGATTGGTAAATAGATAATCCGTTGTTTTTTAACATAAAGGCCTCCCCTAAAAGGAGGCCTTTTTTGTTTCCGGAAACATGACATTATGCTTCTCACCACCTTTGTATTACAAAAGACTACCACATCATACCCATGAGCCAGAATGGAATGGCGTTGCCTACAGGGTAGTCGGTGTTGTCTCTCAAGACATAGTCCGCTTCTTTAGGATTTTTGTTTTTTCCTCCAACTTCTAGGGTTTGTGATACATGGTCTTTTGTAATCACATAATCACCTTTCTTCTCGTCTTTCATGGCGTTTATCTCGTAACCTGCCCTAGAAAAGCAGTGGACAGTGTAGGCTTCACGTTCCGTTCCTTGGTCTGCATTCAAAACCTTATAAGCACATGGGTCTGCGAACAACATTTTTGCGCCAGTGCTACGGGCTTTCGTGTCATTGGGGTACTTTACTATTTTCAATAGATCTACACTTTCCATCACAAAGAGTAGTTGATAGAGTTTTTCCGCTCCTATTCCCCAGTCGGAGCATAAGGAGGTGACTTGTACACGAGGTATTGAGGAGTTTGCCAGTGTGCCGATAATGGCTCGCATCACACGTAGGTTGTTTTCGGAAATGCTAGGCAGGAAGAACGGTATATCGTTATTGAGAATTTTGTCGATGATAGCCATGTAACGTGCTTCGAAATCTTTCTCTTGGTAGAAAGGACGTGTACCGTAACTACGATAATTGAGGAAATGGTTCAACAGCTCCGCATCTGGTTGTGTAGGTAGTATTGTGTCTCCCAGTTTATACTTGGGGTATATTTGGCCAGTTTCAAGATATAGAAATTCTCTGAACGACATTAAAGGCATCTGTATCGCTACATAACGTCTGGACAAGTCGGCTTTGCCATCACGAAGTACTAACGATGAGGAATCTGAAATCCAGATGATTTTTCCTGGATAGTCATCATACAAGGCCTTCAGATGTATGCTCCAGTTTGATGCGTAGTGAATCTCGTCGATAATAACACCTTCATAACCAAGCATGAATACGCTACTAACTAAGTCATAGAGCGGTTCGCCAATAATCTTCGGATTATCAGCAGAAAAGTATAATAAGCGCCTGCCTTGTGAATGATGGAGTAGAAATGTAGATTTGCCACATCCTCTGGCACCGGTTAGCATCAGGTTTTTAGGGAGCTCATCAAACTCCGTGGTAAATGGTCGCAATCTCTGCGGAAGAGCCGCTAATCGGCGTTGCATGGCCGTTACTAGTGTTTGGAGTATATTTGTATTCATTCTATGGAAATTATATTTACGCACAAAATTACCGAATTATTTCTATGATAGAAAGAATTTATGCAAGAATATTTCTGTGCCAGAAAGAATATTGGTGTTTTTCTTTCTGTTACGGAAATATTACGGTTCTCGGATGGATATCTTTGAAAGGCCTCTTTCAAGAGGGAAATGAGTGGCTTATGGATTGAAAATAAAACCCTCCCTTTTGCTTATAAAATGTAAGCTTTGTTAACCAAACGTCCGATAAAAACATTTTTTCCGTGAAAGTGTCAATTATTTTATGTTTGTTTAAACAATATGTTAGGGATTGTCTGTATCTTTGCGGCAAAATCAAAAAGTTGATTCGACAATGGAAGTATTGAAGCACGAGTGTGGTGTCGCCATGGTCCGGTTACTGAAACCCTTGGAGTATTATCACGAGAAGTACGGTAGTTGGATGTATGGACTGAACAAGCTCTATTTGCTGATGGAAAAGCAGCATAACAGGGGGCAGGAAGGAGCGGGCTTAGCCTGCGTGAAGTTAGAGGCAAATGCCGGAGAGGAATATATGTTCCGTGAACGGGCCGTCGGGACCGGAGCTATTACCGAGATATTTGCCGCAGTTCACGAACACTACAAGGATTTAACCCCCGAGCAACTCAACGATCCGCTATTCGCCAAAGCCAACCTACCTTTCGCTGGAGAGCTTTATATGGGCCACCTCCGTTACAGTACCACCGGAAAATCCGGAATCTCTTATATCCATCCTTTTTTACGACGCAATAACTGGCGTGCAAAGAACCTTGCCGTTTGCGGAAATTTCAACCTGACAAATGTTCATGAAGTATTCGAGGAGATCACGGCGATCGGTCAGCATCCCCGGAAATATTCCGATACGTATATCATGCTGGAGCAGCTGGGACACCGGCTGGACCGGGAAGTGGAGCGCCTGTACCAAAAGTGTGAGGCGGAAGGATTGAGAGGGATGGATATCACGCATGCCATCGAGGATCAAATTGATTTGTCGAACGTGCTGAAACGCTGTACCCCGGGCTGGGATGGTGGTTTCGTGATTTGCGGTATCACCGGTAGTGGCGAGTCGTTCAGCGTGCGGGACCCGTGGGGAATCCGTCCGGCCTTCTATTATGCGGATGATGAGATTATCGTGTTGGCTTCCGAGCGTCCGGTTATACAAACCGTGATGAACGTGCAGGTAGAGGATATCCGGGAGTTGAATCGGGGAGAGGCGATACTCGTCAACAAGAAAGGCGAGTGGCATATCTCCCAGATCGTGGAGCCGAAAGAGAATAAGGCTTGTTCCTTCGAGCGTATCTACTTCTCACGGGGTAGCGACGTGGATATTTACAGGGAAAGGAAGCGTTTGGGAGATAATCTCGTGCATCCGATCTTGAAAGCGGTGGATTACGACTTGAATCATACCGTCTTCTCTTTTATCCCGAATACGGCCGAGGTCGCTTATTTCGGGATGCAGGAGGGGTTGAACAACTATTTGAATAAGCTGAAAAAAGAATGGATCGCCGATCGTAGTCACCTGCTCAGGGAAGAGGAACTGGAGCAAATCCTTTCCATGCGAGTCCGCTCGGAGAAAGTAGCTATAAAAGATATAAAATTACGTACATTTATCGCTGAGGGCAATAGCCGCAATGATCTGGCGGCGCACGTATATGATATTACTTACGGAAGTATTGAACCTTTTATCGATAATCTGGTTGTGATAGATGATAGCATCGTGCGGGGTACTACCTTACGCCAGAGTATTATCGGTATCTTGGATCGCCTGCATCCGAAGAAAATCGTGATCGTAAGTTCTTCTCCGCAGGTACGTTACCCGGATTATTACGGTATTGATATGTCCCGGATGAACGAGTTTATCGCTTTTAAGGCTGCGGTGGCCCTGTTACGTGACCGGGGGATGGAATACGTGATCTTGGACGCTTATCAGAAGGCGAAGCGACAACAAACAGCGGCGGATGGTCCGTTGGTGAATTACGTAAAGGAGATATACGCCCCGTTTACGGACGAGGAGATATCCGTTAAGATGGTGGAGTTGCTTACACCGGCCGGGACACAGGCGAAAGTAGAGATCGTCTACCAGACTTTGGAGGGCTTGCATGCCTCTTGTCCGGAGCATCCGGGTGACTGGTATTTCTCCGGCGATTACCCGACACCGGGCGGGACTCGGTTAGTGAACGAGGCTTTTATTCACTATATGGAAGAAGAATATTTAGTGAAATGACACAACATACAGATTCTATGCAGACAAACAGAACAGCAACTTTGATGTTAGACGACGGTACCGTCTTCCGTGGCTACTCTTTCGGCTATGAGAGACCGGTGGCTGGCGAGGTCGTGTTCAATACCGCTATGACCGGATATCCGGAGAGCTTGACGGACCCTTCGTACGCAGGCCAGTTGATGGTGTTGACTTATCCGCTCGTTGGTAACTACGGTGTCCCGCCTCGTACGTTCGAGCCGAACGGGATCGCTACGTTTATGGAGAGCGAGAAGATCCACGCCGAGGCGATTATCGTTAGCGATTACAGCCATGAGTATAGCCACTGGAACGCCGAGCGCAGCTTGGGCGACTGGTTGAAGGAGGAGAAGATCCCGGGCATATACGGTATCGATACGCGTGCGTTGACTAAGAAATTGCGTGAGCATGGCGTGATGATGGGACGCATCGTTATCGGCGATGCCGATAACGAAATTGAAAATGGAGAATTGAAAATGGAGAATTATGAGCATGTGAACTATGTGGATCGGGTATCGTGCAAGGAGATTATTTGTTACCTGCCCGATGGTACGAGCCAGACCTGTTCTTTATCGGAAGCCTCCAATTCTCGATTCTCGATTCTCAATTCTCAATTCCTAAAGCGCGTCGTGCTTTTGGACTGCGGCGTGAAACATAACATCATCCGTTGCCTGTTGAGGCGTAACGTGGCGGTGATCCGTGTGCCTTGGGACTACGACTTCAATCAGCTGGAATACGATGGCTTGTTTATCAGCAACGGTCCGGGCGATCCGGATACTTGCGATGCCGCCGTGCGGAATATCCGTAAGGCGCTTTCCGGGGATAAGCCGATTTGCGGTATTTGCATGGGTAACCAGTTGTTGGCGAAAGCCGGCGGTGCTTCTATCTATAAATTGAAGTACGGTCATCGTAGCCATAACCAGCCGGTACGTATGGTAGGCACGGAGAAATGCTTCATCACCTCGCAGAACCATGGTTACGCCGTGGATAACGATACGCTGGGTGAGGAGTGGGAACCGCTGTTCATCAATATGAATGACGGGACGAACGAGGGTATCAAGCATAAGACGAAGCCTTTCTTCTCCTCTCAGTTCCATCCCGAGGCTTGCAGCGGGCCGCTGGATACGGAGTTCATGTTTGATAAATTCACGGAATTGTTGTAGCCGGGGATTTACGCCCACCCTAAACGAGGGATTAGGGCAACCCTAAATGAGTGTTTAGGTCTACCCTAAACGGGTGTTTAGGCTTACCCTAAAAGAGAACATTAAAAAAAGTAAAGCAATGAAAGAAGATATAAAGAAAGTCCTGATACTCGGTTCCGGAGCCTTGAAGATTGGTGAGGCGGGCGAGTTCGATTATTCAGGCAGCCAAGCCCTGAAGGCGATTAAGGAAGAGGGGATTCAAACGGTATTGATCAATCCGAATATCGCTACGGTACAGACCTCGGAAGGAGTCGCGGACACGGTTTATTTCCTGCCCGTTACTCCTTTTTTTGTGGAAAAGGTGATCGAGAAGGAACGTCCGGAAGGTATCTTGCTCGCTTTCGGCGGGCAGACGGCGTTGAATTGTGGCGTGGCTCTTTACCAAAGCGGCGTGCTGGAGAAGTATGGCGTGAAGGTATTGGGTACCCCGGTGCAGGCTATCATGGATACCGAGGATCGGGAGTTGTTCGTACGCAAGCTGGATGAGATCGACGTGAAGACGATCAAGAGCGAGGCCGTGGAGAACGCCGCTGACGCTCGTCGTGCGGCCGCTGAGCTGGGGTATCCGGTCATCGTCCGTGCCGCTTATGCGCTGGGGGGCTTGGGTTCCGGTTTCTGCGACAATGAGGAGGAATTGGACGTGTTGGTAGAGAAGGCTTTCTCTTTCTCTCCGCAAGTATTGGTGGAGAAAAGCTTGAAGGGCTGGAAAGAGGTAGAGTACGAGGTGGTGCGCGACCGCTTCGATAACTGCATCACGGTATGTAACATGGAGAATTTCGACCCGCTGGGAATCCATACGGGAGAGTCTATCGTGATTGCCCCCTCGCAGACTTTGAGCAATACGGATTATCATAAATTACGTGAGTTGGCGATCCGTATCATTCGCCATATCGGTATCGTGGGCGAGTGTAACGTGCAATACGCTTACGATCCGGAGAGTGAGGATTACCGGGTGATCGAGGTGAACGCCCGCTTGAGCCGTTCTTCGGCCTTGGCTTCTAAGGCGACCGGTTATCCGTTGGCTTTCGTGGCCGCTAAATTAGGCTTGGGCTACGGTTTGTTCGACTTGAAAAACTCCGTGACGAAAACGACTAGCGCTTTCTTTGAGCCGGCTCTCGATTACGTGGTATGTAAGATTCCTCGCTGGGACTTGGGTAAGTTCCACGGCGTGGCTCGTGAGTTGGGTTCCAGCATGAAGTCGGTTGGCGAGGTGATGGCGATCGGACGTACTTTCGAGGAGGCTATCCAGAAGGGCTTGCGTATGATCGGGCAGGGTATGCACGGTTTCGTGGAGAATAAGGAGTTGGTGATCGAGGATATCGATAAGGCTTTGCATGAGCCTACCGACCGCCGTATCTTCGTTATCTCGAAGGCATTCCGAGCCGGTTATACGGTAGACCAGATTCATGAGCTTACCAAGATAGACCGATGGTTCCTACAGAAACTATATGGAATCATGCAGACCTCCAAGGAGCTTCACGCTTTCGATATGAAGGGGATCCAACGTTGGCGCATCAATCCGGAGTTGATCCGCCGGGCGAAGATACAAGGTTTCTCTGATTTCCAGATCGCCCGTGCGATCGGTCTCGACGGGGATGTGGAGAAGGGTATGATGTTGGTTCGCCAGTTCCGTAAGGAGCATGGCATTCTTCCGGTGGTGAAACAGATCGATACCTTGGCCGCCGAGTATCCGGCGCAGACGAATTACCTGTACCTGACGTATAGCGGAACGGAGAATGACGTGACGTACTTGGGCGATCATCGCTCGATTGTCGTGCTGGGTTCCGGCGCTTACCGCATCGGTAGTTCGGTGGAGTTCGACTGGTGTGGCGTGCAGGCCTTGAATACGATCCGTAAGGAGGGTTACCGCTCCGTGATGATCAACTACAATCCCGAGACGGTATCTACCGACTATGATATGTGCGACCGCCTTTATTTCGACGAGCTTACCTTCGAGCGTGTGATGGATATCCTTGAGCTGGAGAACCCCCACGGCGTGATCGTCTCCACCGGTGGCCAGATCCCGAATAACTTGGCGATGCGTCTGGACGAGCAGCATGTGAATATCTTGGGGACATCTGCCAAGAGCATCGATAATGCCGAGGACCGTGAGAAGTTCTCCGCCATGTTGGATCGTATCGGCGTGGATCAGCCCCGCTGGAAAGAGCTTTCTTCCATGGAGGATATCAATGGCTTCGTGGCGGAGGTTCCCCGTATTGGTTCGCCCGAGTTACGTGCTGAGTGGCGCCGCCATGAATGTCTGCTCGAATCAAGAGGAGTTGGAGCGTTTCTTGAAATTGGCCGCCAACGTCAGCCAAAAGCATCCGGTGGTGGTAAGCCAGTTCATCGAGCATGCGAAAGAGGTGGAGATGGATGCCGTGGCCGATCATGGCGAGATCGTGATGTATGCCATCAGCGAGCATATCGAGTTTGCCGGGGTACATTCCGGCGACGCTACGATTCAGTTCCCGGCCCAGAAATTATATGTGGAGACGGTTCGTCGTATCAAGCGTATCAGTAAGCAGATCGCTAAGGAGCTGAATATCTCCGGCCCGTTCAATATCCAATATCTGGCGAAGGGCAATGAGATCAAGGTGATCGAGTGTAACCTTCGTGCCAGCCGTTCTTTCCCGTTCGTGAGCAAGGTGCTGAAGATAAACTTCATCGAGTTGGCTACCCGTGTTATGCTGGGCTTGCCGGTAGAGAAACCGAATAAGAATGAGTTCGATTTGGATTACGTGGGTATTAAGGCCTCTCAATTCTCGTTCAACCGCTTGCAGAAAGCCGATCCGGTATTAGGGGTCGATATGGCTTCCACGGGCGAGGTGGGTTGTCTGGGCGACGATGTATCCGAGGCGGTGTTGACGAGTATGCTCGCTGTCGGGCAACGGGTTCCGGAGAAGAATATCCTCCTGTCCACCGGTACGCCGAAGCAGAAGGTAGCCATGCTGGATGCCGCTAAGATGCTGGCGGCGAAAGGCTACAATCTATTCGCTACGGGAGGTACGCACCGTTTCTTGGCGGAGAATGGCATTCCGAGTACGAAGGTGTACTGGCCGAGCGAGAAGGGAGAACCGCAGGCGCTTAAGATGCTTCATGAGAAGCAGATCGATATGGTCGTGAATATCCCTCGTGACCTTTCCGCCGGCGAGCTTGACAACGGCTATAAGATCCGCCGTGCCGCCATCGACCTGAATATCCCGTTGATTACGAATGCCCGTCTGGCGAGCGCTTTCATTCAAGCCTTCTGTACCTTGAGCGTAGATGATATCTGCATCAAGAGTTGGCAGGAATATAAATAAATGGGGGCTTGATGTAAATCAAGTGGTATTTATTTCGTAAGTTTGCGGAAACAAACAAAAACAACCATGAATATGGATACAGCGATATTTATAGCTCGCAGGATCGCGGCGCAATCGATTCTACTCAGTGAGGAAGCCGCCCAGAAACTGGCCTCTATCTTAATCCGGACAGAATTGAAAAAAGGCGCCCTGTTTTTGAGCGAAGGAGAGGTTTGTACGCAACTCGGTTATGTCTATAAGGGAATGGTTCGCCAGTTTTACTTCAAGAATAAGAAAGAGCTGACCGAGCATTTCGCCAGTGAGGACAACATCTTCATTTGCATCGAGAGCTTCTTGCGCCAGCGTCCCGCTAATCTGTTGGTGGAGGCCTTGGAGAATACGGTGCTGTATGGCATTCCTCATGATCCTTTATTGGCATTGTGCGCCGAGGATTACGAGATCGAGGTCATGTATCGCCGCCTGTTGGAGAATTCGCTGATCCTGTCTCAACGGAAGGCGGATTTCCTTCGTTTCGAGACCGCTAATGAACGTTATGCCCGCTTATTGAAAGAACACCCTGAGATCGTGCAGCGTGCCCCCTTGTCCCATATCGCCTCTTATTTGCTGATGACTCCCGAGACATTAAGCAGGGTAAGGGCCAATATGCAGCTATGAGGGGCTTGTAGGTGTTAATTATATACGGTGTCGTATATGATATATAAGATAAAATTAGTATGAAGGTAGGATTATTTATCCCATGTTACATTAACGCGGTGTACCCCGAAGTGGGTATCGCCTCGTATAAATTGTTGAGGCATGTGGGTGTGGATGTCGATTATCCGATGGACCAGACCTGTTGCGGACAACCCATGGCGAACGCCGGCTTCGAGGATGAGGCGGCTCGCTTGGCCCTCCGGATGGAGGAACAGTTTAAGAACTATGACTACGTGGTAGGCCCCTCGGCCAGTTGCGTAGCCTTCGTAAAAGAGAACCATCCCCATATCTTGGAGAAGCGGGATCACGTTTGTATGAACAGTAAGAAGATTTATGATATCTGCGAGTTCTTGCACGACGTGGTGAGACCGGAATCCCTGCCGGCCGTTTTCCCGCATAAGGTGAGTATCCATAATAGTTGCCACGGGGTGCGTGAGTTGCATCTCTCGTCGCCCAGCGAGCGTAATATCCCGTACTATTCCAAGTTGCGTGATCTCCTTTCCTTGGTGAAGGGTATCGAGGTGTTCGAACCGAAGCGGGTGGACGAATGTTGCGGTTTCGGCGGTATGTTCGCCATCGAGGAGCCTGAGGTCTCTACTTGCATGGGACAAGACAAGGTAAAGGATCATATGAGTACCGGCGCCGAGTATATCACCGGGGCGGATAGCTCTTGCCTGATGCATATGGAAGGGGTTATCAAGCGAGAGAAACTTCCGATCAAGACTATTCACATCGTTCAAATATTAGCGTCCGGATTATGAGTACGAAACATGCTATAGCTGCGGCCCGTTTCCTAGAGAATAAGGAGAATGAGGCTTGGCACGACCATACGCTTTGGATGGTACGTACCAAACGGGATAAGATGAGCCATTCGCTTCCCGAGTGGGAACGGTTGAGGGAGTTGGCCTCGGAGATCAAGCTTTACTCCAACAGCCATCTGGACACGCTTCTGGAGGAGTTCGAGAAAAACGCGATCGCCAACGGGGCTATCGTGCATTGGGCGAAAGATGCCGAGGAGCATAACGAGATCGTCTTGCGGATCTTGCGCCAGCATGATGCCCGGAACCTGATCAAGAGCAAATCGATGCTGACGGAGGAATGCCATATGAATGAGTTCTTGATGTCGAAAGGAATCGATGTGGTGGAGAGCGATTTGGGTGAGCGTATCTTGCAATTGATGCATTTGGCCCCGAGCCATATCGTGATGCCGGCGATCCATATCAAACGGGAGCAGATCAGCGAGATGATGGAGCGTGAGATGGGAACGGAGAAAGGGAATATCGACCCTACCTACCTGACGCATGCCGCCCGTAAGAATCTGCGTGAGAAATTCCTCCATGCCGACGTGGCGATGACGGGCGCTAACTTCGCCGTCGCCTCTACGGGCGAGATCGTGGTTTGTACCAATGAGGGAAACGCCGATATGGGAACCTCCTTCCCGAAGGTGCATATCGCTACGATGGGGATGGAGAAGATCGTACCGAATCTGGAGGCATTGGGCGTATTCACTCGTTTGCTGGCTCGTTCGGGTACGGGGCAACCCATCACGTCTTATACTTCCCATTATCGCCGTCCGTCCGAGGGACAAGAGTTCCATATCATTATCGTGGATAACGGGCGTAGTGATATCTTGGCGAAACCAGATCATATTCGTACGTTGAATTGCATCCGTTGTGGCGAGTGCATGAATACCTGTCCGGTATATCGCAGGAGTGGTGGCTATTCGTATACGTATTTCATTCCGGGACCGATCGGGATCAACTTGGGTATGCTGAGGAATCCGGAGGAATATTCGGATAACGTATCGGCTTGCTCCTTATGTCTTTCTTGCTCGAACGTTTGTCCGGTAAAGATCGATTTGGGCGAGCAGATTTACCGTTGGCGGCAAGATTTGGATAAGATCGGTAAGGCGAGCAAGGAGAAGAAAGTGATGTCTTTCGGCATGAAGTTCTTGATGGAACGTCCGGGATTGTTCAATACGGCGTTGAAGTTTGCTCCGGTAGTGAATCATTTGCCCCGTTTCATGGTCTACAATGGCTTGAACGCTTGGGGCAAGGGACGTGAGCTTCCGGCTTTCGCCAAGGAGTCGTTTAATGATATGTGGAAGAATAATAAGGTGAGATAATGAGTAGTAAAGATTCTATATTGGCGAGTATCCGTCGTCATACGGGTGCACGCCACGAGATGCCTGAGCTTACGTTGGAGGCGATTACTTATGCGGATAAGTTGGCTACGTTCTCGGAAGTGTTAGCCGGGGCGGGTGGCAAGGCCATCGAGTTAAAGCCCGGCGAGGATGTGAATGAGGTGATCCGCCGTGAGTTTCCGGAGGCGAAACGTATCGCCTCGAATTTGAAGGAGATTACTTGCGCTACCTTTAACCCGGATGAGTTGACTGATCCCCGGGAGTTGAACGGGACGGACGTATCTGTGGTGGAGGGTAGTTTCGGCGTAGCGGAGAATGCCGCTGTCTGGTTACCCCGTCAGGTACGTTATAAAGGTCTGTACTTTATCTCGAACGCTTTGGTGATCTTGTTGGACAAGACTCAATTGGTTCATACGATGAATGAGGCTTACCGCCGTACTGCCACTATGGATTATGATTACGGAGTCTTCATGTCCGGTCCCTCAAAGACTGCTGATATTGAACAAGCCTTGGTATTCGGGGCGCATGGCCCGATCCGGGTAGTAGTCCTGTTAAGATAAAACCTATACCCATTTGTAGAGACGGGGCGTGCCCCGTCTCTACAAGTTGTACGTTATTTACAGCTCTCCAATATTTCCCGTGCCACGCTACCCGTTACATTCTTCGCCTCCCCGAAGGCGGCGTTTCGTTCATTGAAGCGATTCTCGATCTCGGTGATTGTCGTATCGCCGATCTTCTCTTGGCTGAGGCGGGTAGATAAACCGAGGCTTTGGAAAAATTGCTCAGTCTTCTCGATGGCTTGGCTTACCCGTTCCTCTGTCGTTCCACTATTGATACCCCATACCCGTTCGCCGTATTGCAGGATCTTGCCCTCTTTCTGCTTGCGTAGGGTGCGTAAGGTTCCGGGGAAGACGATCGCTAGAGTCGCTCCATGCGTCAATCCGTGAAGGGCGGTTAGCTCGTGTCCGATCATATGGGTAGCCCAGTCCTGCGTTACGCCCATAGCGATAAAGCCGTTCAAGCCCATCGTGGCGGATAGCATGAAATCTGCCATCAGGTCGTAATTCCTCGGATCTTCCTTGATCTTCGGGGCGATCTCAACCAAGGTACTTAAAATACTTTCCGCCCAATGATCCATCAAGCGGGATTGGTCGGTCGTAGTCATATATTGCTCCATCACGTGGACGAAGGTATCGGCGATACCGCAAGACACTTGATACGGGGGGAGGCTGAAGGTCGTCTCCGGGTCCAAGATCGAGAACACGGGGAAATTGCTGTAGAACGGGAATTTCTCTTGCGTCTCTTTCCGGGAGATCACGGCCCCGCTATTCATCTCGGAACCCGTGGCGGGCAGGGTCAGTACGGTACCCATGGGCACGGTATGATAGTAATACCCTTTCTGTACCAATTCCCAAGGATCGCCGTCATACTGGATGCCGGCGGAGATTAGCTTCGTCCCGTCTATGACGGAGCCGCCGCCTACCGCCAATAGGAAATCCACCTGCTTGCCTTTCGCTATCTGGATGGCTTCTCGCAAGGTCTCGATGGTGGGATTAGGCTCGATGCCCCAGAACTCGATATAGTCACGATCCTTTAGCGCCTTGATCACTTGGTCGTACACACCGTTTTGCTTTACGCTACCTCCTCCGAAGGTGATCATGATGCGATGCACCATCGGGATGGCCGTACTCAGTTTCTCAATCATGCCCTTACCGAATAATAAACGGGTTGGGTTGTGAAAAGTGAAGTTATTCATAGGACTATTTACTGTTTTTATATGTAAACATGAATAGGGTTCCTATTGTTTTAGGGCTTCCAGTAACTTATCGACCGCCTTGGCGGGAGTAGCTTCGCTCTTTAGTAACTGAACGAACTTGCTACCGATGATGGCACCGGAAGAATGGGCTGTCGCCGCCTCGAAAGTGGCTTTATTGCTGATACCGAAACCTACCAAGCGGGGATTCTGTAGGTTCATGGCGTTGATACGACGGAAATAGGCCTGTTTCTGTTCGTTGAAGTCTTGTTGGGCTCCGGTCGTGGCAGCGCTGGATACCATATAGATAAATCCGCTGGTATGGGCATCGATCTGCCGGATTCGTTCCTCGGAGGTCTCTGGGGTGATCAGCATGATCATTTTCAGGTCATGGCGATCGGCGATTTCCTTGTAATCGGAGATATAATCGGCGTAAGGCAGGTCGGGGATGATCATTCCGTCTACGCCGGCCTCTACGCAACTGGCGCAGAATTTCTCGAAACCGTATTGCATGATGGGATTCAGGTAGCCCATTAGGATGATCGGGATCTGTACTTCGCTCCGGATCTCTTTCAATTGCTCGAATAGGAGGTGCAGTGACATCCCGTTACGCAACGCTTGCGTGGCGGCCTCTTGGATGACGGGGCCGTCTGCCATCGGGTCGGAGAAAGGGATTCCTACTTCTACCATGTGGATACCTTTAGCCTGTAAGGCTTTTAAGATGCTTGCCGTATCGTTTAAGTTCGGATAACCGGCGGTGAAATAGACGGAGAGTATTCCGTCTTTCTGGGTCTGGAATAAGTTTGTGATGCGATTCATTTTGAATTCTATTTTAAAAATACTATCAGACGGTGGGAGACGGGGCACGCCCTGTCTCTACAGCTGGATGTAAAATTTGTTGGATGAAATTCTTTAGTTTGTCGACGTCTTTCAATCCCGGCTCGATCTCGAAGCCACTGTTGAGGTCGATACCTGCGAAACGGGGATGCCGGAAGTTCCGGATCGCCTCTGCGTTTTCCGGACGGATGCCTCCGCTGAGCAAGAAGGGAGTCTCTCTTTTATATTCGGTTAGGATGGACCAATCGAAACGTTTGCCTGAGCCTCCATAGCCCTCGCATCTCGTATCGAAAAGGAAATAATCCACCCGGCCCTCATACTCCCTTGTTTTTTCGAAGTCCTCTTTCGTAGCGATGGGGAAAGCCTTGATCAAGGAATAGCCCCTTTTTTGCAAGGTGTGGCAATCTTCCGGCGATTCGTTACCATGAAGTTGGAGATAGTCTAGCTTGTAGGCGGAGGCTTTCTCCATCATGGACTCGATGGTAGCGTTGACGAAAACGCCCACTTTCTTAGGGGACAATTGTTCACTGTCCGTTACCTGCTGCTCCGTCGGGCATCGCTCGACAAAGCGCTTGGAACGTTCGTAGAAGATAAAGCCGATCCAGTTGATGGCTAGGGCGGCTACTTCCCGGATATTCTGAGGTTCCCGCATTCCGCAAACTTTGATGATCATGCCAGTCCTCCTATAAAATCGGCTAGGGTATCGCCCGGCCTCTCGGTTTTCATGAAGGTCTCTCCGATCAGGAATCCACGGAAACCGGCCTCACGCAATTGGCGTACGGTATCGGTCTTGGAGATTCCGCTCTCGGACACTAAAAGAGGGGAGAAGCCTCGCATCTTATCGACCAACTTGAATGAGTTGTTTACGTCCGTATGGAAGGTGCCGAGATTGCGGTTGTTCACGCCGAGCATATCGATATCCGCATTCAGGTATTTGAGCTCGTCCTCGCTATGGACTTCCAGCAAGACTTCCAATTGCAGGCTATGGGCGGTCTCGGCGAGTACCCGGCATTCTTCTTCTGTAAGGGCGGCGGCGATCAACAAGACAGCGTCGGCGCCTATCACCCGGGCTTGGAAGAGTTGGTAGGTATCGATGATGAAGTCCTTGCGAAGTAACGGGAGATCCACCAGCTTACGGGCCTTTTGCAAGTCGCCCAAGGAACCTCCGAAGAAATCCCCGTCCGTAAGGATCGAGCAGGCGGAGGCGCCTCCGGCCTCGTAAGCGGGCACCACGTCGGCGATATTCGCACCCGGATGCAGCCAGCCTTTGGAGGGGCTTTTACGCTTGAACTCGGCGATAATACCGGAGGGGGATGATTCCAGCGCCGCACGCATGGAACGTGTGTCACGCTCCATACGGTCGCTACCTAGAGCCAATAAGGTCTGTAAGCTTACGGCCTGTTTTTGCCGGGCTACCTCGATGCGCTTATTGGCGATAATATCTTGTAAGATGTCCTTTTTCATAGGATATGTTTCTTTATCAATGGTTCAAAGATATAAATTTACGGAATGTAGCCAATGCTTTTCCGCTTTCCAGTGATTCACGTGCCTCGGCGATACACGTCTCGATCTTTTTCTCAGGACAGATCACTTGGATGGCGAAGGCGGAGTTGGCGATCACGCAGCTCTTTTGGGCCTCGGTAGCCCTGTTCCCTAATACGGCGTCGAAGATACGGGCCGCTTCCTCCGGGGTCTCTCCGCCATCGAGGTCCGCTTCCGTGCAACGTTTGAATCCGAGCATCTCCGGGGTATAAAGCTTCTCTTTCTCCGGCATGGCTACCTTGAAATCGGCCGTGAGTGAGATCTCGTCGTAACCGTCCAAGCTATGTACCACGGCGAAACGGGTACCGCTCTCTTGATACGTATAATTATATAGGCGGAGTAGCGGGAGGTTATATACGCCTAACAATTGGTAAGTAGGCATGACCGGGTTGACCAGCGGGCCGAGCATATTGAAGAAACTGCGTACGCCGAGGCTCTTCCGTACCGGAGCTACCGCTTTCAGCGCCGGGTTGAACAAGGGGGCGTGGAGGTAGGCGATATGGCAGGTATCCATGGAGGTACGTAGCTTATCGATATCGTTCGTGAATTTTACGCCGTGTTGCTCCATCACGTTGCTGGCACCGCTCACCGAGGTAGCCCCGTAGTTACCGTGCTTTACGACATTGTAACCGGCACCGGCCACTACGAAACAGGAACAGGTACTGATGTTGAACGTGTTTTTTCCGTCGCCTCCGGTACCTACGATATCGATCGGTTTGTATTCGCTTAAATCTACCGGTACACGCATCTCCAGCAAAGCTTCCCGGAATCCGGTCAATTCCTCTACGGAAATACTGCGCATCAGGAATACGGTGATCAGACTGGCGATCTGGGAATCGTTGTAGCGTCCCTCCGCTATATTCTGGAGGATATTCCGGGCTTCTTCCCGGCCTAGATATTGGTGCTCGAATAATCTGTATAATATTTGCTTCATGTCTGTAATGTGTTGAATGATAAAATATTGCAGTTTTGCGATATTTCTTTATCGAAAAACTTTTGTTTCATTTGTTGAAAACTCTTGTTTCTTGCTTGAGAAACATTAGTTTCACCATAGAGAAACTGATGTTTCGTTAGGAAGAAACTATAAGTGCCTTAGGAGGTAATTAGCGTTTCAGCCAGTTCTCTATAATTGTCTTCCCTTTGGGTGTCAACACGGATTCCGGATGGAATTGGATACCTCGTACATCATACTCACGATGGCGCAAGCCCATGATCTGTCCTTCTTCCGTATCGACCGCCGTGATTTCCAGACAATCCGGGAAGTTTTCCTTGGAGACCGCCCAAGAATGATAACGCCCAACACGTATACCCGGTTCCAGTCCCTCGAAGATAGGATCTTTAGCGACAATCCGTATATCGGAGCAAACGCCGTGATGCACGTCGGTAAGGTTTATCAATGTGGCGCCGAATGCCTCGCCGATGGCCTGCTCGCCTAGGCAGACACCTAGGATGCTCTTTGTCGGGGCGTACCGGCGGATCAAGGGGAGGAGGATGCCGGCTTCCTCGGGGATGCCCGGTCCCGGGGATAGTAAGATCTTATCGAAACGCTCTATTTCTTCCAAGGAGATCTTGTCGTTGCGGTGTACCTCTACGTCTGCGCCCAGTTCCTTCAATATATGTAGCAAATTGTAGGTGAAGGAATCGTAATTATCAAATAATAATATCTTCATTTTATATGTATTGTTGTTGTTGTAGAGACGGGGCGTGCCCCGTCTCTACAACCGGATAATCAATTGATTAATTTCTCCGCTAGGTCTATCGCCTTCTTCAAGGCTCCCAGCTTATTGTTTACCTCTTGTAATTCACGCTCATCGTTGCTTTTAGCTACGATCCCGGCTCCCGCCTGATAGTAAAGTACGTTGCCACGGCTGACGAAGGTACGGATCGTGATCGCTTGGTTCAAATCACCATCCAGACCGATAAAGCCGATACAGCCGCCCAAAGCACCCCCGGTATGATGCTCGATGTCGGTGATCAGTTGCATGGCCCGTACTTTGGGGGCTCCGCTCAATGTGCCGGCGGGGAAGGTATCGACGTAGGTCTTTACCGGGTCGCTATCGGTGTTGATCTCGCCGCTCACACGGGATACGAGGTGGATGACGTGGCTGTAGTATTGTACCTCCTTATAGAAATCCACTTGCACGTCGTGGGCGTTCCGGCTGAGGTCGTTGCGGGCGAGGTCTACCAGCATCACGTGCTCGGCGTTCTCCTTGGGATCGGCAAGCAGGGCCTCGGTACGCTGCTTGTCTACCTCGATATTACCGGTACGGAAAGCGGTCCCGGCGATCGGGTCGATGCTGGCGTGTCTGCCCGTTACCTTGCAATGCGTCTCGGGGGAAGAGCCGAAGATACGGAAACCTCCGAAATCGAAATAGAACAAATAAGGAGAGGGGTTGATGCTGCGAAGAGCCCGGTACACCTTGAAGTCGTCTCCCTTGAACGGTTGCTCGAAGCGACGGCTCAATACGATCTGGAAGACATCCCCCCTGAGGCAGTGCTTGATGCCTTGGCGGACCATCGCCTTGTATTCCTCGCCGGTGATCGGGGAGGTCTCGGGACCCGCTGTCTGGAAGTTGTAGGAGGCGAAGTTACGGTTCTCGATCAGCGTAAGGATCTCTTCCAACCCGCTATCCTCGCCGTCTTGAACCATCTCCACCAGAGTAAGCTCATTCTTGAAATGATTGAAGACAAGGATATACTTATATAATATGTATAGCATATCGGGGGCATCGTTCTCCTCGTGATGAACTTCCATGACCGGGATGTTCTCGAAATAACGGACGGCATCGAAAGCCGTGTAGCCGAATAATCCGCAGACCTTCTTGTCCGCTCCCTCCACCTTGAAGCGGCCGAGAAAAGCGTTCATCGCCTCGGGTACGTTATAGTCTTCGGTGAGCGGGGTAACCTCACGGGTCTCGTCCGGGAAGGTCGCCGTGCATTCCCCGTTGTTGATACCGATGCTCGCCAAGGGACGGAGCGCTATAAAGGAAAGGCTATTCTCGTTTCCGTGGAAGTCCGAGCTTTCCAACAGGGCCGATTCCGGGTAGATATCCCGCACTTTCAGATAGATGCTTACGGGAGTGTGAAGGTCGCCCATCACCTTCTTGCTTATCGTTTTGAAAGAATAATTCATGATAATTTATAATTAATGTAAGTGTCCATATCTTTATCGCCACGGCCCGAGACAGTCAGTACCACCACCTCTTCCGGCTTGAAGTTTACCTTGGCCAAGGCCCCCAAGGCATGGGCGCTTTCCAAGGCCGGGATGATTCCTTCCAGACGGGTCAACTCGAAAGCGGCCTCCAACGCCTCGTCATCATCTACCGCTAGGATTTGCGCACGGTGCTTTACGGAGAGGTTCGCGTGGATCCGATGCCCGGGTAATCCAAGCCGGCGGAAACAGAATAAGGTTCCTCGATCTGTCCGTCCTCGTTCTGCATGACCAAGGTACGTGCCCCGTGGATGATGCCCTCTTTACCCAATTGGATCGTGGCGGCGCTCATGCCGGAGTGGATGCCCTTGCCGCCGGCCTCGGCCAAGACGATCTTCACCCGCTCGTCATCCACGAAATGATAGATCGTACCGGCGGCGTTACTTCCCCCGCCTACGCAGGCGATCAGGTAATCCGGGTGATCCCTTCCTTCCTTCTCCAGCAGTTGCTTCTTGATCTCCTCGCTGATAACGGATTGCAGCCGGGCTACCATATCCGGATAAGGATGGGGGCCTACCGTAGAACCGATAATATAATACGTATCCGAAGGATGACAGCACCAGTCACGGATCGCCTCGTTCGTGGCGTCTTTCAAGGTCATGTTTCCCGAGGTCACGGGCACGACGGTAGCTCCCAGCATTTCCATCTTCTGTACGTTGGCATGTTGGCGTTCCACGTCTGTCTTCCCCATATAAACGATACATTCCATATTCATC
>ERZ779852.1806-NODE-1806-length-19143-cov-5.537510_pt1 | contig 19143 bp, 21 predicted proteins | sample MGYA00511559_ERZ779852 | MGnify/ENA primary metagenome ERZ779852 (study PRJEB29588, sample SAMEA2157977) | human gut metagenome | biome: human gut; feature: human-associated habitat; material: faeces | place: Denmark | collected 2008/2010 ...
AATTATCGGTTTGCTCACCTCTAATTTACTAAATATCTGTGATATGCGCAACTTTCTCATTATAAATATTTTAAGAAATTAATTCAACCAACAGGGATATGATAAGACTTAACTGCGGTATTATCGCCGAGACAGAGGAGAAGCGCGCGAAGGCTATAGCGCTGGCTACGGAACTTGTGGAGCTGTCGCTTCACGATAAGGGTTGCGTGGAGTATGATCTGCTGGGGTCGCTCACCAACACCGACAGGCTTGTGATCTACGAGACATGGCAGTCGGAGGCCGACCTGAAGTCCCATATGGCTTCGGAGCATTTCCGGCGCCTGGTGCCGGCTATCGAGGAGGTGGCTACGCTCACTCTGGAGCGGTTTGACTTCTGATAATCAGCTAATTGATATTTGAAATCAACTAAAATATTTGTAATCATGGATGATAAAAATACTGTACTGGAAGCGATGCGCAAGGCCGGCGAGCCGGTCAACGCGGGCAAAATCGCTGAGCTGACCGGACTTGACCGCAAGGCTGTGGACAAGGCTATGGCCGAGCTGAAAAAGGAGGGCGCGATAGTGTCGCCCGTTCGCTGCAAGTGGACTCCGGCATGAGACGCTTGTGACGATGCAAGTGAACCCTGCTTGATGCGCCTGTCGTGCTGCAAGTGGACTCCGGCTTGAGGCGTCCGTGGCGCTGCAAGGCTTTAAGCAACAGGATTTAGAGCCCCCGGGGATGGGAAACTAACGGACTACGCCCTCAGCGCGGACGGTTTCAGGCGATGGAGCCTGGAGGTGGCCGCCGCTGAGGGCTGTTTTTGGGTCATAGGGCCAATAGGGGGAGCGGGGAGGAAGGGAGGAGCGAAGGAGGGAGTGCAACGAAGGAGAGAAAAGGGCAAGGAAAGGATAAGAAATGTTAAAAGGGTTGACAAGGGGGGTGCGGATTTTGTAATTTTGCAACCAATTGGGGTCATACGGCCCTAAAAAAAGTAAGGACGTCTTTGCCACTGAGGCACACGGCTGAAGCCACGGGCTGAGGCATGTGTCGGATAGGGCAGGAGGCTGAAACAAAAGAGAGTACAATTTTTTTTGCAGACATTTGGATATAGACAGAGATTCTAACCCCGGATATAGACAGGGCTTCCACCCGGATATAGGCAGCAAACCGTCGCGGATATAGACGGGTGAAGATATATGCCTGTAAACAAATGGATTAAAGATAGTGAGCTAAAAAAGTATGGCACCGAAATTGTTTAATACATTTAATTGTATATGCGTTAACTGATTTCTTCGGTCATACCGTTGAAAACGGTCACTTAATCTTAGAGTAAGGTTTAAAAAAGATACTTAATCTTATAAATGGAGAAGAACAAGAGGAGCCGACTGGCCGGATGGGGCGACTATGTGACGTCGACGATAAGCGTCATGCTGGTGCTTTTCATTCTGGGCGTGGTTGGCGCTATAAATATCACTTTCCACGGTATCAACAAGCAGGTTAAGGAAAAGATGGGGTTCACCGTGGTGCTCAACGACAGTATCACCGAGGCGAGCGCCGACTCTCTGCGCGCCGTGTGCGACGTAGCTGCTTATGTCTCTCATTATCAGTATCTCACGGCCGATGAAGTGATGGCTGAGGAGACCGATGGAGGAGGCGAGGAGCTTGTGGAACTCTTGGGCGTCAACCCCTATGCTCCGATGCTCGATATCCGAGTGAAGGCCGCCTATGCCGATGCCGACAGCATCAACGCGCTTGTGGCCCGGTGGAATGAGATGGAGATAGTCGACGAGGCGTCGGCCAATACCGAGATGATAGGCAATCTCAACCGCAATGCGCGTTTCCTGAATATCATCCTGATAGTGATAGCGTGCGCGCTGCTGCTGATCTCTTTCGTGCTGATCAACAATACGGTAAGACTTACGGTGTATTCGCGTCGTTTCCTGATACACACCATGAAACTGGTGGGAGCGACGGGCGGATTTATCCGCCGTCCGTTCCTGATAGTCAACTGCTGGCAGGGGATCATCGCCGGACTGCTTGCCTCGGGGCTGCTCTGCGGCATCGCGGCGTGGGCCGGAAGCTGGAACGAGGCCGATGTCACGGCATTTTTGCCCTGGAGCGCTGTGGGGCTGCTTTGCGCCGGGATGGTGGTGCTGGGTATAGCGATATGCACCATCGCGGCTGTCTTTGCCACAAACCGCTATTTGCGAAAAGATTACGATGAAATGTTTGATTGAAAGAGAGGAGAGGGGAGGGGAGATAGGCCCGATAGGCCCAATAGGCCCAATAACAGAAGGGAAAAGGGGAGCAACGAAACACAAAGATTATGAGCAAAAAAACTATCGATAATCGTGCCGCTGCCAACAAGGCTGCGGGACTGGAAAAGGAGAGCGCCAGCGAGTTTCCTCTTGTAAGAAAAAATTTTATATGGATGGGCATTTCCGCCGCGCTGATTGTGGTGGGCTTCCTGCTGATGCTCGGCGGTGCCTCTACCGAGGAGTTTAACCCCGATATATTCAGTTTCCGCCGCATAGTGCTTGGCCCGACGATCTCGTTTATCGGGTTTGTGGCCATGGGAGTGTCGATAATCATGCATCCGCGCAAGTGGGATAAGAACAAAGAAGCCTGAACGATGCTATGGATTGGATAGACGCACTCATACTCGGTATCATTCAGGGACTTGCGGAGTATCTCCCCATCAGTTCGAGCGGCCATCTTGAGATTTTTGGTAAAATATTGGGCCTGAATCTCTCGGGGGCCGACTCGCTGCAGTTTGACCTCGTGCTGCATGTGGCCACTGTGCTCTCTACGATAGTGGTGCTGTGGTGGAAATTCGTGCCGCTTTGCCGCTCATTTTTTACGCTGAAAAACGACGAGAACACCACCTATGTGCTCAAGATCCTGCTTTCGTGCATCCCTGTGGCGATCGTAGGCTTCTGCTTCAAAGATGTGGTGGAGTCATTCTTCGGCGGCAACCTGCATGTGGTAGGTATCTGCCTGTGTGTCACGGCAGCTCTGCTGCTTTTTGCACATCTCTTCCGCAACCGCGACTTCCGCACCTCGGCATCGGCCGGGCGCGATATCTCCTGGACCGATGCCTTCGTGATCGGCATAGGCCAGGCAATAGCGGTGCTTCCCGGCCTGAGCCGCTCCGGCACCACCATCGCCACCGGTATCATCCTTGGCGACAAGCGCGCACAGGTGGCGCAGTTCTCCTTCTTCATGGTGATCATCCCTATTCTGGGTGAGGCGCTGCTCGATGTGCTCAAGCTGCTGACAGACGAAGGCGCTATGGAGTCGCCCATCGGATTTGTGCCGATGGCTGTAGGCTTCTTAGCCTCGTTTGGCGTCGGTTGCCTTGCATGCAAATGGATGATTGAACTCGTGTCGAAGGGCAAACTCGTGTGGTTCGCGCTCTACTGCGTGGCAGTGGGATTGCTGTGTATCCTTTGGTAAACTGACCGGCGATGGAGCAACGAACTCTGCGGCCGCTCGACGGCGAGGTGATAGTGATTGACAAGCCCTACGGCTGGTCGTCGTTTCACGTGGTGAAGAAGCTGCGCGGAGCGCTTTCGGCCCGCCTGCGTAAAGGGGGAGTCAGAAAGATCAAGGTGGGACACGCCGGCACGCTCGATCCCCTGGCCACAGGGGTGATGGTGATATGCACCGGCAAAGCCACCCGCCGCATCGACGAGCTGCAGAGCGGAGTGAAGACCTACACCGCCACGGTGAAGCTTGGAGCCACCACCCCCAGCTTCGACCTCGAGACCCCCGAGGATGCCACCTACCCGACAGGGCAAATCACCCGCGAACTGGTGGAGGAGGTGCTCGGGCGCTTCCGCGGGAGCATCCGTCAGGTGCCCCCGGTGTTCTCGGCGGTGAAAGTCGACGGCCATCGCGCCTACAAGATGGCGCGCCGCGGCGAGGAGCCCGAGCTGAAAGCCAAAACTCTGGAGATCGACGCCCTGGAGCTGCTCGAATACTCGCCCTCGGAGATCACCGTGAGAGTGCGCTGCTCGAAAGGTACATATATCCGGGCCTTGGCCCGCGACATCGGCGAGGCGCTGGGCAGCGGAGGTTACCTCACGGCGCTGCGACGCGACGCCGTTGGTGAGGCCAGCCTTGACAAGGCGATGGCGATAGAGGACGCCGTGAGCTATGTGGCCGCCATGCCGATGAGCTTCACCGACGAAGACGGCGCGGAAGTGGCGCTGGAGCCTATGACCGTCGATCCGTCGGCCATACGCCACGAAGGGGCCGACATCCGTCCGTGGTTCGAGCGGAAAGAAAACATGAAACAATCAAACAACGAACAATAGAAGAACAGATTACGAAATGAAGCTGTCGCAATTCAAATTCAAGTTACCCGAAGAACTCATAGCCCAGGATGCCCCCGAGCAGCGCGACGAGTGCAAGCTGATGGTAGTACACCGCAAGAGCGGAGTGATAGAGCACAAAGTGTTCAAGGATATCATCAACTACTTCGACGAAGGCGACGTGATGGTGTTCAATGACACCAAGGTCTTTCCGGCGCGCCTGTTCGGCAACAAGGAGAAGACCGGAGCCAAAATTGAAGTGTTTCTGCTGCGCGAGCTCAACGAGGAGCACAAACTGTGGGACGTGCTCGTGGAGCCTGCCCGCAAGATCCGCATCGGCAACAAACTCTATTTCGGCGACGACGAGAGCATGGTGGCCGAGGTGATAGACAACACCACCTCGCGAGGCCGCACGCTGCGCTTCCTCTACGACGGTCCGCACGACGAATTTAAGGAAAATCTGTTCAAACTCGGGTCGACCCCCCTTCCCGAATATATCAAGCGCGAGCCCACCGAGGCCGATGCCGAGATGTATCAGACCATCTTCGCCCGCAACGAGGGCGCCGTGGTGGCTCCTGCAGCCGGCCTGCACTTCTCGCGCGAGGTGATGAAGCGCCTCGAGATCCGCGGCGTGGAGATGGGATATCTCACAGTGCACAGCGGCCTGGGCGCCTTCCGCGAGATCGATGTGGAGGACCTCACCAAGCACCGCATGGACTCGGAGGATATGAGCGTCGACCAGACCCTGGTGGATATGGTGAACCACGCCAAGGACAACGGCAAACAGGTGTGCGCCGTGGGCACCTCCACCCTCCGCGGCATCGCCAGCGCCGTGAGCATGGGAGGCCACATGAAGACCTACACCGGCTGGACCAACAAATTTATCTTCCCGCCGTATGATTTCACCGTGACCACTGCTTTGGTGACCGGATTTCACATGCCCTACTCCACCATGCTGATGATGGTGACAGCCTTCGGCGGTTATCAGCTGATAATGAGCGCATACGAAGAGGCTATCGCCAACGGATACAAATTCGGAGCCTACGGCGACGCCATGCTGGTGATCGACTGATAAAAAACATACGTAACTATGATAGTCAACGAACGCGAAAACCGCCACGACCGGGTGGTGGCCGCAGGGATGGCGATGCTCACCGCCGCCCGCACGGCTCCCAAGGCGTGCGGAGTGGATATCCTGGAGTGCTGCCTTCTCGAGGGCGACGACATCGTGCGCCTGTCGGAGGAGATGAAGGTGCTCCACGCGGAGACCGGGCGCCCCGTGTATGAGCGCGACTCGCAAAACATACTCAGCGCCGACGCCATAGTTGTGATAGCTACCCACAAGCGCCCCATGGGGCTCAACTGCGGGCATTGCGGCTTCCCCACCTGCGGCGAGAAGCCTCAGCAGGCGCCGTGCGCCATGAACTGCGTGGATGTGGGCATCGCCATCGGGTCGGCAGTGTCCGTCGCCGCCGATCACCGCATCGATTGCCGCGTGCTGTTTTCAGCCGGGATGGCGGCCGAGCGGCTTAACATTCTCGACGGCTGCAAGCAGTATTTTTGCATTCCGCTGAGTTGCAGCTCGAAGAATCCGTTCTTCGACCGAAAAACGCCTCAGAAATAAGATTGCAGGGGACGCACGACTCGTGCGTCCTTTTTTGGTGGGAGATAAGCCCAATAGGCCCAATAAGGTGGGATAGCGGCCTAAGCGTCGGGGAGGAGGGAGACACCTGCGATGGAGGCGAGGCGCGAGGTTAGGGCCGGGGCTTCGTCGGCGCGGACGCTGAGGGTCATGGTGCAGGTGTTGTCAAACTGCTGGGAAAGGATAGAGACGCCGGGCGTTTTGGCCAGGCGCATCACCTCGTTCATCGACAGATAGGGGAAAGTGAAGGTGACTGTGGCCATGTCGTGACATTCTATGATGTCGGCTGCCGAGAGGGCTTCGCGCGCAGCCTCGCGATAGGCGACGATGAGGCCCGAGGTGCCCAGCTTGATACCTCCGAAATAGCGGACCACTACTATGACGATGTCGGTGAGTCCGAAGGAGTTGATTTGTCCGAGAATCGGTTTACCGGCGGTGCCTGACGGCTCGCCGTTGTCGTTTGACATGTACTCGGTGCGTGCAGCCCCGATCATGTAAGCCCAGCACACATGGCGGGCGTCGCAATATTTGTTGGTGTAATCCTTGACGATGGCCTTGGCCTCGGCGGCCGACTTCACCGGATGTGCAAAAGCCAGAAACCGGCTCATTTTCTCGCGGTAGGAGCCTTCGGAAGGGGCTGATATGGTGTGAAAAGTGTCCAATGAAGCAGGTGTTTAGATGTTGGGAAGCGATCCTCGGGGAAAAGCGTCGATGAAAGAGCCGGGAGTGGCGTTGATGATGGTGGCGCCGACGGAGGCGGCATAGCGGGCGATGGTGTGGTAGGATGCGAAGGCTATGGAGAAGCTGCGGAGGATCTCGTGGATGCGCACATGATGGTATGTGGCCGAGATGCGCTGCTTCTCGTGGGTGTTGTCAGCGTAGAAATGAGGCTGCACGGAGACCACATGGTTTTCGTCGTCGACAGAGAGCGTGCGGGTCCAGGTGTGGTCGGCTCCTACGACATAGATCGTGCGGTAGCCGAGCCAGAGAGCGATCATCAGCGAGGGGATGAGCACATTGCGCGGCCGCGGCATCCCCCACTGCATGTCGAAAGCCTTCCGCTCGAGCGCCGGGAAACTCTCAAAGGCGAGGAAAGGGAAAGTGGCTACAGTGAGCGTGGCTGAGGATGCGAGCTGCTCCGGCATTCGGGTGCCGCGCGGCACGAAAAGCGTCATCGGCCAGTCGGCGCGGGCTATGGAGGCGATGAGCGATGCCACATTGGGGTCGGAGCTGTTGCCGAAGAAGTGCGGATCGGCCAGCACATAGTAGCGCGGGCGTATGGTGGCGAACTCCGGCGCGTTGGCGGCAAAATTTACCGCCAGGGTGTCGGAGCGGCGGAGCAGCTCGATGTCGCGGGTGATATTGTCGCGCAACGAAGGGCCGTTGGCCATGACTAGGAGCGGCCTGTCGGGGGGAGCGCAGGGGCGGATACGACGTCCGCGCGGGGCGAGCGCAGCCTTGACAAGCGATTTGGCTGTGGCTCCGGTCAGCGAAGCTGCGGAGGCAATCCGGTCGGAAAACGATTGTGGCATCGGCAGATGGTAGCGGGATTATTCGATTATTGCACAAAATTACAAAAAATGGAGTAGAATGTGCAACCGCGAGTGAGAATATGCGAAAATGAGAGCGGCGTCGCGCGCGAAACGGGAAGATTTTATAGCATATTTGGCCGAAAAAAGGGAATTATTGATTAATTTTGCGGATGTGCCGCGATGAAATCGCGCCGATATCCGATAATGAAAGAACCATCAGCAGTACGAATAGATGTGGACGGGGTGTTGCGTGCGCGTGTACCCGGAGTGTACCGCTACATGCCCCGTTTCCTTATCCGCAAGATAGAGAAGCTGATACGTCAGGACGAGCTCAACCGCCTTCTGGAGGCCAACTCCGGGAAGGAGGGCGCGGAGTTTTGCCGGGGCGTGCTGCAGACGCTCGATGTGGAGCTGCATGTGCGCCACGGCGAGCGGATGCCGCAAGCGAGCGATTCCCGCGTGGTATTCGTGTGCAATCACCCCTTGGGAGGCCTCGACGGGATGGCGCTCATCGATATGGTGAGCCGCTATTACGGCGGCCGTCAGGTGTGGTTTGTGGTCAACGATCTGCTGATGGCCGTGAAGCCTCTGGAGAGCGTGTTTCTGCCGATCAACAAGCACGGCCGGCAGAGCCGCGGCAGCTCCGAGCGGATGGAGGAGACCTTTGCCGGCGACGATCCCATCATCATCTTCCCCGCCGGGCTCTGCTCGCGCTACCGCCGTGTGAATCTCGATGGCGAGGAGCATAAGATGGTGTGCGATCTCGGATGGCGCAAAAGTTTCGTGAACCGGTGCATCAAATACCACCGCGATGTGGTGCCTCTGTATTTCAGCGGCGAAAACTCGCGCGACTTTTACCGCAAAGCCAATCTGCGCAAGCGGCTCGGGATAAAGCTGAATGTGGAGATGGTGCTGTTGCCGCGCGAGATGATCGACGCCGGCGGCAAGCGGTTCACCGTCACCGTGGGCCGGCGCCACGACTGGCGCACTCTGCGGGGAGGCAGCGAAGCACAGGCCACGGCCGATGCCTTCTTCCGGGAGGTGTACGCGCTGAGGCTGGAGAAGGGGGAAGCGGAGACTTTGCCACCCGTAGCCGACGAAGCCTCGGGGGCAACAACTAACAAGTAACTTCCAACAACTGAGATATGTCGCAAAAGATCATAGACCCGGTGGATGTGGAGGCCATAAAGGCCGAGCTGACAGCTGACACATTCCTGAGAAGGACCAACAAGGGAAACAACGAAATATACGTGGTGGATGCACATCATGCACCCGCCACGATGCGCGAGATAGGACGTCTGCGCGAGATAGCATTTCGCACCGCCGGCGGAGGCACGGGCAAGGACTGCGACATCGACCGCTACGACCTCATGGAGCCTCCCTGCCGTCAGCTGATAGTGTGGGACCCCGAGGAGGAAAACATCTTAGGCGGTTACCGCTTCATCCTTGGCAAGGATATACATATCGAACCCGACGGCTCGCCGAGGATTGCCACCTCGCATATGTTCAGTTTCTCCGACCGGTTCATGCGCGAATATCTACCGCAGACCATAGAACTCGGGCGCTCGTTCGTAAGGCTGGAATATCAGTCGTCGAAAGCGGGCGCGAAGGCGATTTTCGCCCTCGACAATCTTTGGGACGGCCTCGGAGCCCTTACAGTGCTGCATCCTGAGATCAAATATCTCTTCGGGAAGTTCACGATGTATCCGAGCTACAACCGCGAGTGCCGCAACATGCTGCTCTACTTCCTCAACAAGCATTTCCCCGATCCCGACCATCTTGCCCACCCCTTCCATCCGCTGGTGACGGGTGGCGACATAGATAAATTTGCCCATACACTGACAAGCGACGACTTCAAGGAGGATTACCGTGTGCTCAACGCCTTCGTGCGCGAGCACGGCATCAACATACCGCCGTTGGTCAACGCCTACATGAGCCTGTCGCCCACGATGAGGATCTTCGGCACCGCCATCAACGACGAATTTGGCAACGTGGAGGAGACCGGCATCTTCCTGGTGATCGACGAGATCTTAGAGGAGAAAAAACAGCGTCATGTGGCCACATATCATGCCGACGGGCATGCAGATTTCTAAAATACCATGAAAAAGAGCACAAGAGCATGGCACGTAGTGCTGAGGCCGGCGCTTGCCGCCGCAGCCATTGCCGCAACGGCTGCGATGAGCGCCGAAGTGCCCGTCAGCTATCAGGCAGAACTGACAGTCAATGCCGGAGGTGGCGAATTCACCCCTTACTACATGACCGCCAACAATCACGGCGTGCTCACTCAGAGCAAGAACGCCCTGCTGCGCGCCTCGGCATGGAAAGAGACCGAGCGCGACAGGAGATTCAGCTACGGATTCGGCATCGACCTCGTGGGAGGGTGGGGCAGTAGCGTCGATTATCTGCACAGCAACACCGTGGCAAAGGGGGAGAGCAACACTGTGGGCACTCCCGGCCGTGCACCATCGAGATTCTGGATACAGCAACTCTACGGCGAGGTGAAATACCGCGGAGTGTTTCTTACCGCCGGACTGAAACAGCACGGCTCGGCGCTGCTCAATCAGCGCCTGTCGAGCGGCGACCTCGTGGAGAGCGGCAACTCAAGGCCGATACCCGAGGTGCGCGTCGGATTCATGGATTTTCAGGATATCCCCTTTACCCGGGGGTGGCTGCAGATACAGGGAGAGGTGGCCTACGGCAAACTGACCGACAACAAGTGGCAGCGCGAGCACTACAATTATCTGGGATATCACCTCAATCAGGGAGCGCTTTACACCTATAAGCGGTGCTACTTCCGCACCAATCCTCAGCAACCGCTGTCGGCGACATTCGGCATGCAGCTCGCCGGCATGTTTGGCGGCGAAACCAAGTGGTACCGCAACGGAGTGCTGATACAGCAGCGGAAATTTTCCAAGGGTGTGAAGCAGTTTTTCAAAATGTTTCTCCCCACCGAGAGCGGTACGTCATTTTACACCGGCAGCACCCTCGGGTCGTGGGATGTGATGTTCCGATATCGTCTGCCCAACGACTACGACCTCAAGGCATATTTCCAGAAACCCTTCGAGGACGGTTCTGGCATCGGCTTCCTCAACGGTTGGGACGGAGTGTGGGGCCTTGAACTTAACACCAACAGCCGCGGACCGGTGAGCGGCGTTGTGGTGGAGTATCTCGACTTCACCAATCAGAGCGGCCCGATGCACTGGGATCCCGACGACACACCGGGAGCCGGGATAAAAGGACGTGCCGAAGGTGCCGACGACTATTACAACAATCACGAATTTAATTCGTATGCCTACTACGGCATGGCGATAGGCACCCCCTTCATGGTGTCGCCGATTTACAACACCGACGGCTGGCCCGCCTTCCTTTATAATCGTATGCGCGGCTTCCACGTCGGCGTGGAGGGTGAGATAGTGCCGGGCGTGGACTATCGTGTGCTCGGCGGCTACCGGCGCAGCTGGGGCACCGGCTACATCCCTCTGATAGAGCCGAAAAGCGATACATCGGTGATGGCCGAGGTGACATGGCAACCCGAAAAGGTGAAAGGCCTGTCGCTGAAAGTGCAGGCCGGTCTCGACCACGGCAAGCTGATGGGCGACAACGCCGGCGGATGCCTGACCGTAAGATATACAGGCGACTTCAAACTGTAGTAGTATGGGAAAAACGATTAGAAAAATATATGCGGCCCTGATCTGCGCGGCGCTGTTGGTGCTGGCCGGGAGCTGCACACGCAACAACGGCGACATCGGACCTTGGTTCGGCACCTGGCATCTGACAGCCATCGAGACCGACGGCACTCCCGACGCCGACTATGAGGAGAATATCTTCTGGAAATTCCAAAACGATGTGCTCCAGCTCACCATGGTGCCCGTCGACGAGCCCGGCAACCATGAGACCACCAAGCGATTCGGCACATGGGCCGAGGAGCAGGGCAATCTCCAGCTGTGCTTCGCCTACAAGAGCGACAGCGACCCCGAGGGGTGGATGTTTCACCCCTTTGAAGAACTTCACTTGCCCTACGGAGGGACAGTGACGCTGCAGATTGTCAAGCGACCGGGCCGCGAGGCTGTGCTCCAATATGCCTCGGAAGATGGGAAAACGTATACATACCGACTTAAAAAACAGGGCTGACGCAATTGCAGCCGTCATATACAGATAATTATGGCACGAGAGATAAAAAAAGCACTGGTGACAGGCGCCGACGGATTCATCGGATCGCACCTTGTGGATCTGCTGCTGTCGAAAGGTATAAAAGTGAGGGCTCTGAGCCAGTACAACTCATTCAACAACTGGGGATGGCTCGAAGGCAATCACCACGAGAATCTGGAAGTGGTGTGCGGCGATGTGCGCGATGCCGCCTTCTGCCGGCATATCACCGAAGGGGTGGACACAGTGTTTCACCTCGCCGCGCTGATTGCTATACCTTACAGCTATGTGGCGCCGGAGAGCTACGTTGACACAAATGTGAAGGGGACGCTCAACATGTGCCAGGCGGCGCTCGACATGGGTGTGGAGCGGCTCATCGTGACCTCCACCTCCGAGGTCTACGGCACAGCACAGTATGTGCCCATCGACGAGAAGCACCCGCGCCAGCCTCAGTCGCCCTACTCGGCCACCAAAATCGGCGCCGACGCCATTGCCAAGAGTTTCTACAATGCCTTCGGACTGCCCGTGGTGATAGCACGCCCATTCAACACCTACGGACCGCGACAGAGCGCTCGCGCCATCATCCCCACCATCATCACCCAGATAGCCAACGGCGAGCGGGAGATAAAGGTGGGCGACCTCACACCGACTCGCGACTTCAACTTCGTCACCGACACCTGCCGCGGATTCCTGGCCCTTGCACAGGCCGAGGGGGTGGAAGGTGAGGAGATCAACATCGCCACCGGCACCGAAGTGACCATGGCCGACACACTGAAGATGATAGCCGAGGTGATGGGCGCCGACGTGACCTATGTAGTAGACCCCGAGCGACTGCGCCCGGGCAAGAGCGAGGTGTTCCGTCTCTGCGGCGACAACCGCAAGATCACCACGCTCACCGACTGGCGTCCGGAGGTGGATCTGCGCGAAGGGCTCCGGCGGACTGCCGAGTGGTTCGCCAATCCCGACAATCTGCGACGTTACAAATGGAACATCTATAACCGCTGACACCCTATCCAAATGATATGCGACAGATCGTAAACATACTTTTTCTCGGGGGCGCCAAGCGCGTGGCCATGGGACGCCTCTTCAAGGAGGCCGGCCGAAAGATGGGACTCGAGGTGCAGCTTTTCTCCTACGAGCTCAACTCGCAGGTGCCTGTGGCCGAGGTGGCGACCGTGATCGAGGGACGCCGCTGGCGCGACGACGACCTCATGGATGACCTGCACCGCACCGTTGCCGAAAATTCCATCGATATCATCATACCGTTTGTCGATCCCGCCGTGGAGGTGGCGGCACGATACTGTGCCGGCAATCCCGACGTGTGGACCCCCTGCCGCAACGGCGAGCTGGCCGAACTGATGTTTGACAAAGTTGCGGCCGACGACGCTTTCCGCGAGATCGGTGTGCCCTTGCCGCGCAACGCCGCCCTGGAGCATATAGGCGGTGAGGTGATATGCAAACCGCGCCACGGCTCGGCCTCGAAGGGGATCAGAGTGTGCGACGAAGAGGAGTTCGAGCAGATGTGCAGCCGCGGCGAGAGCGCCGACTACCTCTGTCAGGAGTATGTGGCTGAAAGAGAAGAGTATACCGTAGATTGCTATGTGGCCATGAAGGGCAATGTGGTGTGCACCGTGCCCCGCCGCCGCCTCGAAGTTGCCGGAGGAGAGGTGGTTACCACCATGACCATGGCCGACAGCGACGTGGAGGCCCTCAGCTACAAAGTGCTCAATGATCTCGACCTGCGCGGACCGGTGACCATACAGTATCTGCGCGACCGCCGCGACGGGAGGCTTATGCTAATGGAGGTGAACCCGCGCCTCGGCGGTGGAGCGGTATGCGCCGTGTATGCCGGTGCCGATATCCCCGGCTTCATACTGCGCGACTGGCACGAAGGGCATGTGGAGCGGTGCGACGATTGGAAGCCCGGAGTGAAGATATGCCGCTACTTTCAGGACGTGGTGTTTATGCCCGGGAGTGACAAACTCTCGCCAAGGCCCGGAAAATCTGAAAATGAATAATGATAATGGAGACGGGAAAAAATAAAGTGATTATCATCGCCGAGGCCGGAGTGAACCACAACGGCGACTACCGCAGGGCGGTGGAGATGATATACGCCGCCAAGAAGGCCGGCGCCGACTATGTAAAATTTCAGACGGCAGTGCCCGAGCTCGTGATCTCCTCCATCGCCCCCAAGGCCGAATATCAGAAGGAAACCACCGGAGCGCAGGAGAGCCAGCTCGAGATGTGCCGCAAGATACATCTCAAACTCGATGACTACCGGCCGCTTCGCGACATCTGTCGCGAAGTGGGGATTGGATTCATGTCTACACCCTTCGACCTTGTGTCGATCGATTGCCTCGCCGAGTTGGGAATGGACTACTGGAAGATCCCCTCGGGCGAGATCACCAATCTGCCTTATCTCCGCAAGATAGGCGCCATGAAGGGGCGTGTGATCCTCAGCACCGGCATGTCGGAACTGAGCGAAATAGAGGCCGCATTGCAGGTGCTGGAGCAGGCCGGTACGCCGCGCAGCCGGGTGGCCCTGCTTCACTGCAACACGCAGTATCCCACCCCTTACGAGGATGTGAATCTGCGGGCTATGGATGCTCTGCGCACCCTTGGAGCCGGGGCTGTGGGATATAGCGACCATACCAACGGCATTGAGGTGCCGGTGGCCGCCGTGGCGATGGGTGCCGAGATCATCGAGAAGCATTTCACCCTCGACAAGACCCTCCCCGGGCCCGACCACAAGGCATCGCTCGACCCCGCCGAACTCGAAGCGATGGTGCGGAGCATCCGACATATCGAACTGGCGCTCGGGAGCAGCGAGAAGCATGTCACACCCTCCGAGCGCGGCAACATCGAGATAGCTCGCAAGAGTATCGTGGCCGTCCGCGACATCCGCGCAGGGGAGATACTCACCGAAGAAAATATCACTGTGAAACGTCCAGGCAACGGCATCTCGCCCATGCTGTGGGATAAGGTGATAGGCACGCCGGCCGTGCGCGATTTCGTAGCCGATTCACTTATTGAGATATGATGGACGATAACACCAACGAAAAGCTCGACAGCCTCGCCGGAGCCGGCATCGAACGCACTGTCTACGATGTCTGTCGGTATGTAACGGATAAACTGACACCCCTTTACGGCGAAGGGGAGGCCAAAGCGATGGCCGTGATAATCTTCGAGAATCTGAAGGGGTGGACACGCACCGATATGGCGCTGAAAGCGGGGGAGCACCTCACGCCTTTTATGCTCGGCAAGTTCGACGACGTCATAGCTCAGTTGCTGAAGCAGAAACCGATACAATATATATTCGGCAACGCATGGTTCTACGGCATGAAACTGACCGTGACCCCCGACACGCTGATACCGCGCCCCGAGACAGCCGAGATGGTCGACTTCATCGTGCAGGAAAATCAGCGCAAAGACCTCCGTGTGATTGATTTATGCACCGGAAGCGGCTGCATTGCCATCGCTCTGGCGCGCAATCTGCCTTTTGCCACGGTGACGGCCTCTGACATCAGCGCGAAGGCGCTCGATGTGGCCCGCGGCAACGCCCGGACGCTTTATGCCGATGTGCGATTCGTGCAGTCGGACTTGCTTACGGCGCGGGGGCGCGAGGCGCTGGCCGGAAACTACGATATCATCGTGAGCAATCCGCCCTATATCGCTGAAAAAGAGAAGGCCGGGATGTCGGCCAATGTGCTCGACTACGAGCCTCATTCGGCCCTGTTCGTGCCCGACAGCAATCCGCTGGAGTTTTACGACGCCATATTCGATTTTGCCGACGGCAATCTCGCTGCGGGTGGGAAAATCTACCTGGAAATCAATCCGTTGTATGCCGATCAGTTGCGCAAAAACGCTGTGGCGCGGGGTTACGCCGATGTGCGCGTGGTGCGCGACAGCTACGGGCGCAACCGTTTCCTGTTCGTTGCCCGATAGCCCTCCCGTTGAGCCATATGCCACTGAAAAAGAGAGAAATATCGCCTGAAAATGCCAAGATGAGGCTTGAAAATCTGTGCGCCCGGTCCGAGCATTGCGAATGGGAGCTGCGCAGCAAGTTGCGGACATGGCAGATAGGCGCCGACGACACCGAGGCGATCCTTGCATCGCTGCGCCGCGGGCGATTTTACGACGACAGCCGCTTTGCAGCAGCCTTCGTGCGCGAAAAATTGCGCTACAACCGCTGGGGACGCCGCAAGATAGCGCTCGCACTCGGCGCCAAACGGATCGACCGCTCTGTGGCTCAGGAGGCGCTCGACGCTATAGAGGATGAGGAGTATGCCGAGGTGCTTCTGGGGCTGATGCGTGCCAAAGCGCGCGGCATCCGCGAGGGCAACAGCTACGACGGGCGCACCAAGCTCTTTCGCGCCGTGGCCTCGCGCGGATTTGAGACTGCGATGATCGCTGATTTCATCCGCACCCGTGCGATATGGCCCGAGCAGCTCGCCGAAGAGGAGGAGGAAGCCGATAGCTTAGAGACATGAAAGCATTGGCCGTGTGGAAAGATATGGCGCACCGTCTGCTCGACGTGCTGCTGCCGCGCACCTGCCCGGTGTGCGGATGTGCGCTTGTGGACGGTGAGCAGGTGATGTGCACCGGATGCCTCATGGACCTCCCGCGCACCAATCTCCACCGCACTCCCGCGGCCACTCCGGTGCTGAAATATACCGCTGCCTGCAAGATCGTGAGGATGGCCTCGATGTTTTATTACAACAAGGCCGGAGGCTACGCCGAGATGCTCAAGAAGTCGAAATATATGGGACATCCCGAGATCGACCGGCAGCTCGGGGCGATGTTTGCCCGCGAACTGCAGCGTGAGGGCTTCTTCAATGACATCGACCTGCTGATGCCCGTGCCGATGCACCGGTGGAAACAGTGGAAGCGCGGCTTCAACCAGGCTGAGGAGATAGCTCTGGGGATCGCGGAGGTCACCGGCCTCCCCGTGGGGCATCAGCTCGTGGCGGTGAAGCGCCATAAGACCCAGACCCGCAAAAGCGCTACGTCGCGCATGCACCTCGACGAAGGGATCTTTGCCGTGCGCGATGCCGACACCCTCCGAGGCCGCCATCTGCTCCTTATCGACGACATCATCACCACCGGATCTACCGTCATCGCCTGTTCCAACGTGCTCCGTCGTAGCCAACCGGGCATCCGTCTCAGCCTCCTCTCTCTTGCCCTCTCCGGCTACAGCTAACGCCCCCGAAACCGCATTTTTCGGGCAGATGAAAAGGAAAAACCGCGGAGCGTGAAAAAAATGATTGAATAAAAAGGGGTTAAATCGGAATATTTTTTGTAAATTTGTGGCGCTTTTTGGGCATGCTATGCGCATCCGCCGCTGAAAGCGCTTGTTTGGTTGCCATGTTGTTGATGGCAATTGATTGATAAACAAAAGAATAGAAATGATTACCATTACATTTCCCGACAAATCGGTGAAGCAGTTTGAAGACGGTGTAACACCGCTTCAGATTGCCCAAAGCCTGTCGTCGCAGCTCGCCCGCGACGTGCTGGCCGCTTCGGTCAACGAAGAGGAGTGGGACCTTACCCGCCCCATCCACGAAGATGCCACGATAAAACTTTTCAAATGGGATGACCCCGAGGGCAAGCACGCCTTCTGGCACAGCTCGGCCCACCTGCTGGCTGAGGCTCTGCAGGAGCTCTTCCCCGGAGTGAAATTCGGCATCGGCCCCGCTATTGAAAACGGTTTTTACTACGATATAGACCCCAACGGTCACACCATCACATCCGAAGACTTCCCCCGCATTGAAGCCAAGATGCTCGAGCTGGCCAAGCGCGACGAGCAGATCGTGCGCGCCGACATCTCGAAGGACGATGCTCTGAAGATGTTCGGCGACCGCGGTGAGAACTACAAGTGCGAGCTGATCTCTGAGCTTGAGGACGGACACATCACCACCTACACTCAGGGCGCTTTTACCGACCTTTGCCGCGGCCCGCATATCCCCTCTACAGGTGTGATCAAGGCTGCCAAAGTGATGTCGCTTGCCGGCGCTTACTGGCGCGGCGACGAGAAGCGCAATCAGCTGGTGCGCGTCTACGGCATCACCTTCCCCAAGAAGAAGATGCTCGATGAGTATCTGGCACTCCTCGAGGAGGCCAAGAAGCGCGACCACCGCAAGCTGGGCAAGGAGATGGAGCTTTTCGCCTTCTCCTCGAATGTGGGCGCAGGTCTGCCCCTGTGGCTGCCGAAGGGCGCCGCTCTGCGCGACCGCCTGGAGCAGTTCCTCCGCAAGATCCAGCGCCAGTATGGCTACAAGCAGGTGATCACCCCGCATATCGGCAATAAGACGCTGTATGTCACCTCGGGACACTATGCAAAATACGGCAAGGACTCGTTCCAGCCGATCCACACCCCGCAGGAAGGGGAGGAGTACATGCTCAAACCCATGAACTGCCCTCACCACTGCGAGATATTCCGCGCCGCTCCCCGCTCCTATCGCGAGCTGCCGCTGCGCCTGGCCGAGTTCGGCACCGTCTACCGCTACGAGCAGACCGGCGAGCTCCATGGCCTGACCCGTGTGCGCGGATTTACGCAGGACGATGCCCACATCTTCTGCGCTCCCGAGCAGATCAAGGACGAGTTCCTGAAGGTGATGGATATCATCTTCTACATCTTCAAGGCGCTCAACTTCGACAACTACGAGGCACAGATCTCGCTGCGTGACCCCAAGAACAAGCAGAAATATATCGGCAGCGATGAAAACTGGCATCTCGCCGAGACCGCCATCATCGAGGCCTGCGAAGAGAAGGGGCTGAAAGCCCGCAAGGAGCTTGGCGAGGCCGCTTTCTACGGTCCGAAGCTCGACTTTATGGTGAAGGACGCTATCGGCCGCCGCTGGCAGCTGGGTACCATCCAGGTAGACTACAACCTGCCCGAGCGCTTCCAGCTCGAGTATACCGGCGCCGACAATCAGAAGCACCGTCCGGTGATGATCCACCGCGCACCCTTCGGGTCGCTGGAGCGCTTCGTGGCTGTGCTTCTCGAGCACACCGCCGGCAAGTTCCCCCTGTGGCTCGCTCCCGACCAGGCTATCATCCTCCCCATCTCCGAGAAGTTCAACGACTACGCTTACGAGGTAGCGCGTCAGCTCGATGCCGCCGATGTGCGCGTCTCGGTCGACGACCGCAACGAGAAAATCGGCCGCAAGATTCGCGACAATGAGCTCAAACGTGTGCCGTATATGCTCATCGTAGGAGAAAAAGAGGCTGAAAACGGCGAAGTATCCGTAAGAAAACAGGGCGAAGGTGATAAAGGTACGATGAAAATTGCTACCTTTGCAGACGAAATCGCCCGCAAGGTAGCCAACCTTGAATAAGCGTAACGCAAAACAACGAAAAAAGAGACTATCCCCAACTCACTGAATGGATAAAAAACCACAACATAGCGGCGCTCCGCGTCCAGGCAACTCCACGTACCACAACAACAACGGTGCCCCCCGTCCGTCGACCGGTGGCGCTCCCCGTCCGCAAGGCGGTCAGGGTCCCCGTCCGGCAGGCGGCTCTC
>ERZ779852.1807-NODE-1807-length-19143-cov-5.165130_pt1 | contig 19143 bp, 16 predicted proteins | sample MGYA00511559_ERZ779852 | MGnify/ENA primary metagenome ERZ779852 (study PRJEB29588, sample SAMEA2157977) | human gut metagenome | biome: human gut; feature: human-associated habitat; material: faeces | place: Denmark | collected 2008/2010 ...
TCTTGTCCGGCGCAAACTCCTTGTGTCCCTCGCCGATGAGGTAATACCTGCCGCCGTAGACCAGCATATCCGCCGTGAACAGCGGCTCGTGGTCATAGGCGGTGATACCGGTAGGAAAACAGCAGTTGGCCGTTTTCATATTCCCGTACCCGTGGTCAATGCCGATGATTTTTGTGTTGTGGATTGTTTTCATCATAAGTCCTTTCCTGCGCATAGCGCATTTCAATAATATTTCGAATAACTCTTTTTCGGGCGGTTATCCATTGATCCCGTTTTGCCATAAGATTTCTGTGTACAGTTCCTTTTCAGTCGGTAATACCGCTTTTAGAAAATAGTTGCAGTAAATACCGTACCGAGAAATGAGCTGCACGCATTTCGTTTCTTTGCCGTCATCCAGCAGCAGACAGTTTCCCTTATAGCAATTACAGCAAGCTTTGCGTACAAGGGCGTTGATCTTTGTCCGCTGTTTCGGTGTAATTTTGAGCATAGACCTTTCCTCCTTTTCCTTGTCAATTTGATAACCGTATTTGTCCCACGAAGTTCATAATTGTGGGGGCAGTTAACAAATAAGCGTGGCATTGAAAAATCGGAAAAACTGTGGTATAATAATGCCAAGTTTTCTATGGGGGAACGGCATATGAAATGCAAAAAATATATCATACCGGAAATATCGGCGCAAAGTATCATTTCTGCCGCTATCCCAAAGGACGGCGGCTATAGCTTTTATCTTGACGCTTCCGATATAACCAAGGAATATTTGGTTGAGAACACGCAACAGGACGATTGCCCGATCTTTTATCAGGCAATGCTCGTTATCGGAGAAAGCCCTGACAAGGCAGAATGGGTATCCGATAAACTGAAGGATGTATTCGTCTATATTGATTTCTCCGGTGTGTTTGACCGCAAGCCCGTAGGCAGAGTGTCAGAATACCAAAAGATTGCCGAGTATATGTTTCGTCCGGAGGGCATCACTCTCAATTTTGGCAAAGAGGACAACCGATATATTGCATTTGAGCGTTCGGCGTCTATGAGCCGTGAAAACCGCCTGTCATTTATCCGAGCGGATGTCTATGAGCCGTTGCGGGAGCGTATGGTGCTCGGGTTGCACATCGGTTTGTGTCAGCTCAGCAAGCTGTTTGCGTATAATGCGCTGCTTTTCACAAGCGGAGTGCGTTATAACGACGATACTATTTTCAGCGATAAAAGAATTATCGTTATAAAGAACCTAAAATCGATCATTAAAAATGTTCCTATTGTCACCGTATGCAGTGATGACAGTGCAGGAGCCTTGCGTAAATATACAAGAGTTGAAAAAGTTACGGATATCCGCATAACGGAGTTTGACGGAGAAGGCTTTGTTTCTCCGAGGTTGGCGGATCGGCTGGATGCAGAGCATAATTCTTTTCAGATTCGTATGCCTTATATTAAGGGCATTGTGCATCGGGTGGATTTTGCCGCACTGCTTTCCGAATTAGATGTTCCCTATATTGTGGATATGTGGGGTAAGAGGCACAGCCCCGCCGAGGTGGATATAATTCTGACCGAGAGTATGTTCAAGGGGCTTGGATGGATGACCGAAAACGGACTTTCTTGGGCGGAATATCTTGAACGGTGCAATAAGTACCGTCACGCGCTTTATATATCCGGTAAAGATAAGACCGAACCGCAAAATACAACGGAGCTGAATTATCAGTTCCTGAATACGCTGTCAATGACCGATGATGAGTTTCGCCCTAAAGATCTTCCGCTCGGCTGGAAAAGCTCACCGGAATACGATCGGCGGCATTGGATCACCAAAACGACCGAAACGGAATATTACCGTCTTGTTGCCGACCACGAAGCCCGCCGCAAATATTTTACCGACGAACTGCGAGAAAAGGAATCGCTAAGCAGCCGACGGAGACAGCGGGCAGAGCTGCTTACAAAAAACGCTCTTTTTATTGATGAGCCTATCTATGCCAGAGAACTGAGAGACCGAGCCGAAAATCTGCTTGCAAAATATGCGGTGGGCAAGCTCTCGGTCGCAGGCGATAACCGGTATTTATCCGACGATCTGCTGCGTCTTATTGCCTATATGGTCAGGGATGCCATCGGAGAAGGCGTATCCTATCGCCGTCTGGAACGGGAATTTATCGAAGATTACTTTATCTATGCGCCTCAACCGAACTATGAAACAGGGGAATATTACACCGTACTGCGCAGTCCGCATATTGCGCGTAACGAAGAAGTCCTTGTGAAACCGATGGCGGCAGGCGAGCTGCGGGAGAAATACTTTTCTCATCTGAATTATGTAATTATGGTGGATTCCCATTCCTTGATTCCCGAAAGATTGGGCGGTGCGGATTTTGACGGCGATATGGTAAAAACCATTGCCGATTCGCTTATCAATCGCTGCGTTATGCGCAGCAGTACGGAATTACCACTTCTCAAAATACCCGCCGAACAGCCGCTTATAGCGGATGCCAACGACTGGTATGAACGCTTTGTTACGGTCAGAAACACCTTTTCCTCCCGTGTGGGTCAGATCAGCAATGCTGCACTTGGCAGAGGCATTGTAGCCTATGACGAAAATACCGCCGACGAGGATAAAGAACGCTGCTTTCACGAGGTGGAGACACTTGCCATATTAACGGGGCTGGAGATCGACTCGGCAAAAAGCGGCGTAAAGCCCGATCTGTCAGAGTATACGGAGAAGAAAGCTGCTCGCCGCAGTATTTTTCTGCGCTATAAGGCGATTGCAGGCAGCGACGATGAACATCGGTGGTATGAACCGTCCCAAAACGCCCGTCTGAAAAAATTCTTTGAAAGCATAGATTGGAGCGATGTCAGCTCTAATTTAGAAAGGCTTCCGTATCTGGCATACAGGCTGAGGTGTGATACCGAAGCAGTCACGGTCACTCCTGTGTCTGAAAATCAAATGTTTCTGTTTGCCCAAGCGCCGAATTGGAAGGAGCATATTGACCCTGCAATGCTTGCCCGCGTTGCAGAGCTGATTGCCGATTACGAAACTGCCTTGAATCGGGTGCGGTATGTTCGGCATATTTCCACCGATATGAAGCGTAAGGGGGATATTTACCGCATTCTTTTTGCTCGCGGTCAGGAAAAAGAGTATGCCGTAGATGAGCTGTATTCTGCATTTGAAGGGATGCTTCCGCAGCAGATACGAAAAGCGCGGCTTGCGCTGAGCGAAACCGAATGGCATCTTGTTCCGCCGAAAGAACGCCTGAATGCGCTCGGCAGTCTTGCCGGCGGTATGCGGGTCTATGCATATGCGGATGTGTTCTGCGATTTCCGTTGCGGCGGGTACCGTATAGTGGGCGATATTATTTGTGACCTTGACGATATGTACCGCAAAATAGGAATACAAAAGAATTTCTCAAAGCAAAAGGGTGACAGCAGCACGCTTCGGACATTGCTGTCGGGTGTGACCGCCGCATCGGACTATAAGGAGCAAATTATCCGCAACTGCCTGAGCATTATCCGTCCTATCGACGGGAAAAACTGCCTTGACTATGCTGAAGTCATAAAATGTGCGGTCGCTCTCGGCAAACGGCAATTCATTCTTGAAGTGCTGCCATTTGCGGTATCTGAGCAAACAATAGACCGCAGCCATATATATGACCGCAACAAACCGCAGAAGAAACGGAGGCTGTGGCGATGACAAACGAGTGGTTGGAATTTAAGGCATATACCGAAAAGCCGAAATATTCCGCCGTAAACAAGCACGATCTTTCCTACCTCGGCAGGTTTTCCTTTAAGACCGTGACCGACTTTGAAGGCTTCGGCAGAATACTGGCGGTTTTGGCAAGGGGATATATTTTTCACGATAAAAACGGCGGTTTGCTTGCCGACGATCCATACGCCCGTGTTGACTATGCACGAAGTGCGCTCTTTGCTTGGTGCAGTATCCCGGACAAGAATGAGTCGGCCCTTTTTGTGAACTTCGGAGAGCTTGCCGATAGGTTTCCCGAGCTTGTAAACAGCAAGGGCGAGGGATGGTATTACAGGCATATTCAAAATGTTATTCGGTTTGTAAAAAAGCACCCCGATGCCGTCAGCGCAAACGCAAAAAACACCGTGGCGGGAATCAGAAAAGGCTTTAAGGCGGAATGGAAAAAGAAAGTCCGGCAACTGCAAGTACCGATATTTGCGCTGAATACCAAAGCGGCATGGGCGCTGCGCTTTGATGACATTCTTGCCGATGCGCTGGAGCTTGGCGCGCTTAGAACGGAGGAATATGTTTTGCCGCAGCCAAAATATGACGCTTTGAAAAGCCTTGACTTAAACACCGTTCCTTTAGAAGTCATCTGCGATACGGTTGCCTACTATGAAGCGAATAAAAGCAATGATAATGAGTGGGTGGTGCTGCCCGTTGCAAGCTTTGATTGCTATTACGGAAACACGAATTTCAGCAAAAAATGGCTTGCCAAAATCTCCGACGCTGTACTGACAAGAGAAGTGAGCAGCGGTGTCTGCCGAATAAAAGTCAATATTTGAAACACAAAAAGCCCCGATGAGTACAGAGATGATCTGAAACTCATCGGGGCTTTCTTTTATATCCGCACATTCGATTATTGCCGCTGTTTTTTCTACAATAAACAGTGACAATTTTTGTTTTCATACTTTTCGGGTAGAATATTAGAAAAATACTCGGAGGTAAACCCTAATGAAAGGACGATTTATTACAGCAAAAATGATTGCCGAATTTAAGGAGCATCTTATCTTAGAGGAAAGGAGTACGGCAACGGTTGAGAAGTATATCCGTGATGTAAAAGGATTTGCGGCTTATGCGCAGAATGGCACAATTACAAAAGAAACTGTAATTGCATACAAAAAGCACTTGCAAGAAAACTATGCCGTGCGGAGCGTTAATTCAATGCTTGCAAGCATCAACAGTTTATTTGCTTTTTTAGGTTGGCATGATTTAAGGGTAAAATCATTAAAATTGCAACAACAGGTTTTTTGCCCCGCAGAAAAGGAACTGACGAAAGCAGAATATGCACGGCTTTGCAGAACTGCCGAACGCAAGCACAATGAGCGGCTTAACCTTATTTTGCAAACGATTTGCGGCACGGGTATTCGTGTCAGCGAGCTGCAATATATAACAGTTGAGGCGGTAAAGCAAGGCGAGACGGTTGTAAACTGCAAAGCAAAAACACGGTCGGTGTTTATTGTAAAGGAATTAAAACAAAAATTGCTCCGCTACGCAGCAGAGCAAAATATTAAAAGCGGGATGATTTTTGTGACGCGGACGGGTAAGCCGATAAGCCGCACGAACATCTGGCGGGAAATGAAAGCCTTGTGTGAAGAATCAAATGTCAGCCCGCAAAAAGTGTTTCCGCACAACCTGCGCCACCTGTTCGCCCGTGTGTTTTACGGCATTGAAAAAGACATTGCCAAGCTCGCCGACATTCTCGGTCACAGTAGCATCAACACAACACGAATTTATATCATCTCAACAGGCACAGAACACCGTCAGCGTATGGAGAGTATGCGGCTGATACTATGAAAAAAGCCACCGAAATCGGCGGCAGAAACATAATTCCCATTATGTTGTATTGAATTTCCCTGACGGATATAGCAAACACAATTTTACATATTGCATTATAGCATAATGCGGATGGTTTGTAAAGCACTTTGACTGAGAAAAGTATGAAAAACTCATAATTGTCGGAAACTGAACATGACAATAAAGCCTTTTCTCCTTATCTTTTTCGACAATTCTGAGAAGGCTTGCTTTGCTATACCTTTTTTTGATCTGCATTCTTTGCGGCAGGATTTTTTATTGCTCTATGTACAACATAATGGGAATTATGTTGATAAAATTCTGAGGAGAGATGTTATATGAAAGAATTTGAAGCTTTTCTCGCCAAAGCAATCGAACAAAAAACGACTTTGGTTCAGTTAATTTTTTGACTATCAGTTATGATGACAGAGCAATTATTGACAAACTGAAAAAAAGAAGGGCTTATTGACAATGTTCGATATATAGGTATGCAAGCGGTTGGATTTGATTTAACCTATGATGGACTGCACTATTTTGATGAATGAGGTGACAGTATGAAATACACAGAAGATAACCGCAAATTCTTTTTGCAATCGGCGGAAGTTTTAGCACCTCTGCTTTTAGGAAAACTGTTATGCAAAAAGTTCCCGGATGGTGCAGTTAGAAAATTGAGAATTACAGAAACCGAAGCATATTGCGAACAGGATTCGGCATCACATTCTTTTTGGGGTATGACAAAAAGCAATCAATCAATGTTTATGATTGGCGGAACGGCATATGTCTTTAACTGCCACGGCTGGCAATTCAATGTTATATGCAATTCATCTGGTGTGGGTGAGGGTGTTCTCATCAGAGGTGCAGGTGACTATGACGGTCCGGTAAAGTTGACCAGAGCATTAGATATTATAAAGGAAAATGTAGACGGAACCAACTTGCTGTCACCGCAATCACCTATATGGATAGAGGATGACAGTTATGAGACTCATTACGAAATGACCACTCGAAAGTTAGGCGAAAACAAATCCGCAGATACGGATGCACAAAACAGAAAATGGAGGTTTTTGTTAACATGATTTATTGCACTAAACTTATTGAAAAGGAGGAATCTATTATGTCGAAAAATTCATTTTTACGAGTAGCGGCACTACTAATTGTCATGTGTTTGTTGACTGTCAATGCACCGATAACCGGCTTTGCGCTTGAAACGTACGGTGAAGTTTCAATTCCAGTTCGTACAATCGAAGAACTTTATAATATCAGAGATGACCTAACGGCAAAATATGTACTAATGAACGACATTGATTTAACATCAGCCACGGCCAAAGGAGGCGACTGGGATTTTGAAGGTTGTGGATGGAATCCTATAGGAAGTGATGATATTTATGCGGCAGATAAGACCTTTTCAGGTACTTTTGATGGGAATGGACATTCAATAACAGGTATGCGTATTGATACAAATGGATCTCGACCGCAAGGTAGCAAAATGATTAATGCGGGATTGTTTTCGAATGTGAGTGGAGAAGTTAAAAACCTTAATTTAATAGATTGCAGTATTTCGGCATACAGTTCTAAAGGAACGTGCGTGGGAATTTTAGCTGCGGAAAATAGTGGCAAAATATCTAATTGTACAGTAAGCGGAAATTCTACAGGTGAATCGCCATATGGTGGTTATAGTTATGCCGGTGGAATGATTGGAATCAATACTGGAATCATTCAGAATTGCGGCAGCTCGGTTAATGTGAATGTCAAGGGAATGACATATTCTTATGCTGGTGGAATTGCTGCTTGTAGTCGCAGTACAGAAAATTTGGTTGCTATTCAAAATTGTTTTAATAAAGGGAAAGTATATGCTACGGCGACTATAACAGGTGCTCCACAGGGAATCGTTACAGAGAGCGCATCAGCCGGGGGAATTGTTGGTCAAAACAGCAAAGGTGTTATATCGCAATGCTACAATAATGGCAATATAGAATCTATCGTAAGTACATCAAATTCCCAGTATGCGAATTTCCGTGCTTATGCCGGCGGAATCGCAGGGGAATCTGGGAACTGCTCACCAGAGTATCAGTCTATTATTGAATCGTATAACTCCGGGAATGTTTCTGCACAAGCTCAATATCCATACGCCGGCGGAATAGCCGGAACTTGTTGTGAAGCAAAAAATTGTTATAACATTGGTACTACTTCCGCAAGTTACGGTTCGACCACTGATGTAGGGTTTGGTATAGCTTTGTCTTCACACAGTAGCTTTGAAAACTGTTACTACTTATCCGGAAGCGGTAGAAACAGTAAAGGAGCAACGGCTTTGACTGCTGGACAAATGAAGCTTTCGTCGATGTTTAAGGGGTTTGATTTTGATACTATCTGGCAGCAGAATAAGAATGCAGTATATCCATATCCGCAATTGCAATTACTTTCTCAAAACATGGAAGAGGCAATACAAGAAATATCTATTTTGTCTTTGCCTAAAAAACTTTCGTACTATTGCGGAGAACCCATTGATATTGCCGGCGGAACTATACAAGTAACATATGTTTCTGGCGATGCTATGGAACTGCCTTTGTCAGTCGAAATGCTTACTGGATACGATCCTAATCGTTTAGGCAGTCAAACTTTGACTGTTACATACAAAGAATTTACAGCAACATTTGATATACAGGTATCAAAAAAACCTATTGCAACCAAAATACTTTTGAAATCAATGCCCACAAATTCAAAATATGTTCAAGGAACAAAATTTGATTTATCAGGTTCTGCAATCAGTGTTATTTATGATAATGGCGAGACCAAAGTAGTAGATATAACTGATTCAATGATTTCAGGTGGAGATATTTATACTATAGGTAAACAAGAATTGATTATATCCTATGAAGGGTTAAACCTTTGCATTCCAGTTGAAGTAATCCCTTTGGAAGTAGAAAAAATTGAATTAACATCATTACCTCTAAAATTGGTTTATTTGGAGGGCGAAAATTTTGATGCAACAGGAATTATATTAACAGCACATTATAACAATGGAGAAGATGTAGTAGTTTCTGAAGGTTATACCATAACCGGCTACTCAAGTGAACCGGGAGTGCATACTATTACAATAACATATCTTTCAAAGACAGTTGATTTCACTGTTGATGTAAAAAGTAAAAGTCTGTTAAAAATATCTATCGCACAAAAGCCCTATAAAACAGAATATGTTGAAAGGCAAAATCTTGATCTTACAGGTCTGATTGTAACCGCTATATATGACAACGGATTTACAGAAAACATTACTGATTATGAATACTCAGGATATAGTTCATCTATTGGTTTGAAAACGATAGTTGTTACATATAAGGGCAAATCAACTTCTTTCCTTGTCACTGTAAAAGAAGACACAACCGTAAAAGTATGCGTTGAAAGCAAGAGCGCAACGGTCGGAAGCACATTCACGGTAAATGTCTTTATCGAAAACAATAAGGGTTTCACTTGTCTTGAATTAACGCCGGTAATTCCGAAACAGGTGCAGCTTATAAGCGTTAAAAACGGCGATCTTATAAGTGATTTGACCCAGGGTAAACAATATGTCTGGGTTGCTGATGGAGATATAACGGCAAATGGCTTGTTGATGACCTTCACTTTTACGACAGCAGATGATATTGAGCCAGGTGACTATGAAATTAGCTTTATCGTGAGGGGATGTGTCAATTATGATGAACAAAATGTTGCCGTAACGGTGGTAAGCGGAAAAATCTCTATTGTGAACTTCACTTACGGCGACGCCAATGGTGATGGAGTGATCAACGGTCAGGATATTATCCGCATCAAAAAATACCTTGCCAACTATGATTACGAGACCGGAACCTCATCCATTGAAATTGGCAATGGTGCGGATGCCAACGGCGATGGCGTTATCAGCGGTCAGGACATCGTAAGATTAAAGAAATATTTAGCTAATTACGATTATGAAACTGATACATCCACAATCGTGCTTGGTCCGCAGAAATAAGGAGGAATTTAAGAGTGAAACGAATAGCATCATTTATTTTCAGTTTGGCTTTGCTGGTAACATCTATCAGTCAATTGGCCGTTAGCGCTCTTGCCGCAGAGTCACCAACGATTACTTGCACGAGCAAGGAGTGTAATCCCGGTGACACCGTTTCGATAGAGGTCAATCTATCAAACAATCCCGGAATTATGTATTTGGAAATTACGCCGACCTATTCTGCTGAACTCGGCAGCCCCACTGTTCAAAACGGCTCTATTATGTCCGATTTAACAAAGGGAAAGCAGTATGTTTGGACTGCAGATGAAGATGTAAGTGCCAACGGAAATCTTCTTACAATGACATTTACTGTCGATGAGTTTGTTATTCCGGGGAATTATAGTGTTGGATTTATTTTCCGTTCAGCATATAACTACGATGAGAATTTGGTTACATTCACCGTCATTCCGGCGACAGTAACGGTTAAGGCAAAGCCCGTCCCTGTTACCGGTATTGCACTGAACAGAGAAACGGCAAGCATCGGAACCGGCGAAACCCTGACGCTGACACCGATATTTTCCCCCGAAACAGCAACGAATAAAAATGTAACTTGGTCGAGCAGCGACAAGACCGTTGCAACCGTTGAAAACGGCATTGTAACACCTCTTAAAAAGGGTACAACAACTATTACGGTTACTACCGAGGGCGGCGGCTTCAGCGCCTCCTGCCTTGTGACAGTTAACTGCTCGCATCTGAACACAACAGATGTTCCTGCCGAAGACTCTACTTGCATTAAGCACGGTCATAAAGCATATACCGTTTGTAATGATTGCGGTGAGGTCACACAGGGTTCCAACAGTGAATTACCACTCGGTGATCATATCGGCGGCACGGCAACCTGTGCAAAGAAAGCAGTTTGCGATGTCTGCCATAAAGAGTACGGCAATCTTGCAGCCCACAAATATGGCGAAACAGTAAAGGCGGATTATCTGAAAACCGCTGCCACCTGCGGCAGCAAAGCGGTTTATTACAAGAGCTGTTCCATATGCGGTATACAAAGCGAAGAAACCTTTGAAACAGGCGATTATGATTATACCAACCATATCGGCGAGACTTATCTGAAAAATCAGAAAGAAGCAACCTGTTACAATGAGGGCTACACCGGTGATACCTACTGCAGAACTTGTGACAGAGAGATCGGCAAGGGTCAGCCTATCGCTAAAAACGCTCATAATCCGGCTTCCGTTTGGACAACCGATGAAACGAGCCACTGGAAAGAGTGTCAGACGGTCGGCTGCGGTAATATCATTGATAAAGCAGTTCACTCCGGCGGCGAAGCTACCTGTGTGAACAAGGCAATCTGCTCTGTGTGCAAGGTGGAATACGGTGCGCTTGATCCTTCCAACCATAAGCACACTGAGGTGCGTGATGCCAAAGACGCTACCTGCTGCGAGCAAGGGTATACCGGTGACACTTGGTGCATCGATTGCAACACCAAGATTTTCTCCGGCAGTGATATTCCTGCCACCGGTAAACATACCGATGATGACGGCAAATGGGAAACAGACGGCACGAATCATTGGCACACTTGCTATTTCGGCACAAAATTTGATTTAACTGCTCACAGCGGCGGAGAGGCTACTTGCATCGGTAAGCCCAAATGCGCAGTGTGCGGAACTGAATACGGCAGCTTAGATATCTCTAATCACAAGCATACTGAAGTGCGTAATGCGAAAGAAGCCACCTGTTGTGAAAAAGGCTACACCGGCGATACTTGGTGCACCGATTGCAGCACCAAGATTTCTTCCGGCAGCGATATTCCTGCTACCGGCAAGCATACCGATGCTGACGGCAAGTGGGAAACCGATGGCACAAATCATTGGCATACTTGCTACTTCGGCACAAAGTTTGATGTCACTATCCATACCGGTGGTGAAGCCACCTGCAAAAAACAAGCAGAATGCACGGTATGCGGACATTCCTACGGCGAACTTGATTCAAATAACCATAAAGGCACAACCTATATAAAGGATCAAAAGGAAGCTACTTGCTACGAAGAAGGCTATACCGGCGATACCTATTGCAGCGATTGCAACGTAAAAATCAAAGACGGTCAGCCCATTGCCAAGAAAGCACATAATCCCGCTTCTGTTTGGACAACCGACGAAACCGACCATTGGAAAGAGTGTCAGACGGTCGGCTGTGGTAATATCATTGATAAAGCGCCCCACAACGGTGGTGAAGCAACCTGTGTAAAGAAAGCAATTTGTTCCGTTTGCAATGCTGAATACGGCAATTTGAACGCCTCTAATCATAAGCGTACCGAATTGCGGGATGTAAAAGCTGCTACCGAGCAAGAAAAGGGTTATACCGGAGATACTTGGTGTTTGGATTGCAATAAAAAAATTGCAGAAGGCACAGAGGTTGATAAGCTTACACATGAGCTGAAGCTGGTGGAAGCAAAAGAAGCTACCGTTACGGAGCAAGGCAATATTCAGTATTACCACTGTGACAACTGCGATAAATACTTTGCAGATGCAAACGGCACGAAAGAAATCAGTTTTGAAGAAACTGTAATTAAAAAGCTTCCGCCGGAAATCACCGAGGGCAACAACGCAGTTGTAAGCAAGAACGAAAAGAAAGTTTTGTCTTTCCGTTCCAATGCGGCATTTTCCGATTTCATTCGTGTAGAGCTTGACGGCAAAACTCTTGACGAAAAGAACTATTCGAAAGAGGAAGGCAGCATTATAGTCACTCTGAATGCCGAATTTGTTTCGACTTTGTCTGTAGGAGAACATACTATTGGAATTGTTTCTGAAAGCGGAACGGCAACAGCAAAGTTCGCCGTGAAAGCAAACGGAGGCTCTGCTGAATCTCCCAAGACCGGTGATAACAATAATATTGTTGTTTGGAGTCTTATGGCGGTTCTTTCTCTTGCAGGTCTCAGTGCTACTGTAGTAGCTTCAAAGAAAAGGCGAGTAAGATAAAGCAAAAAGGCGGCGGCAACGTGTTTCTACGCTGTCGTCGCCTTTACTTAGGGGGATTTCTATGGCAGAACAATATACGAACAGAGCCTGCGGCAGCAAACATACTTCTGCGAGAAAAAGACGCCGTAAAAGAAGTAATATCGGTAAAAAAACAGCATTGATTATTACGATAACTGTCATTGTTGCGGCAGTCATAATCCTGATTGGTATGCAGATTGGTAAAAAGCCAAATGAGTTAGTCGGTACTTGGGTGTATGATGAGCATACGCAGTATATTTTTGAAAAAGACGGTACTGGCAAATTACTTGCCGATGATGTAGCGTATGACTATATGTACTCTATCAAAGATGATAAACTTATTATAGATTTTACGAAAGATATTGTCCGTGACTGTGAATATACATTTACAACCGATAACGGTATTTTGACTCTTGTAGGCGGCAGCGGAACAGACGGCGGAAGTTATAAATTAAACCGAAAATAAACACAGAGGGTATGCGGCTCAATACTGCATACCCTCTATTTTTATATAAAAATAATTTCACTGTTTACGATCTCAATAGCTCGATTTCTTATATTGTTCATTTTGCCCACCCAAGTCATTTGGTCTTTGGCTTTCAACTGCTTGGTAACACCTTCTGCCGCAGCCATCTGCTTTACTAATTGCTCGAACATTTTCTCAGCCTGTCGGTCAATATCAGCAAGATAGTCATTTAATTTGCCGCTTGTCAGCAAGTTGGCATAAAGCACTTTGCGGTGATTTTTCAGATAGCGAAGATGCCGCTGTCCCCATATACCGATTGGTTTTTGCTCTTCATTCGGCTCATCGTCTCCGGCAATAAGGTAATAATCACCGACCAACTCATATTTCAACCCCGTGCGTTCATCTGTAATGTATTTCTCCATAATCAAGCCCTCCGTTCTACGATCTTGAATTTTTTAATTTTTGCATTTGCCACTTTAACAAGCACCTCATCCACGGCATCGGTGTATCTGCCCTCCGATATAAGCCGATTGCGGAGTTTGTTCAGGCATTCAATCATAAGCCGCCATTCCTCGGTTGTAAGCGCAAGGTAATATTTTTGTTTCACCATTCTGACCACCTTTGATTTTCTGCTCTTATTTTAACGGAGGACGCAGAAATAATCGAATGTGCGGATAAATAAAAACAAGCGTACCTATCCATCATCGGACAAGTACGCTTGTTTTCATATTTCGGGATATGTGTTTTTTAATCTGAGGTACATTTTCCGTGATGGGCGACGATAGCCGGATTCCCATTTAGCATAAATGCTTGGGGCAATATCCGCTCTTTCGGAAAATTTAACTTGACTGAGGTTATAACTTTCTCTGATTTTATGCAGCCGCTCTGTATAGGGGGTATCAATAAAAAGGCAGAAATCATCAAAGATTGTTTTGCGGGGCATTTTCAGCATTTCAGACAGAGCAACAGCAATGTCATACGGTATTGGAAATTTTCCTTGTTCATATCCGAGTACCGTTGCAGGAACAGTTTTCAACTTATCTGCAAGTTGGCGAGTGGTAAAACCGCGCTGAAGGCGATAATAACGCATATATTCTCCGGGGCTACTCAGACTTGTTAACGACTCAAAAGTAAACCGAAAATGCATAAGCATTTTACCGTGTCGGTATGCATACAGCTCTGTGTGATTGAGAATAGTATCGCATTACCTGCATCGCCATGGCCGCGTCCGGCCTGCGGATGGGCGTCAGCGACTCACGCAGCAGGCCGGGCGGGTATTTTATGTAAGGTGTACTCTTTGCCATGGCGCGCAGCTCCATAAAAACAGAAAATTGCCAAATTGACATTATTACAGCGCGGTGGTATCCTTTCGTAAAGGAAATTTTTTTGGAGTGAGAACGGTATGCTCCCTCCGTGGCTGAAGAAATGATAAAAAACTTTCAGGCTGACAGAAAAATTTTTAGGAAAAATGCAAAAAAGGACTGTTAATTGTCCTAAACGTATGGTATAATCAACGTACAAGAAAGCAGCGCGCCATTTCCGGCGCGATGACATTTTACACAGGAGGTTTTGCAAATGGAAACTTACGGACTGGAAAAGCTGGGCATCATCAATGCCAAGGCTGTCTATCGCAATCTCACTCCCGCGCAGCTGACCGAGCATGCGCTCTGCCGCGGCGAGGGCACTCTGTCCAACACCGGCGCGCTGGTGGTCAAGACCGGTAAATACACCGGCCGCAGCGCCAACGACAAGTTCATTGTCGATACTCCCGCTGTCCATGACGACATCGCCTGGGGCAAGGTGAACCGCCCCATCGAGAAGGCGAAGTTTGACGCCATCCGCGCCAAGGTCATCGCCTATCTGCAGGGCAAGGAGATCTTTATTTTCGACGGCTTTGCCGGCGCCGATCCCAAGTATACCAAAGCCTTCCGCATCGTCAACGAGCTGGCCAGCCAGAACCTCTTCATCCACCAGCTGCTGCGCCGTCCCACCGCCGAGCAGCTGAAGGACTTCCACGAGGACTACACCATCATCGCCGCTCCCGGCTTCAAGTGCATCCCGGAGATCGACGGCACCCGCAGCGAGGCCGCCATCCTGGTGGACTACGAGGCGCACGAGGTGGTGATCTGCGGCACCCGGTATGCCGGCGAGATCAAGAAGTCCGTGTTCTCCGTTATGAACTATGTGCTGCCCAAGCAGGGCGTGTTCCCCATGCACTGCTCCGCCAACATCGGCAAGAACGGCGACAGCGCCGTGTTCTTCGGCCTGTCCGGTACCGGCAAGACCACCCTGTCCGCCGACCCCAACCGCATGCTCATCGGCGATGACGAGCACGGCTGGGCGGACGATTCCGTGTTCAACTTCGAGGGCGGCTGCTACGCCAAGTGCATCAACCTCAGCCCCGAGGGCGAGCCTGAGATCTACAACGCCATCAAGTTTGGCGCTCTGGTGGAGAACGTGGTGATGGATCCCGACACCCGCGAGTTCGACTTCGACGACGATTCTCTGGCCGTCAACTCCCGCGTGGGCTATCCTGTGGAGTATATCCCCAACGCCGAGCTGTCCGGCATGAGCCCCAGCGTCCCCAAGACCGTCATCTTCCTGACGGCGGATGCCTACGGCGTGCTGCCTCCCATCAGCAAGCTGGATAAGAACCAGGCCATGTACTACTTCGTCTCCGGCTTCACCTCCAAGGTCGCCGGTACGGAGATCGGCGTCACCGAGCCGGTGCCCACATTCTCCACCTGCTTCGGCGAGCCGTTCCTGCCGCTGGATCCCTCCGTGTACGCCGCGATGCTGGCGGACAAGGTGGAGAAGGCCGGCGCCAAGGTCTATCTGGTCAATACCGGCTGGAACGGCACCGGCAAGCGCATGAAGCTCAGCTACACCCGCGCCATGGTCACCGCCGCCCTTACCGGCGAGATCGAGAAGAGCCAGTTCGTCACCGATCCCACCTTCGGCGTGCAGGTGCCCACCAGCATCGAGGGTGTGCCCTCCGAGCTGCTGATCCCGGAGAACACCTGGGAGGACAAGGCCGCGTATCAGGCAAGCTGCAAGAAGCTGGCCGCCAGCTTTGTGGAGAACTTCAAGAAGTACACCCACATGAGCGCCGAGGTCGTGGCCGCAGGCCCCAAGGCGTAAACAGAGCAAAAAAATTTCCCCGACACCGTCGGGGAAATTTTTTGCGTATCTTTAAGGTGCATTTCAGCTATATGGGATATGCTTTACCACAGCGGAAGAAGGCTCACTTCTTCAGGGCGTTGATGGCCTCCCGCAGGGCATCCACATGCTCCTGCTTTGTGGCCCAGCTTGCGCAGAAGCGCACGCCGGAATGGTCGGCGTCCACCCGCTCCCAGTACTCATAGCCGAAGCGCTTGCCGATCTCGGCCAGCTCCGTGTCGGGCATGATGGGGTACTGCTGGTTGGTGGGGGAGTCGAACAGCAGGGGATAGCCCGCCGACACGAAGATGTCCCGGATCTGATGCGCCATTTCGATGGCGTGGCGGGAGATCTTGAAGTACAGATCGTCGGTGAACAGGGCGTCGAACTGCACGCCCAGCAGACGACCCTTGGCCATGCGGCCGCCCCGCTGCTTCATGATGAAGCGGAAATCCTTTTTCAGGCTCTCGTTCATGATGACCACAGCCTCGCCGAACAGCGCTCCCACCTTGGTGCCGCCGATGTAGAACACGTCGCACAGACGGGCAAGCTCCGGCAGCGTCATGTCGCTCTCATCGGCCATCAGACCGTAGCCCAGACGGGCGCCGTCGATGAACAGGGGCAGGCCGTACTCCCGGCAGGTGCCATACAGCTCGGTCAGCTCCGCCTTGGTATACAGCGTGCCGCCCTCGGTGGGGTGAGAGATGTACACCATGCCCGGCTGGACGATGTGCTCGGTGGACTCGTCGTTCTTGTGCCACTCCACATAGTCCCGCACCTGCTGTGCGGTGATCTTCCCGTTGGTGGTGGGCAGGGTGATGACCTTGTGACCGGTGGACTCAATGGCGCCGGCCTCATGGCAGTTGATGTGACCGCTGACGGCGGAGAGCACGCCCTGCCACGGCCGCAGGATAGCGGCGATGACCGTGGTGTTGGTCTGGGTGCCGCCCACAAGGAAGTGGACATCGGCTTCCGGCGCCTGGCAGGCGGCCTTGATCTTCTCCCGGGCGGCGGCGCAGTACTCATCCTCGCCGTAGCCCACGGTCTGCACCATGTTCGTCTCGTTGAGCTTTTCCAGCAGGGCGGGATGCGCGCCCTCCAGATAGTCGCTGTTAAAGTAGATCATAGCGATTCTCCTTTTCTGTGGGACGGAACGGAATCAGACGCTCCGCCGTCTCAGATAATAGATAACACTTCTATTCTAATACGTTTTTCTTAGGATGTAAAGCAAACTGTTACAATTTCATTACAGCTTGTTTATGTCCCTTGCAATACACGAAAAAACCTGCTACAATACCCAACGACAAGGAGGCTTGTACCATGAACGATACACCCAGAGGATCCCGTTTGCAGAGGGATACACGCAGCACGGAGCTGCAGCCCGTCGATACCAATAACCGGCGGCGCAGAAAACGCAGAAAGAACGGCAAGGCGCTTTATTATGCTGTGCTGATCGTTCTGCTGGGCGTGCTTGTGTTCTCGTCCGTAAAGATTATCACGTATTTGAAAGATCAGAAGAGCGCGGAGAACAAGCAGAACGAGATCAATAACAGCTTTATTACGCCTGATCCCAATGCTCCCGGTACCGATGCCAACAGCAGCGGAACGGATACCGACAACAGCGGCGATTCAAAGAAGGACGAGAAGCCCAAGGAGCCCGATCGGGAGAGCATCATCGTAAACTTCGACAAGATGCAGGCGCAGTACCCCGACGTGGTGGGCTATGTATACTGTGCCGACACCGTGCTGAAGTACCCCATCGTGCAGACCTCCGACGAGGGCGGCGAGTATTACCTGTACCGCGACATCGACGGAAACAACAACAAGAACGGCACCGTGTTCCTGGATTGGCGCTGCAACTCTGACTTCACCTCTCAGAACAACATCATCTACGGTCACAACATGAAGACCGGCCTGATGTTCGCCTCTCTGATGAACTACAAGCAGCAGTACTATTACGATATCCACCCGTACTTCTATCTCTACACGCCCAGCCAGACCTATAAGGTCAACCTGTTCGCCGGCTGCATCGTGGAGCATGATGCGGATGTGTACTCCCTGACCCTCAGCGACAGCTATATTCAGGAGTGCATCCAGAACTCCACCTTCAAGTCCAGCTACGGTGCGCCCACGGGCAATATCCTGACGCTGAGCACCTGTGACTACGACTTCGACAACGCCCGCTACGTGGTCATGGGCGAGCTGGTTCCCGTGAAGAACCCCGCCGAGTCCGCGGAATAAGCAGATAACGAAAAGACCGCCTGTGGGCGGTCTTTTCTCGCGCAAAAAAACAGACCCCGTGGGGTCTGTTTTTTTCGTGTGTTTACTTGGTGCCGAAGATACGGTCGCCGGCGTCGCCCAGACCGGGGACGATGTAGCCGTTCTCATTGAGCTTCTCGTCCACCGCACCGGCGTAAATGTCCACGTCGGGATACAGCTTCTGGATATGGGCGATGCCCTCGGGCGCTGCCACCAGCACCATCAGCTTGATGTGCTTGCAGCCGCGCTTCTTCATCTCGCCGATGGCCTCCGCGGCGCTGCCGCCGGTGGCCAGCATGGGGTCCACGATCAGCACATCGCGCTCGGCCACATCCTTGGGCATCTTGCAGAAGTAGGGATGCGGCTCCAGCGTCTCCTCGTCGCGGTACATGCCGATGTGCCCCACACGGGCGGAGGGAACCATGCGCAGCACGCCGTCCACAAGACCCAGACCGGCACGGAGGATGGGAACGACTACGAATTTGCGGCCTGCCAGCGTGGGTGCGTCCATCTCGCAGATGGGCGTTTCGATGTGCTTGGTGGTCAGGGGCAGATCGCGGGTGGCCTCGTAGGTGATGAGCATACCGATCTCGGATACCAGCTCACGGAAATCCTTGACGCTGGTGTTCTTGTCCCGCATGATGGTCAGTTTGTGCGCCACCAGGGGATGATCCATAATGTGAACCTTGCTGCTGTACATAGTGTTCTCCTCCGTATATATGAAATTCAATGGGTACGCTCGTATGTGGGAGACGTTATTCCGCCGTCAGCGGAAGCCCCTTGGCCAGCC
>ERZ779852.1815-NODE-1815-length-19098-cov-11.695479_pt1 | contig 19098 bp, 9 predicted proteins | sample MGYA00511559_ERZ779852 | MGnify/ENA primary metagenome ERZ779852 (study PRJEB29588, sample SAMEA2157977) | human gut metagenome | biome: human gut; feature: human-associated habitat; material: faeces | place: Denmark | collected 2008/2010 ...
ATCGTGTCGCCGTAGGATCCCTGGTACATCAGGATGATTTCCCGACCGGAGGCCGGATCGCGCCACCGGCAGACGGGCGGCACGTCGGGCACGCTCACGGCCGGATTGGTCCCGACGTGCAGGAAGCCGATTCCGGCTTCGCTCAACAGCGGGACGATGCTGCGCGTATGGCCCGGGACGTCGGTCATCTTGGCGGCCGAGGTGTGCTTTCCGAACCGGGCGTCGAGCCGTTGCGAGAGCCGCAGGATCCCTTCGAACAGGGCCCGGTTCATCGATTCCGACTCGACCGTGTAGGGGACACCGTTCCACACGATGTCGCCGCGGCGGATGGCTTCCTCGAGTTCGGCTGCGGCCTCGGGCGTTGCCTGCCGCAGATAGGCATCGACGAGCCAGGCGCCGGTCGTCCAGACGTAGCGCTCGTCACCTCCCTCTTCGCGCAGGCGGCGGGCCACTTCGATGGCTTTGGGGATGTAGTAGTCGATGTAGCGTTGCTCGACCTTCGAACTGAGGTCGGTGAATCCAATGTCGAGGTGGGTCTTGAAGATCACGAGGACCTTTTCGACCTGCGGGTCGGAGGCCTGTTGCGGGGCGGCTCCGAGCCCGAGGCTCCCCGCCAGCGATGCGAGAAGCAGGATCAGGATTTTTTTCATGGTTCTTCGGTTGGTTTGTTCGGGTCGGTTCTGTCGGGAGTGTTGGGCCGCCGGGCGTTATTGTCTCCGGTCGAGCTCCGCGATGGCGAAAGCGTAGGCGCCCAGTGCGATGGCCCGGCTGGCACCGAGTTTCGAGCGGACGACGGGGGTCTGCCGGATGTGGTGGTAGCGGACATGCTCTTCGGAGTGCGGAACGGCCACCGGTACCGACTTCTCGCGCACGAACTCCGCAGCCTCCTCCGGTGAGTCGAGGTCGTAGGTCTGCATCTGCAGCCGCGGGAAACGGTCGCCGGCGAAGGTGCCGATCTCTCCGCGCATCTCCGCCAGCAGGGAGGGCATGAAGTATTTGGCCGCTCCGGTCAGGCCGCCGCCCAGCACGACGATGCCGTCGATGATCGTAAGGGCCTGCGAGATGACGTCGCCTGCCACTTCGCCGAAGCGGCGGAAACTCTCCCGGGCGGCTTCACGGTCTCCCGGGCGGGTCCCTTCGGCGATGTCGAAGATGTCGCGGGGGGTGAGGTGGGCGGCGTCCGAGCCGGTTATTTCGCCGTAGACGCGGCGGACGGCGCGGATGCTGACGCTCTCCTCGCAGATCATCCCTGCGTGGTGTTTGTTGCGGAATACCCAGACGTCTCCGCCGCATCCGTTGTCGCCGGTCAGCAGCCGGCCGTCGATCACGGCGCCGGCGCCGAATCCCGTGCCGAGCGTCACGCCGAGCAGGTTGCGGTAACGTTTGGTCGATCCGGAGCGCTCGAGCAGGGCGTTCACCTCGGGCAGGGCGCCCGAGATGGCTTCGCCATAGGCGAACAGGTTGCCGTCGTTGTTGATGAACACCGGAATGCCGAACTTCCGCTCGAGGAAGGGCCCCAGTGCCACGCCGCCGCGGAACGACGGGAAGTTGGGCAGGTCGCCGATGATCCCGTGGGCGTAGTCGGCCGGTCCTGGGAAGGCGAAACTGATGGCGACGGGGGCTGCATCGAGCTGCCGCCGCACCGCTTCGAACCCCTCGACGAGGGTCGAGAGCATGCGGTCGAGGTCATCCGGCACCGAGTGGAAATGGACCGGTTCGACGATTTCGCGGTTGCCGGCGATCGCCGAGAAGATGAGGTTCGTGCCTCCGGCGTCGAGCGTGAGGACGATGCGTGGGTCGGTTTCGTACATGGTCGGTAGTAGATTGTTTGCTGTCAGTGTCGTACATAGGCCTTGACTGTGCCGCAGGGCGTACCCGGCACGAGCGGCCGGATCGTGTAGCTGCCGATCGAGGCGGGAATGATGAAGGTCTCGGCGTAGTGTACCGTGAAGGGCTCGAATGCACCCGTGGGGCTCTCGACGACGGCTGCGTCGCCTTCGACGAGGTTGAGCACTTCGACGCCGCCCTGCATCGTGTGGGGTGTGACGCCGGTGAACCAGTGGCGCCGGGTCTCGATGAACTCGGCCTCGTGCAGCCCGGTGCGCTCCTCGCGCCACCCTTCGCCTTCGGCTATAGGCTCGAAGCGGTTGCAGTGGCGGCGGAGTATCTCGTCCGTATCGCGTTTCCAGTTGATGACATGGGAAGCGTGTCCGATGTTGATCGGGCGGGGCTTACCGTCGAGGCCCATGCGGCCCCAGTCCCACATCTTGAATGTGAAGATGTTGGGCGTGGCGCTGATCTCGAGGACCATGGCGCCGGCCCCCGAGCAGTGGATCGTGCCGCCCGGGATCAGGTAATGGTCGTGCTTGCGGGCCGGGAAGCGGTTCACGAAACGTTCGGCATCGAACGCCTCGCCTCCCTGCTGGGCCGTACGGAGCGCTGCGAGCATCTCTTCGGGATCGACTCCCCGTTTTACGCCGAGGTAGACGCAGGCCCCGGGTTCGGCATCGAGCAGGTAGTAACTCTCGTCCTGCGTGTAGCGCATGCCGAACGTGCGGCGGATGTATTCGTTGGTGGGGTGGACCTGCAGGCTGAGGTTGCCTCCGCCGATGGTGTCCAGGAAGTCGAAGCGGATCGGGAAACTCTCGCCGAAGCGCTGGCGGTCGGCTGCGCCCAGCAGTTCCTGTGCGCGCAGATAGACGAGGTTCTGTGCCGGCATCTCGAACAGCTCGCCATCGACCTTCAGCAGCAGGCTGTTCTCCTCGGGCACACAGTCGAAGCACCATCCGAAATTGACCCGTTCGCGGTCGAGGTCGCAGACCTCCTTCATCCATTGTCCGCCCCACGGCGCGGGATCGAAGAACGGTACGACCCGGAACGGGCGGCGTACCGTGCGGTCGATGCCCTGCATGAAGGTTTCGGCGGCGATCATCAGCGGGCGTCCGGGACGGTGCGTGTCGATCCAGTAATCGACGCGGTTGTAGAGGCTCTTCTTGTGGTTGTCCAGTACGGGCCAGTCGTTGAAGTAGCCGCGCTTGTACTGCCGTGCGGGGCTTTCGGCCGAGTTGTCCACGCCCAGTCCGTGGATGGCATGGGCGCGGAAGCGCTGCTGGATCTCCCAGCGGGCCATGTCGGCGTAGAGCGTCAGGTCGGCATTCGGTGCGACGTAGCCGGCGCCGCAGCCGTAGACGATCGTGCGGCGTTTGCGGCGGAGGATCCGCGCGCGGGCCTCTTCGAGGCGTTCGGGGTCGAAGAAGTCGGCCAGGCCGAGCGGCGAGAGGTAGCCGAACAGTTCGTCGTCGGTCACGTAGGGTTGGGTCATGGAGCGGATCTGCCGTTCGTCGCGGAAGAGCTCTTCGGTGCGGATCAGTTCGGCGTCGGGCCACATGCGGGCGAGCGCTCCGGTGAGCTCCGCGTCGTGTACGCCGTGGTAGGTGTCGAACACCACCAGCGGACGCTCGATATCGGTACGTCGGGAGATCTCAGCGCCGATCTCCTCCCAGCCGCGCCAGATGCGGCCTTCGGCTTCCGTTGCCGGGAACTTGTCGTAGTTCGAACGTGTGTGTAGCGATGTATCCATGGAGATATGTATGTTTATTTTTTATATGTGCAAACATAACAAATCTTTTTTGATTATGCAATTGTTTGCGCGATTTTTCCGGCCTTGGATGGCTCTTTTCGGGCCTTTGCCCGTTGCGGACGAGGCCTGCCGGACATCCGGCAGGCCTCGTGCATGCTTTGTGCACTCCGTGCGGGGCGGGTCGCGGGGATTACTCCTCGTAGCAGTCGGGCGCCGGTTCGGGCCCCATCTCGAAGAGCAGAGTGCCTCCTTCGGCGATCGCGGCAAAGGGAATGCGGGGACGGGAGAGCCGTTTTCCGTTGAGGTAGGCCCGTTGGACATAGACATTCTCCGGCGAGTTGTTGCGCGCCTCGATGGTGAAGGTTCGCCCCGGGTAGTAGTCGGGGTCGAGCTGCACGGTGATCTTCTCGAAGAGCGGGCTGCCCAGGTCCACCATCGGTTCGGCCGAACATCCGCCGTCCATCTCGAAGAGCCCCATGGCGCTCATCACGTACCAGGCGCTCATCTGGCCTTCGTCCTCGTCTCCCTCCCAGCCGTGATAGGGGGTCTCTCCGTAGAAGCGCTCGAGAATGGCGCGTGCCCAGCGCTGTGCCAGCCACGGCTTGCCCGAGTAGTTGAACAGGTAGGGCGTGCACATGTTCACCTCATTGCCGTGGTTGATGTAGAATTCGGCCGACTGGCCCATTGTGCGGTCGAAGACGTGGGCTGCAAAGTTATGGCGCTCCGAGCGCTCGAAGCCCTCCTCCAGGCGGCGGTTGAACTCCTCGCGGCCGATCAGTTCCACGAGCCCCGGGATGTCGTGCGGCACGTACCACGAGTACTGCCAGCTGTTGCCCTCGATGAATCCTGCGTTCGAGAAGCGGTCGAATGCCGGGTCCCAGCCGCCGGTCGAGTCGCGGCGTGCGACGTATTTCCATTCGGGGTGAAAGACGTTCCGGTAGTTTTGGGCGCGCGCTTCGAGCCGCCGAGCCTCGCGTCTGTCGCCCACGGCGCGGGCCAGTTGGGCGACGCACCAGTCGTCGTAGGCGTAGTCGAGCGTCTTCGACACGACGCCGTACTCCTGCGGCATGTACCCGAAGCGGTCGTAGACGTCGAGCAGCGGGTTGCCGGCGTTGCCTCCTCCCGGGTGGTTGATGCCCGGCACGGTGACGTTCTTGTGCACGGCCTCGTAGATGGCTTCCCGGTCGCTGCGGATTCCCTTCTGGCAGGCGGCGACGAGCAGCGCCGTCTCGTGCGAACCCTCCATGATGCCCGAATACTCCAGCCCGGCGGGTCCCTTGCAGGTCCATCCCGTGTGGCGGAACATCTCGAGCTGCGTGGTTACCCAGTCGTCCACGATGCGCGGCGAAAGGATCGACCACAGCCCGTTGAGGTTCCAGTAGGTGTTCCAGAAGGCGTCGCCTCCGTACATGTTGCCCCTTTCGACGCGGCGGACATGCTCTTCGGCATCGACATAGGAGCCATCGACGTCGTTCCATGTCTGTTTGCCGGCATAGGCACGGTAGAGGTTCGTGTAGAACTTCACGCGGTCGCGTTCGCTGCCGCCCGTCACCTCGATGCGTCCCAGCAGTTCGTTCCACTGTTCGCGCGTCGCCCGGGCCGTGCGGTCGAAGTCATAGCCGAGCGGTCCGAGTTCGGTCTGCATGTTGAGCCGGGCCTGGTCGATGCTCACCAGCGAGAGCCCCGTGCATACCGTGATGCGTTCGCCTTCGGTTGTGGTGAAGAGGGCGTAGGCTCCCGTGTCGCCCTTTCCCGTGATTTCGCGGATGTCCTCCTCGATGCGCCCCTCGTTCCAGCCGTCGAGCTGTCGGAAGGGGCGGCTGAAGCGGATGACGAAGTGCAGCCGGTATTCGTTCCACCAGCTCCACGGGCCCGACTGGCAGTCGGCATATCCTTCCAGTTCCGTATCGCTCGCGCGGGCGATGCGGGCGTCGCGCACGCGGAATCCGTAGTCCCATTCGGTCGGAAAGAGCAGGTCGATCAGTATGCGCGATTCGTTGCGCTCGGGGAAGGTGTAGCGGTGGACGCCGCAGCGGGTGGTGGCGGTGAGCTCGGCCCGCACGGCGTGGTCATAGAGGTAGACGGAGTAGTAGCCCGGCGAGGCGGTTTCGCTCTCCTTGAGGATGCGCGAGTGGTAGCCGGCGTTGGCTCCCCGGTACGGAGAGTCGGTCGAGGGGTTGCCGATGGCCAGGTCGGCCGTCGTCGGCATGATCATCAGCCCTCCCATCGTCCAGGCGTGGAGGTGGCTGAAGCCCGAGACGTTGTGGATCGAGTATTCGTAGCCGCCCATCCAGACGTCGCCCTGGTTGTCGGGGCCGAGCTGTACCATTCCGAACGGAGCCTGGGCATAGGGCCCGAGCATCCAGCGGGAGTTCGAGGTGCCGATGAACAGATCGACATAATCGACCGGCTGTTTGTCGCTTCCGGCGGCTGCCGCAGCCGGGCCGCCGGCCAGAAGCAGCGGCAGCAGGAGGTGTCGTAGTTTCATAGTATGTACCATTATTATTAATATGTAGGAACAAATATCGCAAAAATTGTTGGATTTTCAACCGGAATCGTTAATTTTGTTCATCGGATCGCACGTGCGGTCCCCGATCTCCCGAAAAAAACATGAAAAACGAACGCTTTGCAATGAAGAACCGACGGTTTTTGAGCCGGTTGTTGGCAACCGGCCTTTTCGCCCTTCTCTCCGGTGCAGTTCCGGTGCGGGCACAGGTCTCGTTCGGACGAGCCGAAAAATGTGTGGATGACTGGCTTTTCCGCCTGGGTGACGATACGACGGCCCGCATGCCGGCTTTCGACGACAGCGGCTGGCGCCGTCTGACGCTGCCGCACGACTGGTCGGTCGAGGCGCCTTTGTCGCCTTCGCTGGCCAGCTGCACGGGCTACCTGCCCGGCGGGATCGCCTGGTACCGCAAGCACTTTGCCGTGACGGACTCCGCCGCACGCCACTACATCTATTTCGAAGGGGTTTACAACCGCAGTGAGGTCTATCTGAACGGACATCTGCTCGGCTGCCGCCCCAATGGCTACGTTTCGTTCCTCTACGACATGACCCCCTACCTGCAGCCGGGCGACAATGTGTTGGCCGTGCGGGTGGATCACAGCCGTTATGCCGATTCGCGGTGGTATACCGGTTCGGGCATCTACCGCGACGTCTGGATCGTGTCGGCTCCCGAGATCCACTTCGCGCAGTGGGGGACCGCCTGTCGTGTGGAGTCGCTGACCGATCGCCGGGCCCTTCTGGCTGTGGATTATGCGTTGGAGCGGCACGTGCCCGCGACCGACCGGCTGGAGGTGGCCGTAACGCTCCGTGACGCGGACGGTGTGGAGGTGGCTTCGGCCCGGCAGCGTGTCGGGGCGGGCGATGCGGACAGCCTCGGCGGAACGCTTCGTCTCCGGCTGAACAATCCCCACCGGTGGAATCTCGACGATCCTTACCTCTATACGCTGCAGGCCGATCTGTTGCGCAACGGTGAGCGGATCGACGGGTGCAGCTTCCGTACCGGCCTCCGCACGCTGACATTCGATCCCGACCGGGGATTTGCCCTGAACGGCCGCTGGATGAAGGTCAAAGGGGTCTGCCTGCATCACGATGCCGGGGTGCTGGGTGCGGCTGTCCCGCCCGAAGTGTGGCGCCGGCGTCTGGAGAACCTGCGCGGAATCGGTGTGAACGCCATCCGCATGAGCCACAATCCGCAGGCTCCGGTGGTCTACGACCTGTGCGACGAACTGGGGCTGCTGGTCATGGATGAGGCTTCGGACGAGTGGGAGTTCCCCAAGCGCAAGTGGATCGAGGGGTGGAACGTCGGCACGCCCGGTTTCGACGGCAGTTATGACTTCTTCGAGGAGTGGATCGAACGCGACGTGACGGACATGGTGCGCCGCGACCGGAACCACCCGTCGGTCTTCCTCTGGTCGATCGGCAACGAGGTGGATTACCCGAACGATCCTTATTCGCATCCGATCCTCGACGGCTCGAAGATCAACCAGCCGATGTTCGGCGGTTACCATCCCGATGCGCCCCATGCCGACCGGATAGGCCGCATCGCCAAACGGCTGGCGGCCTGTGTGCGGGCTGTGGACCGCACGCGTCCGGTGACCGGTGCGCTGGCCGGGGTGGTGATGTCCAACGAGACGGAGTATCCCGAGGCGGTCGATGTCGTGGGATACAACTATACCGAGGACCGTTACGACATGGACCATGCCGCCTACCCCGACCGGGTGATCTACGGAAGCGAGAACCGGCCCGATATCGACGCCTGGTATGCCGTGCGTGACCGCGATTTCATCTTCGGGCAGTTCATCTGGACCGGAACCGACTATCTCGGTGAATCGGAGCCCTGGCCTTCGCGCGGATTCTATACGGGCCTGCTCGATCTGGGCAGTTTCCGCAAGCCGCGGGGCTGGTTCCGGGCGGCGCTCTGGTGCGACGAGCCGGTGACCTACATCGGAACCTACCCGTCGGCCGATTACCTCTCGGTCGATGCCTGGGATGTGTGGAACTACGATGCCGGGCAGAGCGTGCGTGTGGTCTGCTATACGAACGCCCCGCAGGCGCGCCTGTTGCTCGACGGGCGGGAGGTAGGCTCCATGAAACCCTATGATCCGAAGACGGGAATCATCCACTGGGACATTCCCTTTGCTCCGGGAGAGTTGCGGGCCGAGGGGTGTGACGCCTCGGGCCGCGTGCTTTCGTCTTATGTGATCCGCTCTTCGGGCCGTCCCTTCGCGCTCAAGGTCTCGGCCGACAGGGTCGTGCTGCCGAAGGAGCGTGCCACGGCCCACCTGACCGTCGAGGTGGTCGATGAGCAGGGGGTTCCGGTAAAGCTGGGTGACAGCGAGATCACCTGTACGATCGACGGGCCGGCCGAATTGCTCGGTCTTGAAGGCTCGGATAATACCGACATGAGCGACTACACCGACAACCGGCATCGTGCTTATCGCGGGCGTCTGCTTGCATATGTGCGTACAACCGGCGAAACAGGCGATATTCGGGTCCGCTTCTCTTCGCCGCTGCTTCGCGGGACGGAGGTCGTGTTGAAGGCGGAGTAACGGCCCCGCAGCGGGCTGTGAAGCGTGCTTCGGAATGCGGGCGTCGGGCGGATGGAATCCGTTGGCGCCCGCTCTTCTTTTAAGCGGTTTGACGGTGCCGCTTATTCTGCCTGTTGTGCCGTGCCCGGGAGCCCGGAGTCGGAAAATGATGAAAAAAGATTCGAAGTATTGCATTTTTGAAAATCTCTTTCTATATTTGTGGTACGAATATATGTATGAACAAACATATATAATTCAAACATAAAAACACTAACCTAAATGAATCTGTTATGAAGAATCTGTACCAGACTTCCGCACGGACCCGTTGGGACGGATCGGGCGGAATCTTCAGAAAGTGTGCGGTCCTTTTGTTGGCGGTCTCGCTGCTGCCCGTGACGTTGTCCGCAGCCGGGTCGGAACCGGTCCGGTCCACGTCGCAGACCGAAGTTCCCCCCCCCCCGCACAAGGACGTGCCGTCAGCGGAACGGTCCGCGACGGCAAGGGCGACCCGATTCCCGGAGCGGCCGTGACGGTCGTGGGTGGTTCGCTCGGCGTATCGACCGATGCTTCGGGCGCCTACCGCATCGAGGGGGTAGGAAGCAATGATGAGTTGGAATTCAGTTTCCTCGGTATGATGTCGCAGAAGGAGAAGGTCGGTTCGCGTACGCAGATCGACGTGACGCTGCGCGAGGACATGATCGGTCTGGAGGATGTCGTGGTGACGGGCTATACGGCCATGAAGCGTAAGGATATCACCGGATCGGTGGCTTCGGTGTCGGCCGAGCAGATCGCCCGCATCCCGGCCTACGACCTGACCACCAGCCTGGTCGGTGTGGCCGGTATCCGTGTCGATGGCGGTTCGATCCGCATCCGCGGTACGCGTTCGACCAATGCGGGCAACGACCCGCTGATCGTGCTCGACGGCATTCCCTACGACGAGACGCTCACTTCGATTAACCCGGGCGACATCGAGTCGATCGACATTCTGAAGGATGCCTCCTCGACGGCCATCTACGGTGCGAAGGGTGCCAACGGTGTGATCCTCATCACCACCAAGCAGGCCAAGAAGGGCGAGACGAAGGTCACCTACGACGGTTTCGTGGGTGTGGGCGTCAATAACTGGGGTACGCTCGACGTGATGGATGCCGACGAGTACATCGCCTTCCAGCGTGAGGCCAGCCGTGCTGCCGGCGTGTGGAACTCGCCCGAGGACGACAGCAAGGCCTTCTTCGGCGCCGAGATCGCCAACATGGGCAAGATGAACACCGACTGGATGGGCCGTTATTTCAATCAGAAGCGCCTGTGGCACAGCCATTCGCTGACCATCGCCTCGGGCAACGAAAAGACCCAGTACAAGATCTCGTTCAACTACAAGAACAACGAGGATCGCTATGAGGGCGACCACCGCGACTACTTCTACCTGACCACCGACCTGACGCATCAGGTGCTGCCTTTCCTGAAGGTGGGTATTTCGAACCGGGCGTTCTACAACGTGAGCCACGACAAGCCCGACATGTTCGACACGTTCCTCCACATGTCGCCGCTGACGCCGATCCACAACGAGGACGGCTCCTACAACGAGTATCCGTTCGGTGACCCGTTCGTGAAGAACCCCTACATGAACGAAACGGACGGCGCTTACGAGGACAAGACCGAGGAGTGGAAGATCTACATGCGTTTCTTCGCGCAGGTGGACCTCTACAAGGGCCTTACCTTCAATACCAACTTCGCCTATACGCCGGCCTTCTCCTCGCGCGGATACTACTATGACAACCGCAGCGTGGGTTACACCGACGAGCGCAACGTAGCCGGCATGCACAACAACCGCAAGGCCGACTGGGTATGGAACAACATCCTCAACTACAAGGAGACCTTCGGCAAGCACGCCATCGACGTGTCGGCCATCTTCGAGATGCAGAACCGCCAGACGGTGAACTCCTCGATGTCGGGCAAGGACCAGGAGTCGCCCGCCTACCTGTGGTACAACATGAACCGTCTGACCGACTCGAAGTCGATCAGCTCGGGCTTCATCCGCAACCAGATGGTTTCGGTCATCGGCCGCCTGCAGTATACCTTCGACGACCGCTACATCGTGACGGCTTCGTTCCGCGAGGACGGTGCCTCGCAGCTCTCGCCCGGCAACAAGTGGGCCTTCTTCCCCTCGGCCGCCGTGGCCTGGCGCATTTCGGAGGAGAGCTTCGTCAAGGACAACGTGGACTGGATTACCAACCTCAAGCTGCGCGCCAGCTACGGTATGACGGGTAACTACTCGATTGCGGCCTACGCCACGCTCGGTTCGCTCTACGGCTGCTACGCCAACTTCGGATTCGGAGGCGAAACCCACCTGCCGGGTCTGGAGCCCTCGACCCGTCCGACGCCCGACCTGGGCTGGGAGCGCAACAAGATGCTCGACATCGGTCTGGACTTCGGTTTCCTGAACGGCCGCATCTTCGGTACGGTCGAGTATTACGACTCGAAGAGCTACGACCTGCTCTACCTGAAGGTGCTTCCCTATACCACGGGCTTCAATCAGGCCTGGACGAACATCGGCGATACGCGCAACCGCGGTTGGGAGGTGTCGCTCTCGACGGTCCCCATTCAGAAAAAGGACTTCACGCTCAACGTCAATCTCTCCTACTACCGCAACAAGGAGGAACTGGTGCGCCTGCAGGATCCCAACATGAAGCAGGACCTGAACAACAACCTCTTCGTGGGCTATCCGGTGAACGGCGTGCACTACAACTACAAGCAGGTGGGCATCTGGCAGCTTGACGAGGCCGACATGGCCGCTCTCTACGGGCAGAAGCCCGGCGAGGTGAAGGTGGCCGATCTCGACGGCAACGGCGTGATCGACGGCAACGACCGCACGATCCTCGGCACGACGCGCCCCGACTGGGTCGGCGGACTGTCGATCAGCGGACAGTGGAAGAACCTCGACTTCTCGGTAGATATCTACGGCGAGTTCGGCGCCCTGGCCTATGACGGCCGCAGTACCGGCGGTTGGGCCAGCGAGCTGGGCCGCTGGAACACCTACAAGATCGACTACTGGACGCCCGAGCATCCGACCAACCGCTATCCCCGTCCGGTCGAGGGCCAGTCGATCAAGTACCTCGACGCTGCCGGCTACTATGACAACGACTACGTGAACATCCGCAACATCACGGTGGGCTACACGCTGCCCGAGCGGTGGATGGGCCGTATCGTCAAGAAGACGCGTTTCTACTTCACGATGAACGATCCGTGGGGATACAGCCAGTTCCGTGACCAGGGCGGTATCTCGTGGTGGGAGTCCTATTACATCTTCGGAGCCAGCGTTCAGTTCTAATCCTAAAACACAACGACCATGAAAAAGATAGCAACGATCCTCGCCTCCGCCGCTCTGCTTGCGGGTGTCACCGGCTGCGAAAGCTTCCTGGAGGAGGAGTCCTACGGATCGACCACCGATATTTTCAACGAGGAGAACGGACTCAAGGCGTTCGTGAACCTCTCCTATACGAAGATCAACAACCTCTACGGCGGCGACGGACAGTGGCCGCTGATGACCGAGCTGGGCACGGACATCTTCCTGCGCGGCAAGAACCAGGGCGATACGGGCCTTACGGACTACTACGGACTGGATGCCAACAACGGCAATGTCTCGTGGCTGTGGAACCACTGCTACAAGGCGCTGGCCAACATCAACATGTTCATGGAGACCATCGATACGACGCCCTTTGCCAATGAAGACGAAAAGCTGCAGTGCAAGGCCGAGATGCTCGTGATGCGCTCGATGTTCCTGTGGATCGTCACCGAGACGTGGGGCGACTCGTACCTGCCCCGCACGACCGACGAGACGGAGGGTATGGAGGCTCGCCGCTCCACGCGCGAGGACTTCTACAAGGAGATCATCGGCGGTCTGGAGCAGGTTGTCAATGAGGAAATGCTGCCCGACGAGCGCACTTCCGAGGCGGGACGCATCGACATGCCGACGGCCAAGGCTTTCCTGGCGCGCATGTACCTCTACCACGAGCAGTTCGAGGATGCCGAGCGATTGGCTTCCGAGGTGATCGACGGCCCTTACGGCTTCGAGCTGACGCCGTCGCTCAAGGACCTTTGGGCCGACGACAAGACCAACGACGAGTTCATCTGGACGACGAACTTCACCAACGACGAGTCCTATGCGCAGTATAACGGCTACTGGCAGTGGTATGCCATGTACATCGACCGCTTCCCCGGTGTGCAGACGATGCTTGACTGGACCGGTTACGGCGGTTGCCAGGCTATCCCGTCGCTTTACTACATCGACAATTTCAACCGTGAAGCCGACCTCCGCTGGCGGGATCTGCACCAGTGGGTATGGTATTACAACGATCCGGCAGACGACCGCTCGGAGTTCCCCGACAACCAGTGGCGCGAGTACATCGATACGGCGCTCTACTGCTGCCCCGACGTGCTGCCCGCAGCTGAGCGTGAGCGCATGAAGACCTGCTACACTTTCTTCGACCGCAACGACATGTACGATGCCAAGGGCGTTCCGCAGGACCGCTGGACCTTCATCGGCATGACCAAGTTCTACGACCACACCCGTCCGGGCAACATGTCCACGCTTTCGGACCGTTCCTATCCGGTAATTCGTCTGGGCGAGCTCTACCTGATCCGCGCCGAGGCCAACATCCGCCGCGCCAACCCCGATTTGAAGGCTGCCGCCAAGGATATCATGACGCTGCGCGAACGAGCCATCCGTCAGGATTCGGAGGATCCCGAGCAGAACGAGGCCTGGCGTGAGGCGATGACCGTTACCGAGGAGGACATGACCGTGGACTTTATCCTCGAGGAGCGTGCCCGCGAGCTGGCCGGCGAGTGGCAGCGGCGGCTGGACCTGAAGCGTCTGGGCAAACTTGTCGAGCGCGTGAAGCTCTACAACCCCGACGCCGTGGACAACATCCAGGACTACCATGTGGTTCGTCCGATCCCGCAGTCGCAGTTCGACGGCATGCCCGACTGGACGACCCTGGGACAGAACGAAGGCTACAATTAACCGAGTACATTCCAACCGAAGATAAAACGAGACAACTATGAAAACAATAGTCAAGAGATTGGCGCTGATGTTCTGCTGTGCCGGACTGTTCCTCGCATCGTGCAGCGACGACGGGGTGTCGGATGCGCAGCGGGCGCTCATGGAGGTGATCCGCGAGGCGGAGACGCTCATCGCCGAAGTTGAGGAGGGAACCTCCGAAGGCGATATCGCCCCGGGGTCGAAGAAGACCCTGCAGGCACGGATCGACCAGGCTTACTTCATCATGAACAACACCTCGCGCGAAGAGGGTTACACCAATGCGGCGAAACTGCTCGAGGAGGCCATTGCGGCCTTCAAGGCGAATGTCGTCAAACCGGGTATCGCACATTTCGGCCTGGGTTCGAAGATGAACCTGGGAGCCTCGTCCGACTGGGGGCTGGAGGATGCCTTCACCGTGGAGATGCGGGTCCGCTTCTCGGAGTTCGCTTCGGGTGACCAGTGCATCATCTCCAACGAGTCCGGTACCGGCGGCTTCATGGTCCGCAACAACGGCAACCAGCTGCAGTTCTACATCTACGATGCCGATGCCAACAACTGGAACGGCGGCGGATGCTGCACGATCGAACTCGATACGTGGTATCACATTGCGGCGACCTATAAGGCGGGCGGCAAGATGGTCTTCTACCTCGACGGAGTGCAGAAGAGCTCGGTAAACTGCGGCACGCTGGCCGCTTCGGCCTCCGACCTGCAGCTGGGCACCTCGCCCTACTACAGCGACCGCTACATGCGCGGCGACATCCAGAACGTCTCGATCTGGGAGGACGCCCGCACGGCCGATGAGGTGGCTTCCGATGTGAAGTGCTCGTTCACCGGCACGGAAGAGGGGCTGATGGCCTACTGGCCGCTGACGCTCAATGTCGGTACGGAGATCACCGACGAGACCGGTTCGCATGTGGCCGCGATGACCGACATCACGTGGCTCGATGCCGAATAGAACGGAAGAATATTCACGCATATAAAAACGTATAACGTATGACAAACCGCAGATTTGTGCTGCTGTCCGTACTGCTGACACTGATATGGTCGGGCCTCTGGGCCCGCCCGTATCCGGTGCGGCTGTGGCAGATCGGCAAGGCCGACGGTTCGTCGTCCGAGTTTGCGCTCGACGACGGAAGCTATTCCGACATTTCGAAACGTTTCCCCGGGTGCACGGCGCTCTATACTGTCGGGCACAGTTCGGCATCGGACGTCCCGTTCGTCATTCCGGGTCCCTCCGACAGCTGGGCGGGCAATCCGCAGGGCGGGCTGCTGGTCCGTTTCGGGGTCCGCGAGGCCGATCCCGAGGCCGCATTGCGGCTGAAGCTCGACTTCGTTGAGGTCCACAGCGGTTCGGCTCCGCGGCTCGAGATCGCACTCAACGATTTCCGCACGGAGGTTCAGACTCCCGCAGGAGCCGATCAGAACTATCTCGATACGCGCAAAACCTCGTCGAAAGGCCTTTGCGCCGAGGTCGAAATTCCGGCCGGGACGCTCCGCGCGGGCGACAACATCCTCTCGGTCCGTACGGTTTCGGGCAGCTGGATGGTGCTCGACGCCGTGACGTTCGAGGCTTCGGCTCCGGTGAAGAGCGCTCCGGCGGGCGCCGGCATCTCGCTCTTTGCAGCCGAGTCCGAACCGGCGCTGATCTACGGCCGGACGCAGGATGAGCTGCTCCATCCCGTGACGCTCGACATCGCCAACTGGGATGCGAAACCCCGCAAGGCGGCATGGAGCTACGACGGAAAGGCCGGCGGTGAGCTGAAGCTCGCCCCGGGTCTGAACCGCGTGCAGGTCGGCATTCCCGAGGGGTATGACGGCCGCCGGGTGCGCTTTGCGCTCAAGACGCCGGACGGCGACCGTTCGGTCGAGACGGAGATCCTTCCGGCCGAGCGCTGGACGGTCTATCTCGTGCAGCACACCCACACCGACATCGGCTATACGAAGCCGCAGACCGAGATCCTCACCGAGCACCTGCGCTATATCGACTACGCCATCGAGTACTGCGAGGCGACGGCCGACTATCCCGACGACGCGAAGTTCCGCTGGACGTGCGAAGCCTCGTGGGCCGTGCGCGAGTGGCTGCGCATCCGTCCCGCCGAGCAGGTCGAGCGCTTCCTGCGCTTCGTGAAGAACGGCCAGATCGAAGTGACGGCCATGTTCTTCAACATGTCGGAGCTCTCGGGCGAGAATGCCTACAAGACCTTCCTGGCGCCGATCGCCCGCTTCCACGAACTGGGTATTCCGGTCGAGACGGCCATGCAGGACGACGTGAACGGCGTGGCCTGGTGTCTGGCCGACTACCTGCCCGATCTCGGGGTCAAGTACCTGACGATGGGCTCGAACGGCCACCGCGCCCTGATCCCCTTCGACCGTCCGACGCTCTACCGCTGGGAGTCGCCCTCGGGCAAGAGCCTCCTCTCGTTCCGCGCCGACCACTACATGACGGCCAATTTCTGGGGCATCGACCGCGGCGATATGGAGGGTGTCCGCAACGGGGTCTTCTCCTACATCCGCTCGCTGCGCCGCGGCGGCTACGACTTCCCGCTCATTGCGGCCCAGTACTCGGGATACTCCACCGACAACTCGCCTCCGTCGATGCAGGAGTGCGCGCTGATCCGCGACTGGAACGAGCACTACGCATGGCCCAAGCTGCGCAGCGCGACCGTACATGAATTCCTCGAGCAGATCGATACGAAATACGGCGACCGTCTTCCCGTTTACCGTGCGGCCTATCCCGACTGGTGGACCGACGGATTCGGCTCGGCAGCCCGTGAAACGGCAGCTTCGCGCAAGACGCAGTCCGACATGATCACCATCGGCGGCATGCTCTCGATGGCCGGCATGGCGGGCGATGAAGGTGTCGAGGGAATGCACGACGAGATGCGCCGCATCCACGAGAACCTGCTCTTCTATGACGAGCATACGTTCGGTGCCGCGGAGAGCATCAGCGACCCGCAGTGCGAGAACTCGCAGGTGCAGTGGGCCGAGAAGGGCTCCTATGTCTGGGAGGCGCTCAAGAGTGCGCAGATGCTCTATGAGACCTCGATCGGCCGGCTTCAGGGCGACCTGCACCGTTCGGAGCGTCCGACGCTGACCTTCTTCAACCCGCTGGGCTGGGAGCGTTCGGCGCTGACGACCGTCTACATCGACTTCGAGGTGATCCCGCGCGACCGTGCCTTCCGTCTGCTCGACGAGCAGGGCCATGCACTCTCCGTCGAGCCGATCCGCTCGCGCAGCGAGGGACGTTACTACGCCATCTGGGCCGACCGGATCCCGGCGATGGGGTACAAGACCTACGAGGTAGTGCTCGACGAGGGCCGCGCCGCCGAGCCCGAGGCTTTCGAGCCGGCCGACCATGCGGTCGAGAACGACTTCTACCGCCTGGAGTTCGACCCCGCTACGGGCGGCATCCGCTCACTCGTGGACAAGGAGCTGGGCCTGGAGCTGGTCGATGGCGGTGCCGAATGGAAACTGGGCGACTTCATCTACGAGTCGCTCGAGGGTGACCGCCACCAGATGGAGCGCAAGGTCTTCGAGCGCTACCGCCGTTCGGGGCTGCGCGACGTCCGCTTCACGGGTGCGACCACCGGAGACATCTATACGACCGTCTCGTTCCGCGGTATGGCTGAAGGGTGCGATCCCGATTTCGGCGTGCGGGTCGAGGTGCGCCTTTACAACGACGTCAAGCGCATCGATCTCCACTATGCGGCGCGCCGTCTTCCCGAGACCGATCCGTCGGGCCTCTATGTGGCCTTCCCGTTCGCCCTCGAGGGCGGCCGGCTGGCCTTCGACGTGCCGGGCGGCGTGGTCTATGCCGGAGAGAACCAGATCCCCGGAACCACGGCGTCGTGGAATACGGTCCAGAACTTTGTCTCGGTGCGCAACGACCGGGCGCAGATCCTCGTGAGCTGCGACGCCATGCCGCTCTTCATGATGGGCGAGCTGCTGAACGATCCCTACCGCCAGCCGCGCACCTATGAAAAGCCGCACCTCTTCTCGTGGGTGACGAACAACTACTGGACGACGAACTTCCGCGCCTCGCAGGAGGGTGAGCTCAACTGGAGCTACACGCTTACCTCGTGTGCCGATACGTCGAACGCCGAGGCTTCTGCCTTCGGTTGGGGCAACCGCATCCCGCTCTATGCCCGCGTGATGCCGGCGGCCGGCGCCGACAACGGCAAGGCCTGGTCGAAGTCGTTCTTCCGCACGGGTTGCGACCATGTGCTGATGACCTCGTGCTCGCCGTCGCGGGCCGGGCAGGGCGCCGTGCTGGTGAACCTCCGCGAGACCGACGGCCGTGAGGCCGAGCTCACGCTGCTCGACGCCGCGGGGAATCCGCTGACGTTCGAGGTGGTCAATGCCCTTGACGAACCGACGGGCAAGCGTACCGCATCGCTCACGCTCCAACCTTACGAAAACGTGTTCGTGCGTCTCAGCCGCTGATCCGCACATACATCCGAAGAACCGATGAACGGCCGGAAGAGGGATGGTCAGGCCCTCCTCCGGCCGTTCGGGGGCCGGTCCCGACGGACGGCCCTCCCTTTTTTGACAGGAGATTATGAAAAGACTGATTCTTTTAGCCGCAGCCTGCTGCGCTGCGACGGCCTGTGCGGATGCACCGCGACCGGCCGATTACGTGAACCCCAACCTGGGGTCGATCCACAGCCGCTGGTTCTTCTATACGCCGGCGGCCGAACCGTTCGGCATGGCCAAACTGGGTCCCTCGACCAACGGCAGCTATACCAGTCCGAGCGGCTGGGAGGCCGTGGGCTACGAGGACGGGCACACCTCGATCGAGGGATTCCCCTGCCTGCATGAGTTTCAGGTGGGCGGTGTGCTGCTGATGCCCACCGTGGGCGAGGTGCAGACCGTGCCGGGACGCCTCGAGGATCCCGATGCCGGGTTCCGCTCGCGCTTCGACAAGGCCGACGAGCACGCCGAGCCGGGCTATTATTCGGTCCTGCTCAAGGACTACGGGGTCCGCGCCGAACTGACGGCCACCACGCGCGTCGGGTTCCAGCGCTACACCTTCCCCGCATCCGAAGCCTCGAACATCCTCTTCGACATCGGCAACGCCATCGGAGAAAGCGGCCCGGTGGTCGATGCCCTTGTCCGTGTGACCGATCCGCAGCATGTCGAGGGGTATGCCGTCTACGAACCGCTCTATGCCCAGAAATACCAGCCCGGGGCTACCGTCGGAGTCTATTTCTATGCCGAGCTGAGCCGCGGGGCCGATTCGTGGCAGCTCTATCGCCGGGGCGAGACGCCCTTTGCAGGGGATGAGCTCCGCGGTGTCGGGGCCGGTGTCGCCCTGCGCTACCGGACTTCGGCCGACGAGCGGATCGAGCTCCGCATCGGACTCTCCTACACCTCGGTGGAGAATGCCCGGGCCAACCTCCGCGCCGAAGCCGACGGGCTCGACTTCGATGACGTGCGCCGCCGCACCGCC
>ERZ779852.1823-NODE-1823-length-19003-cov-5.586342_pt1 | contig 19003 bp, 8 predicted proteins | sample MGYA00511559_ERZ779852 | MGnify/ENA primary metagenome ERZ779852 (study PRJEB29588, sample SAMEA2157977) | human gut metagenome | biome: human gut; feature: human-associated habitat; material: faeces | place: Denmark | collected 2008/2010 ...
ACCACGTATATTCCCGCCGCAGGGAGGGCAACACTGCCCGTCCCCGAGGCTATCAGGGCCCCCGAAGGGGAGAAAATCTCTATTTTGGAACCTTCGGCCGACACCGTGCGCCCTGCGACGGCAATCGTAAGCGGCTCTGTATCCGGCATTTCGCATGCGGGGATGCCGGTATTTTCGCCGAGGCGCAGCTCGGGCCATGTCCAGGAGGAGCGGTCGGCGGCGTCGGGGATCGTCTCATAGAGGAGCTTGCTGGAGCGGCGGTCGCGCTGCTGCACATTGATGCGCATGAGGCGGTCGGGCGAAGGCGCTCCGCTCTCGCCGAGGACGCTCCATGGGATGGCTCCTTCGAAGGTATAAAAGCGTTTGCTTACGCGCTTTTCGCAGACCACGCCCTCGGGGTCAAGCTCCTCGGCCTGCCAGCGGTTGCCCTCGCCGCGGCGCATGGAGATGGTGCCGTCGGCGCCGAAGAAGAATTTGAACATACCCTTCTGTGGGTAGGTGTCGCAGGCGTTGACCACATCGAGCCAGAGGAAGATGCCGTCCTTGTCGATCTTCTCGTCGAGAAGTATCTCGGGATCTACGGCATAGGCGTAGAAATAGAGATTTTGGTCGTCGTAGAGAAAATCCATCTCGAAGCGGTTGCCCGTCTGCGAGCCCATGGTGAGCTGACGGCCCATGGGATAGGTCCAGGCGTCCTTCGAGGGTGTACCGTCGAGCGTGGGAGTGCCGTAGGGGGCCTCAAAGCCTTTGAGGGCGCGTCCGCGGATCACGGCATTCCCCTCGGTCTGGCCGCCGGCGTAAGTGCCGGCCACGGCGTAGACATAGCCCGAATTGTCGACATTGACCGAGCCCCAGCTGGCGCGACCGCCTTCCGGGACGTAGAACGAGTGGTTGGTGCAACGGAAATTGCGACAATCAGCATCGCCCACTGCCACAAAATGATGGTAATAGTCGATACCCTTGCCGTCGATACCGTCGCACTCTCCCATCCACGACATCACCGTCTCTCCCCCGGGGAGCTTGCGGATGTAAGGCCCGGCTGAGATATGGCTGAGGTCGGCGCTGCTGACGAGCATCTTGGAGCGGTCGGGGGAGCCGGCGTCGACCCAGTGGCTCCAGTTGTCCTCGAGGGTGCAGCGTATAGTGGTGGCCCTGAAGCCGTTGTAACCGGGCTGGCCGTTGTCCTCGATGGAGTAGACTATCTCGTTGTTGTCGGTGAGGATGGCCACGGGCATGCCGTCGCGGTGTCCCTGGCGGTAGCTGACGCGCTGCGCGGGGGTCCAGCTCAGGCCGTTGTCGTAAGAGCGGGAGAGCATGATCTGCTGATCGTTGTTCCCTTCCAGCTCGAGGGAGAAGTAGCAATGGATTTCGCCCGAAGGGAGGAGGAGGAAAGCCGGCTCCCAGCAGCCGTCCTGGCCGAGATGGCTGGCGGTGTGAACGCGAGTCATCTTGCTCCAGGTCAGACCGTTGTCCTCGGAGCGGAGCACTCCGATGGTGAAGGGACGGTCTTCGGAGTAGGGCTCCACCGGGCGATAGTTGAGCCCTAAGAGGATGGTGCCGTCGGGGAGCTGGACAAAATCGGGATTGCACAGCTCGTATTTGTCCGGGTGGCGGATCACGGTCTGCGGCGACGTCCAGTGGTCGCCTGAGTCGGAGCTGTAGGTGACCTCGATGCCTCGGCTCCAGGCCGTGCCCATCATCAGCAACCGGCCGTCCTGCAGCTCTATCAGGCGCCCGTAGCCGCTTGGCGGCGAGAGAGGTACACGGCGGGTGTTCATATCCCAGTAGATACGCGAGCGCTCGAAAGGCTCGTGGCGCACTGCCTGCACTGCCACGGAGGTGAGCAGCAGGAGTCCGATGGTTGACAGCAGATGTTTCATTTCACGATTTCTTTAGTGACTTTGGCGCCCTGACGGCGGATGAAGATACCTCCGGCGGGATTGGATACGGGGACACCCTGGAGATTGAACCACTCCACCGGAGCGGCAGCAGAGGCGGCATCGGCCTCGGGGACGTCGATTCCCGAATTCTCGCCGAGCCGGAATTCAGGCCAGGTCCACGACGAACGTTCATTGGTATCGGGTATCGACTCGTAGAAGAGTCCGCGCTCGCGGCGGTCGCGCTGCTGCACATTGATGCGCATGGTGCGTTCGGGCGAGGGTGGCGTAGATTCGCCGAGAAGGGTCCAGGGGATGGCGATCTCGAAGTAGTAGTAAGTTTTGGCCACGCGGCTTTCCACTTTCACACCTTCGGGATTGAGCTCCTCGGCCTGCCAGCGGTTGTCGCTGCCGCGGCGGAGGGAGATGGTGCCGTCGGCGCCGAAGAAGAATCGGTACATTCCTTCCTGAGGGTAGGTGTCGCAGGCGCCGGCTACATCGAGCGAGATGAAAAAGCCATCCTTGTCGATAGTCTCGTCGAGGCGGATATCCTTATCGGTACCGTAGGCCGAGATGTAGAGATTATCGTTGTCATAGAGGAAATCGAACGCCACGCGGTTGCCGGTCTGCGAGCCCATGGCGAGCTGACGCGCCGAGGGGTAGGTCCAGGCATCCTTTTGGGGCGAACCGTCGAGCACCGGAGTGCCGAAAGGCGCCTCAAACCCCTTGAGGGGGCGTCCTTTGATGAGACCGAGCACACAGCCGCCGCCATAGGTGCCTACATTGGCCATGGCGTAGCAATATCCGTCGTCGGCATAGGCGATGGAACCCCAGTTGGCAAACTCGTTCTCGTTGCGGTAGAAAGCGGGAGCTACAGCCTTGAAATTGCGTGCGTCGGCATCGCCTACAGCCACAAAGAGGGGATATTTGTCGATTTCGGTGGTGGTACGTCCGTCGGAATTGCCCATCCACGAGGCCATGGTCTCGCCGTTGGGGAGCTTGCGGATGTAGGGCGCGGCGGAGTTGTGCTTCTTGTCGTTGTTGTTGGCGAAGATCATCTGGCGGTTGGGCGACGAGGCGTTGACCCAGGTGCTCCAGTTGTCCTCGAGAGAGCAGCGGAAGGTGGTGGCGCGGGGTGAGCCGAGATAGTCGCCATGGCCGAAGTCCTCGATGATGCCCACAATCTCGTTGGCATCGGTGATGATGGCGGTGGCCATGCCGTCGCGCCATCCGGCACGGTAGCACACTCGCTCCGAAGCGCCCCAGGTGAGGCCGCCGTCGAAGGAGCGCGAGATCTTGATCTCCTGGTCGCCGCAGCCTTTTAGCTCCACGGAGTAGTAGCATTGCACTTCGCCCGAGGGGAGCTCAAGGAAGGAGGGCTCCCAGCAGCCGTCGCCGCGGTAATATTCGGCCTCAAACACCGGGATGGGCCCCTCCCAGGTCTTGCCAAGGTCGGTGGAGCGCATCACCTCGATGCCGAATTTGCGGTCGGGCGAATAGGGCTCGTTGGGGCGCGGATTGAGGCCCACGAGCAGAGTGCCATCGGAGAGTTGGGTGAAATCGGGCGAACCGTAATCGAATCCCGAAGGCTTGTTGACGATCTTTTTCGGCTCGGTCCAGTGAGCGCCGTAGTCGGTGCTGATGGTGTAGCAGAGGCCTCCGCCGTATCGGCCTACAATCATGAGGCGCCCGTCTATGAGCTGCACCATGCGGCCGTAATTGCCGCCCCAGGGCATGGCATCGACACGGGTATAGGGGTCCCAGTAGATGCGCGAGCGGTCGTAAGGCTCGTGGTAAACGGCCTGCGCGGCCACACCGGTGAGCAGAGCGAGAGATATGATGGAGAGGAAGCGTTTCATTTTCATTTAAGGAGCTCTTTAGTTACTTTGGTGCCCTGACGCCGGATGAATATTCCCCCGGCGGGATTGGCCACGGGGAGACCCTGGAGATTGAACCACTCCACGGGAGCGTCAACGCCCGAGGCGTCGGCCTCAGCGGCCACGATGCCGACATTTTCGGAGGGTGTGAGGCGGAATTCGGGCCATGTCCACGACTGGCGCGACACGGCGTCGGGGAATCCCTCGACGCGCAGCTCTTTCTTACGGATATCGTTGATTTCGATATTCATGCGCATAGTCTGCTCTACGCGGGGGCCGCCCCAGCCGAACACGCTCCATGGGATAGCCACCTCGAGGACGTAGTAGGTGCGCCCGATCTTAAACTCCTTGCGGATGCCGTCGAGCGAGGCCTCAGAGGCGTTCCAGCGGTTGTTGTGCCCTTCCTGCATCTTCACAGAGCCGTCGATGTCAAAGAAAATGCGGTACATCCCGTCCTGCGGATAGTTGTCGGGATTGTTGGTAGTGTCGATAGTAAGATACACGCCGTCGCGGTCGGTGTCGCGGTCGGTGATCTGGTCGTTGTCAGAGACGAAGGCGAGCATGTAGAGGCACTCGTTGTCGTAGAGGAAGTCGAAAGCGCCTCGGGTGCGGGCACTCTGGCCGAGGACTATCTGCTCGCAGCGCGGGGAAGTCCAGGGATCCTTGGAGTAGGAGGCGTCGATGGTGGGTGTGCCGAAGTCGGCCTTCACATAGTCGATGACGGAGCCCTTCATGAGGTAGATGCCGCCATGCGAGCTGAGAGCGAAGACACGGTTGTCGAAAGCCACATTGACCGAATTCCACTGGCGGTCGCCGTCGGTGGTGTGGAACGGCTGGGCCACCTGTTTGAATTTGAGCGCGTCCTTATTGCCCACTGCGGTGAACATGTCGAGGCCGCCGGTGAGCGGATTGGTACCCTGCCACGAGGCGAGAGTGTAGTCGTTGCGCATACGGCGGATGTAGGGAGCAGCCGAGAGATTCTGCTTGTCGGTATTGTTGGCAAAGATCATATGGCGGTTGGGGCTGTTGCCGTCCACCCAGCAGTCGTGCCAGTTCTGCTCCACGGTGCATCGCATGGTGGTGGCGCGGAAGCCGTTGTATCCCGGCTGTCCGTTGTCCTCCACTATGACCACGATGTCGCCGGCAGCGGTGATGATGGCCGAGGGCATGCCGTCGCGGTGTCCGGCACGGAAGGTTACGCGCTCGGGAGCGCTCCATGTGAGGCCCTTGTCGAAGGAGCGACAGAGCGAGATCTCCTGTTCGCCGCTGCTGGTATAGGGGTGCTCGTTGGCGAAGTAGCAGTGGAGCTCGCCGTCGGGCATCTCCAGGAACGAGGGCTCCCAGCAGCCGTCCTCGAAGGTATGCGAGGCATCGTAGATGTATATCGGGTCGGACCACGTCTCGCCGTTGTCGGTAGAGCGCACGCAGCGGATGCCGAAGCGCCGGTCCACGGTATAATCTCCGTGGGGGCGGGGGTTGTATCCCACTATGATGGTGCCGTCGGTGAGCTGGATGAGATCGGGCACACAATTAGAGATATTGTTGACGGGATTGGGTGCGATGAGCTCGGGCGTGGTCCATCTGTCGCCGTTGTCGTTGCTGTAGCACACCTTGATGCCGTTGGGGCCGTAGCTCTCGGCGGCGGCTATGAGGCGGCCGTCCTGCAGGGTGATGAGGCGGGCATAGTTGCCGGTCTCGAAGATGCGCTGCTCCGAACTGATGTCCCAGAGCACACGTGGATAGTCATACGGAGCGTGATAGCGGGCCGAAGCCGTGAGAGCCGTAGCGGCAAGAGCGAGAATCGCGATAGATTTATTCATGCGATGAGTGTATTTTAGTTAATGCAAGGTTATTTCATCATTACTTTCTCAGCTTGGGAGTCCTGACGCCGGATAGGCGGGCGAAGCTACCGTCTGTCCGAGCATATTGAACCACTCCACGGGAGCGGCGGAACCGAGCGCGGAGCCGGTATCGGCGTCGGTGGAGCGTACGCAGCGGAGGCAAGTAGACGTAAGGGTTTCATAAGAATGTTCAAATTTACAAAAAATTGACCGGTAAGGAAGAATTTAAGTAAGACAGATACAAATGCCGGGAGAGAAGAGCATCGGAATTAGAGAAAAACAACGGGGGTGTTGCCGTCCGGGAATCAGCCGGGAGAGGCAACACCCTCGGAGTATGATGATAAAGAAACCGGAATCGGCCCTGAAGCGCCTGAAGAGGCGCTTCAGAGGGTCCGGAGATATTACTTGACTGTTGCGGTGACCACGCAGGTGCTCTCCACTGTGATAGCGGGGTTGGAAGCGTGGGCAGCTACGAAGCGGTAGGTTACGGGGGAGGTGAAATCTACGGGGGTGCCGGAGGTCTGCTCCACGTCGCCGATGAAGACCTTCTCGTTGGCGGGATCGTTGAGTGTGAACTCGGGAGCGATAGCCGTGAGGTCGGTGCCGGCGGGCACTTCGATATTCATTGTGGTAGCTGCATAGTCGTACTCGCTGCGTACGAGCGTGCCGGCGACACCGGCAAGCTTGAAGGCCTTGAACTCGCCGTAGTAGAGCGTGTAGAGGCGATAGTCGCGCACGTCACCCGAAGCCGATGTAGAGCGGATGTCGAAGACATCAGCGAGGTTGCGCTTTGTGGTGGCCTTGAAGGGCTCGTAGTCGGCGTCGGCCTCCTTCTTGATCTCTACGGTCTGCGAGGGAGACTCCTGATAGATGGCGATAGTCTGATTTTTCAGGGCTATGTTGCCGTCGCGGCCGTTGAAGCGGGCTTTGCGCGACAGCGACAGGAGCCAGTCGGAGCCGTTGACGAGGTCGGCATACACCTCATTGCGTCCGGCAAAGAGGCTGATGCTGACGTTGGTGATGGCGTTGGCGTTGTCAGTGACGGTCACCCACACCGAAGTGGTGTCGGACTTGAGCGAATTGCCGGCGTCCTCGTGGTTGGTGGCTACGCACACCACATGGAAGATGCCCGGTTTCTGATAGGAGTAGTTGAGGAAGCCCTTGTTGACCACCAGGCCGGTGTTCGACTGGTCGCGGAGCTCGTAGTCGTGGTCCTCGTCGCCGGGATATACCACCACGTTGTCGGCGTTGCCCACAAAGCGTACGGTCATGTTCTCGTTGACCTCATAGTGGAGTTTGTCCACGCTGAGAGCGGCAGTGGGCTGCTCGGCGGTCTTGTCGTCGCAGGAAGCGAGCATCAGGGCGGCGCCGGCCATGAGGCATATGTAATTTCTAAACAGTTTCATATCTGTGAGTTGATACTAAAGTAAGAGAATGTAGGGGGATTAGTAACCGGGGTTCTGTGTGACAACACCGTTGGAGATATCGATCTCGGTCTGCGGGATGGGGAAGATCTCGTTGATACCCTCGCGGAAGAGCTCGCCGCGGTGGTTGAGCACGTCGGCAGCGTAGGAGTGGATGAACTTGGCGGCGCGTCCCGAGCGGGCGAGATCGAAGAAGCGATCCCACTCATAGGCGAGCTCCATGCGGCGCTCCAGCCAGATCTGGTCGCGGAGCCAGCCGTAACCGCCGGCAGCCACCTCGAAGTTGCGGTTGTCGATCGAGCCAACCTGACGCTTGCAGGTGTTGAGCTGCTCGAGAGCCTCCTGCATGCGGCCGCACTCGTTGAGAGCCTCGGCATAGGTGAGGACGGACTCTACGTAGCGGAGCATGCGGCGGTTCTTGCCGGAGTCGTCGGAGTTGGTCGGACGGTCCATGATGGGCGTCCACCACTTCAGGGGCGAGAGGTTGCCGGGACCGTTGGCCACGCTCTGCTTGTCGGGGGTGGTCTCGTTGTGACCTACGATGTATGTGCTGCGGATGTCGCCCCCGCTGAAGGTGTTGGAGCGGATACGTGTGGTGGTCTTGAGTGCGGGATTCCAGTCGGCTCCGAAGAGTTTCCAATAGATGGAGCAGCCCTCGTTGGTATCGCCGGTGGAGCCGTCGCCGCTCTCCTTGAACACTACCTCCCATACCGATCCGGCGCAGAACTCACCTGCCTCGTAGAACTGCTCGTAGTATGTGATAGGGTTGTTGTAAGCATCGAGATACTCCAGACGGTAGGAGTTGCCCATCTCGGGAGCGAGGGTCTGCAGAGTCTCGGGAGCCTCACCATCGGCGAGAGCCGATACGGGTTTGAACCAGAGCGACTCGCGGAGGTCCTCCCAGCTGGTGTCGGGATAGCGCTCGTCGAAGCGGAGGATGTCGCCGAAAGTCTTGGCCTGCTTGCCGATGAAGTAGTCGCCGATCTCGGCGCACTGTGTCCACTTGTCGGAGCCGTCGCCCGGCTTGGCCTGATACATGAGCACCTTCATGAGGAGCGCTGCGCAGGCACCTGCGCCCACCTTGCCGGCATTCTCATGAGTGAAGCGTGCAGGGAGCATGATGAGGGCCTCGCGTAGGTCTTTCTCGATGTAAGCGTAGCAGTCTTCGAGCGAAGAGCGCGGGATGACGAGATTTTCCACTGTCTCTACCTCGGGACGGATGGGCACACCGCCGAAGGTGCGCACCAGGTTGAAGTAGAAGTAAGCGCGGAGGAACTTGGCCTGACCCAGGATGTAGCGCACATTCTGGAAGTCGTTGGTGGTGTTACCGATCACACGCACGCGGTCTACGTTGGCGATCACCTGATTTACACGGTGCACGGCCTTGTAGTAGATCTCCCAGCGGTTTTTGATATAGGTGTTGGAGGTGTTGAAGGTCCAGTTGACAAGCTGTCCCATCTGCGAAGTGAGCCCCTCGTCGTTGCCGATGCAGTCGTCGGCGAGAGCCTCGCCGAATCGCCAGTCGGTATCGGTCATGGCATCGCTCTGGAGGATATCGTAAGTGGCGTTGAGAGCCGTCTGGAGCTTGTAGGTGGTATCGTAGTAGTCCTTGTCGATGGAGTTGCCCTGCACCGGCTCGTCGAGGAAATCGTCGCAGCCGGCAAGTGTCAGAGCGCCGGCGCCTAAAGCTACCGAAGCCATCAGGCTCAAAGCCTTGCGGATTGCTTTCTTATTTATGAAGTTCATGATTGTGAAATCTAAAAATTAAGTGCCTGAATGGATTAGATGCCGAACTTGATGCCGAAAGTGAACGAGCGTGCCTGGGGATAGTTACCATGGTCGACGCCCATAGCGGTGTTGGTGCTCTCGGTACCTTCGAGACGGCCGACCTCGGGGTCAAATCCGTCGTACTTGGTCCATGTGCAGAGGTTGTAGGCAGTGGCGGAGAGAGTGAGGCTGCTCAGACCGATACGCTTGATAAGCTCGGGCTTGAAGGTGTAGCTAAGACGCAGCTCCTTGAGTCGGCAGTAGCTGCCGTCCTTGACGAAGAAGTCGGAGGAGCGGTAGTTGCGGTTGGTGTCGCCTGTGCTTGCGCGGGGGATGGTGGCGCCGGGGTTGGGAGTAGCCCAGGGGCGCTGTGCGTCCTCGGCAGCAGACCAGAACATCTTGTCGTAACCCTCGATACAGTTGCCGGCAGCGGCATTGTAGAGGTAGTAGTCCATGACGTTGAACAGCTTGTTGCCGGTCTGGCCCTGGAAGAAGGCGGAGAGCTCGAAGCCGTCGTAGCGCACGCTCACGGGCACACCGAATACGAAGTCGGGCAGCGGCGAGCCGAGGTAGGTGCGGTCTTCAGCTGTGATCTGACCGTCGCCGTTGAGATCCTTGAAGCGGAAGTCGCCGGGCTTGGCGCTCTGCTCGTTGAGGTTCTTGTTGGGCTCGTACTGTGCGGAAGCCTTCACCTCGTCGGTGGTCTTGAAGATGCCGTCGGTCACGTAGCCGAAGAAGGAGCCGATGGGGCGGCCTACAGCGGTCTTGGTGACGTAGTCCACGATGGAGCCTTCGCCGATGTAAGCGCCGTAGATAGGCTCGTTGCCTGTGCCGAGCGATGTCACCTCATTCTTGATCCAGGAGAGGTTCATGCCGATATCGAAGGAGAATTTGCCGAACTGGCGGCGGTAGGTGAGGCTACCCTCCAAACCGTAGTTCTTTACAGCGCCGGCGTTGGTCATCGGGTTGGAGTTGAGACCTGCGGAGCCCACAGTGGGCACGGCGATAAGCATGTCGGTGGTGCGCTTGTCGAAGTATTCGATGCCGAAGAGGAGGGTATTGTTGAGGAAAGCCATGTCAAGACCCACGTTGTAAGTCTCGGTCTTCTCCCACTTGATGTTGTCGTTGCCGATGGTGAGGGCCGAAGCACCCGGACGGAGCACATGGTTGCCGGCTCCGAAGGGATAGTTGAGCTGAGTGGTGAGGTAGGTGTAGCGTGCGAGCTCGTCGATACGGTTGTTACCCAACTTACCCCAGCCTACACGCAGCTTACCGAGGCTCATCCATGTCTGGTCGCGGAGGAAAGGCTCAGAGGAGAATTTCCAGCCGAGAGATACCGAGGGGAAGTAGCCCCAGCGGTTGTCCTTGTTGAACTTGGAGGAGCCGTCGATACGGATATTGGCCTGGAGGAGGTAGCGGTCGAGGACATTGTAGTTGATACGCCCGATGAAGCCGACAGCGGTCCATTTGCGGTCGAGACCATAGGTCTTGTCGCCGGTGTAGCCGCTGGAGAGGTACCACTGCGAGGGATCGTTGGAGGGAGTACCGCGCTTGGTGCTCTCCTGGAAGGAGCTCTTGTAACCCTCGGCGGTCTGACCTACGAGAGCGGTGATGCTGTTGATCTTGTCCTTGTCAGCCCAGTTGAAGGTAAGAAGGTTGTTGATCTCCCACTTGTGGGTGTCGAACTTATACTGATATATAGTGGAGAGGTCGCCTATGGCGAAGTCCTCTTCGAGCTTGCCCACCTCGGAGAACTCTTTGGTGGTCTCGGGCTGCAGATAATAGGAAGCCTTGAACTGATAGTTGAAGAACTTGAGGAAGTTGGCCGACAGAGTGATGTTGGCATCGAAGCGGTCGGACTTCACGTCGCGGTGGTAGCGCTCCACACGTGCGATGGGGTGGTTGGAGTCGAAGTAGTTGCGGTCGTTGTAGACACGTGTCATGGGGTTGACATTGAGGGCGTCCTTGAGCACGGAGCCGGAGCCGCCGGGCACCAGGTCGCGGTCCTCGTTGGCGTAGCTCATGTTGACGATCACGTCGAGCCAGGAGGAGAGCTTCTGGGTGAGGTTCATACGGGCGTTGAAGCGCTTGTAGTCGGAGCCCTTGATGATACCTTTCTCATCGAAGTAGCTTGCCGATACCATAAACTGGGTCTTGTCGCTGCCGCCGCTTACCGAAGCCGCATACTGCTGCTTGACACCGGTGCGGGAGATGGCGTCGTACCAGTTTTCGCAACCGGTCTTATGACGGAAGGCCTGGTTGTCGGCCTTGGTCTGGTCCCAGGCGAGGGTGCCGTCGGGCTGCTTGGTCATATTGAGCTGACCGTCGGCCGAGTAGATGTTGTTGCCGGTCATGTAGTCTTGCAGGAGGGCATATTCGTCCATGCCCATCATCTTGATTTTCTTCCAGGGGTTGGAGAAGCCGGCGTAGCCGTCGAAAGTGACTGTCACTTTGCCCTTCTCACCGCCCTTGGTGGTGATGGATACTACACCGTTGGCGGCACGTGCACCGTAGACGGCCGAAGAGGCGGCATCCTTGAAGATCTCGATGTTGGCGATGTCGTTGGGGTTGATGTGGTCGATGTTATCAACGATAAAGCCGTCGACTACATAGAGGGGGTCGGCGTCGTTGATGGTACCTGTACCACGGATCTTTATGGTTGTAGCTCCACCGGGGGCGCCGCTGTTCTGGATGATGTTGACACCCGAAGCCTTACCCTGCAGGGCCTGCAGAGCCGAGGATACGGGGACGTCGTTCACATCCTTACCGCTGACGGATGAGATAGAGCCGGTGATATCGCTCTTGCGCTGTACACCGTAACCGATAACCACTACCTCGTCGAGCAAGGCGGTGGTCTGCTTGAGTTCTACATCAATTTTGGTGCGGCCGCCTACCTTGATCTCCTGGGGCTCGTAGCCGAGGGCGGAGATGGTGAGAGTGGCGTTGGAAGGCACGGAAATGGTGAAGTTGCCATCGATGTCGGTGGCAACACCGTTGGATTTGGAGCCCTTCTGCATGATGGTGGCTCCGATGACCGGCTCGTTCTCAGCCGGATCCATTACGGTACCGGACACAGAGATATTCTGTGCGGCGAGGGTTAGATTGACGGTTGCCAATAGAAACAATATCAGCAGCCTCTGAATTTTTGTCTTGAACATACTTGCACTGCTAAAGCAATTTATAAAAGAGGTTGCCCCGCGGGAGGGAAACTGTTAATTGCGTTGGTAGGTAAAAAAGGTAAGGAGGGAGATGCGGAAAGATTTAAGGGGTGGAAGCCGCCGCTTGCGGCAACCGATATAGGGCAAATGCCATGATACGAAGAGAAAGAGACGGGAGGGGGAGGAGAGGCGGCAGGGCCATGCGCGGGCTGCTTCGGGGGGGCGACTGTGCGCCCTCAGCGCTGCGCCTTTGCGGCCGGAAAGATAGAAAGGTGGAAAAGCCGGGTGTGCCCGCAAGGGGGCGGGCACACCCGCTTTTCAGTATAGGTTGGTGACACCGGCGTCAGACAGCCGGATGTCAGGGATTATTTCAGGATAACCTTCGAAGCCTTGTTGCCCTCGCGACGGATGTAGAGGCCGGGGGTGTTGGCGTTGACGCGCATGCCCTGGAGGTTGAAGTACTCTACGGGACCGTCGTTGCTGAAGTCGGAAACAACCTCATCGATACCTGCGTCGTCGCCGAAGTCGAGGAGCATGGTGTCACGGTTGCTCGGTTTCTTGTCGGGGTTGTCGTACTCGTAGCAGTAGATGTTGTGGTCAGCGTCGGAGATGAAGATCAGCTTGCCGTCGAGGTTGCGGAGCATGTGGACACCGTCGTTGGTAGGATCGATATTGGTAACTTCCACGGGGGTAGCGTCGAGGCCGTCAACGCGAACCAGACGACCGGCGTGACCGTCGCGGGCGTTGGAGGAGTTCCAGTAGTAGAGAGTACCGTTGCAGACGGTGAGCTCGCGGGTCCAGGTAGCGCCGGTGCCGGGAGCGAAGTCATACTGCAGCCATACCTTCTCGCCGTCGCAGATGTTAAGCTCGCCACCGAGCTGAGGGTTCTCCGGATCGTCGATGTCGGGGTTTATACCGCGGTTGCAGCAGAATACATATTTGCCGTCGAACTCCACGCCGTCGTCAGGCCAGGTGTTGCCGTTGTTGACGTTGATGTTGGTGGAGATGTCGAATATCTTGTAGTTGCCCTTCTCGCAGTTGGTCATACCGAGCTCAGAGCCGGTGGAGGGGGTGGAAGAGCGGAAGAATACATGGCCGAATGCGGGATAACCGGTCTTGGTCACGCCACCGCCGCTGCCCATGGGCACACCTGCGTCGTCGGTGTTGTCGGGATTGAAGGTGTCGTTGGTGTTGAAGATCTCATAAGCTTCTTCGGTCTCGAGGTCGTAAGCCCAAGGCTCGTTGCCCGAAGCCCAGGACCAGGCCTTGAAGAAGAGCTTCTTGTTGTAGAAGTTGAGGAAGTGAGCGATAGCAGCACCACGGGTAGAGCCTTCAAGACCGGCGGGGTCTTTCTCGGTGTTGATATCTTTGATCATCTTGGTGCCCTCGGGAGTGCCGTCGGTAACCCATACTTCGTCACCGTAGGTCACCTCGTCGTCATTGACGTTAGCAACGTCGGCGATGAAGAATACCTTGCGGCCTACGCGGACAACGTCGCCTGTGCGGTTGTCGATAGGCTCGCGGCCGGGGAACATGCTGTTGACCTCCTTAACGAGAGTGGTGCCTTCGGCTGTGCCGTCGGATACATAGAGCCACCACTGGCCGTTGGTGCCCACTGTGGCGGCGTTATCGTCTTTTGCGAAGAATACGAACTGATTCTCGTTGAGCTGGCAGAGGCCGCGGGGTTCGCTGTCGCCCCATTCGTTGACGTTAGCCACCATGTAGGTGCCGTCGGCTGTACCGTCGGAGATCCAGATTTCCTGGCCATCCTGGGAGTCGCCTGTGGCGGAGAAGATCACTTTGTCGTTGAAACGGGTGAGCCAGAGGATGTTGGAGGTAGAGATGCCTTCGTAGATATCCTTGACCATGTAAGTGCCTTCGGGAGTGCCGTCGGTAGCCCAGAGCTCTTCGCCGTGTACGCCGTCGTCAGCGCAGAAGTAAGCGAGGTAGCCCTTCTCTTCGGAGCCTGCCACGCAGATGTTTTTCTCGGCATAGTCACGCTCGTTGAAGGTAGCTTTGGCAGTAACGCCTTCGCGGAGGAGTGCGGTGAGCGTACCGGCATCACCGGCAACACCCTGTGCGGATGCAGCGCCTGCTGCACATGCGAAAGCCGCAGAGAGGAGTAAAAGATTCTTTTTCATGTTTAATAGTTAAAGATGAATTAATATAGATAGGTTAACACTATTATCATGGTAGGTGATCGGGAGGAGAGATGGTATCGGATTTCTTCGATTGGTAAATCTTGCGCGTATATTATATATTCTGATTTATATCGTCTTTTTGTTGTTTGCAATTCGTGAGAAGTGCAAACAGCCCCATGGGGCTGCGCCGCGGCGGGAGAAAGGGAGCGCGACTGAGACGTCGATGGGCCGCGATTGAGAAAGCCTTGTTTCCGTTTTTCGACGGCAAATATACGATGTCGCGCGGATAGCGCAAAGGGAATTTTGTGTTTTTTCATAGAAAATCTGTGCAAAAATGCCCAAAAACATATTTTCCCGGGCTGTATTGGACATGGTTACTCATTTTTGGCACAGAATCACCTGCAAGAAGTGGAAATCAGTGCTATCTTTGCAATAAATAAAATTAAGAAGCGTTAAACAGACGTTTTAACGCTTCATTGAATTCTAAAAATCTTTAACCTCACACCAAATTTTTTGACCATGAACAGACATTATGTTCTCCCGGCAATGGCTGCGACACTGATAGGCATGTCGGGGCTGCTGACATCCTGCGGCAAGACGGCGAAAGCACCTGCCGAAACCGCCACTGAGGGTACCGAGATATTTTTTGCGGACCCCACCATCTACACCGAGAATGGAAAATATTACCTCACCGGCACCCGCAACGCCGACCCGCTGGGCTTCACCATGCTCGAGAGCGACGACCTGCAGACTTGGCGCCTGGCACGCCCCGACTCGATGATACTCCGCACCGGAGAGAACACCTTCGGCACTCAGGGCTTCTGGGCTCCGCAGATCCTGAAAAAAGACGGCAAATATCTGCTGGCATACACCGCCAATGAGCAGGTGGTGCTGGCCAAGGGCGATAGCGTCAACGCGCTCTTCACCCAGGAGATAGCCGAGCCTATCGACGGCAGCGAGAAAAATATCGATCCCTTCATCTTCCGCGATGACGACGGCAAATACTACCTCTACCACGTGCGCTTCGACAACGGCAACTGGCTGTGGGTAGGCGAGTTTGACATCGAGACCGGCAAAATCAAGGAAGGCACCCTGCAGCCGGTATTCCGCAACGACCAGGCCTGGGAGGCTACCGACGCCTATCCCTCGGCTGTGATCATGGAAGGCCCCACAGTGGTGAAAATGGACGGCACTTACTACATCTTCTACTCCGCCAACCACTTCATGAGCGACGACTATGCCGTAGGCTATGCCACCGCCGACAGCCCCACAGGCCCCTGGACCAAGAATCCTAACAACCCCATCATCCACCGCAACATCGTGGGCGAGAAAGGTTCGGGCCATGGCGACGTATTCACCGACAAGGACGGCAACCTCAGATATGTATATCACGTGCATCACAACGACTCCGTGGTATCGCCCCGCCGCACACGCATCGTGACACTCAATGTGGATAAGTCAGCCGGTCAGCCCTACGCCATCACCGCCGACACCACCACCATCATCAAGCCTCTGCGCGTAAACTAATCACCGGAGAATCAACGAGATGAAACAGTACATAGCAATGTTTGCGGCCCTGGCAGCGCTCACCGCACAGGCCGCCACCACCGAGCTGGCACTCAAGACCCCCGGCGGCGCCGTGAAGACCTACGAAATGATCGGCGACGGCACCCTGCGCGCCAAAGACGGCGCCACACTGCCCCTGCAGATCACACGCACAGAGACCAAGGGGGAGAACGGCGTAACCACCGTGACCCTCAAGGTGAAAGGACTGGAGAAATGCTGGTTCAACATCACCGAGACCGAGACCATGAAGGGCACCAAGCACGGAGAGTGTGAATTTTACATGCCCGGCTTCTGGTATCACCACAATCTGCGGTCGCCCGAGAAGGCACCCTCGTTTAAGACCTCCGACAGCTGGGAGGTGCGCGAAGACCGCCTGAGCGCTCCCCTCACCGGCATCTACAATCCCGCCGACGGCGAGGCCATCACCGTGATGCGCATCAACCCCGACGACCATGCCGACTGCGTGCTGCAGAACCTCTCGGGCGATGTGATCCTCACCGGCCATACCTCGCTGGGAAGCACCGGATTCGAGAACAACAACGGCGAAGCATCGCTGGTCTACAGCTACCCCTACAGCGAGAGCCCCCGGCGCTACATCCGCAAACTGACGCTGATCGACCCCGTGCGCACCTTCGAGCGCCTCGACAAGGGTGAGGAGATCACCCTCACATGGCAGGTACGCAAGTTCAACGCCAAGGACTACAGCGACTTCGTGGAGGATGTGTGGGGATATGCCTACGACACCCTCAAACCCGCTCAGGTGAACACCGGCATAACCCCCGAGCAGGCCAAGGAGCACCTCGCCGACTACTTCAAGACAGCCTATGTCGACGACTACGATCTGAAATTCTACTCCGGTGCCAGGATGCGCACCATCGACTGCAACCTCACCGACGAATATCAGGTGGGCTTTGTGGGCCGTGTGCTCCTCAATGCCTTCAACGCCTATGAATACGGTCTGGAGCACAACCGTCAGGACCTGGTAGACAATGCATTGGCAATCTTCCAGAGCACTTACGACCACGGATTCACCCCCAAAGGATTTTTCCGCGAATCGGTGCGTGCCCGCGAAAACAAGGATATCCCCTTCCTGAGCATACGCCGCCAGAGCGAGGGCGCCTTCGCCATGCTCAACTGGCTTGAGTCGGAGCGCAAAGCCGGCCGCAAGCACCCCGAGTGGGACGCCAAGGTGCGCTCGGTGCTCGACCTGATGCTGCAGGTGCAGAACGAGGACGGAAGTTTCCCGCGCAAATTCCACGACGACCTCAGCGTAGTGGACCCCTCGGGAGGCAGCACACCGTGCGCCACCCTGCCTATGAGCATGGGCTACAAATATTTCGGCGACAAGCGCTACCTCGAGAGCGCACGCGCCACTGCCAAATATCTGGAAAATGAGCTGATCGACAAGGCCGACTACTTCTCGTCGACCCTCGACGCCAACTGCGAGGACAAGGAAGCTTCGTTCTACGCCGCTACCGCCCTCTACTATCTGGCTCACGCCACCAAGGGAGCTGAGCGTCAGCACTATATGGACCTCTGCAAGAAAGCGGCCTACTTCTGCCTGTCGTGGTACTACCTGTGGGATGTGCCCTTCGCCGAGGGTCAGATGCTGGGCGATGTCGACTTCAAGAGCCGCGGCTGGGGCAACGTGTCGGTGGAGAACAACCATATAGACGTGTATATCTTCGAGTTCACCGCCGTGCTCGATCTGCTGGCCAAGGAGTACAACGAGCCCCGCATGGCCGACTTCTCGAAGGTGATCCAGACCTCGATGCTGCAGCTGATGCCGACTCAGGACCATATGTACGACATCGGCAAGCGCGGCTACTACCCCGAAGTGGTGCAGCACACCGCCTGGGACTACGGCCACAACGGCAAGGGATTCTACAACGACATCTTCGCTCCGGGCTGGACCGTGGCCTCGCTGTGGCAGATGCTTTCGCCCGACCGCGTGGACCGCTTCTTCGCAAAGAAGTAAACCCCGCCCCGCTCCCCCGCCCCGACGGGGAGGGAGAGATACGGAGAGAGAATGCATCGCTGATGAGACATCAATAGAATAAAAAAGGACGATTAGCGGCGCGGAAATCGCGGCGCAATCGTCCTTTTTTATTATATTTGCAGCGATGATACGCCAACAATCACATAGGACACTAATACCCAACAACTAACCAATAATCACAAGTAGATACATGAAAACCAATCTGCTCTTAGCCGCCGGCGCCCTCGTGGCCCTTACCGCGGCATGCTCCGGTAGCAAAACCGAAGAAACCACACTCACCGCTTCGGGCCTTGACCCTCAGAAATTCGTGAGCGAATATCAAGGCGACTCCACCGCACTCTTCGTGCTGAAGAACGCCAACGGCATGGAAGCATGCATCACCAACTTCGGCGGCCGCATTGTGTCGCTGCTCGTGCCCGACCGTCAGGGCAAGATGGTGGATGTAGTGCTCGGCTTCGACAGCATCCAGCCCTATACCCCCGAGGTGAACGGCACCGACTTCGGCGCTGCCATCGGCCGCTATGCCAACCGCATCAACCAGGGCCGCTTCGAGCTTGACGGCCAGACATATCAGCTGCCGCAGAACAACTACGGCCACTGCCTGCACGGCGGCGGCGACATGGGCACCCGCGGCTGGCAGTACCGCGTATTCCAGGCCGACCAGGTCAACGACACCACCCTGGTGCTGACCCTCACCGACCAGGATGGCAACAACGGCTTCCCCGGCACTGTCAATGCCAAAGTGACCTACACCCTTGGCGCTGACAACGACCTCAACATAGCCTACGAGGCCACCACCGACAAGCCCACCATCATCAACATGACCAACCACTCGTACTTCAACCTCTCGGGCGACGGCTCGAAGTCGGTAGAGGACGACGTGCTGTGGCTCAACGCCTCCAACTTCACCCCCGTGGACAGCACATTCATGACCTCGGGCGAGATCGCTCCCGTAGAGGGCACCCCGATGGACTTCCGCACCCCCAAGACCATCGGTCGTGACATCAACGCCGACGACGTGCAGCTCCACAATGCCAACGGCTACGACCACAACTGGGTACTCGACACCAAGGGCGACATCACCGCCTGCGCCGCCACGCTGGAGAACACCGGCAACGGCATCCGCATGGAGGTCTACACCGACGAGCCCGGCGTGCAGGTTTATACCGGCAACTTCCTCGACGGCACCGTCACCGGCAAGGGTGGCGTAACTTATCCCAAGCGCGCTGCTATCTGCCTCGAGACCCAGCACTATCCCGACAGCCCCAACAAACCCAACTGGCCTTCGGTAGTGCTCCGTCCCGGCGAGACCTACACCGGCCACTGCACCTACAAATTCACTGTAGTGCCCGA
>ERZ779852.1831-NODE-1831-length-18931-cov-5.814103_pt1 | contig 18931 bp, 13 predicted proteins | sample MGYA00511559_ERZ779852 | MGnify/ENA primary metagenome ERZ779852 (study PRJEB29588, sample SAMEA2157977) | human gut metagenome | biome: human gut; feature: human-associated habitat; material: faeces | place: Denmark | collected 2008/2010 ...
GCACGCCCGAGACCTTCGGACGTCCCGGCCACATCAACCCGCTCTACGCCCAGGATGCCGGTGTGCTTCGCCGCAGCGGCCACACCGAGGCTGCCGTCGACCTGGCACGCCTTGCCGGGCTCTATCCCGCCGCCGCGCTGATGGAGATCATGTCGGACAACGGGGAGATGGCCCGTCTGCCCGAGCTGCGTCGCCGCGCCGACGAGTGGGGGCTGAAACTGATCAGCATCGCCGACCTCATTGCCTACCGCCTGAAGAAGGAGAGCCTCGTGGAGGAGGGTGTGGAGGTGGATCTCCCCACCTGCTACGGCCATTTTCGCCTTATCCCCTTCCGTCAGAAGAGCAACGGGCTGGAGCATGTGGCCATCTTCAAGGGCGACCTCCACACCGACGAGCCGGTGCTGGTGAGGGTGCACTCGTCGTGCGCCACCGGCGACATCTTCGGGTCGCTGCGCTGCGACTGCGGCGAGCAGCTGCATCAGGCGCTGCGCATGGTGGAGCGCGAGGGTCGCGGAGCGGTGATCTACCTCAGCCAGGAGGGACGCGGCATCGGCCTGATGGACAAAATCCGCGCCTACAAGCTCCAGGAGGAGGGTATGGACACCGTTGAGGCCAACCTGCATCTCGGCCACAAAGCCGATGAGCGCGACTATGGCGTGGGTGCACAGATACTTCATGCCCTCGGCATCAAGAAAATGCGCCTGATGACCAACAACCCCATCAAGCGCATCGGCCTCGAGGGCTACGGCCTCGAAGTGGTGGAAAATGTGCCCATCGAGATCGAGCCCAACGATTACGACCGCTTCTATCTCGGGACGAAAAAACATCGCATGGGGCACAATTTGAGGAAGGTAGAGTGACAGGCCGGTCAGCTTTCAGAAATTGATAGCCTTGTAGGCCTCAAAGAGAGGCTCTGAGGCTGCTTTAAACGAAAAAAAGGAGGGTGTATCGCCATTTTTCGGCGATACACCCTCCCGCTCTTTATCTACGTGAGTGAATTAGTGTCGGACTAAGCGGGGCTTAGAAGTTTTCGGCTTTGATCTCGAAGAAGCTCTCGGGATGGAGGCATACGGGGCACGCCTTGGGAGCCTTTTTGCCGATGTGGATGTGTCCGCAGTTGCGGCAGAGCCATACGGTGTCGCCCTCGCGCGAGAAGACGATCCCCTCTTCGATGTTCTGTGCCAGTCGGCGGTAGCGCTCCTCGTGGTGCTTCTCGATGGCGGCTACGGCGCGGAAGCGGGCAGCAATCTGGGGGAATCCCTCGGCGTCGGCCTCTTCGGCCATTTTGGCGTACATGTCGGTCCACTCGTAGTTTTCGCCGGCGGCAGCGGCGTTGAGGTTGTCGAGTGTGCCGGAGACGTCGCCGCCGTTGAGGAGCTTGAACCACAGCTTGGCGTGCTCCTTCTCGTTGTTGGCAGTCTCCTCGAAGATGGCAGCTATCTGCTCGAAGCCGTCCTTGCGTGCTTTGGAGGCGAAATATGTGTATTTGTTACGGGCCATGGACTCGCCGGCGAAGGCTTCCATGAGATTCTTCTCGGTTTTGGTTCCTTTAAGGTCTTTCATTTGTCTATGTTTTTGGAGTTGTTGTTATTTGCTTTGCATTGTGGGCAGATCCCCTTGAAATAGAGGTTGACGTTGTCGCACTTGAAGGCATCCGGGGCGTGGAGCGCCGAGATGTCGAACGGCACATCGAAGATCCGGCCGCATTGGCGGCAGAGAAAATGGGCATGCGGCTGATAGTCGGCGGAGTCGTATCTGGTGGATTCGGCCGCGATGTCGATGTCATTGATCAGATGCTTCTCGGCAAGGAGACGGAGGGTGTTGAACACCGTGGCCCTCGAGAGTATCGGCGTCTGCTCTTTGAAATGCATGTAGATCTCGTCGGCCGTGGGGTGGGTGGTGCTCGAGGCGACGTATTCCAGCACGGCGAGCCTCTGCACCGAGGGGCGGATGCCGGCCCTGGTGAGCTGATTGATGAGGTGGCTGCGTGCGGAAGTCATATTTCTTGTTGGAATGAGTATTGTTTTTAGACTGAGTGCAAAGTTAGATTAAATAAAGGATATGTGCAAATATTTCCGGAAAAATTTTTGAAAAAAATGCGGGAAAAAGGGGGAGGGGGAAAAGGTGGACGAGGAAGGGAGGGAAGATGGAATCAAAGCTTGAGGATTAAGGCCGACTAATCAAAGCTAAAGCTTTGATAACTAAAAAACGCATAGCAGGAGGGGTGGGAAGGGTGAGAGGAAGAGGGGAGGAGGGGGGCGCAATAAAAAAGCTGCGACTTTGAGCCGCAGCTTTTTGGGAGAGGAAGATAGTGGGGGCGGATCAGAGGGCGAGGAGCTCCTCGATCTTGGCGCGGAAGGTCTCGCGCGACTGCGAGCCGGCCAGGCGGATGGATGTCTTTTTGCCGTCCTTGAAGAAGAGGAAGGTGGGGATTGACATGATGCGGTATTCGGAGCTGAGCTCGCTCTCCTCGTCGACGTTGTATTTGCCGATCTCTACGCGGCCTTCGTATTCCTTGGCCATCTCGTCGACGATGGGCACCATAGCCATGCAGGGACCGCACCAGGTGGCCCAGAAGTCGATGATTACGGGTTTGCCGGAGGCAATGAGTTCTTTCGCGTTAGCGTCGGTAATAGTAAGTGCCATTTTTTTTGATGTTTGTGTTTGGATATTTATATGTATATGTTGTATACTCGGGTTGAGGTAGGGGATTAGTCGTTGTCGATCTCGAGCAGCTCGGGTGCCTCGGCGGCTTCGGGAGTGGATTCGGCGAAGCGCGAAAGGTCGTCGAAGCGGGTGCCTCCGGTGATGTCGCGGTTGCGGCTGATCTCGTAGCGCAGCTTGAAGGAGTCGAGCATGTTCATGAGGTTGCGGTTGATCGAGAGGCCGGTTTTGGAGGTGAGTTTCACCGAGCGGCCTATCGAGGGATCGGCCAGGAGGATGTTGAGGTGTCCCTTCTGCGAAGTAGACTCTTGGATATGCTCCTGGAGCGAGGAGATGAGCACCGGCTTCACTTCGTCGGGGTCGAGGATGATGGTGATCCCTTCGATGGTCTTCCCCTGAGCCTCCTCGAGCAGGCGCAGGCGCTCGATGTCGAGCATCAGTTCGTCGCCCTTGAACGAGAGCTTGTAGCGGGCGTTGATGAATATGTCGGTGCCGGGACGGCAATATTTTTCCACCTCGTAGAATTTGTTGCCGAAGATGCGCACGGTGATGCTTCCGGTGAAGTCCTCGAGGGTGAGGATGCCGAAGGGCTTGCCGCGCTGGGTGAGCTTCGACTCATATTTGGTGATCATGCCGCCGAAGCACACCTCCATATTCTCCTCGGGGGTGAGTTCGTGCACCTGTTTGATGGTGAGCATACCGTAGTTGAGCTCCATGTCGTAGGGCTTGAGGGGATGGGAGGAGAGGTACATCCCCACCAGTTCCTTCTCCTTCTCGAGCTTCTCAGCCTCGGAGACGGGCACGGCCGACTTGGGGATGGGGCGCGCCTGGATGCGCATCTCGTTGTCCATCTCGCCGAAGAGCGACATCTCCTTGCTCTGCTCGGCGCTCTGGTAGGAGGCGCCGTAGCGCAGGAGCTGCTCTATGAAGGTCTCGTCGCGGTTGTTTTTCTCGAAATAGTCCTCGCGCTTGAGCTCGGTGTACCAGTCGAAGGCGCCGGAGAGCACCAGGTTCTCGAAGGTGCGGCGGTTGACCACCCCGGCGGGCACACGCTCCACAAAGTCGTAGGGGCTCTCGAAGCGCCCCTTCTCGTCGCGTGCGCGGATGATGGCGGCCACCACATTGTCGCCCACGCCCTTGATGGCGGTGAGGCCGAAGCGGATATCGCCCTGCTTGTTGACACCGAAGCGCGAGAACGACTCGTTGACGTCGGGACCCTTGACGGTGATGCGCATCGACTTGCACTCGTCCATGAAGTTGGTGAGCTTGGTGATGTCGGAGCTGTTGCGCGACAGCACGGCGGCCATATATTCTGCCGGGTAGTTGGCCTTGAGGTATGCGGTCTGGAAGGCCACCCACGAGTAGCAGGTGGCGTGGCTCTTGTTGAAGGCGTAGGAGGCAAACTGCTCCCAGTCGGCCCAGATCTTCTCGAGCACCTCGGGCTTGTGGCCGTTGGCCTGTCCGCCGGCGAGAAATTTGCCCTTCAGGTGGTTCATCTTGTCGATGAGCTTCTTACCCATGGCCTTGCGCAGGGTGTCGCTCTCGCCTCGGGTGAAGTTGGCCAGCAGTCGCGACAGGAGCATCACCTGCTCCTGATACACGGTGATGCCGTAGGTGTCCTTGAGATATTTCTCCATGATGGGAATATCGTAGACGATAGGCTTCTTCTTGTGCTTGCGGGCGATGAAGTCAGGGATATACTGCATAGGCCCGGGGCGGTAGAGGGCGTTCATGGCTATGAGGTCCTCGAAGGTCGAGGGCTGCAGCTCGCGGAGATACTTCTGCATGCCGGCCGACTCGAACTGGAAGGTGCCTATGGTGCGCCCCTCGCTGTAAAGGCGGTAGGTGGCGGGGTCGTCGATGGGAATTTTCTCCATGTCGAGGGTGAAGCCGTGGGTCTGGCGGATATTCTCCACGGCGTCCTGTATGATGGAGAGGGTCTTGAGGCCGAGGAAGTCCATCTTGATCAGTCCGGTCTCCTCGATGACGCGCCCTTCGTATTGTGTCACCAGCAGCTTGCCCTCGAGCTTGTCGACGGCGGTGCTCACCGGCACCCAGTCGGAGATCTTGTCGCGGCATATGATCACGCCGCAGGCGTGCACGCCCGTGCCGCGCACATTGCCCTCCAGCTGCTGGGCGAATTTTAGCGTCTGACGGATCACGGGGTTGGGGCTGTTGAGCTCCGTGCGGAATCCGTCGACGAGACGGTAGCAGTTTTTGAGGTTGAGCTTGGCCTCCTTGCCGTTCTCCTCGGGCATGTGGCGCGGGATGATCTTCACCAGGCGGTCGCTTTCGGGGATGGGGAGCCCTTCCACGCGGGCCACATCCTTGATGGCCATTTTTGTGGCCATGGTGCCGTAGGTGATGATATGCGCCACATTTTCGGCACCGTATTTCTCGGTGACATACTGCAGCACGCGGGCGCGGCCGTCGTCGTCGAAGTCCACATCGATATCGGGGAGCGAGATACGGTCGGGGTTAAGGAATCGCTCGAACAGCAGGTCGTACTTGATGGGGTCGATCTGTGTGATGCCGAGACAGTAGGCCACGCACGAGCCGGCGGCCGACCCACGGCCGGGCCCCACACTCACTCCGAGCTTGGCCCGCGACTGGTTGATAAAGTCCTGCACGATAAGGAAGTAGCCCGGGAAGCCCATGGTCTTCATGATGTGCAGCTCAAACTTGATGCGCTCCCTGACGTCGTCGGGCAGCGGCGAGCCATAGCGGCGCTCGGCGCCTTCGTAGGCGAGTTTGCCGAGGTAGTCGGCCTCAAATTTTATGCGGTAGAGCTTGTCGTAGCCGCCAAGCTTCTTGATCTTCTTTTCGGCCTCCTCCTGCGAGAGCACCACATTGCCGTTTTCGTCGCGGGTGAACTCGTCGAAGAGGTCCTGCTCGGTGATGCGCGAGCGATACTCCTCTTCGGTGCCGAATTCCTCGGGGATGGCGAAGAAGGGCATGATAGGCGCGTGGTCGATGTCGTAAAACTCCACCTTGTCGGCTATCTCCAGGGTGTTGGCCATCGCTTCGGGCACGTCGGAGAAGACGGCCTCCATCTCTGCGGTGGTTTTGAGCCATTCCTGCTTGCTGTAGAGCATACGGTTTTCGTCGGAGATCTTTTTGCCGGTGGAGAGGCAGATGAGGCGCTCGTGGGCCTCGGCGTCCTCCTCGTTGACGAAGTGCGAGTCGTTGGAGCAGATGACCTTGATGCCGAATTTCTGCGCCATGCGCATCAGTTCGGTGTTGACTTTCTGCTGCAGGGGGAAGGTCTCGTGGTTGGCGCGGGGCACTGTGGCTTTATGGCGCTGCAGCTCAAGGTAGTAGTCGTCGCCAAACTGCTCCTTCCACCACTGCACGGCCTTCTCGGCCTCCTCTATCTGTCCCTGAAGGATGAGCTTTGGTATCTCGCCGCCGAGGCACGCCGAGCACACGATGATACCCTCTTTGTGGGCAATGATGTCGGCTTTGTCGGTGCGCGGATGGGAGTAGAAACCGTCGGTCCACGCCTTCGACACTATTTTGATCAGATTGTGGTAGCCGCGCTCGTTTTTGGCGAGAAGTATGAGGTGGCGGCCTGTGTCGTGCTTGTCGGTGTGGCTCAGGAGCGACTCGTTGGCCACATACACCTCGCAGCCGAGGATGGGCTTGAAGATCTTCCCCTCCAGCTCCTTGGCACGGTCGCGCTGGCTCTGCGCCTCCTCGGCGTTGCCGGCCTCCTCGGCCTCTTTGGCAGCGGCGAGGGCGTCCTTGATGGCTCCGCGGGTCTTGGAGTTTTTCTTGGACACATAGTTGTAAAACTCCTTGATGCCGAACATGTTGCCATGGTCGGTGATGGCTATCGCCGGCATGCCGTCGGCCATAGCCTTATCCACCAGGGCTTCGACGGGCGCCTGGCCGTCGAGGATGGAGTATTGTGTATGTACGTGGAGGTGTACGAATTTGCTCATCGGAGTAACTGAAGGTTGGTGTTTGCAGACGACAAATTTAGTAATAAGTTTTGAGATTTCCCACACCCTTCCCCGCCCCTTTGCCTCCATTTTCCCCTAAAATCCTGACCCCTTTGCCCGTAAAAAATCTGCGCCGACAAGCCGCTTCGTTTCAGAGGGCTTGTCGGCGCATATGGCTGCCCGGAGGTAGAAAAGCATGGGGCATGCTTATTGCCATTTTCGGGCTGCACGGGGGACGTGGCGAAAATGGGGACGAAGGGCAGGGGAGCGAGCAATTTAGGCGGGGTGTTATTGGCTATGTGGGAAATATTGGCTAACTTTGCACACGACAACCGCGCGCTTGCTCGGTTGCCGGACAAACAAGCCAGTATTCCATATTTCTATGCGACAGACTCGCCAAGCCGTCCTGATGCTTGAAGACGGCACATGCTTCAGAGGTAAATCTTTCGGTTATGAGGCCCCTACGGCCGGAGAAGTGGTGTTTAACACTGCCATGACGGGGTATCCCGAAAGTCTTACCGACCCCTCTTACGAAGGTCAGATCCTTGTCACTACTTATCCCATTCTTGGTAATTACGGTGTGCCGCCGGAAACGGTGAAAGATGATGTGAGCGAATATCTGGAGAGCTCGCGCATCCATTGCCGCGCCATCATTGCGCAGGACTATTCCTGGGAGCCGAGCCACTGGCTGGCCACCCGCTCGCTGCACCAGTGGCTGCGCGACGAGAAGATTCCCGGCCTCTACGGCATCGACACCCGCGCCCTGACCAAACATCTGCGCGACAAGGGCTCGATGCTCGGCAAGATATATTTCGAAAACGAAGACGAGGTGGAGTTCAGCGACCCCAATGCCGAAAATCTGATTGCCAAGGTGAGCTGCGCGGCTCCCGAGGAGCACGGCGAGGGGGAGAAGACCGTGGTGCTGGTAGACTGCGGCACGAAGTTCAACATCATCCGCTGCCTCACGCGCAGGGGAGTGAAGGTGGTGCGCGTGCCCTGGGATTATGATTTCAACCACATCGAGTGCGACGGCCTCTTTATCTCCAACGGCCCGGGCAATCCCGACTTTGCCGAGGCTACGGTGGAGAATATCCGCAAGTTCATGGCCACCGGCAAGCCTATCTGTGGCATATGCATGGGCAACCAGCTCCTGGCCAAGGCCGCAGGTGCCACGACATACAAACTGAAATACGGCCACCGCAGCCACAATCAGCCGGTGCGCACGCAGGGCACCAACACCTGCTACATCACCTCGCAAAACCACGGATTCGCCGTCGACGACTCGCGCCTCCCCTCCGACTGGGAGCCGCTCTTCGTCAACATGAACGACGGCACCAACGAGGGTATCCGCCACAAGGAGAAACCCTGGTTCTCGGCCCAGTTCCATCCCGAGGCCTCGTCGGGCCCGAGAGACACGGAGTTTATCTTCGACCGGTTCATTGAGATGCTCTGAGCCGCGCCCCGAAGGTGGTAATTGCCAACAATCAGTAGTCACACACACAGTCAAAACATCACATCCGCATATCCAGGCATGGAAAAGATAAAGAAAGTTCTCCTCTTAGGGAGCGGCGCGCTGAAAATCGGTGAGGCCGGCGAATTTGATTACTCCGGTTCACAGGCTTTGAAGGCTCTGAAGGAGGAGGGAATCGAGACGGTGCTCATCAATCCCAACATCGCTACGGTGCAGACCTCCGACGGTTTCGCCGACAAGATTTACTTCCTTCCGGTCACTCCCTACTTTGTGGAAAGGGTGATAGACAAGGAGCGCCCCGACGGCATCCTGCTGTCGTTCGGCGGTCAGACGGCGCTCAACTGCGGCGTGGAGCTCTGCGAGGAGGGTGTGCTCGAAAAATACAATGTGCGTGTGCTGGGCACTCCGGTGCAGGCCATCAAGGACACCGAAGATCGCGAGCTGTTCGTCAGGAAGCTCGACGAGATTGATGTCAAGACCATCAAGAGTCAGGCCGTGGAGAGCATCGAGGAGGCCCTCGAGGCTGCCGAGCGGCTGGGCTACCCGGTGATTGTGCGTGCCGCCTACGCTCTGGGAGGCCTGGGCAGCGGTTTCTGTGACAATGCCGACGAGCTGCGCGCGCTCACCGAAAAGGCATTCTCCTTCTCCCCGCAGGTGCTGGTGGAGAAGTCGCTCAAGGGATGGAAGGAAGTGGAATACGAGGTGGTGCGCGATTGCTACGACAACTGCATCACCGTCTGCAACATGGAGAATTTCGACCCGCTGGGCATCCACACCGGCGAGAGCATAGTGGTGGCTCCCTCGCAGACTCTCTCCAACGACGACTATCACTATCTGCGCGAGCTGGCTATCAAGATCATACGCCACATCGGCATCGTGGGCGAGTGTAATGTGCAGTATGCCTACGACCCGGATTCGATGGACTATCGCGTCATCGAGGTGAACGCGCGTCTGAGCCGCTCGTCGGCCCTCGCATCTAAGGCCACGGGCTATCCGCTGGCATTCGTAGCCGCCAAACTTGGCCTGGGCTACGGCCTCTTCGAGCTGAAAAATTCGGTGACAAAAGATACGTCGGCCTTCTTCGAGCCGGCGCTCGACTATATCGTCTGCAAGATTCCCCGCTGGGACCTTGGAAAATTCCACGGCGTGCGCCGCGAGATCGGCTCGTCGATGAAGTCGGTGGGCGAGGTGATGGCCATCGGCCGCACCTTCGAGGAGGTGATCCAGAAGGGCCTCCGCATGATAGGGCAGGGGATGCACGGCTTCGTGGGCAACCGCGAGATGCGCATCGACGACATCGACAAGGCGCTTAAAGAGCCGACCGACAAGCGTATCTTCGTGCTGTCCAAGGCTTTGCACGAGGGATACAGCGTGGAGCGCATCCATGAGCTCACCAAAATCGATCGCTGGTTCCTCCAGAAGCTCAAGCATATTATCGACACTGAGCAGGAGCTCAAGGGATTCACCGCCATCGAGGATATCCCCGAAGAGCTGATGCGCCTTGCCAAGCAGCAGGGATTCAGCGACTTCCAGATAGCCCGCGCGGTGCTCGGCGACAAGCTCGACGTGTCGGGCGCCGACAATGCCCGCGTGCGTGCCTACCGCAAGAGCCTCGGCATCGTGCCGGTGGTGAAGCAGATCGATACGCTTGCCGCCGAATATCCGGCCATGACCAACTATCTCTACCTCACCTACAACGGCTCGGCCAACGATATCCAATACGAGGAGGACGGCCGCTCGGTGGTGGTGCTCGGATCGGGTGCCTACCGCATCGGCAGCTCGGTGGAGTTCGACTGGTGTTCGGTCAACGCTCTCCTCACTGTCAAGGAGCAGGGATGGCGCTCGGTGATGATCAACTACAACCCCGAGACGGTGTCGACCGACTACGATATGTGCGACCGCCTCTACTTCGACGAGCTCACCTTTGAGCGCGTGATGGATATCCTGGAGATGGAATCGCCTCACGGTGTGATACTTTCCGTGGGCGGACAGATTCCCAACAACCTTGCCACACGCCTCGACGATGCCGGCGTCAACATCCTCGGCACCTCGGCCAAGTCGATCGACAACGCTGAGGACCGCCACAAATTCTCGGCCATGCTCGACCGCCTCGGCATCGATCAGCCCCGCTGGCGCGAGCTGACAAGCTTTGCCGATATCGACGATTTCATTCGCGAGGTGGGCTTTCCGGTGCTGGTGCGCCCGAGCTATGTGCTCAGCGGCGCGGCCATGAATGTCTGCAGCAACGAGGAGGACCTCCATCGCTTCCTCACCCTTGCGGCCAATGTGAGCAAGCAGCACCCCGTGGTGGTGACTGAGTTCATACAGCATGCCAAGGAGATAGAGATGGATGCTGTGGCGCAGGACGGCGAGATAAAGATCTACGCCATCTCGGAGCATATCGAGTTTGCCGGTGTGCACTCGGGCGACGCCACCATCCAGTTCCCGCCGCAGAAGCTCTATGTAGAGACCATGAGGCGCATCAAGAAGGTGTCGGCGCAGATTGCCAAGGCGCTCAACATCTCGGGCCCCTTCAATATCCAGTATCTTGCCAAGAACAACGATATCAAGGTTATAGAGTGCAACCTGCGTGCTTCGCGTAGCTTCCCCTTCGTCAGCAAGGTGCTGAAAATCAACTTTATCGACCTTGCTACCCGCGTGATGCTCGGGCAAAAGGTGGAGAAGCCCTCGAAGACGCTCTTCGACCTCGACTATGTGGGCATCAAGGCATCGCAGTTCAGCTTCTCGCGTCTGCAGGGCGCCGATCCGGTGCTCGGCGTGGATATGGCTTCCACCGGCGAGGTGGGATGTCTCGGCGACGATACCAACGAGGCGCTCCTCAAGTCGATGCTCTCCGTGGGCCATCGCATCCCCAAGCGCTCGGTGCTCCTCAGCACCGGCACACCCCGCCAGAAGGCCGATATGCTCGAGGCTGCGCAGCAGCTGCATAAGGCCGGGCTCAAGATCTACGCCACAGAGGGCACCCACCGCTTCCTCACCGAGAACGGCGTGCCGGCGGTGCGCGTCTACTGGCCCGGCGACGGTGCCGACGCACATCCCCAGGCACTCGACCTGCTCCATCGCAAGATCATCGACATGGTGGTGAATCTCCCCAAAAATCTCTCGTCGGCCGAGCTCTCCAACGGCTACAAGATACGCCGTGCGGCCATCGACCTCAATATCCCGCTGATCACCAATGCTCGCCTGGCGGCTACGTTCATCAAGGCCTTCACCTCGCTCCCCCTCGACGACATCGAGATCAAATCGTGGGACGAATATTAATATCCCTGAGCCGTGGCTGAGCACAATTCCCTCGGTGCGTGGGGCGAGGATGCCGTCTGCTCCAAGCTGGTCTGCGATGGCTATGCCATCGTGGAGCGCAACTGGCGCATGGACCATCTCGAGCTCGATATCATTGCGGAAAAAGATGGCTGGATAGCCTTCGTGGAGGTGAAAACGCGCCGCTATGAGGGTGCCGACCTCAAGCAGATCATGACACCGACCAAAATCAGCCGCATTGTGCGTGCCGCCAACGGGTTCCTCTCCTCGCGCCGCATCATGCTGACGCCGAGGTTCGACGTGGCGTTCGTTTTCGGCACCCCCTCCGACTATCGCATCGATTACATGGAGGATGCCTTTGTGCCCAAGCTCCGCACCTACCGCTGATACCCCTCCGGACCCCTTTCCGGCTGTTTAGGAACATAAAAAAAGCTTTCCGCGATGACCCTTCTGGTCGTCGCGGAAAGTTTTTTTAGTTGAAAGTATGTTCGTCAGAGTCGGTTGTTACTTGGCTGCGCCGTTGAGTCTCTGGCCATTGCCGCGGCGCTCGCCACGAAATGCTCTTGCACCGTCTTTGCATCCCATGCCGGGATTGCCCTTGCGGGGACCCATGTTCATGCGGGGTGCGTCGCCGTTGATGTAGTAGTTCTCAAGGAAGGTGACATAGTTGTCGGCGCCGATGATGGCTTTTACCTTCTCGAGGTAGGCTTTCTTCTCGGCCTTGCGCTCTGCCATGGCTACGGAGTCGCGCTGCATCTTCTGCTCCTTCAGGTCTTTCTTGGCCTCGCGGGCTTCTTTCTTGAAGGCCTCAGCTTTGGCCTTGCGGGCTTCGCGCTGTTGGCGGTTGAGCTCCTGGAGCTGTGTCTGCTGGGCTTCGGTGAGGTTCATACCCTCGAAGAGGCATGCCTGTCTTGAGGGGCGGTCGCCGCGCTGTGCTACTGCGCAGGTGGTGGCGGTGTTGTCGGCTTTCTTAGCCGCTTTGTTCTCTGCCATCGAGGGGAAAGCTACCAGCGACATGGCGATAAGTGCGAGACTTGCAATTTTCTTTTTCATGATGTTTGTAATATTTTGTATGTTATGTTTCTGATGTTTTACGTAGATAAGACAAATAAAACGGGAGGAAGTTAAAGAGTTCGGGAAGTTTTAACATTAATTTAACCTTTAGTGCCCTATTCCGTTCACAATCAGATAGTAAAGAACTAAAGTCCGCAGTGATCGGGGCCGGTGCCCGAAGCTGTGCCGCCGTAGAGTGAAATATTTCCAAAGGTATTGTGACAGGAAGCGGGTGACATTTCGGCTGATGCTGCATCTGTCGCCATCCGATGCAATGAGTCATGCATCTGCTTGTGTTTCAGACTGTAAGGTTCGCAAAAAAACGGGTCAGTCTCGAAAACTGTCGTTATTCGCGGCCGAGGCGCCGGCTGCCCCGGCGGCCTCCACCGTGGCCTTCGCCTCTCCGGCCTCCATGGCCGCGACCCAAGGTGTTGATTTTATATGTAAATGTGAGCATGAAATAGCGTGTGAGGGAGGTAAAACGTGAGTCGTCAACGTAGTTGGCGGTCACAGTGTGGTTGACATTCGATCTCATCTGCAGCAGGTCGTATCCTTTAAGCGTGATTGTGGCCTGACGTCGGCTGAGAAATTGATATGATACGGATGCATTCCACATCCACTCGTCGTCATTATAGCCGCTGGCGTATCCCCGCGCGGCATTGAAGTGCAAATCTGTAGCCAGTACGAGACCGAATTTCGCATACCATGTGGCGTAGAAAGAGCCGCCATAGTGGTGGACGGTGCGGTTGGCCAGACGGTCAAGCGAATAATAAGTTTTCTGAAACCGCCAGTTGGGGCGCAACTCTATCTCAAGATCTTCGGGACGGTAAGCCACAGAAGGTGAAAGGCGCAATGTGAGCATGGATGTCACATTGCGCTCGCCGTTGTTATATCCTATTCCCTGACTTGCGCTCAGGCTCAGATTGCTGTTTACCGACCAAAGTTTGCCACGACCCAGCGGGCGGCCGAAAAGGGTGGATAAACGGGCGTTCCATACGCCGTTGATATTTTCGTAGGTGGTGTATCGGCCTCCGGTGGCGTCATCAAATGTAGTTTTTGTGATTATGGCGTTTTGTGTCATCTCGCCGTCGAGGGTGATATTTAACGACTGCTGTGTCTCCTGCCGGAATTTCTGAAATCTCAGGCGCAGACTGTGCCGGAACGAAGGGGCCAGATTAGGGTTGCCCTGCACTACCCGCAGAGGGTTGGAGTTGTCGGCCACGGGCTGCAGTTGTGCCAGCGAGGGCTGCGATGAGCGTCCGGAATAGTCGGCCGATACCGAGCTGCGCCGGCTCATCTTGTAGCGGTAACGCAGGAAGGGTGCATAGTTCCATACACAGCGTTTTGGTATGCTTTTATCGCTGTTAATGAGATTGCGGCTGCGGCTCATCGACGGGATGGCTGCTATTCCCGTCTCCAGATTGTATTTGGCATTTACCTTTTTATATCCCAGCCGGATGTTCTGATTCATAAAATCATTGCGAAAGCGATTGGAAATGTCGGGCATGAATTCCCAGTCGCCATAGGTGAGAACACTCATATCCGGGTCTTCGGGATTGAAATCAGGATCGGGATCGGCCCATTGGTCGGGATACCACGGATTCTCATCAGGCGACCGCTGGGTGGATATCTTATCGGCATTGTTGCGCCGGTATTGCATCTGGTAGGCGAGGGTGAGATAGTTGCCGCGCATCACATCGCCCAATGGCTCGGTCCATGTCACGCGAACATTCACGCTGGTGCTCCACCGGTGATTGTCCGTCTGCTGTTCGTACACATAGTCGCGGTATTTTTCCGGGTCGTCAAGGCGCCGGGTTAAATATGTATAGGCCGACGAGAACTCGTTTTCACGATTGTTGGAGATATTGTATCCGGCCGAGATTGAAAACGACCGGCCGCGGCGCGAGCGGAAACGATGACTGTAGATAAGCCGCCCTGATGTCTCGATAGCTTTGCCGTCGGCATCGGAGTTTTCGATATTTCTGTTAATGAGCCGGTCGTACACCATCTCTCCGTTTGCGCCTTCGGCATGGCCGCCTGTCATGCGGCTGAGGCCGTCAGCGAGCACATGATTAGTGGTATAGGCCACTGTGGGCCGGAAATCGAGGGTGTTAAATGAGTCGGGCTTCCACTCCACGCGAAAGTCGGCACGCAGACTGTGGCTATTGGCATCGGATATGTCGGATGAGCTCTGCCAGCGGGGATTATTTGGTGTCAGATACTGACGTTCGTGAGAGGTTTGCCCCTTGCGGCTTACATGGGAGTACATGACATCGCCCCCCACACGGAATATCTCACCGTTGCCAATATTGAAATTTCCGCCGACCCCCTGCGACACACTGATGCCGTTTTTGCTGCCCTGTCTCCCGAATCGGCCGGAAGCACCGTTGGTAAACTTCAAATCGTTCACGTTGTTGGCTCCCGCGAGCAAGGTGGCCTGGTCGTCGTCTCGAAAATGATTTACATTCAGAGCACCCCGGTAACGATCGTCGGTGCCGTATCCCCCCTCGGCCGAGCCGACCCATCCTTTTTTCATCCCTTTTTTCACGGTAAGGTTGATTACCGTTTCCTCCTCGCCGTCGTCCACGCCGGTGATTTGCGCGAGGTCGCTTTTGCGGTCGATCACCTGCACTTTTTCCAGCATCTCCACAGGCAGATTCTTGGATGCGACAGCGGGGTCGTCGGAGAAAAATTCTTTGCCGTCTACAAGTATTTTCGTGACTTCTTTGCCATTGGCTGTGATTTTGCCCTCGCTGTCAAGCTCTACGCCAGGCAGACGCTTGAGCAGGTCTTCTACCATCGCATTGGGAGGAGTCTTATAAGATTCGGCATTGTATTCCACCGTGTCCTGCATTACCTTCATGGCTGGCTTCACTTCCACCACTGTGGCTTCGCCAAGCATGATATCTGATTCGTTGACATGTATGGTGTCGAGCGCTACATTTTGGCGGACCACCGTGAATGGCAGCCTCTTTTTAGCGTAACCGATGTAGCTGATTTCGAGGAGATAATGTCCGCTGTTTATATCGCCTATCCTGAAGCGGCCGGCGTTGTCGGCTATATTCCCGTTTATAAAAGCCGAATCAGAGGCTTGCAGGATGCGCACTGTAGCATCTGGCAGCGGACTGCCGCGGCGGTCAGTCACCACGCCGGTGACATTGTATGCCACGGCTGCAATGGCGGTCATAACCCAAAGCAGAAACAGTGATTGGCGTCTGATATACATGGGATGAATTTTGGTCGTGATACGATATAAAAGTTGATGCCGGGCCCACCGCTGCGGCATGATGAGCCGCTGTCAGGCGGCAAGATGTGAAAGTATCCGGTGATGATTCCGGATATTTATTTTTGCCGTCTTTGGCCCTTGTTGCGCTTGGCGTCATGCTTTTTGTGGGCCTGCTTCATCATGCGGTCGATCATCTCTTTTTCGAGCCTGTTGGCCTGCAAGATCTGCTTCTGAGTGAGAAATTTACTGTATTCGCCGTAATATTTTTTGCGTATGTTCAGAAATTTCTGCTCCGATTTCAGGCGTCCCTCGTTCTCCTCTTTGGCCTGTGCCTCGGTCAGATCCTCGGGCCGTATGTGGTATTTGGGACCTCCGATTTTCCAGATATCTTTCTGGCAGTTGAGAAAGGTCTCGGTGTAGCGCTGGGTGAGCTCGTCGTTGAGATTGAGCTTCTTGGCTATCTCGGCGGCCTGGGCTTTGGCGAGCGCTTCGCGCTTGGCGGCGTCGGGACCGCGGCGATGTTTTTGCTGCGCCGATGCTTCCATGGGCGCTATAGCCACGATGAGCAACAGCATTAGGTGAATCAGTGTTTTCATATCTGAGTTTCCGGTTGTAAGTTTCACTATCGTTTAATATAGGTAGGCTTCGAGCATCCGCTCGTTGTTGTAAGTATCGATGAGATACTGCTGGTCGGCGCTGTCGAGGTTGGCGAAGGCCTGGTTGACGTCGATCGTCTCGGGCTGCCGGGTGGCGGTGACTATCCCCAACCCTATGGCGGCGCAAAGCACTATGGCGGCTGCCGCGCTGACTATGGCACGCCAGCGGCGAGGCGAACGGGTGACGCGCACGGCTGCCTCCTGCTGCTTGCCGGCATCGACGGTGGCTGCAAGTATGCTCTCTTCGAGCGTGTCGAAGAATCCTTCCGGCACCCGGTAGGGGGTGCGGCGGGGCGAGTGGTCTAAGTCAAATTGCGGCATATTCTCTAATCGTGTTAGTTGCGTTTCGTTTCTTTTGCTGTCGGCTCCGAGGCGGGGGAGGGGTCTCTTCACACTTCGGCGCTCATCAGCTCTATGATTTTCTTCTTGGCGAAGTGATAGTTGACCTTGGCTGTCTGCGGGCTGCAGTCGGTGATCTGCCCTATCTCTTCGTACGAGAGGTCGTCGTAATATTTCAGGTTGAACACGGCCTGCTGTTTGCGCGGCAGACAGTGGATGGCTTTCTGCAGCTTCACGGCCTCGATGTCGGAATAATCGAAATATTCGTCGGCCGGCAGGTCCACCCCCTCTTCGGCGTCGAGCCGGGTGGCCTGAGTGCGCGCTTTCTCGCTCTGGAGAAAGCGGATCGCCTCGTTGGTGGCTATCTTCATGATCCACGCCGGTAGCGACTGCACTTCGCCGATCCCCGGCAGGGCCTTGAAAATCTTCACGAAGGTCTCCTGCGTCACATCCTGAGCGTCGTCGTTGTTCACCACCAGGCGCCGCACATTATTATATACCGGCTGCATGAAGCTGCTCACGAGCATGCGGAACCCCTTGTCCGGGTCCGTCCGAAGTTGCTCCTTGATCTCTTCTGCCGTGTATGTCATCTTGCCGGTATATTGTGGCGCAGGGGCTCTCTGCGTTGTCCATTCGCTTATAAGACCCCGCAAGGGCGGCAAAGTTAAATGGCGCATATCCACTTTTTGACAAGAAAAATGTTAAAAGTGCTTCTCCGCATAGCAAAAATACAAGTGTGAATTGTTGTTAATATATCGGAATAAGCAGTAACTTTGCACCGATTTTGTCAGCCGTTTCTCTCTATGAGAGGCAACGCATTGACTGATAGACTTTAAGGATAATGATATGTATCAGATGACAAGATATATGTTGGCACTACATGCCCGTCGGAGCGCCCTGATGGCGCTGTGTGTGGCATTATTGGCTACACTTTCGGCTTGCTCGAGCCATAAGCATCCCGATCCCATCGAGATGGTGCCCTCCACCGCGGTGGTGGTCAAGACCATTGATCTCCGTGCGCTCCTTCGCGAGGCCGGGTCGCCGGTGGCTGTCAAGGGCGATTCGCTCACTGTAGAGGCCGATAAGGTGGTGTCGCTCATGGTCAATCCCGATTTCCGCGAACCGCTTGCAGCTCTCCTCGCCGCCGGGGAGGCGGTGGATTTCAGCCGCATGACAGCCTTTACCACTTCGCGCGGATGCGATGTCGTCCTCCTGCCCGTACTCGACGAGGATCTGCTCGAAAAGGCCCTCGAGGCCCATGGTCAGGGACTTGAAGAGGGCGAAGGATTAGATTTCACCACTTTCCACGGCGCGGTGGCGGCTCTCGACGGCGAAGATTTCTGCTGGATCGCCTCCGACCTTATTACGGTCACCGAGGCCCGCGCACAGGCGCTCCACAGCCATTTCGGCCAGTGGTCGGGCATCCGCGAGTTTCTCGCCTCGGGCGACGGTGTGGATCTGGCCATCAATTGCGGCAACTCCATGATCAGTTTTCTCGGCGGCCCGAGCCGCTGGCTCTGTGTCTCCTTCAAGGTCACGCAGCAGTCCGTATCGCTCGTGGGCACCGTGAGAGACACCGAAGGTCGCTGCGACTCTATCGGCAATCATTTCGGCGAAATTGACACTGATTTTCTGCGCTATACCCCGGCCGAAGCCTCCGTAGTGCTCGCTTACGGCAAATACACCGGCAACGAGCGCGGCCTCGAGATGCTCCTCGGACGATTCGCCCCCATGTATCTCCGTCAGGCCGATGGCACCACCTCCCTCTGGGCCATGCCTGTCTCAGGCAATCCCGAAGCCGTCGCCATGCAGGAACCCGAGTCGTGGAATGTCGCCACCATGGTGCATGTGCCTGAGCATGAGCTAAGTGAAGGTGTTGACGAATACATCCGTCAGGCCGATGGCCAAGTCACCGAGTTCACCGAAGCGGGCATCCCCCAATGGGAGTATATTTCCAACTATGGTACATATTATTTCGGCGCTTTCGACGGCTCCCTGATCTTCTCCACCAACCGACCCATCGACAGCAACAGCGAAAACAGCTTTACCGACGATTTCCTCGGCCGTCGCGGCTCAATGGTGATGGGTATCCCCGCAGGCAGCGTGCTCGCCAAAGCCTGGGGCCTCCCTTACGGCCTTACCTTCAAAGCCTGGCTTGATGCCGAGCAGTGGAAGATGCGCGTCACCTTCAATGGCACCGGCGCCCCCGCCTTCCGCGCCCTCCTCGACCTCCCCCAGCTCCCCGACATGCACGCCCGCGCCACCCTCCGCGCCGGCCTCTGATCCTCCCTTTTCCTCT
>ERZ779852.1836-NODE-1836-length-18919-cov-5.288963_pt1 | contig 18919 bp, 19 predicted proteins | sample MGYA00511559_ERZ779852 | MGnify/ENA primary metagenome ERZ779852 (study PRJEB29588, sample SAMEA2157977) | human gut metagenome | biome: human gut; feature: human-associated habitat; material: faeces | place: Denmark | collected 2008/2010 ...
ATCATCGGAGAATTGGTCAAGTGAAATACGCATTAATTTAATTCATCCAACAGGTGATTGTTATTTGATGATTGCGAATGTCTCGGGGTCGTGGATCTTGTCGCAGAGCTCCACGACGTTGTCGACGAGTTTGTCGAAGTCGCCGCCGGCGCTTGCTATGGTATCCACAAGTTCTTCCTCTTCAATCTCGGCGTCGGGGTTGACCATATCGAGGATAAGCTCGACGGCCTCCTCAATGTCGATGTCGAGGGCTCCGGCCACGGCGAGCAGACGGTCTATTTCGTCATGCTCGATCACGCTGTTGGCCAGCACGATTTCGATGGCTGCCTCATAGACCTGAAGTTTCTCTGATGGAATGATCTTCTCTGCCGAATCCTGAAGGATGGCGTTCACTTTCTCGTCGGTGCTCTTGAGCATGCCGCCGACGCCACCTTCGACCATTTTCTGGAAAATCATCGGGGTGTATCCGAGGTCGGTAGCGATGGTGGTGACTGCCTCGCGCTCGGCGTCGTCATATTCGCCGTCGGCCCAAATAGCCACGGCGAGCACGTTTGCCACGTGTTCTGCTGTCGATTTCATGTTGTTAACGGAATAAGCGTTTCAGGCGGTTTGCCAGACTGTTTTTCTTCTTGCGTGCCTTGGCGAGGTTGGCGCACATGGTCTTGTATTCCTTGGTGCGCTTGTCGACCTTGCCGGCGGCGGTTGTCTTACGGGTTCCGGTGGAAGCGGAAGAAGTGCTCTTGCGCTGCTGCACCTTGCGTGCCTTGGCGAGGTTGGCGCACATGGTCTTGTACTCCTTGGTGCGCTTGTCAACCTTGCCGCTGGCTGTTTTCTTTACTGCCATATTGATATTCAGGTATTTGGTTGGTTATTCGACGATGAATTCAGTGCGGCGGTTTGCCTCAGGATTGTTTGGATCAACGGGCTCGCTGCTTCCTTTTCCCTCATAGCTGAGGCGGTCGGCTGCTATTCCCTCGCTGATCAGAAAGTCGTAGGCTGCCTTGGCGCGGGCTTCGGAGAGCTGCTGGTTGTGAGCCTCGTCGCCGTCGGCGCTGGTGTGTCCCTGGATCCTGACTTTTAGTTCGGAATTTTTCTCCATCACTTTGGCGAGGTCGTGGAGGGCAAACTTAGCCTTGTCGTTGAGATCGGCCTTGTCGACTTCAAACTGAGCTGCATTGAAGTTCTTCTCGATTTCCTCAATCTGCTGCACAAAAACCGTGTCGGTCTTTACGATAGTGACGGTATCAGTCTTCACAATCACCTGCGGCTCGGCAGGAGCCTCACGATGACATGTCTGCGGCAGCACGATTGCGCATGCGATGCCGGCCACAGCCAATGCGGCGAGAATCCACAGCCAGGATTTGCCTTTCTTTTCAGCAGCCGGCGCGGAGGCAGCCACGGGAGGCTGATAGCCGTTGAGGTATTCGAGAGAGTAATAGCCTTTCTTGCCGAAACCCTGGTCGGCGCCCTCAAAAGAGGCCACTTCTATTTCATCTTCGGCCGCCTTGTTGATAAGTCGCTCGAAACTCGGCTTAGTCCACATCTTCACCATTGCCACTTTCGTGCAGTCGGCGAGAGCGATGAGTTCGTCCTCTTTCGAGAAATAGCCGTCGAAATTCTCGGGCTGGACCTCAGATATCTTCTCGATGTCGGTGAAATTTTCCTTGACGCCTTTGTCGGGGTTCAGGTTATTTGGAAACGCCGAACGGAGGTCGGCGAGAGTAGCCTCCGGGTGCATTATGACATAGGCGTTCACTATGCCGAGGGCAGTACGGTTCTGCGCTTTGCCGCGCACTCTGATCTTATTCATATCGCTGTATTGTTATTGTTGAGGTATATGCATGACGAAATCCCGGGCTTCCGGAAGCCTGGGGTGAAATCGCAATGTTATCTTTAATGAGATTGAAATCATCTTACAAACATTCTTTTCTGGGCGCAAGGCGCCGATTGTCAGACCTTGTCTCCAATGGTCTGAAAGTGAATGTTGCAAGACGGGACGCAACTATGTGAGTTTTTAAGGATGAACAGCCGTCCCACATCTTTCCTCCGGCGGTGTACGCCGGCTGAATCGCAAATGATGTGTACTCACCCTCGCCGCAATGGGGGAATATAATCAGTCGCTAGATTCCGGCGGCGTTTGCAACGCAAAATTATGAAAATGTCTCCAATCTACCTACCCCCCCCGTTAAAAAATGTTAAATAGTAATATTGTACAGAAATAATCAGTGGAATTTTGGCAGCCCGCCGATCCTGTTTGTCAGTTATCGAACAAATAGTCCATCGTCATTTCGCCATGAACCAAGGATTTGTTCTTGCCATTTGCCACCCCACAGGTGGTGATGACTTCGGGAAGCAATATCTCCTTTTGCAGCATCATGTTATCGTTCTTGATTACGAAGCCCGGGCACGGGTTCTTTCTGATAAGGTCTTTATCAACGGCTGCACACTTGGAATGTGCCTGCGATTCTTGAAACGGGGTACAAAAGGTGTACTTTTTGAGAAAATCGCCCCATTTGCAGGCAAACTACGGAAAAACAGCATCTTGCTAATCCGTTTATCCACTTGCTTTTAATTTTATCCCCGCTTTTCCCGTTTTATATCGCGGAGAATTACCAATTTTTCCACGTGCGACAATACCGCTTTAATGGTTTGACATACCAATTTCACCGACTTTTTTTAGAACTTTCCCGTTAAAAAGAGTGTTTTACTTTTGGTAGAATGTTAAAATGTTTTTATCTTTGTAGCCAAACTAACAACTTAGAGAGATATGAAGAAACTTATTTTACTGACAGCTATTGCTTTGGGTACGATTTCGGCATCGGCCCAGACTACAGTCATGGGAAGCAAGTTTACCGATAACTGGAGCTTCACACTCAAGGGAGGAGCTGCAATGTCATCTAAAACTGTGGCCGATCATGGTTTTTGGAAAGATGCTCGCGGCCTTGTAGGCGTTGAGCTTCGCAAACAGATCACGCCCGTCTTCGGCCTCGGCCTCGAGGGCGAATGGAGCGTGAACACCTCCTCGTGGTATCCCGTGAAGTCGGCCAACGTATTCGACCACCAGTATGTAGGCGTGTTCGGTGCGGTGAACCTGATGAACGCCTTTGCAGGCTATGCCGGGCTGCCCCGTCTGTTCGAGCTTGAAGTAGTAGCCGGCACAGGATGGCTCCACTCCTATTATCCCCACACCACAGGCCACGACGGCAACTCGTGGGGCACAAAGGTGGGCATGAACTTCAATTTCAACCTCGGTGCCGACAAAGCATGGACCGTAGCCCTCAAACCGGCTTACCTCTGGAACATGAACGGTTCGCCCCGTCCCACCACTCTTGGTTATTCGGCCGAGTACAACAGCAACTACGGCGTGTTTGAGCTCGAAGCCGGTATCACCTACCACTTCGGCAACTCCAACGGCACACACCACTTTACCGTGGTTCGCCCCTACGACCAGAGCGAAATTGACGCCCTCAACGCCCAGATTAACGCCCTCCGCGCCGACCTCGACGCCTGCGGCGTCAACAACGCAGCACTCCTCGCACAGCTCGCCGACCTTCAGGCTCAGCTCGACGCCTGCAACCGCCGTCCGGCCGCTGTAGAGAAAGTCGTTAAGGACCTCAACAACATCCGCTACGTGTTCTTCAACTGCGGCTCGGCCAACATCCAGGCCAACCAGCAACCCAACATCGCCATGGTAGCCGACCAGCTTAAAGCCAACAACGACGCTACCGTAAGCATCAAGGGCTACGCCTCGAAAGACGGCTCGCTCGCCTTCAACAAGAAGCTCGCTCAGCGCCGCGCCGAGGCAGTGAAGAAAGTGCTCGTTAAGCGCTACGGCATCGCCGACTCGCGCATCACAGCCGAAGGCATGGGCATCGGTGACCTCTTCGAGGAGAACTCCTGGAACCGTGTCAGCGTCTGCACCGTCAACGAATAATCCTCTGCCCGCCACACCGCGTAAGAATAGCGGTAACGGCTTAGAATCCGGTGCCTGACAGGCTCCGACGGATGAAAAATCCGCCTATAAGGATTCATTGGATTAAATCAGACAATATTAGGAACCATTTTTTCACCTCTGCAAGGATTCAACCCCCTGCAGAGGTGACTTATGTTAAAAAAAACGGACAATAGTGGCGCATTCCGGAAGACCGATTAAACCGGGCATGTTGGCGTAAACGATAGTTGGCAAAAGCAAATGCGCTGTAAATTCGGATTGAAGCCGGAATGTATACGGCTAATGCCCCAAACTCGGAGGCTAATGCCCTAAGATTTGGTGCTAATGCCGTAACCCCAAGCGCTGATGCAGTAACCTCAGCGGAATATAAGTTGGACAGGATAACATAACTTAAAGATTTATCCGATGATCATAAGGAGAACATAAAGAATCAGAAATATACTGCCGGTGATTATGACTTACGAAAAAGTGGCAAGGACATCATAATTCCTGTAGAATGGAAGGTGTCATAGTTTAATGGAAGTTTTTGGATGATCTTCTCGCATGGGTTGTTGTCCTTGATAAAAAGGCCTGTTCTGAGACATTAAATATAGTATTGTTATGAATATCAAGGTGAGACTGGGTGCGATGGTCTTGGGCCAATATATGGTGTGGGGATGCTATCTGATATCGCTGGGCAACTTTCTGAGCCACGCGGGGATGGCGCAATATATCGGATGGTTTTACGCGGTGCAATGCGTGGTGTCGCTCTTTATGCCGGCGGCAGCAGGCTATGCGGCCGACCGGTGGAGTGGTGCGCGTTCGATGCTGGGGATATGCAATGTGATGGTGGGGGCGTTCATGGGGCTGGCGGGCTGGTATGCGGTAACGGCTGCTAAGGTGGAGTTTGGGGTGCTGTTTCCGCTTTTCGCGATGGGAACGGCGGCTTTTATGCCTACTATCAGTCTTAGCAATACGGTGATTCTCAAATCGCTGAGAGATGCGGGAATAAATGCCGACGCGGCGTTCCCGAGGATCCGTCTGTTTGGCACTCTGGGCTTTATCTGCGGGATGCTGACGGTGAATTTCGCGGGACTGCAGTCGTCGGGCTATCAGCTCGTTGTGGCGTCGGCTTTGGCCATGTGTGTGGCGGGATATTCGCTGACGTTGCCGCGCTGCGAGGCTTCGGGCGGCCCTTCGCTATGGGTCAAGGCGCTCTTGATGTTGCGCAGCCGGGAGACGGGCGTGTTTTTCATGTTCTGTATCCTGATAGGGGTGGCGCTGCAGGTGACAAACTCCTACGGGAATGTGTATATCAGCCAGTTTGGCTCTCTGCCCGGCTTTGCTTCGACATGGGGCGCGGCCAATGCCAATGCTATCATCTCCGTGTCGCAGGTCAGCGAGGCGGCGTGCATGTTTCTGCTTCCGTTTTTCCTGCGGCGCCTGGGGGTGAGGAAGGTGATACTTATAGCCGTGATAGCCTGGAGCGTGCGCTTTCTCCTGCTTTCGCTAGGCGATACCGGCCACGGACTGTGGCTGCTGATCGCCTCGGGGTTGGTCTACGGAGTAGCGTTTGATTTCTTCAATATCGCCGGAAATGTCTATGTCGACCGCCACGCCGATGCGTCGGTGCGTGCGAGCGCGCAGGGGCTCTTCATGGCCATGAGCAGCGGCATCGGTGGCACGATAGGCCTGTTGGCTGCCCAGAAGATAGCCAACACGCTGGTGTTTTCTCAGCCCACACCCGAGACGCGATACGGCGGATGGGTGGATTTCTGGCTGATTTTCGCGGTGTATGCGCTGGTGATAGCGCTGCTGTTTTATATCTGGATGAAATGCTCGTCGGGCTCGGGCGCTTCGAAATTGAGCAAAAACCGGTCGAGTTCCTCTTCGGTGACCCGCTGATCGTCGGGTCCTGACCCACGGCGCTGAAGCAGGCGACTGCGGAGCACTTCGCGAGGGGCGCTGACGTAGACGATGACCCACTCGGCGCCGGCCTGCCGGCACATCTCGGCCACTTGGTCGCGGCGCCGGCGCTTGCACATGGAGGCATCAATCACCACTCTCTTTCCGGCGGCTATCTTGGCCGGAATGGAAGCGACGATGGCATCGATTGCATCCATGTAGATGGTGTGCTGCCGTGCGGGAGGCATCGAGGTATAGGTGTCGCCATATTTTTCCCACACAATCTTGTCGGCCGACAGGCGTTCATAGCCCTCAGCCCGGAGCTGAGAGGCTATGAACGTTTTGCCAGCGCCGCTCACCCCGCACATCATTATCACGGGATAGGCGGCGTAAGGCATCAGATCACGATTCATTCTATAGGCTTGATACTTTAGGCATTGGCAACGGGTTCAAGCACGCGCAGCTCGTATTGGCGCGTGCCCATACCGAGCTGCTCGGCATAGTCGAGCAGATGGGTGGCGTTGCGCGACTCCATACGTTCGATAAGGTGCACTTTGCCGGGGTCGTCGGATTTGTAGACCATGTCCACGCAAGCGCTGTCGAGGGCCACGGGGTCGAGCGAAGCGAGTATGCCGATATCTTTCATCTTGATAGGCTCGGGCTCGGCCACGCAGTCGCAGTCTACCGACAGATTGTTGGCAACGCTGATAAACAGGATGTTGTCGCCGGCACGATTGAAGACCGATTCGCATGCCTCGGCCATAGATTCGAGAAAATCGTCCTGCGGCGGCACATTCTCCCAGTCGACAGGCACCTGGTTGGACTGTCCGGCAGTGTGGATCAGCGCTTTACCCTCGGCAGATGCCATACCGATAGCCACATTTTTCAGCGCACCGCCAAATCCGGCCATGGGATGTCCCTTGAAATGCGAGAGCACCATGGTGAAATCGTAGTTGTGCCAGTTGCGGCCTACAAGATTGTGCTTCAGGTGCTTGCCGTGGGCCACGGGCAGTTCTATGCTCCCCTGGGCATCCATGATGTCGACCTTGGCGATAGCGGTAAAGCCATGTTCGGCAGCGGTCTGCATGTGATCGGCCACATTGCAGCGTCGCCCATCATAAGCCGTGTTACATTCCACAATGGTGCCATCTACCAGATGCACAAGTTTCTTGATCAGATCCACACTCAGATGGTTGGGGTTGCCGGCCTCGCCGGTCGAGAGCTTCACGGCCACGCGGCCTTTGGCCTCGCGTCCCAGCGCACGGTATACCTGTATAAGATTGTCGGCAGTGATACGCGGGCAAAAATATACAACGGGTTTCTTTTTATTCATATCCATAACAAATGTCTGTTATTCCGTTTTTTGCAAAAGTAATACTTTTCAAGGAGCTGTCAAAACCCGCACTCTTTGCAAATTAAAAAATATGCCGGTGTGACCGCCATCTCCAATTGCTATTTGTGCAGGGAATAGGCTGAAGAGGGGAGCGGTGGAAAAAAATGGGTGGGTGGATGGCATGTTACATAATAATTTTGTAACTTTGCACCCGCGCATTGCGGGAGATGCAACGTGGCCGGTTTTCGGCCTGATATGTAGCGTATCCCGGTGCGCGGCAACGGACATTGGAGCTGCAATGGCTGATGCTTTCGGCTTTGTCGGCGAAGCATCCCGGGCGCGGCTCCCGTTTGAATTAACGACGAAGAGACTTACAGAAGAAAAAATGGAAGTTATCAGGACTGTCGACGGTTTGCGCAGTTATCTGTCGGAGGCACGTGCCGCCGGCAAGAGTGTGGGCCTGGTGCCCACGATGGGCGCTCTGCACGCAGGGCACATCTCGCTTGTGAACCGTGCACGCAAGGAAAACGATGTGGTGGTGGTGAGCGATTTCGTGAACCCCACGCAATTTAATAACGCGGAAGATCTCGCTACCTATCCGCGCACCGAGGAGGCCGACTGCCGCAAGCTCGAGGAGGCACATGCCGATGTGGTGTTTATCCCCTCAGTAGAGGAGATGTATCCCGAGCCGGATACCCGAGTGTTCGACCTTGGCGAGGTGGCCGAGGTGATGGAGGGCCCGATGCGTCCGGGACACTTCAACGGCGTGGCTCAGGTGGTGAGCAAGCTGTTTGCCTTCGTGGAGCCTACCCGCGCCTATTTCGGCGAGAAAGATTTCCAGCAGATAGCAGTAATCCGCCGCATGGTGGAGCTTGAGGGCTTCCCCCTCGAGGTGGTCGACTGCCCGATATGCCGCGAGGCCGACGGTCTGGCCATGAGCAGCCGCAACACACGCCTCACCGCCGAGCAGAGGAGCCTGGCACCTGCCATCTACCGCGCCCTGGCCGAGAGCCGCGACTTTGCCCGCACTCACTCGCTGGAGGAGACACGCGCCCATGTGGTCGACGCCATCAACGCCGTAGACCAGATGGAGGTGGAATACTACGAGATTGTGGATCCGCTCACCATGCAGCCTCTCAAAGAGTGGCCTGCAAAGGGCGATGCGCAGGGATGCATCACCGTGTACTGCGGCAAGGTGCGCCTGATTGACAATATTAAATATCCGAGCCATGCTGATTGAGGTACTGAAATCCAAGATCCATCGCGTGAGCGTCACCCAGGCGCGCCTCGACTATATCGGCAGCATCACCATCGACGAGGATCTGATGGACGCTGCGGGGATCATCGCCGGCGAGCATGTCTACATCGTGGATAATAACAACGGCGAGCGGCTCGAGACCTACGCCATCCCCGGCGAGCGCGGCAGCGGCGTGATATGCCTCAACGGCGCAGCAGCCCGCAAGGTGCAGCCAGGCGATGTGGTGATCATCATGGCTTATGCCTCGATGACTCCCGAGGAGGCCCGCGGCTTCAAGCCGAGCGTCATTTTTCCCGACACAGCTACCAACCGACTTTTATAATATACTGAATATGTTATGAGGTCCCCACAGTTTGAGGCCTCACATACAACACGATACAAGCATGTTTGAGAATCTAACCGAGAAACTCGAGAGAAGTTTTAAGATACTTAAAGGCCAGGGCAAGATTACCGAAATCAATGTGGCCGAGACCCTGAAAGATGTGCGCCGCGCACTGCTTGACGCCGACGTCAACTACAAGGTGGCCAAAAATTTCACCGATACCGTCAAGGCCAAAGCGCTCGGACAGAATGTGATCAACGCCGTCAAGCCTCAGGAGCTGATGGTGAAGATCGTCCACGACGAGCTGGTGCAGCTGATGGGCGGCGACACCGCACAGGTGAACCTCTCGGGCAACCCCACGGTGATCCTCATGTCGGGTCTTCAGGGCTCGGGTAAAACCACCTTCTCGGGCAAGCTTGCCAAGAAATTCAAGAGCGAGAAGGGCAAGCGCCCGCTGCTGGTGGCATGCGACGTCTACCGCCCCGCCGCCATAGAGCAGCTTCAGGTGCTGGCACAGCAGATCGATGTGCCCGTCTACACCGAGCCGGGCAACACCGACCCCGTGGAGATAGCCCGCAACGCCATAGAGCATGCCAAGCGCAATAATCTCGACCTTGTCATCGTCGATACCGCCGGCCGTCTTGCCGTAGACGAGCAGATGATGAACGAGATCGCCGCCATAAAGAAGGCCATCAAGCCGCAGGAGACCCTCTTCGTGGTCGACTCGATGACCGGTCAGGACGCCGTCAACACCGCCAAGGAGTTCAACGACCGCCTCGACTTCGACGGAGTGGTGCTCACCAAGCTCGACGGCGATACCCGCGGCGGTGCCGCGCTCTCCATCCGCACCGTTGTCACCAAGCCGATCAAGTTTGTCGGTACGGGCGAGAAACTTGATGCGCTCGACTACTTCCACCCGGCCCGTATGGCCGACCGTATCCTCGGCATGGGCGATATCGTGTCGCTCGTGGAGAAGGCTCAGCAGCAGTTCGACGAGAAGAAAGCCCGCGAGCTGCAGCGCAAGATCGCCAAAAACGAGTTCAACTTCAACGACTTCCTCGGCCAGATACAGCAGATCAAGAAGATGGGCAATCTGAAGGATCTCGCCGCCATGATCCCCGGCGTGGGTAAAGCGCTGAAAGATGTGGAGATCGACGACAACGCCTTCAAGGGTATCGAGGCCATCATCAGCTCCATGACCGAAAAGGAGCGTGTGAATCCGCAGATTATCAACGGATCGCGCCGCAAGCGTATCGCCGCCGGTTCGGGCACATCGCTGCAGGAGGTCAACCGCCTGCTCACCCAGTTTGAGCAGACCCGCAAGGTGATGAAAGCCGCCACCTCGATGAAAAATCCGATGCAGATGATGCGCCAGATGCGCCAGATGCGCCGTCGCTGAGACCGATAGCCCCCTCCACGACATCACATTACATATATCCCATACATCCTATGCAACTTATCGACGGAAAGAAGGTAGCATCCGAGATCAAGCAGGAGATCGCAGCCGAAGTAGAGCAGATGCTGGCCGAAGGGCGCCGGCGTCCTCACCTTGCTGCCATCCTCGTGGGCCACGACGGAGGCAGCGAGACCTATGTAGCCAACAAAGTGAAAGCCTGCGAGGTATGCGGCTTCACCTCCACCCTCATCCGCTTTGAGGACGATGTCACCGAGGAGCGCTTGCTCGAGGAGATAAAGAAGCTCAACGAAAACCCCGAGGTCGACGGCTTCATAGTGCAGCTCCCCCTGCCGCGCCACATCTCGGAGCAGAAGCTCATCGAGGCTATCGACTACCGCAAGGATGTCGACGGATTTCATCCCATCAACGTCGGACGCATGTCTATCGGGCTTCCCTGCTTCCGCAGCGCCACTCCCGCCGGCATCATGATGCTGCTTGAGCGCTACGGGGTAGAGACCTCCGGCGCCAACTGCGTGGTGCTCGGTCGCAGCAATATCGTGGGCAAGCCTGTGGCCACGCTCATGATGCAGAAAGCCGCTCCGGGCAACGCCACCGTCACCGTGTGCCACCGCGACACCCGCAACCTCAAAGAGATATGCCGCCAGGCCGACATCATCATCGCCGCCATGGGGCGCCCCGAATCGGTTACAGCCGATATGGTCAAGGAGGGCGCCACGGTGATCGACGTGGGAACCACCCGCGTGCCCGATGCCTCGCGCAAGAGCGGTTTCCGCCTCTGCGGCGATGTGAAATTCGACGAGGTAGCCCCGAAGTGCGCCTTTATCACCCCCGTGCCGGGCGGCGTAGGTCCCATGACCATCGTGTCGCTGATGCGCAACACCCTGCTCGCCGCCAAGGGAGAGATATACAAATAAGAGACAACACGCTGTGGCTGTGCCGCATATGATCTGAGGCTATGGCAGAAGCTATAATGGCGATAGTAATGAATCTCACCCTGGCTATGACCGGAGCGAGTGAAGCCACATTGCTTTTCGCCGGCGATGCCATGATGCATCAGGCGCAGCTCGATGCCGCCCTGGCTCGCGGCCAAGGGCACAGCTACGATTACGGCGATTGCTTCACACCTGTCAGCCGGACTATTGGCGAAGCCGACTATGCCGTAGTGAATCTCGAAACCCCTCTGGGCTATGACGGTTTTACCGGCTATCCATGCTTCTGCGCCCCGACGGCCTATGCCGAAGCGCTCCGCGAGGCGGGCTTCGATCTTTTTCTCACGGCCAACAACCACACCCTCGACCGCCGCGATAAGGGTCTGAAACTCACCGTGCACCTGCTCGACAGCCTCGGCATACCGCATATCGGCACCTACACTTCTGCCGCCGAGCGCCGCAAACGCCTGCCTAAGATAGTGGATGTCAACGGTTTCCGTATCGCAATGCTCAACTACACTTATGGCACCAACGGTTTTGAGGTGCGCTCCGATGCCGTAGTCGATTACATCGACAAGGCACAGATCAAGGCTGACATCGACTCGGCTCGCGCTGCCGGCGCCGAACTGGTGTGCGCCGCCATGCACTGGGGGTTAGAGTATAAGTTGCTGCCGTCGGACCATCAGAAGCGCCTGGCCTCGTGGCTCATAGACAATGGCGTGGATATGGTGATAGGCGGACATCCGCATGTGGTGCAGCCGATGGAGCTGCGCACCGACTCCACCACCGGACGCCGAAAAGTGGTGGTGTATTCGCTCGGCAACTTTATCTCCAACATGAAAACCCGCGACACGCGCGGCGGAGCCTTCGCCAAGGTGAAACTCAAGCGCGATAGCGCCGGTAACGCGCTGATAGATACGGCTTTCGTGCAGTTGCATTTCACTGTACCTCCGCGCGGCAACAGCAGTCGCAATTTTGTGGTCTATCCCATCGACAGCGTGCCCGCGGCGTGGCGCGGAGCCGCCGAGGCCTTCCGCAAAGCTCTCAAATGAGCATCCCGCTCTATTTCAAAATTATATATTCCTATTCCAGCCTAATGCCTTCTATTTCAGCATTATAAACGAATAATTCCGGCCGGAGTTGATCCCCAATCGCCGGGCGGAGAAGTATCGCCGGGGGTTGCAGCGGGTGCAAGCTCCTGTCAGAGTGATGTTTGCGTCATGCAATCCGGCTTCCATGAGAGCTTCGCGGGCAAACTGAGGCAAATTTACATGCGGTTTTGACCCCGGAATGCGCTTGACACAAGAGGCCGGAAACTGCTCAGCCACCTCTTCGCCCACCTCGAAACAGTCGACGCATATCGCCGGGCAGACTATCGCCCGAATCCTCGCTGCCGATGCTCCGACGGCCTCCATTGCCTTGATTGTATCGCCTAAAATTCCCTTCACAGCGCCGCGCCATCCGGCATGTGCCGCTGCTATCACCTCCGCCTCCTCGTCGTAGAGAAGCACGGGCAGACAGTCGGCGGTGTTGACCCCGATTACTGCGCCGTGCATGGTGGTGACGATGGCATCCACGCTATCAGGCCTCGTGTCGTCGGCATTCTCCTCCGTAAGCGTCAGCACGCGGGTGCTGTGGGTCTGCCGCGGCACATAAAGGCGGCTCTCTTCGATGCCGAAGCGGCGGCAAAGCTCCGCGCGGCATGCGGCGATCTGCTCAGGGGTGTCGCCGGTGTAGTGGCAGAGCGAGAAACCGCTGTAGGGGTTGGCGTCGGCGGCGCTGTCGCCGCGCTGAGTGGTTGCGGCCACCATTACGGGCGTTTCTTTGAGTATTATGAAGGGCGATTGCATCTCGGTGGGGTATTGAAAAAGTGAGGCACTGCAAAGTTAATGCTTTATCGCGTTTTGGCGGTTGCAAAAGTGAGGTAAGTTAGCTAACTTTGCATCTGCAACCAACAAAAACGGAAAATCGATATGAAAACTCGCGACGAACTGATTGACGACCTTCTCACCCTCGCTTTTGCCGAGGATGTGGGCGATGGCGATGCCACCACGCTTTCCACCATTCCGGCTGAGGAGATGGGCCGTCAGCAGCTGATAGTTAAGGAGGAAGGTATATTGGCCGGGGTAGATGTGGCCCGGATGGTATTTGAGAAATTCGACCCCTCGCTCAAGATGACGGTATACATCCACGACGGCGCCCATGTGCGTCCCGGCGACGTGGCCTTTGTGGTGGAGGGTCCGGTGCGTTCGCTGCTGCAGACCGAGCGCGTGATGCTCAACATCATGCAGCGCATGAGCGGTGTGGCCACCATGACCGCCAAATATCAGAGTTGCCTCGAGGGGCTGCACACCAAGGTGCTCGACACCCGCAAGACCACTCCCGGCATGCGCATGCTCGAAAAAGAGGCGGTGAAGATCGGAGGAGGGTGCAACCACCGCATCGGTCTGTTCGACATGATTCTCATCAAGGACAACCACGTGGACTTCGCCGGAGGTATCCCTCAGGCCGTAAAGGCCGCCAAAGACTGGTGCAAGGCCAACGGCAAAGACCTGCAGATAGAGCAGGAGGTGCGCAACACCGAGGAGATTGACCAGGCGCTCCGTGCCGGCGTAGACCGCATCATGCTCGACAATTTCACTCCCGAGCGCACCCGCGAGGCTGTGGCCCATATCCGCGCTTACGAGGCTCCGGCCGAGGCGCTTGCCGCCGATCCGCATGTGCACAATGGCAAGGATGTGGAGATCGAGTCGTCGGGAGGCATCACCCTCGACACCCTCCGCGCCTACGGCGAGTGTGGCGTAGATTTCATCTCGGTAGGTGCGCTCACACATTCGGTGAAAGGCCTGGATATGAGCTTCAAGGCTTGCTGACAGCGAGTTAGTACATAAGATACAGCTGCGGCTGACATGAGCGGACGATTTCCGGCGCATGTCAGCCGCAGCTGTATTTTTTCCCGTAAGAGCAGGGGAGCGGGGGAGCCTCAGGCGGATCAGCCGAGCAGCTCGTCGATGCGGGCGCTGAGCGCCGCGAGCGACGGGGTGACTGTATCCGCAAATTTCGCCACCTGCTCGGCGCTGTTGGTGGTGGAGAGGCCTACCACCAGGCAGCCGGCGGCGCGGCCAGCCTGAAGGCCCTGGAAGGAGTCCTCGAAGACGATGCACCGGAGGGGATCCACGCCGGCCTTCGTGGCTCCGGCGAGATAGGGCTCGGGATGAGGCTTGGAGTGGGTCACATCGGCGGCGGTGACGATGGCGTCGAAATGCGAGGGAAATTCGGGGTGCTGATTGAAGAGAAATTCCATCTTTTTATCGTCGCTCGAGGTGACGATTACGGTTTTCAGGCCGCGCTCTCGGAGCAGATCCACAAACTCAAGCGCTCCGGGGAAGATGGGGTAAACTATCTCGTTTTCAAACTCATGGAGCATGCGGTCGACGTCGCGGCGCACCTCGGGTTCGGGAAAATATGTGGTGAGAATATCATTGAGCGTGGTGCCCTTGATCTCATGCGCGAAATTGGGCGACGGGAGGTGGTGGGTGCGTCCCACTTTCTCCCAAAAATGTGTATAAAGTGTCTCCGAGTCGATGAGTACGCCGTCGAGATCAAACAAAGCTGCCTTGTATTTCATTCTAATATCGTGTTCTATTGGAAATTGCGTATTGTCGGTCTCCCTCTTCGGCTGTCGTCGGCGAGGGGCAGAGTGATGGTTGCGGGAGCAAAGTTACAACTTTTAACACTCACATACCGCCTATTTTCGCTAATTTTGTAAATTATTTGCATATCTTCAGTAGTATGAATCTTCCCGGTAGACAACATGGCAACGCCTCCGATCCGGCGGCAACCGCTGCGAAGCAGTTGCCCGAATCGATGCGCAACGACCCTATGACGTTGGGTGTGAAGCCGATAGACAAACTGCTGCTCCAATATTCCATCCCGGCCATCATCGCCAGTGTGGCCATTTCGGTCTACAATATCGTCGACAGCATCTTCATCGGCCGCGGTGTGGGCCCGATGGCCATCGCCGGACTGGCTATCACCCTTCCGCTGATGAATCTGGTGATGGCTTTCTGTACGCTTATCGCTGCCGGCGGCGCCACCATCAGTTCCATTTTCCTCGGCCAGCGCAATGTGTCGCGTGCCACCGATGTGGTCAACAATGTGGTGACTTTCTGTCTGATACATGCTGTGGTGTTCGGAGGCCTGACGCTGCTGTTTCTCGATCCGATACTCTACTTTTTCGGCGCTACGCCCGATACCATTCAGTATGCGCGCGAGTTTATGGAGGTGATCCTCTACGGGCTGCCGATGTCATACCTTTTTATCGGCCTCAACAACCTGATGCGTGCCACCGGCTACCCGCAGAAGGCTATGGTTTCGGCGCTCCTCTCGGTGGCTGTAAATGTGGTGCTTGCACCTATCTTTATCTACACGCTCCATTGGGGTATAGCCGGCGCAGCCTGGGCTACGAATGCCGGGCAGTTTGTGGCCTTCATCTGGGTGCTTTCCCATTTCCTCTCCAAGAAGAGTTTCGTCCACTTCGAGGCCGCTAACAGCTGGTGCAAGGGGGCGATACTCAAGAAGATCTACGGCATAGGTCTGTCGCCGTTTCTGATGAATGTCACCGCCTGCGTGGTGGTTGTGTTCCTCAATAAGGCGATGCTCGACTATGGCGGTTCACAGGGCAACTTAGCTGTGGGTGCCTTCGGCATCATCAATCGTGTCACCATGTTCTTTGTGATGGTGGTTTTCGGTGTCACCCAGGGCATGCAGCCTATCCTCGGCTTCAACTACGGTGCCGGACACTGGGATCGCGTGAAGACCACGCTGTGGAAGGGCATATGGATCGGCACCGCCATCACCACTTTCGGCTGTCTGCTCACCGAGATCTTCCCCGACGAGCTCAGCCGGCTCTTCACCGTCGATGAAAATCTGATCCTGATAGCCCGTCACGGATTCCGCTGCTATTTTATCTGCTACTTTGTGGTGGGCGCACAGATTGTAATCCAGAATTTCTTCCAGTCGATAGGCAAACCGCAGATCTCCATCTTTCTTTCGCTCACCCGTCAGCTGATATTCCTGCTCCCGCTGCTATTCATCCTGGCGCCACTCGAGGGGGTGACGGGTGTGTGGTTTTCGATGGCCGGAAGCGATATGCTTGCTTTCATCCTGGCGCTTGTCACCATGATAATAATGAATCGCCGCATAGATAAGAAAATGAGATCAGTGAAGAGCGCCTGCACTGATGAACTCTTAGAAACCCAACCCGAACAATGACCGAACAACTCGAAATGCGCCTCTCGCCCGAGGTGGCTTATGTGCCTCTGCGTCTGCAGGCGGCAGTCTCTACCCGCCTCGGGGTGGATGTCAACCGTATCAAGGAGGTGAAGATAGTGCGCCGCAGCATCGATGCCCGCCAGCGCAATGTGGTGGTCAATCTCTCGCTGCGCGTGTGGCTCGACGAGGCTCCTCGGCCTGAAGAACTGCGCCCGGAGTGCACCGTCTATCCCGATGTGCACTCTGCGCCGCCGGCTGTGGTGGTGGGCGCCGGACCGGCCGGACTTTTCGCCGCTCTGCGCCTCATAGAGCTCGGCGTGCGACCCATAGTGCTGGAGCGCGGCAAGAGCGTGGAGGAGCGCAGCAAGGATATGGCGCGCATATCCCGCGAGAGCATCGTGGATCCCGACTCCAATTACTGTTTCGGCGAGGGTGGTGCCGGAGCCTACTCCGACGGCAAACTCTACACCCGCAGCAAGAAGCGCGGACCGGTAGATGAGATTCTGAAAATCTTCGTGTGCCACGGTGCCGACGAAAACATCCTTGTCGACGCTCATCCGCACATCGGCACCGACCGCCTCCCCAAGGTGATCCGCGCCATACGCGAGACCATCATCCGGTGCGGCGGCGAGGTGCGCTTCTCCACTCGTGTGGAGGATCTCGTCATCGCCGACGGCGAGGTGCGTGGGGTGGTCACCTCGGCGGGAGACACAGTGGAGGGGCCGGTGATACTTGCCACCGGACATTCGGCACGCGATGTCTATAATATGCTCCACGAGCGTGGGGTGGCCATAGAGCCGAAGGGAATTGCCGTGGGAGTGCGCCTGGAGCATCCGCAGCAACTCATCGACCGCATACAGTATCACAACCCCGGAGGACGTGGCAAATACCTCCCTGCGGCTGAATATTCGATGCTCACCCGTGTCGACGGCCGCGCGGTCTACAGTTTTTGCATGTGTCCGGGAGGGTTCATCATCCCGGCGGCCACCGGGCCCGACCAACTTGTGGTCAACGGCATGTCGCCCGCTTCGCGCGGCACCCGCTGGGCCAATTCCGGCATGGTGGTGGAGGTGCTCCCCGAGGACCTCGCGGAGTATGACAGCTACGGACCGCTGAAGGTGATGCGCTTTCAGGAAGATGTGGAGCGCGCCTTCTACGACGATGCCGACGGCTCGCAGAATGCTCCCGCGCAGCGCATGCACGACTTTGTCAACGGCAAACCGTCCACTTCGCTCCCCTCCACATCTTATGCCGCCGGGATTCATCCCGCGCGCATCGACCGGCTGCTCCCTCCGTTCATCGCCCGCAGGCTGCAGAAGGGCTTTGCCGAGTTTGGCCGCAAGAGCCGCGGATTTCTCACCAACGAGGCATGCCTCATCGGGGCTGAGACCCGCACCTCGTCGCCCGTACGAGTGCCGCGCGACAGCGAATCGCTGACCCACATCGAGCTTGTCGGCCTCTACCCCTGCGGTGAGGGTGCCGGATATGCCGGCGGCATCGTCTCCGCCGCCATCGACGGCCGCCGCTGCGCCGAAGCCCTCGCCGAGCAGATGAAAAAGTAACCTATTTAGCAAAACAGCAATAGCAGTAATATGAGTACATGGCTCACATCGCCTTTGGAGACTGAGAATCCGGAGGGAAATCTTGTCCTGGCTACTGTGCGCAAGGACGTGCGCAAATTTATCGACAACCCGCGCTTCCGCTACCGCGTGGAGGTGGTGTGGCGCTACACTCCGGCCGATGCCGGGATGCCCTCGGAGGCTGACTCCGAACTGATGGAGCAGGTGCAGGAGGCGATAGAGAAAACTCTCGACAAGGATCCGGTGGCGGTGCTCACCGGCGTCTACACCGGCGACGGAGAGAGGGATCTGGTGTTCTACACCCTCAGTCTGCACATCTTCCAGCGGAAATTCAATGAGATTCTTGAGCCGTTCCCGCTGCTGCCGCTCGAATTTTCAGCCGAGGAGGACCCAAACTGGGAGGAATACCGCACCATGCTGGCTATCACTTCGGCCGACGACGCTGACGATGCCCGGGAAGGTGACTGAGACTGAGCCTCAGAACTGTAGTCGGGTGCGCCCCGGAGGTCTGCGGGGGTGTGTTGATAAATATTCGGGAGGAATGTTGGCAAATTCTTTGGCGAATGAAGGGAATTTGCTAAATTTGTATCGTGATGCGCCTCCCGCCCCGGGCCGACGGCTGGATGGAATGGCGATTGCATGCTTTTTTGCATATTCTTGCAATACGCACAGCATAGATTCATGGAAAATTAGTTTATACGCATATTATAAAAACCGATGGAAATTACAGGAAAAATCATATTCGCTCTCCCCGAGGTCACGGGTACCTCAAAGGCCGGCAATCTCTGGAAAAAACGCGAGTACGTGCTTGAAACTCAGGAAACTTATCCTAAAAAAGTGCACTTCGACTTCTTTGGCGAGCGCGCCGACCAGTATCCCCTCAATGTGGGCGATGTAATCAAGCTGAGCTTCGACATCGATAGCCATGAATACAATGGCAAGTGGTTTACCAGCATCCGCGGCTGGAAAG